>Ga0299913_10005842_pt1 | contig 10577 bp, 4 predicted proteins | sample RVTome_9_FD_201360 | JGI IMG/M metagenome (GOLD analysis project Ga0299913, IMG submission 201360) | Soil microbial communities from uranium-contaminated site in the Upper Colorado River Basin, Wyoming, United States - RVT155D38 (version 2) ... | reverse complement strand
CCCGCGCCGGCGAGGGCGTCGTGCGCTCCGGTGGCGAGGTTCCCGGTGCCGTGCACGGCCCACTGCGCGGCCCGCTCGGCGTCGGCGTTCTCGGCCGGGACGGCCGTCCACGCCACCTCGAACAGCGGCGGGCCGGAGACCGGGTGCAGGGCGCTCGCCGGGGTGGGCCGCAGCAGCAGCGACTCGACGGTGGCGACCGGGTGGCCGGAGGTGTCGGCCGCGGTCAGCGTCAGCGTGGTGTCCCGGGTGGACAGTCGCACCCGCAGGCTGGTGGCGCCGGCGGCGTGCACGGTGGCCCCGGTCCAGGCGAACGGCAGCCACACCGCGTCGTCGGTGGCCGCGGCCTGCCCTGGGAGCAACGCCGTGAGTAGCGCGGGGTGCAGGGCGGCGTCCAGCAGCGCCGGGTGCAGGCCGAACGCCCGGGCGTGCCGGTCCTCGGCAGCGGGCAGCTCCACCTCGGCGAACACCTCGTCGCCGGCACGCCACATCCGGCGCAGGCACTGGAAGACCGGCCCGTAGGCGTAGCCGCGGGCGGCCAGGCCCTGGTACGCCTCGGTCAGGTCGACCGGCTCGGCACCGGCTGGCGGCCAGTGCGCCGCCCAGGACACCTCCGGCGCCGGCTCGGCCACCGCCACCACCCCGGTGGCGTGCCGCACCCACTCGGCGTCGCCGTGGTCGGGGCGCGAGTACACCGCGACGGTCCGCCGGCCGGCATCGTCCGGGGCGGCCAGCACCACCTGGACGGCCACGGCGTCCCGCTCCGGGATGACGCACGGCGCCTCCAGGGTCAGCTCGTCCACCCGCCAGCACCCGGTCCGGCCGCCGGCGTGGGCCGCCAGCTCGACCAGCGCGGTCCCCGGCAGCACCACCGCACCGCCGACGGCGTGGTCGGCCAGCCACGCGTGCGTGCCCACCGACAACCGGCCGGTCAGCACCACCTGCTCGTCGCCGGCAACCTCCAGCACAGCTCCGAGCAGCGGATGGTCCGTCGCGGCCACTCCCGACCCGGCACCGCCACCTGGCGCCGGCTGCAGCCAGTACCGCTGCCGCTGGAACGGGTACGTGGGCAGGTCCACCAGACGTCCGGCCGGCAGCATGGCGGGCCAGTCGACGCTGGTCCCGCGCAGGTGCGCCCTGGTCAGCGCCGTCGTGACCGTGACGGCCTCCGGCTGCCGGCGGCGCAGCACCGGCACGGCGAGGACGTCGTCGTCGGGCAGGCATTCGGGCACCAGCGCGGCCAGCGTGCCGTCCGGGCCCAGCTCGACGAACGTCGTGACGCCCTGGGCGCGCAGCTCGCGCACACCGGGCAGGAACAGCACACCGCGACGGACGTGGTCCACCCAGTGGTCCGGCGAGGCCATGGCCTGCGGGTCGGCCAGCTCACCGGTGACGTTGGAGATCACCGGAATGGCCGGCTGGTGGTAGGTCAGCCGCTCGGCCACCCGGCGGAAGTCGTCCAGCATCGGGTCCATCAGCGGCGAGTGGAACGCGTGGCTGACCGTCAGCCGCCTGGTCTTGCGGCCGCGCTCGGCGAACGCGGCCGCGATGGTCAGCACGGCGTCCTCCGCGCCGGACAGCACGCAGGACTGGGGGCCGTTGACCGCGGCGATGTCGACCGCGGCCGCGTCCGCCACCGCGCGGATCTCGTGCTCGGCGGCCTGGATGGCGACCATGGCGCCGGTGGCGGGCAACGCCTGCATCAGCCGGCCCCGGGCTGCGACCAGCTCGCACGCGTCGGCCAGCGAGAACACCCCGGCCACGTGCGCCGCGGCGAGCTCGCCGATTGAGTGGCCCATCAGGAAGTCCGGTGTCACGCCCCACGACCGGAACAGCCGGAACAGCGCGACCTCCAGGGCGAACAGCGCCGGCTGGGTGTAGCGCGTCTGGTCGAGCAGTTCGGAGTCGGACGGGTCGAGGATCAGCGTGCGCAGCGGCAGGTCGAGGTGCGGGGCGAACCGCTCGGATGCCTCGTCGATGGCGCCGGCGAACGCCGGGAACGCCTCGTACAGCTCGCGGCCGGCACCGGGCCGCTGCGACCCCTGCCCGGAGAAGAGGAACGCGGTGCGGCCGTCGCGGCGGACGGTGTCACGCAGCACGCTGCCGGTCGTGCTCCCGGTCGTGCTTCCGTCGGCGAGCGCGTCCAGGCCGGCCAGCAGGTCGTCCAGGTCGTGGCCGACGATGCCGGCCCGCTGCTCGTGGTGGTGGCGCGTGGTGGCCAGCGCGTTGGCCAGGTCCGTCGGGTCGGTGTCCGGGGCGTCCCGCACCAGGGCGCGCAGCCGCCCGGCCTGGTCGCGCAGCGCCGGCTCGGTCCTGGCCGAGAGCAGCCAGGATCGCACCGGTGGCGGTGCCGCCGCGCGGGCGGCCCGGACCTGGGCGGGCGGTTCTTCGAGGATGACGTGGGCGTTGGTGCCGCTGATGCCGAAGGAGGACACGGCGGCGCGGCGCGGGTGCTCGCGCGCCGGCCAGGGCTGCGCCTCGGTGAGGAGTCGGACGGTGCCGGTGGACCAGTCGACTTTGGGGGTGGGTTGGTCGGCGTGCAGGGTTGGGGGGAGTTGCTGGTGGCGCATGGCCATCACCAGCTTGATCACCCCGGCGATGCCGGCGGCGGCCTGGGTGTGGCCGAGGTTGGTCTTGACCGATCCGAGCCACAGGGGGTTGTGGTGGTCGCGCTGGCCGTAGGTGGCCACGAGTGCCTCGGCTTCGATCGGGTCGCCCAGCGGTGTGCCGGTGCCGTGGGCCTCGACCACGTCGATGTCGGTGGTGGTGAGGTGGGCGGAGGCCAGGGCGGCGCGGATGACGCGTTGTTGGGATGGTCCGTTGGGTGCGGTGAGGCCGTTGGACGCGCCGTCCTGGTTGACCGCGGAGCCGCGGATGACGGCCAGGATGCGGTGGCCTTGGCGTAGTGCGTCGGACAGTCGTTGCACGACCAGGATGCCGGCGCCTTCGGACCAGGCGGTGCCGTCGGCGGTGGCGGAGAATGCCTTGCACCGCCCGTCGGCGGCCAACCCGCGCTGCCGGGAGAAGTCCACGAACATGCCGGGGTTCGCCATGATCGTGACGCCGCCGGCCAGTGCCAGCTCGCACTCCCCGGAGCGCAGCGCCTGCACGGCCAGGTGCAGCGCCACCAGCGACGACGAGCAGGCCGTGTCCACCGTCACCGCCGGACCCTCGAACCCGAAGTGGTAGGCGATGCGGCCGGAGGTGACGCTGTTCGCGGTGCCGGTCAGCAGGTAGCCGTCGTACCCGTCGACCGGCTGGTGCAGGCGCGGGCCGTAGTCCTGGGCCATCGCGCCGACGAACACGCCGGTGCGGCTGCCGCGCAGGGCGGCCGGGTCGATGCCGGCGCGCTCCAGCGCCTCGACGGCGGTCTCCAGCAGCAGCCGCTGCTGCGGGTCCATGGCGGCGGCCTCGCGCGGGCTGATGTCGAAGAACGCGGGGTCGAACCGGTCCGCGTCGTGCAGGAAGCCGCCGTGCCGGGTGTAGCTGGTACCGAGGCGCTCGCCGTCGGCGTCGTAGAGGCCGGCGAGGTCCCAGCCGCGGTTGGTGGGGAACTCGGTGATCGCGTCGACGCCGTCGCGCACGATCCGCCAGAGGTCCTCCGGCGAGGCGACGCCGCCGGGGAACCGGCAGCCGATCGCGGTGATCGCGACGGGCTCGTCGACCGCCACCGCGCGCCGGTCGGTTCGATCGCCCTGCGCCGGCTGCTCGTCACCGAGCAGGGCGGCCAGGTGGCGGACCAGCCGCGCGGGCGTCGGGTGGTCGAACACCAGGCCGGTGGGCAGCTGCAGGCCGGTGGCCGCGCTCAGCCGGTTGCGGAGCTCGACGGCGCTGATCGAGTCGAACCCCATGTCCTTGAACGTCCTGGTGGTGTCCACCGCATCGGGGGTCACGTGGCCCAGCACGATGGCCAGGTTGGTCCGCACCAGCTCCACCAGGGCCCGCTCGTCGCGGGCGGCGGGCGGGGTGTCCAGCGGACGCCGGTGGGCGGCGTCACCGGTCGGGGCCGGTCGCTCGGCCGGCTCGACCGCGCTCGGCGTGCCGTGGACGTCGAGCCAGTAGCGCCGGCGCTGGAAGGCGTAGGTGGGCAGGTCGACGGTCCGTGCGCCCGGGTAGTGCTGCTCCCAGACGACCGGCGCGCCGTGCACCCATGCCTCGGCCGCCGACTGCCAGAACCGGTCGAGCCCGCCGCTGTCGCGCCGCAGCGTGCCCAGCGCGTGCCCCGGCTCGGTGCCCAGGGTCTCCGCGATGCTGGCCGTCAGCACCGGGTGCGTGCTGACCTCGACGAACAGCCGGTGGTTGCGGTCGAGCATGGCCCGGGTTGCGGTGTCGAACCGCACCGGGTTCCGCAGGTTCGAGTACCAGTACCCGGCGTCCAGGCCGGCGGTGTCGAGCTCCGCACCGGTCAGCGCGGACACGAACGGGATGTCGGCACCGCGCGGCGACACGGGCGCCAGCGCCGCCAGCAGCCGCTCGCGCAACGGCTCCATGTGCGCCGAGTGCGAGGCGTAGTCCACCGGGACCGACCGCGCTCGGTGGCCGGCCGCCGTCAGCCGGTCGCGCAGCTCCACGAGTGCGTCCCGGTCGCCGGACAGGACCGTCGTCGTGGGGCTGTTCACCGCGGCCACCGACACCCGGCCGCCGTACCCGCTCAGCCACTCGGTGGCGTCGTCGGCGGCCAGCCCGACCGAGAGCATGCCCCCGGTGCCGGCGATGGCCGCGATCGCGCGGCTGCGCAGCGCCACCACCCGGGCGCCGTCCGCCAGCGACAACGCACCGGCGACCGTGGCCGCGGCGATCTCGCCCTGGGAGTGTCCGACGACCGCTGCCGGGACCACCCCGGCGGACTGCCACAGGTGGGCCAGCGACACCATGACCGCCCACAGCGCCGGCTGCACCACGTCGACCCGGTCCAGGCTCGGCGCGCCGGGGTTGCCTGCGAGCACGTCCGGCAGTGACCAGTCCACGAACGGTTCGAGCGCCGACGCGCACTCGCGCAGGCGGTCGGCGAAGGCGTCGCAGGTGCCGGCCAGCTCGACGGCCATGCCGGTCCACTGCGAGCCCTGCCCGGGGAACACGAACACCGGGCCAGCGGACTGGGGCGTCCCCCGGCCGGTCACGACCCGCGCGTCGGCCGTTCCCGACGCCAGCGCGGACAGCCCGGTCACCAGCTCGGCCCGGTCGCCGCCCCACACCACGGCCCGGTCCTCGAACTCGGCCCGCGTCGAACACAGCGACCAGCCCACGTCGCGGAGGTCCGCGCCGGATGCGGCCACCTCGGTCAGCCGCTCGGCCGTGGCCCGCAGCGCCCCGGTGCCGCGCGCCGAGAGCACCCAGGGCACGGCGCCCCCGCCCGCGACCACCGCCGGAGTGGGCGCCGGCGCGGGTTCGAGGGCGGCCGGCGGCTCGCCGAGCACCAGGTGGCAGTTCGTGCCGCCCATGCCGAACGAGGACACCCCGGCCAGCAGCGGTTCCTGTGGGCGCGGCCAGGCACCGACCTCGTCCTGCACGCGCAGCCGCAGCTCGTCCATCGGGATGTTCGGGTTGGGCGTCTCGAAGTGCAGGCTCGCCGGGATCCGGCGGTGTGCGACGCTCAGCACGACCTTCAGCAGCCCGGTGATCCCGCCGGCGCCTTCGAGGTGCCCGACGTTGGTCTTGACCGACCCCACCAGCAGCGGCGAACCGGCCTCGCGGGCCGCGCCGAGCACCGTGCCGAGCGCGGCCGCCTCGATCGGATCTCCCACGGCGGTCGCGCTGCCGTGCAGCTCGACGTACTGCGCCCGGTCCGGGGCCACACCGGCCCGCTCGTACGCCAGCCGCAGCATCTCCTCCTGGGCCCGCTGGCTCGGCACGGTGAGACCGTCGCTGGCCCCGTCGTTGTTGACCGCACCGCCGAGCACCACGCAGTGGATCGGGTCACCGTCGGCCAGCGCCATGGACAGCGTCTTGAGCACGACCAGCCCGCCGCCCTCGCCGCGGACGAAGCCGTTGGCCCGCGCATCGAACGTGAAACACCGCCCGTCCGGAGAAAGGCCGCCGAATCGGGCCGCGCTCAGCGTGCTCTCCCGTGCGATATTGAGATGCATCCCGCCCGCGATGGCCATCGTCGAATCGCCGCGCCGCAGGCTTTCGCACGCCATGTGCACGGAAACCAGCGACGAGGATTGGGCCGAATCGACGGTGAAACTGGGGCCACGAAGGCCGAGGCTGTACGAAACGCGGTTGGCAATCATGCTGCGATGCAGGCCGGTCATCGAATACCGGCCGGTGGCCTCGTCGCCGGCGCGGCGCAGCAGGGTGGCGTAGTCGTCGCCGATGGCGCCGACGAAGACACCCGTACGGCTGTCACGCAGCCGCTCCGGCCGGATGCGGGCGTGCTCCAACGCCTCCCAGCTCAGCTCCAGCACGAGCCGCTGCTGCGGGTCCATCGCGGCCGCTTCCTTCGGCGAGATACCGAAGAAGTCCGGGTCGAAGTGGTCGACCTGGTCGAGGAAGCCACCGAACCGATGGTCCGGCAGCGACGCCGGGTCCCACCGGTCGGCCGGCGCCTCGACGATCGCATCGACCCCGTCGCGCAGCAGCCTCCAGAACGCGTCCGGGTTCGGGGCCATCGGCAGGCGACACGCCAACCCGATGATCGCCACCGGCTCGTCCGCGGGGAGAACAGTGCTTTCGGGATTCACCATACCGGCCTCATACGCATGTATTCGGGCACGCCTGGACATCGCCGGAAGCATCATCGGCGCCGGTCGCCAAGTCCAGACGAGACCGCTGGCAGCATGTCGCTGCCGAAGTTGCTGCCAACGTCATGGGTCGGCGTATCCGCCACGGCACAACCGCCGAGTGTGAATTCCGTGGCGATCTCGCGACGATATGCCTAAACCATTCGGAATTCGGAGCGTGCGCCCGTGCCGACGACCACGACCGGACCACTGACCTTCGGCCAGCTGTCCCAGCTCCGCGACGCCGACAGCCAACCGCCCGAGGGCAGGCATCAGGTCAACGTCAAGCGCGTCACGCCCCTGGACACCGGGGTCTCCGCCGAGGCGTTGCGGCACGCGGCCCATCGGCTGCGGGCCCGCCACGAGGGGCTGCGCACCACCTACGACCTGCACGACCCGGCACGGCTGCGACAGCTCGTGCACCCGCCGGGGCACCCGGTACCGGTCGACATTCCGGAGATCGCCGTCCCGGCCGGCGAGGACCCGCGCGCGTTCGCCGACCGGCTCGCCGAGCAACTGCAGGCCCGATTGTTCGACCTGGCCACGGAGGAGCCCTGGCGGATCGCGATAGTGACGGTGGCCGGCCGGCCGGCGTACTTCGTCACGGTGCTGCACCACATCATCGCCGACCTGTGGTCCGACACCGTCATCGCCGAGGACTTCCAGGCACTGCTCGACGACCAGGAACCCCGCGGCCCGGCCGGCTCACCGCTGCAGCTGGCCCGCGCGCAGCACGCGGCCAACCGGCAGGCCGACGAGGCGTATCAGCGGCAGGTGTACACCCGGGCGGCCGCGGCCTCGGCGTTCGACGCAGTCGCGTCGCCGAAAGTGCTGGTCAACGCCGTCCTGGATACCGAAACCGCCTTCCTGGCGGCCGCCAGGAAGGCCGCGGCACCAGGCGCCTCGATCCCGGGACTCTCGATGCCCAGCCTGACGCTGGCGGCATACTGCTACGCCGCGCACCGCACCCTCGGCGTCGACAACATCATGGTCAGCGCGCTGACCAGCAACCGCTGGTACCCCGGTACCGCACGGTTGGTCGGCAACATGGTCCAGTGGGCGAGGATCCCCAGCCGCCACATCGAGGGGCAGCCGTTCGAGGAGTTCGCCCGCCAGCTCCACGAGAACAGCCTGCTCGGGTACCGCCACGCCTGCTACGACGTCGACACCGACGATCGGATCCGCCGGGAGGTGGCGAGCACGGCCGGCCCGATCGGCCTCGAGATCAACCTGAACTACGCCCCGATCGAACCGGAACCCCTTACCGAGGACACCCCCGACGGGCAGGTCGTCGACGTGCCCGTCCCGTACTACGGCGGCCCCGCCTTCTACCTCATCGTCAACCACGGGCACCGGCTGCGCCTGATCGGACGCACCCGCTGGGTGGGCTTCGAGCACGCCGCGATGTCGGCCTTCCTCACCGAGATCCACGACATCCTGGTGAACGGGGACAGCCGGCCCGCGCACTCGGCGAACCCCCAGCTCAACCGGCGGATACGGCCGAGCCGCTTATCGTGCTGAGCAGTCGCCGGGCGCGCATTACTGCCAATTTGTCCCCGGCCAGCGTGGCCTCGCGTATGCAATCGTGCGCCGATGCCGCGGCGTCGCGGTGGTTGCCGCGGCGGTGGGTGATGTCGGCGTCGACTTGGGCGGTGCGCACCACCTGACCGGCATGCAGGACAAGTTTCGCGAGGACCAGCCGCGGCCGGACCGGACCAAGGTCGACGGCCCGCGACCCGACGAACAGTGACGTCGGACCGAGGATCCGTGCCCGGACCGAGACCGCATACGCTGCCGGACCAATGCATTTCTGAAAATAATATCTCTCCTCGGAAATTATGCTGCACATGCACGTTACCGATCCGATCTTTGCGGATTCTTGGAATGGATCGACAACGGTCATCCATCCCGAAGAGTGTGTACCCGACGGCTAACAACCGCCTAAGTTCGCGCTAAGCCCCGATCGAGCCGCGCGGTCGGATGTGGACGGCACGGCCCGCTGTCCGACAAGGTCATCACCATCATGCGTGGCATGGTCGCGTCCGAGCCCGACGGCTCATGATCGTTCCTGCGTCCGGGCGCCGTCCGACTTCGTCCGACAACGACGACACGTCGTGAGCTGCCGAGCACGATCCCAGATCAGATCGTGTCAACGTAGGAATATGGAGGTTCGAAGGTGATCGGGCCGCGCATTCTGGACCACCTCGTCCGTTCGGGCGCTGTCGGTTTCAGCGAGCCCGTGCGGGGTTGCAAACGTAGCTGGCTTCTTCAAACAAGGGGTGTTGGATGCGGATCTCACGACGATTCTTGACTGCCGGCTTGACGTCGATATTTCTCGGCCTGGGACTATTGGCGGCGCCTTCGAGTCAGGCGGCGCCTGCTGTTGTCACGGGCAGCTGTCCGGATTATTACGGTTGTTTGAGGACCGAACTCGGCAGTATCCAGGGCTGGAACTACTCGAACCAGGATGTCGCAAACCGTACCTGGTCGTCGACCCACTGGGTCGGTGAGCGGTACATCCGCAACCGCAATCACGCCTCCCGGCGGATAGTGGTTGCTCGCAATGCCAACAACCTGTGTGCCATCCTCGCCTACGACAACCGCGGTTGGGTGCCGCTGCCAGCGAATTTCGGTAACGTTACTTCGTTCACCGTCGGCCACACGGTCGGCTGCGCGCAAAACATCTGGCTGTAGTAGTTTCTCCGTTCGACCCAGGTCAGGGGTTCAGCGCAGGGCGAAGACCTGGTCAAATGATCAACGGTAGGTAGTGGCAGGCGCCGTCGAGGTCCAGTTCGGTCAGGATGGTCCGGTACTCCTGGCGGCAAACCCTCGGCGGCGTCCCGCAACGAGACGGGTGGATTCATCGGGAAATCAAACCCCGCCTGGCGAGGACCGGGACAGTTCGGCAGCTGCCCGTGACCACCTGGCCATCCACAACCGTGGGGCCGTCACCGCCGCAATTCCGCCACCTTGTCCAGCCGTCCCAGCTTGTGCGGGTTGCGGATCGCGTAGATGCGGGCGATCCGGCCGTTCTCGACGACGAAGGTGACCGCCGTGTTGAGCTCGCCGGTCGGGTCGATCCGGGCCGCGACCGCGCCGTTCAGCAGCAGCGTGGTGACCTGCGCGTGCGGCGCGAACCGGGAGAAGCGGGACAGCAGCGTCGCCACCCGCTCCATGCCCTCGACCGGGCGCCGGGCCGCGGGCGCCAGGCCCCCGCCGTCCGCGACCAGGACGACGTCGGGCGCGAGCACGTCCATCAGGCCCTGCACGTCACCCGTGGTGAGGGCGGCGAGGAACCGCTCCACGACCTGCCGCTGCTCGGTGCGGCTCACCTCCACCCGCGGGCGCCGCGCGGCCACGTGTCGGCGCGCCCGGTGCGCGATCTGCCTGACCGCTGCGGAGGACTTGCCAACGGCCTCGGCGATCTCGTCGTACGGCACGTCGAACACCTCGCGCAGCACGAAGACCGCGCGCTCGTCCGGCCCGAGCGTCTCGAGCACGGTGAGCATCGCGATCGAGACGCTCTCGGCGAGCTCGACGTCCTCGGCCACGTCGGGGCTCGTCAGCAGCGGCTCGGGCAGCCACTCACCGACGTAGTCCTCGCGTCGGCGTGACACCGTTCGCAGCCGGTCGAGCGCCATCCGGGTGACGATCTGGACCAGGTAGGCGCGCGGGTCGCGCACCTCGTCCCGGCCGGCGTCGCCGACGCCGTCCCACCGCAGCCAAGTCTCCTGCACGACGTCCTCGGCGTCGGCCGCCGAGCCGAGCATCTCGTAGGCGACCGTGAACAGCAGGCTGCGATGGGCGACGAACGGGTCGTCGCTCATGGCGTCGACGCCATCGCCGGCATCTCAGGAC
>Ga0299913_10005841_pt1 | contig 10577 bp, 10 predicted proteins | sample RVTome_9_FD_201360 | JGI IMG/M metagenome (GOLD analysis project Ga0299913, IMG submission 201360) | Soil microbial communities from uranium-contaminated site in the Upper Colorado River Basin, Wyoming, United States - RVT155D38 (version 2) ... | reverse complement strand
ACGCTGCCGATCGCCAGAAACCCGACTTCGCACTTCTGGCCGAGCGGAACGAGAGCAGCCGACCCGACTTCGTCGGTCTGCTGCCCGAACAGGAAGTCCCGCTGCGCGTCGCGAACCTGGCCGCAACGCGGGTTACTGCTGCCGAGAAAGGTCGCGAAAGGTTGCAGGGCAGGGTCGTCGCGGCTCATTGCCCTGAAAAACCTGCCTTTATTGAGGTCGGTAACCGCACCCGCGTTGCCGAATAGTACCAGCACGGCGTGGTCGGCACTGAATGCCGTCCGAAGTGCGCTTTCGATCGCGTCCAGCGTCTGACGCAGATCGCGTGCCTCCAGCAAATCGAGCGCCACCTGATGGATTTTGCCTGCAAGCGTGTCATTGGTTCTCGCGACCTCGAGCAGTTCTTTCAGCTTGCGTTCCAGTTTCAGGTCCTTTTGACGCAGGACGGAAACCTGGCGTTCTACCAGCGATACCGCGGCGCCCGTGACATGAGGCAGGCGAAGAGAACCCAGGAGGGTGGCGTGGCGTTCAAAAAAGTCGGGGTGTCTCTTCAGATAAGAATGTACTTCGGCTTCCGACAGCACATTTTCGGCAAATTCGGGTTTTCGCTGCGTGCTCATGGATCGTGGCTCCCCTTATACGCAATTTTTCTCACAATCGTTTTCGTGCCGGACCGCCGATTGTATTGGTCCCGTTCGTGTGCAGCCGGAGTGAGCTTACCATGAGTCAGGCGACGACCCGTGACGGATACTCGCAGCCAGCCCTCGACTTGCGATGCTGCATTGCACCGTGACGCGCGGGTCGATATCGCGCAAACCGGTTGTCGCTATGTGAATGGACTTTTTGCGCCCGCGACGGTAGTTTACATAAACGGATAACGATACGAACAACGATCAACACACGCTTTCCGGGGGCAATCGATGCGGCACATCATGGTCATGAACGCCAAGGGAGGCTGCGGCAAGAGCACCCTTGCAACGAACATTGCTTCCTACTTCGCGGAAGAGGGTTATTCCGTCGCCCTCGCGGACTACGATCCCCAGCGTACCGCGCTGGACTGGCTCGAACGGCGACCCGACAGCAGGCCGCGAATAGCCAGTGTGGCCGGGTTCGAGGACGGTTTGAGACGCGCCCCGCGCAACGCCGATTACGTCATTATCGATGCTCCGGCGCGCTCGCATGGCGCCGAACTCACCGAACTGGTCAAGCATGCGGAGACCATCGTCGTGCCGGTGCTGCCGTCGACCATCGACATCCAGGCCTCGGACCGCTTCATCAAGGAGCTGAAATCGGTCGGCAAGATCGAGCGCAAGGAAGCCAAGATCGGTGTCGTTGCCAACCGGGTGCGGGAAAATACCCTGATTTTCGACGAACTTGATGAATATCTGACCGCGGCGCGGGTGCCTTACCTGACCTCCCTGCGCGAGGCGCAGAACTACGTCAGGGCGTATACGCGGGGCTTAGGGATATTCGAGCTGCCGGAGTACCTGGCGTGGCCCGACTGGGAGCAGTGGGAACCGATGACCAGGTGGCTCCGGAGCGTGCGCAGCCAGCCTTGACGCCAGGGCGTGAGCTCGCCAACCGCCCCGGAAATCTATCCGCCCGTCCTGCCCCTGAGATCCGGGATCGCCCGAAGCGGCGCAGGGGCCACCAGACTCAAGCCCGCACGGTACGCATCCGCGGCCGCGTCGCTTTCGCCGAGCTGGTTCAAAAGACGCCCGAATTCCTCATAGGCTTCCGGGGTCGGTCGGATGGAGAGGGCCGTCTCCAGGTAGCTCCGCGCCTTGCCCCATAATTCGTTTGCGAGACAAAGGCGTGCCGCCGCAAGCAGCAGGTCGGCGTCGTCCGGGTGAGTCTTGAGCCAGCCTTCCGCCCTGCTCAACTGTTTACCCGGATCGCTGCTTGCGATCATGCCGAACAGGCGCACGAGAGGAGTGCGCCATTCACGCTTGAGTTCGGCCGCAAGCTCCTTTTCAGCCTTGTCGTGCTGGTCCGTGCGAATGAGGGCCGCGAACCAGGCCTCCAGCAACGACGTGTCGTTGCGCAGGTTCTTCGGTACGCTCGCCCACGCAGCCAGCAACGCATCGGCATCGGCCGAACGAGTGATGTTCTCCCGATGCACCCGGACTGCCCACTTGCGGAGAAGGTCGTCTTCCATGCGCCCATATTTCCGGAGGCGCGGTAACAGAGCTTCGAGATGATCCCAGTCTTCGAGTCGGTAGTAGAGCCGGCCGAGCAGGTTCAGGGCGTAGCTGTGATTCGGCGCCTTTTCCTCGAGCCTTCGCAAAGTGGCGAGAGCCTGCTCGTGCTGCCCTTGGTCCAGCTGCAACTCCGCTTGTGTCAGGAGGACCGCGCTCGCCGCTTCGGGAGTGTTCTCGTAAGCCTGTCTGAGCCAGGTGTCGCGGCGTTCGTCTTCGCCCAGCAGGTGTGCGGCTCGCGCCGCCTGCAGATAGTTGAGCAGTGGCGCGTCGCTGCCGCTGGCGGCGCGGGCGAGCAGCTTCTCGCCCCGCGCAAAGTTACCTTCGGCGACTTCGATCATTCCTCGGGTCAGACGGTGCCCGGCCCGGCCGCTTCGGTATCGGCCCGCGGCTTCGCCGAGCCTCCGTGGCGCCTGAAAGATCTTCACCAGCAGCCAGCCTGCGAAAACGAGCAGGAAGACGACGGCCAGCAGTACCGGCACCGACATTTCGATCAGGTAACTGCGGAAATTGATGACGACGTAACCCGGATCCTGTAACAGGAAATGGGCGGCAAACGAACTCGCCACCAGGGCCAGGACGACGAGCAGGCCGAATTTCATGGATCGGGCTCGGAACGCGCGTCGGCGTCACTCTCGTCGTCGTCGGCACGCGACGACTCCGTATTTCTCAGCGTCCTGTACTGACGCAGCAGGCGCAGGGAGCCGGAAATGTCCGGGGGAGTGACGCTGATGCTCTCGTCCTTGAGGTCCGAGAGTGTGCCGAGGGCGCCAGCGACCGCGCTGCTGTCGACGTCGTAGTATTCCTCGAGCCAGCCCGCGGCATCGTCGAGGGACTGCTCGAACACGCCCTGCTCGCCCCGAAGCAAGGCAAGTCGTGCCGCCTGAAACTTGAGCGCCAGGTTGGCGCGGAGGAAATAGGCGGCGTCCGGCGACAGCAACGGCGTCAGCTCCTCGTCCGTCCTGCGCACGGAAACGACGTCACCGAAAGCGCGCTTCATCGAGGCGATGGCGCGCCGGAACCCTGAAAGCTCCGGATCGACAGGTGCTGCCTCTTCGTCCGGTACGTCGACATCCTGATTGAGCGGGAGGGACTCGACCCTCTCGGCTAAGCTCGCGAGCTCGAAAGACATGCCCTCGAGGTCGGCCGGTTCCATCGACTCGAGCGCCTGAAGCTCCTGCGTCAGGGTACGCCGCACTTCTCCCAAGGCGGGGTTCGCCATCTGTCGTATTCGCTCCGATGCAAAATTGAGCGCCAGAGCGGCGATGCGGGGATTGCCGGCAAGCTGCAGCTGTGCGTTCGCAATCTGCATGTAATACTCGGCTTCTGCCAGCATCCACGTATCGCGAACGCCGGCCGAGATGCCCTGCAGCGACGAGACGGCTTCTTCGAGGTTACCGAGGCGAGGTGCGATGGACTCGTTCTGACGCAGCACGTCGTCCACCTCGGCCGTGAGCGAGTCGAGTCCCTGGGAAATCCGGCGCGACGCGTCGTCGCGCTCCGCAAGCGCTTCGCGTTGGCTGGCCTGCAATGTATCGACCGCCTCGCGGAGATCGGAGGACAGCGCCGCGATGGCTCTTTCGTTGTCGGCTCTGTCGTCGTCGCTCGCGCGGCTCTGCCATGCGACGTAGCCGCTGCTCGCCATCGCCCCAAGCGCAATCAGAAGCGCGAGCCATGCGACGACGGAACGCCCGCGGCGTGGCGGCGGAGCAGCAGGGGACTCGCCACCTTCAGTGCCCGGGTGCGAGGGTGGGGCATCCGGCTCGAGCTCCGGCTCCGCTTCGTGATCGGGCTCGAATGCCGCGTCGGCAGGCTCGACGGGGTTTTCGAAAACAGGCGGCTCTTCGGGCACTCGCGGCTCTGGCGAATCGTTGCTGTCGTCAGGTGTCTTGTTCATTGTGGTGTTTCCAGTGCCGTTATCATTGCGCGGACCATGTCGCCGGCCTGCGGCCCCGGGGCAAGAATTGCCTGGATACCCGGAATTCTCTCGCTCGCAGTTTGTATCACACGTTCACTGGGCGTCACCAGTGGCGTCTCCCTCAAGGCAGCGCGGCAGTAGTCCGGCAGCGCCGACCAGAGGCTCTCCAGCGTAGCCACGCTCAAAACGGTGACGAAGTGGACTTGTCCATCCTTCCAGGCACGTTCGAGCTGTTCGAGTTCGTCGTCGGAATGCCGGTGGGGAATGCGCCGGTAAACGGAGAGATAGTCCACCTGCGCGCCACGCTCCCGAAGCGTTGTCGCCAGCAGCTCGCGTCCGCTGTCCGCCCGAACGATGCGAATGACCTTGCCCTTCGGCTTTAACAGTTCCGGCTCCCGGAGCAGGTGCTCGCTGTCGAAGCCACTTGCCGGACAAATGTCGACCGTCCGACCTTCGGCCTCGATTGACGCCCGGGTTGCGGGACCGATTGCGGCGATACGAATGCCTGTCGCCGGGAGATACCGAAGTCCGAACCGTACCGCATTGCTGCTGACGAAAATCGCGATGTCGGGCTGCGGAAGCCTGGCCTGCTCCTCTCCGAGTATTGCGGAATCGCGTGTTTCGATTTCCAATACCGGAAAAGCGACGACAGATCCTCCGGCCGCTCTTATCGCCTCGATGAGGTCTCGAGCCCGATCGGCGGGACGGGTCACCAGTACCCCTACGCCCTGCAACGGCGCCCGATTCATCCGGCCGCCTCACCAAGCAGCTTGTCCGCTCCCAGGTCAAGCAGCATGCGTCCGACCCGGCTGCCCAGTTGTGCCGCCTCCCCGGTCGGACCGGAGACCTGCCGGCGCAATACGCGACTCCCGTCGACGGAGGCAACCAGGGCGGTGAGGGTGAGCATTTCGTGTTCGAGCACGGCGAAGCTCGCGAGTGGCGAATGGCAGCTTGCTTCGAGACAGGCGGCGACGGAACGTTCCGCCACCGTCGTTGCCGCCGTCGCGGGGTGATTGAGAAGCGCGAGCAACTCGTCGAGGTCGTGCCGACCCGAGGCGCATTCGATGCCGATGACGCCCTGCGCCGTCGCCGGCAACATCCGGTCCGGAGCAAACTGCTCGCTGATCCGCTGTCCGAGTCCTAATCTCTGAAGGCCCGCGCAGGCGAGCACGATGGCGTCGAACTCCCCGTTATCGAGCTTACCCAGGCGCGTGTTGACGTTGCCGCGCAACGGCCGCACCTCGATGTCGGGGCGCAGCGCTTTGAGCTGCGCCTGTCTGCGCAGGCTCGAACTTCCGACCACGGCGCCGCGCGGCAGCGAAGCCATGGTCATGGCCTGCGTACTGACGAGAGCATCGAACGGATTGCCCCGTTCCAGCACGGCGCCGATGCGAAACCCGGCCGGCATTTCCGCGGGCACATCCTTCATCGAATGTACCGCGATATCTGCGGCGCCTTCCTGCAAGGCGGTTTCGAGTTCCTTGATGAACAGCCCCTTGCCGCCGATGTCGGCCAGTTCGCGATCGAGTATGCGGTCGCCGCGCGTGCTGAGCGGCACGAGGTCGACGGCGGTCACTCCGGGAAGGCCCCTGATCCGATCTGCGGCATGCCGGGCCTGCCAGAGCGCGAGTTCGCTCTTGCGTGTTGCTATGCGTACGCGCATCAGGTACTCCGGATGCGGTGTCTGACGTCGGCTAAGTGCCGGCGACTGACGATCAGCTGCGACCCGTCGGTATTGCCGCCGGCATCGCGGTCGGGGCGCCCTGCGTCGCGCAGCTCGACTTCGGTATGGCCCTCGGGGGTCTTTTGCAACGCCGCGATTTTGTCCACGGCGACCAGCGCCTTGCGGTGTATGCGGACGAAGCGGTCGCCGAACTCGTCCTCCAGCGTCTTCAGGGACTCGTCGATGAGATCCTTGCCCCTGCGGTGATATACCGTCACGTACTTCTGGTCGGCATGAAAATAGGCGATGTCGGCAAGCGGAATCAGTTTGAGGTCGCCCCGTACCCGGGCGCACACGTGGTTACGCTGCTCGGGCAGCCCGAAACCCTTGCCGATTTCCCCGAGCGTGCCGTGACTCAGGCGGGCAGCCTGTTGCAACGCGCGTTCCAGCCGTTCGCGCCTCACCGGCTTGAGGACGTATCCGACCGCGCGCGCGTCGAACGCCTCTATCGCGTACCGGTCGTAGGCCGTCGTAAAGATGACGCAGGGAGGCTTCTCCAGCGCGTTCAGGTGGTGCGCGGTTTCGATGCCGTTCAGTCCCGGCATGCTGATGTCCAGCAGGATGACGTCGGGCTCGAGTCGGGCGCAGAGTTCGAGCGCCTGTTCGCCATTTTGAGCTTCGCCTATGACGGTGTGCTCGGCCGTGTCCTCCAGCAACTGGCGCAGCCGCGTTCGCGCGGGCGGCTCGTCGTCGACGATAAGGACGTTCACAGACCTTCCTCTTCCAGCGGAAACTCGAGGCGCACCGTAAAACGGGATTCCGTTTCGCTGACGACAACCTGTCCCCGCGCGCCGTACTTCAGCTCGAATCGCTGGCGGATATTCGAAAGGGCCATCCGGTTGCCTTCGCGGAAGGCCGCAGCGGCCGGTGCAAGAGGATTCGAGATCTCGATGACGATCCGTCCGTCCTGCCGCCGTCCGGTTACGACGACCTCGCCTCCGTCAGGCACCAGCTCGACGCCATGGTATATCGCGTTTTCGATCAGCGGTTGCAGGGTAAGGTTCGGCAGCAATGCGTGCCCGGGAACGTCGTCGAGGTCCCACCGTACATTGAGGCGATCGCCGAGTCGCAGTTTTTCGATACGCTGGTAAATCGTCGCGATTTCGAGCTCGTCCTTCAGCGTCGACCGGTCTTTCGGTCCACCAAGGTTCGCGCGAAGCAGGTCCGCCAGATCTTCGACAGCCTGTTCGGCCAGTCGCGGGTCGCTTCGGGTGAGCGACGCGATCGTGTTCATGCTGTTGAACAGAAAATGCGGCCGTATGAGGGCCTGCAACGCGCTGACGCGCGACTGTGCTTCCAGCACGATGCTGCGCCGCCATTCGCTGGCGACGTACAGGTAGCGCATCGCCAGTGCAATCACGATCGAGCCGATGGCGAAGGTCCGCAGGAGAAAGCCTGAGTGCGTGTCGGCGATGATCGCCTGACTGAATCGTCCGGTCAGCTGGTAGGCGCCCTCGGCCAGCAACATGCAAACGGCCAGCAACATCAGGAAGCTGATTACGAAAGCCCGGGTTTTGCCGAAACCCTCCAGCCAGCTTCTCGCGCGGCAGAGGACAGCCGCGGACAGCAAGGCCAGCCAGAGCGCAAAAAGCGCGGTTTCGGCGAGTTCGACCATGAACGTCCCGGAAGCCGGGTTGCCGGCAAGCGTCAGCACTATGGCAACCAGTGCCGCGACCAGCACGACGACTAAAATGGTGCCGGCCGCACAGAAGTCCGGGAGATACGCTTGAGCTTCTCTGTCGATAGCGGTAATGGCTTTGGCCAAAGCTCATCCTGATGGAGACGAAGCCGGCATTGTAACTCGGCTGAGCGATGCGCTCGCGGGGTCAGCCCGTGAACGAGGGACGAGTTGGCTGAGTGCCGGGGTTTGAGGTGGGATCGCCCGCAAGGCGGGCTCCTACAGCCCGCGATCTGGACTATTCGTGGGCTGTAGGAGCCCGCCTTGCGGGCGATCGACCACGTCGTCGTGCAGCGGCGAGTTCTGTTGAGGCGCCGGCCGCTGTCCTATGGATTGCAGTACTCCAGCACCTGCTCCTGTACGCGTGCGCGCGCGGCCAGGGTCTCTTCCTCGTCGAGATACACCCGCTCGCCGGCCTCGTCCTCCCGGTAAAGGCGCCGCGAGGTGACGAACTTCTGCAGCCTTTCCTTATAGGTGTTGCATTTGTCCTTGCGTTCGGCCTCTGCGGCCCGCAATTCTTCGGCAGTCGGTTCGGCCTCTTCCTCGGCAGCCCTTCGTTCGTTGCGTTCGGCTCGGGCGTCATTGCGGGCCTGGACGATCGAACGCACGTGTTCCTGATTGGTCGGACTGGAGTTTATCGCCAGGCGCTCTTCCGTCGCCGCCCCCGACGGGCGATCGCCGAAGTGCACGTTGCCGTCGGCGTCCGTCCACTTGTAGATTTCACCGGCGGAAACGGCGCCGGCTGCAGACATGGCCAGGCAGGCCAGGAGCAGTGCGCACGTTGTTGATTTCTGAAGCTTCATCGCAATCCTTCGATTCGCGTACTGCACAAAAGACGCGGGGGTGTTTACCAAATATATTAGAGCACGTTCGCACAGTACGTAGTGTGACCCCGATCACAGCCTCTTTGGTCTCGATTCATGCCAAAAAAAATGGCGGGCCATGAAAAGATCATGGCCCGCCTGGACGGGGCTGCCGAGGGGGCGACAGGCCCTGCGCCTGCTCTCTATCGAACGTATTTCACCTCCTGTTTCTCGTAAACTCCAGGACCTCGAACGCCAACTCCTATTCCGCGCTCGTAAATTCGGGATACGCCTCGAGGCCGCATTCGCTGAGATCCACGCCCTCGTATTCCTGCTGTTCGTCGACGCGAATTCCCAGTGTTTTCTTGAGCAGGAACCAGATGACGAAGCTGGTGGCGAATACCCAGACGAAAATGGACGCGAGGCCCAGAAGCTGAACCGGCAGCGATGCCTCTTCGTTGGTGATGACGACCGCGAGCAAGCCCCATATTCCGGCCGTGCCGTGGACCGAGATTGCGCCGACAGGATCGTCGATCTTCAGCTTGTCCAGCGCCACGATCGACAGTACGACCAGCAGGCCGCCCACTCCGCCGATGAGGGTCGCGGCGAGCGGCGACGGCGTCAGCGGTTCCGCGGTAATGGAAACGAGCCCGGCAAGCGCGCCGTTCAAGGCCATGGTCAGATCGGCCTTGCCGAAGCGCAGGCGCGAAAAGATCAGCGCGAAAACCAGCCCGCCCGCGGCGGCCATGTTGGTGTTGACGAAAACGAGCGCCACCGCGTTTGCTTCGCCGACATTGGACACCTTCAGTTCGGACCCGCCGTTGAATCCGAACCAGCCCAGCCAGAGGATCAGGGTACCGAGCGTCGCGAGAGGCAGGTTGCAGCCGGGGATGGCGTTGACCTGGCCCCCCGGGCCGTACTTGCCTTTTCGCGCACCGAGGAGCAGCACGCCGGCCAGCGCCGCAGTGGCGCCGGTCAGGTGCACGATGCCGGAGCCCGCGAAGTCCAGGAATCCACGCACCTCCAGAAAACCGCCTCCCCATTTCCAGAAGCCCTGTACCGGGTAGATGAAACCGGTGAGTACGACCGCAAACAAGAAGAACGACCAGAGCTTCATTCTTTCGGCGACCGCGCCCGAGACGATAGACATCGCCGTCGCGACGAAGACCACCTGGAAGAAGAAATCCGAAAGATTGGAGTAATACGTGTCACCGCCGCTGGCGATGACGTCCGCCGCTTCGTTATCCGCGGTTCCCAGCAGGCCGGTCCCGATTGTCGAAAGGCTCTGAAAAAAGCCGCCCTCGAACGCCCCGGGATACATGATCGTATACCCGCACAGCATGTACATGATGCAGGCGATCGAATAAAGGCCCACGTTCTTGGTCAGGATCTCGGCGGTGTTCTTCGCGCGGACGAGGCCCGACTCGAGCATGGTGAATCCCGCGGCCATCCACATGACCAGGGCGCCCATAACCAGAAAGTAAAAAGTGTCCAGGGCATAACTGAGTTCAGTTATCTGCCCTGCCAGTTCCGTTACATCTTCCACGGCAACTCCCCTGTTGTTGTTAGTCGCTACACCGCGTCCGCGCCGGTTTCACCGGTGCGTATGCGAATGGCCTGTTCCAGATCCACGACGAAGATCTTTCCGTCTCCGATAGACCCCGTGCGTGCCGTGTTCGTGATCGCTTCTATGACCTGCTCGGCGATGTCGTCCGCTACGGCCAGCTCGATCTTCGCTTTGGGAAGGAAGTCGACGACATACTCCGCCCCGCGATAGAGCTCCGTGTGACCGCGTTGCCGCCCGAACCCTTTCACCTCGGTCACTGTGATGCCCTGGATGCCGATGTCGGCGACCGCCTGCCGTACATCGTCCAGTTTGAATGGCTTTATGATCGCCACGATCAGTTTCATTGTCGTTCCCCTTTCCCTGCGTTGGATCCTGACGGCGCCCTGCTTACGGCTCGTGCGCCTTCGTTCTTCTAGTTGATGTCGAAGGTCTTGCCGATCGTGAACACAAGGGACTCCGAGGACTCCCCGACGAGATCGCTGTTGGCGAATATCGCGGCTATCCCTAAGTCCAGCTCCGCAACGGTCGCGCCATACCCGAGCTCGAGATACTCACCTTCGAAATCCTGCGAGAAGCCTGCGACCTTTCCATAAAAGCCGTTGTTGGCAAGGGTCAGTGCGTAGTAGGTGTAGTCCTGCTTGCCGCCACCGAAGTTGTCGTACTCGCCGACGGCGACGTCGAGCGTGGCGTAGC
>Ga0299913_10005839_pt1 | contig 10579 bp, 12 predicted proteins | sample RVTome_9_FD_201360 | JGI IMG/M metagenome (GOLD analysis project Ga0299913, IMG submission 201360) | Soil microbial communities from uranium-contaminated site in the Upper Colorado River Basin, Wyoming, United States - RVT155D38 (version 2) ... | reverse complement strand
GTGGAAAATGGCGATAGGGCGCCCTCGGCAGGATTCGAACCTGCGACACCCGGTTTAGGAAACCGGTGCTCTATCCCCTGAGCTACGAGGGCTTGAAATTGTGAACACCCTGGTCAAGTGGCCTTCTCGTGCCCTTCTCGATGTGAAACACCTCGTCTGATTCGGTTTGGAGCGCACCGTAACGAGCATGTAACAAGTCTGCTAGGTCCTCGAGATCGTCGTCATGAGGTGCGAGCACCAGTTGAGTGGGGAAGAGCCAACAGCTCTTCCCCACTCATCGGGGCGTTTTCATGATGGAGGATCTGCGACACCGGTCTTGAAGGCGTCACATGCCCCTTACGACCAGGGCGATCACCAGGAGGCCACCACCGATCCCGAGAAGCACCGCCGTCAGCACGATCACCATTGCCAGACGATCGGTCTTTCGTGCCCTCTCCGACATGGGCGGTGCCTCGGACCCGGCGGCCCGCCGTCGCGCTCTCCTGGTCACCGACGCGAAAAGCAGACCCACTGTCGGGAGCAGCAGGAGATTCCCGACGTGTGCCAACCCTAGGACGGTGAGGAAGAGGGCGCCCTGCTCCATTCCGAACTTCAGGCTCTCGGTCGCGGGAACAAGAGATGCGGCCTCGGTCAGGTCGAGACTGGAGAGTATTCCTCCGCCGAAGAACAGGTAGTAGGCGATGTCGAGGAGCCTGGAGAACCGCTCACCCGTCGCCGGGCTCATGTGGAAGACCTCGGCAAGGTATGGCTGACCGAGACGTCTGATCGCGGGCCCGAAGACGACGAGACACGAGGTGAGCAGGGCGAACACCACCACCTGCATCGACCATTTGGGCAACACGAGCACGCCGTCGGGATCGTGATCGGCAAGCGCGATCAGGAACGTCGCCAGGATGGCCAGTCCGGCCACCACTGCGGCGGTCGCTCGTCGTATCCGACGCCGATGCTTCTGGTCTTCCTCGATGCTCCGGCTGAGTCGGGCGAAGAGGTCGACGCTCGGCTGGTAGCCGTCGCCCTGATGCAGTGCTTCGGTGAGGCGCCTCTCGAGACTCACACGTCTCCTCCCAGAACCGTGGCGAGAATGGCCATCCCTCGCCGACAGTGGGTCTTCACCGAATTGGGAGAAATGGCCAGCGTCGATGCGATCTGTTTCTCGGTGAGATCCATGTAGAAGCGGAGGACTAGACAGTCGCGCTGACGGGGGGAAAGATCGTTCAGGGCGTCAATGACCGCAGCCTGGCTCTCGGATCGAACCGCCCGGTCCTCCGGCATCTCCGGCGTCCCGCGATCGATCATCGAGTCCTGATGACGGAGGGAGAGGAGCCCGCGACGGTTGTGATCCCGGGCCAGGTTGAGCACGATGGAGCGCAGATAGGCGGCGCTCTTTTCGGTGTCCTGGATCCGGTCCGCGGCGTGATAGAGCCTGATGAAGGCCTCCTGGACGATGTCCTCCGCACCGGTGCGGTCATCGGTGAACAGACGAGCCAACCGCACCAGGGAGACCGCCTCCTGGTGGTAGAGCCTCTCCACGAGGGAGGCACGGGCCAGCTCCTCCGATGTCCACGCCGTCTTACCGGCTGCGACTACCGCCAGCCAGAGCACGTGTCAGCCGAGGGCCGGCGTATCCTCGTCAAGATTCCTGCTCAAGCCGAGCAACCTCCCCACCAGCGGGAGGCTGAGCACGTTGAGACCGTGGAGCACGCCCATGAGGAGGAGCATGCCGCCGACTCGCGCTACCTCGTGCTGAAGCTGGCTGCCTAGCGCATCCCGGGCATTCGGCCGCCATTCAGGAGGCTGACTGAGAGTCACCGTAAACAGGACGTAGGCGGTGAAGATCAGGTAATACGCCACATCCATCAGGAGCAGATAGCTCTTTCCGGTCCGCGGGTTGCCTCGGAAGATGTCGCCGGCGTAGGCCCGGCCGAATCGCTTGATCAGAGGACCGAGGACGACCAACACCGCGATGAGGATCACGTTGGTGATTAGCTCGATTGCCCACCAGCTCATATCTCGAGACCCCTCGGGTTGGAAACTGTCATCGTGGCACTCTCAGCGGCCTCGTGACGTGCCTTCTTCTCGATACGCCTCGTCTCGAGCCGGGTCACGACCCGGTTCCACAATGCCCCGTACCCGACGGCCGCGGCGCCGAACATCGGGATGTTGAGCCAGGGGCCGGCACCGAGACCGACGATCTCGCCGCGGAGCTCGCTGTCGAGACCGATCATCACCATCACCAGGAGGGCGGGAACCAGGCCGGCGGCGACCGGAGGTATGCCGAAACCGCTGCGGGCGACGCTTCCGATGACCCCGAAAATCCCGCCCATCACGCCCCCGATGCCGATGATGATGAACAAGGTTCCGCCGACCGTGAATTCAGGGGACCTGACCGGGTCGAGGATGGCGACCACACGCATCGCTATTCGCAGACCGGGGCCGAGGGCGAGCAGTCCGGCGACCATTCCGCCGATGGCTCCGTGCAGTGAGCTGCGCCAGAAGCCAGGGACCAGGAGCCAGCCTGCTCCAATCCCTATCAGGAACACGGCGATCGACGAAACGGGGCTCATCAGCTCTGAAGCAGCAAGTGGTATGGCCGCGATGAAGAGAAGAGCGGCCAACCGCGGCTTCCATCTCATGGATCGTTCTCCTTCGACTCGTGAACGGGGCAACAGAGGTTCTGTTGGTGGACTTCGGTGCGGGTCGGCGGGCTACTCCGCCAACCCGCACCAGAGGATCAGCTGAGATCGGCGCAGGCGATCTTTGCTCCGCCCGGGGCATGAATCACCACAGAGACCGCGGTCGAACCGGCGGTAGCTCCGACCACGGTCCACCCCACGGCGTGGCCCGCCGCGTTCGCGGTGAACGGCCCCGGCCATATCTCCGACCCGTCCAAGGCCCCGCCGGGCACGGTGAATCCGAAGCTGTAGTGACCGCCGGCGTCACCATCGTCACAAGCCTGCTTGTGGACATGCGACCCGTACGCCTCGCCCGGTGTCAGGCCACTGGCCGTGACCTTGACGATCGTCGCACCCGCTGCGGTGCGGATCATCGTGGCCTTCCCCTCGACGTCGCCGTAGTCGGCGTGACCTGTGCCGGCTGCGAACGGCTCCAGCGAGCCACTTGTCACTTCCGCTCCACGCGCCGAGAGCGGCGATGCCATCAGCACCACCAGCACCGCGGCTACTGCGAGAGTCCCGGTCTGCTTGACCAGAGTGTTCATTTGGTCCTCCTCGAACCTGGTTACTGAACAAACAGACGAAGAGGTGGTCGTGTTGGGTGACAGCCGGATTGTCCAGACAGTCCGATCACCGGCATGTCCATCCCGGTGATGCCGGCCTGAGAATCGTCCGGGGCGGACCTGGCCGCCGCACCGGTCAAATCCAGGGCCTATTGGCCCTCGGGCGCCTGAGGACCGAGCGCCGCCTCGATGCCAACCACGTTGCGTCTCGCCGTTAGGTACTCGGGGGTCGTCTCATATCCTGAATGACCCGAGTCGGTCCCGACCAGGCGATTGTCGACCGGGATCCGGTCGACGTAATGCCCACCGATCGGGTCGGTGTCCCGCCATAGGTTGACCCACATCGAAACCCGGCCTGCCACGCTCTCGACGAGCTCGTCGATGCCGACCCCCGGGAACATCCGGGGGTACAGGATCCCCAGCTGGGAGCCGTAGGTGATCAACCCCTTGACCTCGCCGCTCTCCCCGGCGCCGTGGATTGCGACCGCGGCGATCAGCGATCCCTGGGAGTGTGCGGCCACGACCGCCTGGGGTTGCTTCTCGAGCATCTCGCGGAGGTCGTTGATCACTTTGGGGCCGTAGGCGGGTGGCCCGAGCGGATGGAACCATCTCGGCCAGAACGAGCCCAGATCCCAGAGGATTCCAACCTTGCGCCGACGGTCCTCGCCCGACGTCCCGCCCCGCCATCCACTCCAGATGCTCTTCAGCATGAAGGCGCCAGGGAAGAGGATGGCCATGGCCAGGGCGATGCTGACCAGATCGGTGATGCTGACCCGTACCTTGAGGAACTGGAACTCGAGGAACCCCATCCTCAGGGCAACCGCCACCAGCCCGGCGGCGATCGGAACCAGCAGGAGGGCCCACAGGTTCCAGGCCACTGCCAGCCGCCAGACGATGAGAACGGTGACCACCACTGCCATGCCGATGGCGATGGCCTGTACCACCCCTCCGGCCGTCGGTGCACCGAGGACACCGGGCTCGAACCCGGATAGGAAAGATCTGGCCGTACCGCCGAAACCGCCGGCAGGAAGCCCTTCCGCTTCCCTGAGCTCGGTTCCCCGTTTCCAAACCATGACCGTCACCACTGCGAACGCGGCAAACCCGAACAGCGCGGCGGCGTAGAAGATGTACCTCGCCTCCAACTCGGCTCGGCGACCCAGGAAGAGAAGACGTCGGGACCGCTGCTCGCGGCTCCGCTCGGGCAGAGGCTTGGTCCCTCCGTGGGCCGGGTCGAGTTGGCCCCATGCGCTCAATGCGAGGCCGACCCCCAAGATCACGGCGATGAGGAAGAGCATCGCCACCGAAACCCAGCCCGCACCGTTGTCGATCAGGACCGAGACACCAAGAATCGACTCCACCACGACCCCAATGGCGATGCCGAGGATTGCCCCGAACTGAGTGGCGATCACCAGGGCTCCCACCGTGAGCGCACCGGCTGCAGCGGAGAGAAGGGCGAAGACACCGAGCACCGCTGCGGTGGCGAAGGTGAGCCGGTGGATTTGCTCTGGCTGCCACTGGCCGATGGGTGTGGCGAAGATGGTGACCGCGCCAGCCAACAGGGTGATGAGGGAGAGCACCGGCGCCAGGGCGGCGGACCAGATGACGATCTGGTTGGTGGGCCAGAAGGCGATGGCGACGGTGGCCGTGAAGACCAGCAGCAGAATGACCAGCACCGCCACCATGACCTGCCATTGCGCGGTCCAGACCGTGGCTGCCAGGGCGATGGTGAGCAGCCCGGCGGCAAGATGGAGCCGGCGGAGCCGGTTCAGGATCGACTGCTTCAGCCACAGCCGCTCGTCGGTGATCGGCGCCCCGGCGGGATCGGCCCACGGATCCTCGCTCTCCGCCGGCCCCGCCCCGACCGCTTCAGGGAGGAGACCGTCGGGGGACGGGTTGAGGACGAGGACCCGCCGCTCGGCGGGGGTCAGTTTCGTGGCGAAATGGGACCTCGTGGAGAAACGCTCGACGAGCAGATAGAACAGCCGGGCCAGCGCCAGAAAGAGCACCACGACGACGAGCCGGGACGTGACGGACCCGATCGGGAGGCTCATGTCACCGATGCGCAGGTTGGTGCGTTGGTCCAACCAGGTATAGGGGATGAGAACAGCCACCGTGACGGCTTGGACGGTCAGAAGACAAGTCAACCCGAGGCCTGCGGCCCGGATCATCGACCAGCCGAAACGATTCCTCCGACGCGCCATCCATCCGGCCGCATTGGCCAGCACGAATGGCGCGAGCAGGATCCACAACGCGGTGATCGGGCTTCCCGACGTCAGGCCACCCCAGTGGAACGCTCGGGTCTCGAACGCCGCGTCCTGGGCGGGGGTCTCATAGACCTGGGTGTAATCGTCGCCGAGATCGTTTGTGATCGGGTCGGTGTAGAGCATGTCACGGGGAGCAGTGCCAGAGACGCCGTGGATCCGAAGCTCGGTGAAAGTCGCGATTATTCCCCCTTGGTGCGAAAGCGGAAGCTACGCGAAGTGGGCACCGTTGCGTCAGGCAAAACTGGCCGACTCGGATGCCTACCCTTTACGCCATGGAAGAAGAACGCATTGCCTTGTTCGTCGATTTCGAGAACCTGGCGATTGGAGTGCGCGAGGCGTTGGGGGGTATGGAGTTCGACTTCGAGCCCATCGCCAACGCCCTCGCCGAGCGGGGCCGGGTCGTCACCCGCAAGGCCTACGCCGACTGGGGCATGTTCTCCGACGCTCGCCAGAGGCTGACCCGCGCCCACATCGAGCTGATCGAGATACCCCAACGCATGGGAGCGAGCCGCAAGAACGCGGCGGACATCAAGATGGCGGTCGATGCCATCGAGGTCGCCTTCGAACGTGACTACGTGACCACGTTCGTCATCTGCTCGGGTGACTCCGACTTCACACCACTGGTCCACAAGCTGCGGGAGTTGAACAAGAGGGTGATCGGGGTGGGGGTCAAGGCCTCCACGTCGGCGCTGCTTCCCCCGGCCTGTGACGAGTTCCTCTTCTACGAGAACCTGGACGGGGTCGAGCCCCGCCGCGCCGCCGAACCCCCCGAGGAGGGGGAGGAGCAGGTCGACGACACCACCACCCCGGAGCTGGCCTCCCTGATCACCACCACGCTGTCTGGTCTGCTCCGCAGCGGCGGAGGTGAGGTCCTCGCCTCGTCGTTGAAACGGGCGCTGCTTCGGAAGGACTCGACCTTCAGCGAGGCCGACTACGGCTTCCGCGCCTTCGGTGAGTTGCTCAACCACCTGGAGACCCAGGGAGTCATCGAGCTGACCGAGGGCCCGGGTCGGGGCGATCCGGTCGTCCAATTCTCCGCCGCGGGCTCCGGCGAGAACCAGGCATTTGCCATGTTGCGTGAGGTGGTCGAGGAGATGGCTTCAAAGGGCGCCGCGGTGTTCCTCTCCGGGTTGAAGAACCAGCTCCGCAAGAAGGATTCGTCGTTCACCGAGAAGAAGTTCGGTTATGCCGGGTTTCTCCAGTTCTGCAAGGCGGCGGCCACCAAAGGGCTCATCGAGCTGACCTGGGACGAGGAGGCGGGCGACTACCTGGTCGCCGCTGCATGACCAGAACCGCCGATGTGGTCGTGGTCGGGGCAGGGATCATCGGATCCTCGATCGCCTACCAACTGGCCCGTCACGATGCAGGATCGGTTGTAGTGCTCGATAAGGGAGCCGGCCCCGCCGAAGGGTCGACCGGCGCCTCGTCTTCGATCTGCCGCTGTCGCTACACCCACCCGGAGGTGGTCCGTCTCGCCTTTCACGGACAGGAGGCCTACGGCAACTGGCCCGACTTCACCGGCCTGGAGAGCCCCCGCTCGGGTCTGCACCGGGTCGGCGTCCTCTGGCTGATGGGGGAGACGCCGGAGAAGGTTGCCGCCGACGTCGACAAGCTCACCGGCGAAGGGGTAAAGGCGGAGTCGCTCGGGCCTGACCGCCTCGAAGATCTGTTTCCGTCCCTCTCCACGTGCTCGGCTCCGTTCGACATGACCGGCGAGACCGAACACCTGTGCGTCCGGGGCGACGCCTTTCTCTACGAGAACCTCGGGGGGTACGCCGATCCGGTCGGAGCCAACCAGGACCTGATCGAAGCCGCCCGGAGGACAGGGGGCATGGTCGAGTTTGATTCCCGGGTGGTCGCGGTCCTGAAGGAGGGCGACCGGGTGACCGGGGTGAGACTTGCCGACGGCACCGAGATATCGGCCGGTTTGGTGGTGAACGCCTCGGGCCCATGGTGCAACCAGCTCAATGCGATGGCCGGTGCCGACCTCGCCTGGACCCTCACCCCCACCCGGATCCAGACGGTCTATCGCCCCTGGCCCGCCGACCTCGGCCCTCTCCCCGTCGGGGCGGACGCTTCGACCGGGATCTACTTCCGACCCGAGAGCGGAGGTCAGCAGGTTCTGGTCGGCTCGGTCCTTGCCGAGGACGAGGAGGAGGTCGTCGAGGATCCCGACGACTTCAAACGGGTTCCCGATGCCGGTTTCACCGAGATGAAGCTCGCTGCCTTCCATCATCGGGTCCCCGCCCTCGAGGCTCGGGGCATCGTCTCCGGTGTCGCCGGGCTCTACACCATCAACCGGGAGGACGTCCACCCGGTTGTCGGCCCTACCGGCGTGGACGGCTTCTGGGTGGCCAACGGGTTCTCCGGGCACGGCTTCAAGCTGGCGCCGGCCATCGGCTCGATGGTCTCCCAGGCCGTCACCGGGACCACCATGGACTTCGACACCGACGTCCCCATCGAGTTCTTCTCCGTCGATCGGGAGCCGATCGACCTCGCCGTGAAGCACGTCCTGGCCTGATGCGATACCTCAACTCGGCCGATACCCGGGAAGCGCTGCCGATGGGCGATGCGATCAAGGCGATGCAGCACGCGTTCTCCGGTGAGGCCGAGGCTCCGCTGCGATCGATGTTGGGCCACTCACTGGTGATGCCGGGAAGACTCGACGACATCATCGCAGTCAAGGTGGTCTCCACGGTTCCGGGAAACCCCGCCGGCCTCGTCGTCGTCTTCGGGCCTGAAGGGGAGCCGCTCGGCTTGGTCCACGGGCCAACTCTCACCGCGCTCCGCACCGGCGCGGTGTGCGGCCTGGCCACGGCGATGCTGGCTCCGCCAGAGGCGGAGACGATGGCCATGCTCGGGGCGGGGGCCATGTCCTACGACCAGATCGCGGCGGTGCGGGCGGTGAGACCGATCAAACGAGTGCTGGTCTGGTCACGCGACAAGACCAACGCCCGACTCGTCGCCGACATGGTGGGGGGAGAGCCTGTCGCCGACGCCGACGAGGCAGTGGCCCAGGCGGACGTGATCTCGTGTGCCACTCCCTCCACCCGGCCTCTCTTCTCCGAGAGTGCGGTGGGGGAGATGACTCATGTCAATGCGGTCGGGGCGTTCACGCCGGAGATGGTCGAGCTTCCTCCCGAGCTGTTGGAGCGGGCCTATGTGGTGGTCGACGATCTCGAGGCGGCCGCGGCCGAGGCGGGAGATCTGATCCAGGCCGGACGTGCTCCCAACACAACGCTGCGCGAGCTGCTCGCCGACAGCAACGCCCAGATCGGAGAGGACGTGACCGTGTTCAAGAGTGTCGGTATCGCGGCCCAGGACGTGGCGGCCGCTCATCTCGCCCTGCTCAACGCCGACCGAAACGGGATCGGCACCCTCCTCGCCGGCTAGGGGCACTAGCTCTCGACATTGCGGCTGAGCCGGTCGAGGCGCCGATCCCAGGTGTCGCCGACATCCTCGGCCCAGCTGACCAGATCGCCCAACGGTCCCGGGTCGAAGCTGTAGCGCACTTCGCGACCCGAAGGGTGCCGTTCCACCAACCCGGCGGCGCCGAGCGCAGCGAGGTGCTTGGTTACGGCCTGGCGCGAGATCGGCAAGTTCGAGGAGAGCTCGGTCGCAGTCGACGGCCCGTTTCGGGCCAGGCGGGTGAGGACCTCGAGTCTGGTCGGGTCGGCCAGGGCGGCGAACACCTGATGCGGGCGCATCAGGCGGCGATGGAGAGGAACGCCCGGGGGAAGGGCGGATCGACCCACTGCGGGGGGACCCCGCTCGTCCTCCAGGGGAGCATGGTCTCCCTGACCGTGAGTGCGGTGCCGTCCCCGGTCGGCTCGATCTCGATCTCGACCTGGGTGGGCAGACCCTCGTCGGTGCGCCAGGTCCATTGGAGCCGCCGCCCGGGGACGATCTCCTCGACCGTGCCCCACACCACCGGCCCCTCCTCGGGAGTCATCGTGATCCGGCCACCGGGTCTGGGATCGATCTCGACGTCGCCTTCCATCCAATCTCCGACCAGGTGACCGTTGGTCAGGTGCTCCCAGACCGAATCCGGATCGGCGGGCAGGTCGATCGAACGCTCGACCGCGATGTCCCCGGCGAGCTCTTCGAAGCGCTCTCCATCCATACCTGCAACTTAGCAGTTGCGCGTCGGGTATGCTCACCCGCAACCGTCGAGTTGCGCAAAGGAGAAGACGATGCTGATACCGACCGTGATCGAGCAGACCAGCCGGGGGGAGAGGGCGTACGACATCTACTCGAGGCTGCTCGGCCATCGGGTCGTGTTCCTGGGTCGGCCGGTCGACGCCGACACCGCCAACCTGATCGTGGCCCAGCTGATCCATCTCGAGAGCGAGGACCCGGAAAAGGACATCTCGCTCTACATCAACTCGCCCGGGGGCGAGATGTCATCGATGATGGCGATCTACGACACGATGCAGCACGTTCGACCCGAGGTGATGACCGCTTGCATCGGGATGGCTGCCTCCGCCGCCGCCCTCATCCTCGTCGCCGGCTCGCCGGGAAAGCGCTATGTGCTTCCCCACGCCCGGGTGCTCATCCACCAGCCGCATCTCACCGGTGGTCTCGAGGGCCAGGCTTCAGACATCGAGATCCATGCTCGGGAGATCGTCCGGCAGAAGGAGGAGATGACCGCCATCCTCGCCTCTCACACCGGCCAGACCCCCGAGACCATCGCCGCAGACACCGACCGCGACCGCTGGCTCACCGCCGAGCAAGCAGTCGAATACGGCCTGGTCGACAGCATCATGGCCCCGAGCCGAGTCCCTTCGGGACTCGGGTAGACAGTCGCCGGCATCAGTAGCCAGTCGTCAGTGTTCAGTAGTCGGAAGGCGGAACCTGGATACTGACTACCGACTACCGACCACTGACTGCTCCTCGGATTTCCAAACCGTCGAGGAGACGCATCGAGGCCTGACTGATCTCTTGTACCGCTTCGTTGAACACGTCTTCGTTGTGGCTGGCCGGGCGGCTGAAACCGGAGATCTTGCGAACGAACTGACGCGCCGCCGCTTCGATCTCCTCCGATGGCGCGGGGACCGCACCCTCTCTCAGTACTTTGATC
>Ga0299913_10005837_pt1 | contig 10582 bp, 9 predicted proteins | sample RVTome_9_FD_201360 | JGI IMG/M metagenome (GOLD analysis project Ga0299913, IMG submission 201360) | Soil microbial communities from uranium-contaminated site in the Upper Colorado River Basin, Wyoming, United States - RVT155D38 (version 2) ... | reverse complement strand
GATAGTGCTCATGGTGGTTCCAGTGTGGAGGTTCCTTAAACGGTAGGGAAGAGGAATAGGTTCCGCAATGTGAACGAGGAGGGATACGTAGTAGTGCTGCGCTGCCGGAAGTGCGGGGACACGTTCCCGCACCACGAGAACGAGCCCATCAAGTGTCCGACGTGCGGCTCGGACGAAGCCGACGTTGCCGGCGAGCCCCTGTTATGACGACGACTCCTCGGATCCACGTCGCCCCCGTCGTGGGCGACGAAATGAGAGCCGCCATCGAGGCCGGGGGCGGAGCGGTCGTGGACGATCCCGGCGCAGCCGATGGGGTGATCTGGACGGTTCCGTTCCATCCGGAGGAGCTCACGGCCTTGCTCGAGAAGAGCCCCGCCCGGTGGATCCAGCTCCCGTTCGCGGGCATCGAGTCATTCTTCGCGGCCGGCACGATCGACCCCGAACGCACGTGGACCTGCGCGAAGGGCATCTACGGTCCCGCGTGCGCGGAACACGCGCTGGCACTGATGCTGGCAGCCGCCCGCTGCCTCCCGCAGCACGCCCGGCAACGCGCGTGGCGACCGGGGGGTTTCGGTTCACCGGAACGCCGCATGGCGGGAACTACGGCAGTCGTCGTGGGGGCCGGGGGGATCGGGCGGGCGCTGATCGAGATGCTTGCCCCGTTGGACGTGCGGATCATCGCGATCAATCGATCGGGCCGCACGGTTGCGGGGGCCGGACGCACGGAGACCGCGGCGGCGCTGACGAAGGTACTTCCCGAAGCCGACTGGGTGGTCGTGACCGCCGCGTCGACCGCCGAGACGCGTCACGTGTTCGACAAGACCGCCCTCGCCGCGATGAAGCCGGACGCGTGGATCGTCAACGTGGCGCGCGGGGCCCTGATCGACACCGACGCGCTTGTCGAGGTCCTCGCGTCCGGGTCGATCGGGGGAGCGGCCCTCGACGTGACCGACCCGGAGCCGTTGCCCGAGGACCATCCGCTGTGGCGCTTCGACAACGTCCTCATCACCCCGCACGTGGCCAATACGTGGGACATGGCGGTTCCGGATCTGGTCGCCCTGATCGAGCGCAACGTCCGCTCGTTCGCGGCGGACGGGCCGCTGGAGGGGCTGGTCGACCCCGCCCTGGGTTACTAACCGGCCCCCGTGGGGCCGGTCCTCTGCTATGTGAGGAACGGCGGCGGAAGGATCCCTCGGTAGCCGACGACCACATCGAGAGCTCCCAAGCCACTCGGGTCCGACAACACCCGCAGCGCGTGACGGCGCGACAGCGTCTTCATGACGTCAACGCCCTTGTGGGCCGCCAGTGCGTCGTCGTGGTCGCGTTTCAAAGCGGTATCGAGGTCGCCCATCCCAAGGGCGCGGAGGATGTCGCGCTGGGGGTGCACCCCGGAGACCTCCATCCCGGCTACCTGGAGTGCATGAATGACCGCACTCCAGTTCGTGTGAGCGGTGATGTCCTTCTCGCCGGGCCGTTCGAGGGGGGCGTCGTCGGGACCCGTTGCCGAATAACAGACGAGGGTCCCGCGCGGATGGTCGACGAGATCGGTGGCGAGGTCCCCGTAGTCGACGAACACGATGGTTCCGCGGCCTATTGAACGAGCCGCATGCGTGCAGAACGACTCGGCGGCCAGCGTGGCTTCCGCACGATGTCCTTCCGGGAGGACGGCGTCGTGACGGTCGAAGAAGATCCCCAGCTCGGGATTCGATAAGGGCAGCAGGACCTCCACGAGCTCGGCGCCGTCGATGTCGACGCACACCTCGGTCAGCTCGCCGTCGCGCCGCTCGACCAGGTGGACCGGCAGGTTGTCGAGCACTTCGTTGGCGAACACGATCCCCGCGTCGACCGGTTCGACGTCGGTGATCGACCGGCTCCACCGGACCCGTGCGTCCCCCGCGAACCGAGCCTCCTGGCGTTCACGCGGCCCGGCCATCCGTTCGATCAGCCGGTACGTCAAGGCAGCCGCGAACTCGCCGGAGATCGCATCCAATACGGCCGCCGCGAAGCCTCCCTCTCCAGGTCCAACCTCGATCACCTCGAATTCCCGGGGACGGTCGCACAGGTCCCACACGCTCTCGAACGCATGGGCCCACAACGCTCCGAACGCAGGGTCGAGCTCCGCCGAGGTGACGAAGTGGCCCTGCCATCCGGTTCGCCGCGCGGCCGCGTAATAGCCGTACCGGGGGTCGTAGAGCGCGAGCGACATGAATGCGGCGAACGGCATCGGGCCCGAAGCGCGGATCCGGTCCACCAACGTCTGCTGGAGAGGGTTCATCCGTTCCTCTTGGGTGCGGCCGGTGGGACCGCGGAGGCGGCCCGCGTTGCCTGTGCCCGCATCTGCTCGTACCAGCGCAACTTGTCCTCATGCGTGTGCACGCTTTCGAGGGCCGCGCTGCCGACCCGGACGACGTCTGCGTGCTGCGCCCGGTGGGCATAGATGTGGATCAAGCGGTCGTACGGCCCCGGCGAATCGAAGCCGGCCGTCACCGCTTGCTCGTATAGCGCAACCGCCTCGTCGACCTTTCCCAGCTGTTCGAGGTTCTGTCCCTTGAGGAAGGTCATCACGAGGTCCACTGCGGAGGGCTCGCCAGTATCCATACAATCAATCTTCGACCATAAAGTGACTGTTAGAGGGAGGGATTCATGGCCGACCTGGCTTCCACCGCCCGGGCACTGGTCGCGCAGAACAAGGGCATCCTTGCTGCCGACGAGAGCTTCCCGACGATCGAGAAGCGGTTCAAGAGCATCAACATCGGATCGACCGAGGAGAACCGGCGCGGCTACCGGGACATGCTCTTCGGCACGCCGGGACTCGAGGAATACATCAGCGGCGTGATCCTCTTCGACGAGACGATCCATCAGTCCGCGTCGGACGGGACCCCATTCCCGAAAGCCCTCGAGGGCAGGGGGATCATCCCCGGCATCAAGGTCGACACCGGCGCGAAGGATCTGGCCCTCTTCCCGGGCGAGAAGATCACCGAGGGTTTGGACGGACTCCGCGGGCGGCTCGAGGAGTACTACTCCCTCGGTGCCCGATTCACTAAATGGCGCGCGGTGATCACGATTGGAGACGGCCTCCCGACCAACTTCTGTATCCACGCGAACGGGCATGCGCTGGCGCGCTTCGCGGCGCTTTCGCAAGAAGCGGGCCTCGTGCCGATCGTCGAACCTGAGGTCTTGATGGACGGGGATCATTCGATCGATGACTGCGACTCGGCTACCAAAGAGACGCTGACCGCGTTGTTCACCCAGCTCAACCTGCACAGGGTTTCTCTCGAGGGCACGCTATTGAAGACGAACATGGTTCTCTCGGGCAAGGACGCGTCCGAGCGGGCAGGGGTTGAGGAAGTGGCGCGCCAGACGGTGCGGTGCCTCGGTGAGTCGGTTCCGGAAGAGATCCCCGGGATCGTTTTCTTGTCGGGCGGACAATCCGACGAGCTCGCAACGGCGCACCTCGACGCGATGAATCGCATCGACCACGGGCCGTGGGAGCTCAGCTTCAGCTACGGCCGCGCGTTGCAGGCTCCGGCTCTCGAGGCGTGGAAGGGCGACGCGTCGAACGTGGAGGCGGGCCGCAAAGCGCTCTACCACCGCGCCAGGTTGAACGGGGCCGCGCGGTCGGGGTCCTACACACCAGAGATGGAAAACGAGGCGGCCGGATAACTACTACTTCTCCTGCGAATGAACTTCCACGAATGACTAGGGGAAGTTGCATCCGGCCACTGGCGGGGCCACTGGCTCTCGCCCTGCTACTGACTTTCTCGGCGCCTGCGCCCGGCGCCGAAGACGAAGATCGTGCGGCGATCCAGGAGTTGCTCGACGAGCGCGCGAGTGCGTTGCTCGTGGGGGACTTCGGTGGGTTCATGGACACTATCCGCAGGAACCAGGCGTTCCGCGAGCGCCAGCGGCTCATGTTCGAGGGATTCCAGCAGTTGCCGCTGGCCGACTATCGCCTCGTCGCGAACTGGGATCGCTACGGTGACCTCGCGCGCCGCCAGGACCGGAATCGTTACTTCGACAGCGACGCCGTCGCGATCGTCTTGGTCGAGGAGCGCTACCGCATCGGGGGCTTCGACCGGGAAGCCGCGGTCGAGGACGCCTACCTCACGTTCGTCCAGGAGGACGGAGAGTGGCTGATCGCGGACGACAACGATCTCGACGATCTCGGTCTCTACACCGCGCGCCATCCGTGGGACTTCGGGCCGATCCGGGTCGATCGGGCCGGACGTTTCCTCGTGATCTCCGATGCCGGCCGAGGTTGTGCACCGGTGCCGCCGGGGCTCACCGACCAGGCCGAAGCGGGCATCGACCGCGTTCGGGACTACTGGACGGCGCGGTGGCACAAACGTGTCGTGCTCGTGGTCCCGTGCAACGGCGGCCGTCTTCAACGGATTCTGCAGGCGACTTTCGATCCGTCACAGTTTGTCGCGTTCGCCTATTCGACGGTAGATACGGAACGTGACTACGACTACACGGGACACCGCGTGATCGTCAATCCGCCGGTGTTCTCGGGACGGCCCGCATCGCAGGTGCTGACGATCATGGCCCACGAGCTGCTTCACGTCGCATCGCGCGACATCTCGGGACCGTTCGTCCCGTTGTTCGTGGACGAGGGCATCGCCGACCTCGTGGGCTACGGGACGGCCGACCGGGCGCTCGCGTATTTCGACGCAGTCGTGTCCTCCGGCGGCTTCGACGGCAAGCTCCCCAACGACTTCCAGTTCTCCACCGGGAGCGGGGACGAGATCTTCCTCAGCTACCAGAAATCTCAATCGGCGATGAGATTCTTCGTGTCGCGGTGGGGGCTCGAGGCTCTCGACAGGTTCTACGAGAACCTTGGGAAACGGACCTATGTCGTCGGGCTCGCGCGCTGGCACGTGGACGACGCCCTGCGCGCCACGGTCGGGATCGGTCTCGATCGCTTCGAGCGCGAATGGACGGCTAGCATCGGGTCATGAGCACACTCGTCACCCCCGACGGGACCAAGGACGGCTTCGCGCTGGCGAAGGAGGCCTCGGCGAGCGCGCCCGTCGCGTTGGTCGTGGACGGCCGCCAGCGAGACCTCTCGCACGTGCCCGCGGCCGACGCCTCTGTCGAAGTGATCACGGCGGACACCGACGAGGGCCGCGAGGTCGTGCGCCATTCGACCGCTCACGTCATGGCCCAAGCGGTGCTACGTCTGTTCCCGGAGGCCAAATACTCGATCGGACCGCCGATCCAGGACGGCTTCTATTACGACTTCGACGTGGAGCGACCCTTTACGCCCGACGACCTCGAGCGGATCGAAGCCGAGATGAAGACGATCGTGAAGGAGAACCAGCGCTTCGAGCGCGCCGAGTTGAGCAAACAGGAGGCCCTTAGCCTCTTCTCTGGGCAGCCCTACAAGGTCGAGATCATCGAAGGTGTTGCGAGTGATGCCGAAGGCGCGGAGCGCGACGCGTCGACCGGCGAGGCGCTGTCGATCTACCGCAACACCGCCGATGGTCAGGAGCGCTTCGTCGACCTCTGTCGCGGCCCCCACATCCCCGGCACCGGGCGCATCAAGGCATTCAAGCTGCTGCGCACGTCGGGCGCGTACTGGCGTGGCGACGAGAAGCGCCCGATGCTCCAACGCATCTACGGGACCGCGTGGGAATCGAAGCAGGCGCTCGAGGACTACCTACACCGGCTCGAGGAGGCCGAGAAGCGGGACCACCGCAAGTTGGGCCGCGACCTCGAGCTCTTTTCGTGGCCCGAGGAGGTGGGGGCGGGGATCGCAGTGTGGCACCCCAAGGGCGCGATCGTGCGCAAGGTGCTGGAAGACCTATCGCGCGCGATGCATCTCGATCGCGGCTACGAGCCCGTCTATACCCCCGTCATCGGGAGGTCCACCCTGTGGGAGGTCAGCGGCCATCTCGGTTGGTACCGAGAGAACATGTTCCCTCCTATGGAAGCGGACGAAGGGGAGTACTTCGCGAAGCCGATGAACTGCCCCTTCCACATCCTCATCTTCCGTAGCAAGACGCGCTCGTATCGCGAGCTGCCGATCAGACTGTCAGAGCTCGGGACCGTCTACCGCTACGAACGATCCGGGGTCTTGCACGGATTGTTGCGGGGCCGGGGCTTCACCCAGGACGACTCGCACATCTTCTGCCGTCCCGATCAAGTCATCGACGAGATGGTCGCGGTCGTCGATTTCTTCCGCGCGCTGTACGAGACCGTGGGACTCGGTCCCGACGAGGTCCATTTCTCGACGCGACCGGACAAGTACGTCGGCTCGGAGGCGGATTGGGATCGAGCCGAGGATGCGATCCGCAAGTCGCTCGAAGCCGCGGGACTCGACTACAAGGTCGCCGAAGGAGAGGGAACGTTCTACGGCCCCAAGATCGATATCCACGTCCGCGACGCGATCGGACGCTTGTGGCAGGTGTGCACGATCCAGGTCGACTTCCAGCTGCCCGAGCGCTTCGGCCTCGAGTACACCGACGAGCATGGTGAGCGCAAGCGCCCGGTGATGATCCACCGCGCTCTGTTTGGATCGGTGGAACGTTTCATCGGCGTGCTCGTAGAACACTTCGCGGGCGCTTTCCCCACGTGGCTCGCGCCCGTGCAGGCGGCCGTGATCCCGATCGCCGACCGCCACGTCGACTACGCCACCGATGTAGCGGAGCGTCTTCGCCAGAGCGACGTTCGGGTCGAGGTCGACGACTCCGACAACACAATGGGGGCCAAGATCCGTCACCATCAGCTCCAGAAGGTTCCGTACATGCTCGTGGTCGGGGACGACGAAGCCGCGAACAAAACCGTTGCGGTCAGGCGCCGCACCGGAGAGGAGACCAGGGGCGTGGCGCTCGACGATCTCGTCGCGAAGGTCACCTCCGAGATCGAGGCGCGCGCTCTCAAGCTCACGGTTTGATGACTACTACTTCTCGTGAGAATGACTGCCATGAATGAACAGGAGAAGTAGTAGTCAAATGGAATTGCTGTGGAGCCCGTGGCGCTTGGAGTACGTCACCGCCGGGACCGGCGATGAAGTGGAGTGTTTCCTCTGTGCCGCGCTCGCCGCGGGCGATGACGAGGCATCGCTGTTGGTGCATCGCACCGAGCTGATACTCACGATCCTGAACAAGTTCCCATACAACACCGGCCACGTGATGATCGCTCCGATCCGCCACGTCGGCATGCTCAAGGACCTGGTGTCCGAGGAGCGGGTTGCGGTGATGGACGAGACGGCTCATGCGATCGAGGTCATCGGCGCCGCGATGGACCCGCACGGGTTCAACGTCGGCATGAATCTCGGGCGCGTCGCGGGCGCCGGCGTGCCGGGTCACCTCCACGTGCACGTCGTGCCGCGCTGGGGTGGCGATACGAACTTCATGCCGGTGGTCGGCCAGACGAAGGTCTTGCCCGAGATGCTGGCCGAAACCTACGCCAAGCTGAAACCCGGCTTCTCTTAGAGGTTCTGGTGAGAACCGTCGCTATGCGACGGTCCGGCCCATAACTTCGCAAGCCCCGAGCGTCAGGCTTTGGCCTCTTCCTTCTGGGCTTTCGCGGCGTCGAGGATCTTCTGCGTGAGGTCGTGCGGCACTTCCTGGTAGTGGCTGAAACTCCACGAGAACGTGCCCTTGCCCCCGGTCATCGAGCGTAGGTCGGTCGCATAGTGGGTGACCTCGCCGAATGGGACTTTGGCCTTGACGATCTGGCGGCCGCCGCCGACGGTGTCGATCCCTTCGGGGATGCCGCGCCGTTTCTGGAGGTCGCCCATGATGTCGCCGGTGAATTCCTCGGGGACCATCACGTCGAGCGACCAGATCGGTTCGAGCAGCGTCACGCCGACCTTGTCCGCCGCGTCGCGTAATCCCATTGACCCCGCCATCTGGAACGCCATATCGGACGAGTCCACCGAGTGGAACTTGCCGTCGTAGAGCTCGACGCGGATGTCGATCATGGGGAAGCCGGTCCCGATGCCGTTCTCCATCGCGGCCCGCACGCCCTTCTCCACCGAGGGGATCCACTGGTTGGGGATCGACCCGCCGAAGATCGAGTCCTTGAACTCGAAACCGGCGCCCCGCTCGAGTGGCTCGACCCGGATGTTGGCGATCCCGTACTGACCGTGTCCGCCGGACTGCTTAACGTGGCGCCCGAGGCCCTCACCCTTCGAGCGGAATGTCGAGCGATAGGGGACCTTGAAGGGGACCTCGTCGACCTCGACGGAGAACTTGCGCTTGAGACGCTCCAGGACGACGTCGAGGTGGGCGTCGCCCATGCCCCACAGGATCGTTTGGTGGGTCTCGTCGCTGCGCTCCAGCTTGAGGGCAGGATCCTCCTCGATCAGCTTCTGGAGGCCGATCATGAGCTTGTCCTCGTCGCCCTTGGTGCGCGGCTGGATCGCCTTGGGTAGCAGAGGCTCGGGCGGCTCGATCCCTGCCAGAACGATCGGGCTCGACTTGTCGGCGATCGTGTCGCCGGTGACGGTTTCGCTCAACTTCGCGAGCGCGCCGATGTCGCCGGCGACAACCTCGTTGAGCTGTTCCTGGTTCTTACCTCGCATGGTGAAGACGTGCCCCGCCCGCTCGTCCGACTTCTTCGTCGCGTTGTGGAGCGTGGTGTCCCCCTTCAAGACCCCCGAGTACACGCGAAAGAAGCTGACGCGACCGACATAGGGATCGGTCATCGTCTTGAACACGAGCGCGGCAAGAGGAGCGTCGGGCTTCGCCTCGCGCGTCTCGCCTCCTTCGCCTTCCACCGGAGGCCGGTCGAGGGGAGAAGGTCCGGCAGAGACGATCACATCGAGGAGCCGGTCGATGCCGATCATGTGGGTCGACGATCCGATCACTACCGGGAACATCGTTGCGTCGTCGATGCCTTCGTGGATGGCCGAGATGATCTCGTCGCGCGTGATCTCGCCGCCTTCGAGATAACGCTCGAGCAGCTCGTCGTTGGTCTCCGCGACGGAGTCGAGAAGGTCGGTCCTGACCTCGTCGACGCGTGCCTGCCGATCTTCGGGAACGGGGATGTCTTTGCTGCTTCCGGACTGGTCGTATTCGAACGCCGCCGTATCGATCACTGAGATGACGCCTTTGAAGTCGTGCTCGCGGCCCAGCGGCAACGACAGCGGGGCGACGCCCTTTCCGAACGCCTCGCGCATCTCTTCCAACGTCCTGCGGAACGACGAGTTCTCTCGATCGAGCTTATTGATGAAGAACATGCGAGGGAGGCCGAGCTCTTCCGCATACCGCCACGCGACCTGCGTCTGAACCTCGAGACCTTCGACGGCCGACACGACGAAGACCGCGAGGTCGGCGACGCGCATGGCGGCCCTCATCTCGCCGATGAAGTCCGCATATCCAGGTGCATCCAGCACATTGACTTTGTGATCGTTCCATTCGACCGGTGCAAGCGCCGTGGATACCGAGATCTGCTTCTTGATCTCTTCTTCGTCGAAGTCGCAGACGGTGTTGCCCTCTTGGATCTTGCCCATCCGGGTGATCGCGCCGGAGCGGAAGAGCAGGGCCTCGGCCAGGGAGGTTTTTCCGGCTCCTCCGTGGCCGACCAGCACGATGTTGCGGATGTTCTCCGTCGGATAGATCTTCACTCGCCGTCCCCCTTCGATGGGATCCAAGAAAGTAGGCGGCAATCGTAGCCGTCGCATCGTGGCGGGCGGAGAGCGAGTCACTAGGATGCCGCGGTGCTCAACGCGAGGATCCGAGGACTGTGGGATCGGGCGATGCGACCGGTAGGTACGGCGGTCGCCCGAGGACACATCAGCCCCAACGCCGTCACGCTGTTCGGGGTCGCCCTCCACATCGGGGTGGCGGCCCTGATCGTGACCGGCCACCTCCTGGCCGCCGGACTCGTCGCGATCGTCGCTGCGCTGCTGGACGGGGTCGACGGGGCCGTCGCTAAGGCCTCGGGGCGCATCACCAAGTTCGGAGGCTTCCTGGACTCGACCACCGACCGGTTGTCGGACGCGCTGTACTTCGCCCCGATCGCATGGCTCTACGGCGTCGATCCCGACATCTCGGCGCACGACGAGCCGTGGGTCGCCGCGGTGGCCCTGGTGGCACTGGTCGCGTCGTTCCTCGTCTCCTACGTGAAAGCGAGGGCGGAAGGGCTCGGGCTCGATTGCAACGTCGGCTTCGCCGAGCGCGCCGAGCGCCTGATCCTGGTGATAGCGGCCCTGATACTGGAGCCGATCCTTCCGGTGCTCATGGTCGTGCTCGCGGGCGTGGCCGTGGTGACCGTGCTGCAGCGGGTCGTCCACGTCTACAAGCAGACCCGGTCGGTTGAGCCCGGACGCTAGACGTCCCGCCGGCGAAGGGCGGCTGATACAGCTCGTCTACTACGGATACGTGGTGGGTTCGTGGGTGGCGCGGTGGATGCCGGAGCGACTGGCGTACGGACTCGCGAACGCGGTCGGAACGATGCAGGGCCGGCGGGCGCGCAAGCGAACGACCCAGGTCGAGAAGAACCTCGCGCGGGTGACCGGGCTCCCTCTCGGCTCGGACGAGCTTCTTGAAGTCGTCGCCGAGGCACATCGGTCGTACGCGCGCTATTGGCTCGAGACCTTCCGAGCCGTGCGAGCCGATGCCGCGTTCTTCCG
>Ga0299913_10005836_pt1 | contig 10582 bp, 6 predicted proteins | sample RVTome_9_FD_201360 | JGI IMG/M metagenome (GOLD analysis project Ga0299913, IMG submission 201360) | Soil microbial communities from uranium-contaminated site in the Upper Colorado River Basin, Wyoming, United States - RVT155D38 (version 2) ... | reverse complement strand
GGAGCATTGGTGTAAAGACAGGTTTCCCCCGCAATAAACTCGGGTTTCTGTCCGGAGATCCCTCCGAGCCAGCTCGTCACCTCTTCAATCCCATCGTCGGTCGGCTCAAATGGCCCAAGATCCGGATCGACTTCTGCGCCGTGATGATGAAGCCCGACCCGGACCCCGGCAGCCTCATGTCTCTTGGGAACCAAGTAGTGGGTCGGCTCGTTCCAGTCGATGATTACGGGCAGGTCCCTGGCAATCGAAAAGTAGGCAACCTGCTCCTTCGTCACTACTAGAGGAAGTTCGATCTTGGCCGTCTGCGCCAGCTGCCTGGTCCAGGCCCCGGCCCCGACGACCGCACGCTCTGCACTGATAGAGCCATCCTCGACGACTACCTCGACTCCATCGGGTCCGGGCGAAACCGATCGGACCTTGACCCCATATCTGAACTCCGCTCCAGCAAGGGAGGCCAGGTGGGCCTGAGATGCGACGACTTTGGAGGCAGCGATAACTCCGGTAGATTCCTGAAAGATGCTGTATGAGTCGGCCGCAACATGCAGATCGAACCGGTCGGAGATCTCTCCAGCATCGAGCTCCTCGAAGGCAACCCCGCATTCTGAAAGTGCTTGGGCGCAGAGCGCTGCACCTTCTCCGATGTCGATCCCACCCGTCGGCTCCACTACGGCGGCTCCGAGGTCACGCTCCAGGCGCTGCCAATCTCGCCAGCCCTCGAGAGCCAGCTCCACATAGACGGGGTCCTGATAGGAAAAGCGAAAGATGCGAGTCGGCCCATGTGACGAGCCTCTTGAATGACCTGCGTCGAACTGCTCCAGCACCAATACTCGGTGCCCTCGCCGTGCCAGTTCGAGAGCGGCAGACGTTCCCATGAGCCCGGCGCCCACCACAATTATCTCAGCGTCCACGACCTCAACTATCTCCCGAAGCGGCTAAAGTTGCACCCTCAGGGAGATAGCCGATCACCGAGAACGGCCCCATCGAGGAGGCGCATGGCTAGGACGAAGAGGGAAACCAGACTTTCCGGATATACGGGCTTTGCTGCGATTTTCGATGAGATCGTCTCAAACGTTGAAAACGTAATCGAGGGAAAGTCCGATGTGATCCGTCTGGCTCTCATCACGCTAATAGCTGAAGGGCACCTTCTGATCGAGGACGTTCCCGGTGTCGGAAAAACGATGCTTGCTAAAGCAATCGCGCGAAGCACCTCATGTGTCTGGCGAAGAATTCAGTTCACCCCGGATCTCCTCCCATCCGATATCACGGGGGTCAGCATCTATAACAGCCAGGCCAAGAGATTCGAATTCAAACCGGGGGCGATCTTCGCCAACATTGTTTTGGGTGACGAAATCAACCGAGCGTCTCCCAAGACTCAGTCTGCACTGCTTGAATCCATGGAAGAACGTCAGGTCACCGTTGATGGAGTCACTCACCCGCTTAGCCTTCCGTTCATGGTGATAGCCACCCAGAACCCCATCGAGCACGAAGGCACTTATCCCCTGCCGGAAAGCCAACTGGACAGATTCATGATGCGGCTGCAGATCGGCTACCCGGATTCTGCACACTCCATAGAGATTCTGAACCGTCACGGGGTCAGCGAGCCGGTGGAAAAGATCAAACCGGTCGTCGATACCGAGGGAGTGCTGAGCCTTATCGAAGGCGCACGCAGAGTTCACGTGGCCGACCCTCTGAAGAAATACATCGTGGAACTTACCGAAGCAACCCGGTCGCACTCCGGCATCTTTCTCGGAGCGAGCCCACGCGCGGCGCTCTTTCTCCTGAAGGCCGGGAGGGCAAAGGCTGCCTCCGAAGCCAGGGACTTCGCGCTGCCGGACGACGTGAAGGAACTCGCGATACCGGTGCTGTCTCACCGAATCCTGCTGTCCGCCGAGGCCCAGATGCGGGGACTCTCCGCTGAAGAGATCCTTACCGAGCTTCTGAACTCCATCCCCATCCCGGCAAAGTAAGGTGGCCACCGGCCGCGGCTTTGTCATTCTGACGGTTTCATTCCTCTTCTTGCTCGGCGGCAGGCTGTTGGGAATCCAGGATTTCTATGAGGTCGGCGGTGGCCTTGTCCTGATCGTCATAGCCGGCATCGCGGTCACGGCCAGGGCCAAGCAGTCGGTCTCGGCGGCGAGGTCTGTCGTGCCGCCGAGAGTTACGGCCGGAAGACCGGCGAGCGTCGAGATAACAATCACCAACGACGATCGCCGCCACACTCCTCCCCTTCTGTATAAGGATTCGTTGCCTCCCCATCTGGTCGGTAAGGGTCGCTTTGGCGTCACGCCGGTCCCAAGCAATTCAAAGAAGACCGCGTCCTATGAGGTCGTCGGTGCGAAGAGAGGCGTTTATGACATCGGCCCCGGCGAGCTCACTTTCACAGATCCGTACGGGACCGCTACCAAACGAGTTCAGCTTGTGGGGACATCGCGGATCACCGTACATCCCGAGGTCGAAACCCTGGCGCAGAGCGGAGGGCTGGGAGAACGCTTCGGGTCGGGAAAGATGAGGCGCTTTGCTCCCACAACCAGCGGCGGCGAGTTCTTCACCCTGAGGGAGTTTCAGGCAGGAGACGACCTGAGAAAGATCCACTGGCCATCGACGGCGCGATTGGGAAAACCGATGCTGAGACAAGAAGAACAGCAACGACAAATGCTCGCGACCATAGTCCTGGACGACCGTCACGACCGCCATCGTCTTGGGACCCCGGATTCATTCGAGCAAAGTGTCCGGTCTGCCGCCTCGATGATCGGTCTTTACATGGGGTCAGGCTTTTATGTCCGGCTTGCGTTCGTGGGTGCACCCGGGCCCGGCGGCAGGACCGAGTTTGGCCGTGGGACAGACCATTACAACCATCTGTTGGATTCGCTTTCCGTGGTTACCATCACCAGACAGGGGGACCTGGCTGCCAAGCTTGCATCCCTTCGAGCAAGCTCCACAGGGGGCGTCCTCGTGATCGTCACAACCGACGCAGAGTCTGCTTACGGCGCTCTCAAAGATCGACTTGCGGATCGAAGTGCATTCAAAATGGTCGTGATTCATCCCCTTCACGACTTCCTCTCCGTGACGGACTCCGAACGTGCGGCTAGAGAAAAGAGCTTGGACGGCGTTTTAAGACTGATGCGCGACTCCGGCATAACGCACGTAGTCTCCAGAGCCGGTCGTTCTCTCGCAGAGGCTTGGGTCGAGAGGCAGGGGGCCCCACGTGCAGCCCGCGGAGGCGCAGCTTGATCAAACAGGCCGAGCGCTTCAGGCTTTTCGCGCTAACGGGCCTTGCTTCGGCCGCCGTGCTTTCCTACGCCAGGGTGCTGTCGGGAACTTCTTGGATATTCCCAACTCTCATCGCCGCATGGCTCTCGATAGCCGCCAGCCACGGGCTGCGGATGACCCGTCTATGGAGACCAACGACATTCGTTGTGTCGCTGTTGCTGGGGACCTGGTTCGTGGCCCTGGTGGTCTTTCCTGAGACGACAATCGTCGCTATCCCAACCCCGAGAAGCGTTGGGGAGATATTGCGGGCATGTATGGATGCGTGGCGACGGAGCCGCGAGGAATTTTCACCCGTCGTTCCCGATGCGGGATTCCTGACGTTATTGATGATGGCGGCGTGGATCTCCGGGGCCCTTTCCGTTCTGATCCTAAAAGCCTCATCTTCCCGCCAGTCCTTGACCGCAGCAGCGCCATGGGCCGCGTTGTTCGGGTATGCCGCTGCCGTTGGTACCCAGCCGGGGAGACAGCTATACGTCGCCCTGTTTCTGGCAGGCCTGATCGTATTTGTTTTCAGCGATTCGTGGCGGTCGATCATCCGGACACCCCACTTCAGCGGCATAGGTTCTGCGATCAAAGAACCCAGAATGGGGGAACAGGCTTCCATGGCAACGAAGATCGGCCTTTTTTCGATTGTCGGAGCCTTTGTCATTCCGATGGTGATTCCAGGCTACAGATCAACCGGCCTCATCTCGTGGGGAGATTCGGGACCGGCGAAGCGCATCGAAATCAGTCCATTCGTCCAGATCGCCCCGCGCTTGAATGAAGATTCGCAGACCACGCTGTTCACCGTAAAAGCCGACGCACCCGCGTACTGGCGTTTGACCTCGCTCAATCGGTTCGATGGAGACACCTGGGAGCTGCAGGGTGATTTCGAAAGAGCCGGACGCAGGATCGAACTGAGAAACCCGCCGGTTTCGCCTGGGGCAGAGATGACCCAGAACTACCGCATCTTCGGCCTGGCCGGAAGCTGGGTGCCGGCAGCGTACGCTCCAAGATCGATCAACGGGTTGAAGATCCTGGTAGACCCAGTCAGAGACACTCTTCTCACCGACTCGCTTGTTCCCGAGACGCGCTTCACAGTCGTATCCGAAATGCCTGCCCCGACTGCAGAGCAATTGCAAGCGGCTGGAGTGAGCGGAGGTCCTTCCGAGTTCTTGGAACTTCCCTCCAGTCTTCCTCCACAGATTCAGGAGCTCAGCCGTCAAATAGCGCAGACGGCTGCCACTCCATACGATCAGGCCCTCGCCATCCAGGAATACCTGAGACGGTTCACCTACAGCGAGGAGGTCCCTCCCGGTCACTCTGCCGACTATCTAGTGCGTTTTCTATTTCAACTGAAATCGGGCTACTGCGAGCAATTCGCAGGATCGATGGCCGTCATGCTTCGTACACTCGGAATCCCCGCGAGGGTCGCGGTCGGCTTCCTTCCGGGCCAACAAGCCGGCGACACCTTTACCGTAACCAACAGAGAGGCTCACGCGTGGCCGGAGGCCTTTTTCTCCGGCGTCGGCTGGGTGGCCTTCGAGCCAACACCAAGGGCGGAAGCCGCGCCTCCGGCCTATGCATCCCCTGCTCCCGCCGAAGTAGAGGAGCAGCAGCCTGAGCCGGTACCTCCGGCAGAGGTCCCGGTTGAAAATCCTCCAGACTTTGCCAACGAGCTCGAACCCATCCCGGAACCTCCTGGGCCCGCCGACCGCCCCATCGACTTCGCTTGGAGGGTCACCGTCCGCATCTTGATGGGCTCGGCGATTGTGCTGCTGCTGCTGTTTGTGTCGAAGCAGGCCTTTTTGCTGATCCCCGTGGCGGGAGCTTCGACCCCTGCACAGCAGGCTTCGGCTTCCATGAGGGAGTTCCTCGCTCGAGCTGCAGATGCGTTCCGGCCCCGCCGGAGGTCAGAGACCTATCTGGAGTATGTCTATGCGGTGGCAGATTCCACTCAGATTTCAGTTGAGGACATGGCTCCGCTCGTAGACACCCACCACCTCTCCGCCTATTCCACCGGTGCCGTGGACGAATTGGCCGCGACTCAAGCGAAACGTGCCCTCAAGGCGGTTCGAGGAAGGTTCTGGAAAACCTCAGGATGGTGGGCCCGGATTCGGATCCTGTTTTCACCGAAACCGTTGGTCGCAGCTGCCTTTCAGCGGGTTGCTCTGGTCCGTTCCTCGATCAGTGCGTCCTCAGCGGCTCGGAGCGTCTGAACAAATTCCTCCCGGTCGTGGAGAAACTCGGCCACGCTTCTGTCCAGCTTCCTCGTTATCTCGTCCAAAGCTAGGAAGAACGCCATTTGACCTTGGCGCAACGCGTCCAGAACTTCTCCGTCGTTCCTGGCCACCTCGAAGATGCTCTGTCCGTCCGTTATCAGCTTGATACCCGCCAAATGTTCCTCGAGGCCGGCCTTGTCGCGCAGATATTTGTAAGCGCGCCGAACCTTTTGCAGCGACATACCTCCTTCTAGCAAAGCCTTGACTACCTTTAAGGCAACCAGGTCCCGGAAGGAGTAGAGGCGCCGCACGCCGGGGCGTCCCCCTGTTGATTGGATACTTGGCCTTACGAGCCCTATTTGATCCCAATAGCGAAGCTGGTGAGGAGTGCAACCCGTGAGGCGGGAAGCCTGAAGGACGCCGAAGCCTTCCACTCGAATTCCCTTCTTGACTAGATCGGTCGGTTAAAAGCTGCTCAGAGTGTCGTGGGGAAGAAACTTTAGTAGTGACTCTGAGTTTCTAGCAAAACGCGAAGCGTACGCGCAAGGCGCAGGGGGTTCTTTTTTGGACGCACGAGTAAGTTTTTTCGCGCCTGTAATCTTTTGGCAGAAAAAGCTCGCCTGGAGAATTCAGTTTCGCTGATTTGGCTCGTCGGGCTTACCGTCTGACTGGCTTCCGCGAGCAGGGCCAAATAGTTTTTGAAGTGGCGAAACCTGCTTGACGCTGGCCGTCTCGACGGCCCCTCTGCGCGCGTGGTGATAGGAAAAAGTGGCACCGGCGAGCATCACCAAAAAGGCGGCTGCTCCAATAAATACGGATTGCGTGAAAAAGAATGCCACGAGACCGGCAAACCCTAGCCCAAAGACCACGATACCGATCTTTACCTTCCGCGAAGTTTCGCCAGCGAGGCTGGTCGCGACGCCGCGAGCGAACTTCGGATCCTCGGTGATCAGCTGCTTTTCGATCTCCTGAAGGATCTGCTGTTCTTTGTCGGATAAGGGCATATTGGCAACCTCGAAACTGCTCTAACGATTATATGTCGGCCTGCTATTTTGGGAGGCGGTGTCAATCCGAGGACTCCAGGAGCACCCCAAACTCAATGGCCTCTTCCCCAAATCGCCTCCGGACGAGATCCAGGGTCCGATCGGCATCTGACCAGCCGGTCACAGGGTCGAAAGAGAGTTGCTCGGACGGGGGCCAGTCCTTCAGGTTCGACAATGAGACGCCAAGCAACCGGATCCGAGGATGACCGGACGCTCCCCCGCCTGAAAGAACTCTTGAAATGAGGTCCCTCACCACCATATATATCGATCTGGTGCCATCAACTTCAGCCGGCAAGGTCACCGAACGCGTGATGGTGGTGAAGTTCGAGAATCGCACCTTGAGGGTGACCGTTTGTCCGCTTATCCCCCGGGCTCTCAACCTAGAAGCAACCCTGTCGGACAGCTTTAGCAGGAACCGCAGGATCTCACCTGTATCGGTAAGGTCCCTCTCGAACGTTTCTTCGGCCCCCATCGACTTGCGGGGAGAATCGGCTACGACACCTCTATCGTCGACGCCTCTGGCAAGCCGGGCGATATGACCTCCAAGCGACCCCAATGCTCTTTCGAGACTCGACTGAGGCAAGCAAGCAACGTCACCGATAGTCCGAAGCCCAAATCTCTTCAGGACCGAAGCAGTCTCGGTCCCAACCCCCCACAGAGCTTCCACAGAGAGAGGACGCAGGAACTCGTCCACTTCGTCTGGGTGGATCAGAACCATCCCATCCGGCTTGGCATGCTTGGACGCCAGTTTTGCAAGGAATTTATTTGGCGCAATTCCAACCGAGACCGACAGCCCTGTCTGGCCGAGCACGTCATCTCTCACGCCCTTTGCCATTTCTTCTGGACCGGCCCACATCTTGCTTGCTCCCGAGACGTCGAGGAAGGCTTCGTCCAAAGCCAATGGCTCAACCACCGGCGAGAACGAATCGAAGACTCGGCGCACCTCTTTGGACTTCACGGCGTACATCTCGAAGTCCGGCTGGATGAAAATGGCATTGGGACACAACCTGCGCGCCCTGGAAGTTGGCATCGCCGAATGGATCCCATACTGTCTTGCCTCGTAAGAGGCTGAAGTGACTACTCCCCTCGAGGACGTCCCGCCAACGATCACAGGCTTACCTTTGAGTTTCGGCTCCCGAAGCACTTCGACGCTTGCATAAAAGGCATCCAGATCCGCGTGCATGACCGGCGTGGACCATACGGGAGAAGACTTCACCTGCCCGCTGAACCTCCGCTCGAATGCCACAGCTTCTTGGGGGGGTCTTCGGGACTGGACAGATCGATCACTTCTTCACCCAGGATAGAAACCCCCTTCTCTCCGGTTCGGCGAACGGTGCCTCTGACCGCCAGTATCCATGAGTCGAATACCTTCCTCGCGTACTTGGCCTGAACTTCTTCAAACAACGCGACATCGGCCTGACCGGTCCCGTCTTCGAGCGTGAGAAAGATCACTCGTTTGCCCGACTTTACGGGGGGAGTTTGGGTTGCGACTTTGACGCCGGCGACTACAACAGTTTTTCCTGATTTCTGCTGCCGAAGCTCCGAAGCTGGTGTCCAGCCAAGCGATTGCAATTGCCCGCTGTAGAAAGAGATGAGATGGCGCGAAGCGTCCATTCCTATCACTTCCAGCTCGGCCTCGACCTTTTCTCTATCCGAATAGTCGCTGATGCCTGGAAGTTGGATTTCCTCTGGGCTGGTAATGTCGAGCGCCATTTGCTCGGCCCTGCGCCGGATGCGCTCCGACCATCTCTCTTCGACCATCCAGAACAGCTCCCTTCTGGATCGCTTTCCTTTGATGGAGTCAAAGGCGCCACAATGGACCAGCGCTTCGACCACAGGCCTGGATGCCTCGGCTCTTTCACAGAAGTCCTGAAAGCTTCTCCACGGTCTGCCATCCACGATCGAATTAACTTCCCCGTCAGATATCCCTTTGACGTCCTTTAGAGCCAGACGGATCGAAAGCGGCGATTCTGTTCGGTACTCGCGGGCAGAGAGATTCACGTCTACTCCAAGGATCGAAACTCCGTGGGATCGCGCGTCGGCCAGGATCGCGCGTCGCGGGTACATGCCGGGATCGTGGGTCAACACTCCGCAGTAGAATTCAGCTGGGAAATGGGCCTTCAGCCAAGCGGACTGATAGGTTGGCACGGCAAAAGCTGCCGCATGCGCCTTGCAGAACCCGAACGATGCGAACTGCAGTACGTCGGTCCAGATCTTCTCTGCCAGCTCTCGCTTGAATCCCCGGTTCACCGCCATAGAGACCACCCCGTCTTTCAAAGCCTTTTGCTCTAAAGACAGTCCTGCCGGTTTTCCGGTTGCAGGATCTGGAGCCTCGAAGGTGTTGTCGAGCTGCCTGCGGATCTTGTCTGCTTTTTCCATTCCACAGCCGGTGAGGGCGTCAATCACTTTCATCACCTGCTCGTGATAGACGATCACTCCCTTGGTCTCCTTGAGGATCTGGACCAAAGATGGATGCGGATAAGACACCGGCTCGAACCCATGCCGCCGCTCGAGGAAAGGCCGCACCATGTCGCTCTTGACGGGGCCCGGACGGAACAAAGAGATGTCGATGATCAAGTCCTCGAACTGATCGGGCTGAAACTTCCCCAAAAGCTCTCTTTGCCCTGGACTCTCGATCTGAAAGCACCCCATGGTCCTCGAGTCCCTGATCAATTCAAAGGTAGCCTGGTCTCTGATTTTTAAGACTTTCTGATTCTCTACGTCCGCATTGCCCCGGCCGAAGGCTGAATCGATGTCCGGGCGAAAACCGCGGGTCCGTTCGATTTCGTTCATCGTATGAGTCATTGCCGAGAGCATCCGGATGCCGAGAACATCCAGTTTGGCGATCCCGAGGGCCTCGATATCGTCCTTGTCGAACTGACTCATGAGAAAACCCTCGAAAGAGTTCTGCATCGGCATCAGGTCTCGCAGGCTCTCGTCGGAGAGGATCACTGCAGAGGGATGAAGCGCGAGATGACGGGGGTAAGAGTCGAGCCGGCTTGCAAGTTCGAACAGAACCTCCAGCTTCGACTTATTGAGCCCGGCAGCGGCGACTTCTGGAAGTCCTTCCAGGGCCTGAGGGATCTTCGAAGCCGAGATGTGAGGAAACGTTTTGGCTATCAGGTCGATTTCGGAGAGAGGAAGGCCGAGCGCCTTTCCCACTTCGCGCAGCGCCCCCCTGGCTCGGAAGGTATCCATCATCGCCACCATCGCGGTTCGGTCGCCGTAAGTGTCCAGGACGTATCGCAGCACTTGATCGCGTCGAGCCGATTCGAAGTCGATGTCGATATCGGGGATCTCTCTGCGGTAGCGATTCATGAATCGCTCGAACGAGAGGTTGTGGCGGATGGGGTCGACGTCCGAGATACCGAGTACGTACGCGACAAGAGAACCGGCTGCACTCCCCCGGCAAGCGCATCGAATACCGATCACGTTTCTTGCATGCTCGACGATGTCTGCGACCAAAAGGAAGTAACCGCAGAACCCTCCCCAGCGGATCATCTGCAGCTCCGTCTGGAGACGGTCGTCGATTTCCTTGGTGATTTTGTGAAAACGGCTGCGCAGACCTTTCCAGCATGCAGCTGCCAGGATCTCGGTAGAGGATTTGGAACGATCGGGGCCTCCCTTTTCGGCAGGCAGGTCCGGGAAGTGAAACTCACCTAGAGGCAGCTGATATTCGCAACGGTCGGCAATCAAGCGGCTCATCTCGATTGCTCCGGCAGTATGGAGCTCAGCCATCTCTTCCTCGCTCTTGAGCCCATACTCGGCGTTCTCGCGAGGGGCCGTAGTACGGCTCAGCGGGACGATCCGGCGTATGCAGTCGGCAATGTCGTGCACCACTGCATCGCTGCGATCTACATAATGGACGTTGTTGGTGGCAACCATATTGGCGCCCAACGAGCTTCCGAGTTCGGTCAGTCGTCTGCTTCTTTGATAATCGTTGTGCCGCAGATGGTTCGAGATCTCGATGGCGAAATCTTGCACGCCGAATACATCTAGCCATCGCCTCGCGGCCTGTTCTGCGATCTCGGTCTGTCCAAGCGCGACATGCCAGTTGACCTCGCCTCT
>Ga0299913_10005835_pt1 | contig 10583 bp, 9 predicted proteins | sample RVTome_9_FD_201360 | JGI IMG/M metagenome (GOLD analysis project Ga0299913, IMG submission 201360) | Soil microbial communities from uranium-contaminated site in the Upper Colorado River Basin, Wyoming, United States - RVT155D38 (version 2) ... | reverse complement strand
GGCTCGACTCGCTCGACGCGGTGGTTGAGCAGGTCGGCCCGGACCGCGCACGGTTCCTCATCTTCAAGCTGCTGAAGCGCGCCCGCCAGCTGCAGGTCGGCCTGCCGCCGCTCGTGCAGACGCGCTACATCAACACCATCTCGCCGGAGCAGGAGCCGTACTTCCCCGGGGACGAGGCGATCGAGCTCCGGGTTCGGCGCATGATCCGCTGGAACGCGCTCGCCATGGTCCTCCGCGCGAACTCGCGCTTCGAGGGCATCGGCGGCCACCTGTCGACCTACGCCAGCGCCGCCAGCCTGTACGAGGTCGGCTTCAACCACTTCTTCCGCGGGCCCGATGGCGATGGCGTCGGCGACCAGGTCTTCTTCCAGGGCCACGCCGCGCCCGGCATCTATGCCCGCGCCTTCCTCGAGGGCCGGCTCAGCGAGGACAACCTCGACCACTTCCGCCGCGAGGCGCTCACGCCCGAGCTCGGCCTGAGCAGCTACCCCCACCCACGCCTCATGCCCGAGTTCTGGCAGTTCCCCACCGTGAGCATGGGCCTCGGAGCGATGAACGCGATCTACCAGGCCCGATTCAACCGCTACCTGGCCGCGCGCGGCATCGCAGACACCGGCGCGAGCCGGGTGTGGGGCTTCCTCGGCGACGGGGAGATGGACGAGCCTGAATCGGTCGGCGCCCTGTCGCTCGCCGCGCGCGAGGGCCTCGACAACCTCATCTTCGTGGTGAACTGCAACCTCCAGCGCCTGGACGGCCCGGTGCGCGGCAACGGCAAGATCATCCAGGAGCTGGAGGCGCTGTTCCGCGGCGCCGGCTGGCACGTCATCAAGGTCATCTGGGCGCGCGAGTGGGACGACCTGCTGGCGCGCGACAAGGACGGCGTGCTGCTGTCGAAGATGAACGAGACGCTCGACGGCGACTACCAGCGCCTCTCGATCGCCGATGGCGCGTACATCCGCGACAACTTCTTCGGCCCCGACCCGCGCCTGCGGACGCTGGTCGAGCACCTGTCCGACGACGACCTCACCAAGCTGCGACGGGGCGGGCACGACTACCGCAAGGTATACGCCGCCTACGCGGCCGCGGTCGCGCACCGGGGCGCGCCGGTGGTCATCCTGGCCAAGACGGTGAAGGGCTGGACCCTCGGCCCCGGGATCGAGGGCCGCAACGTCACCCACCAGGCCAAGAAGCTGACGCAGGACGAGCTGAAGATCTTCCGGGACCGCCTCGAGCTCCCGATCCCCGACGAGCAGCTCAAGGAGGCGCCGTATTACCACCCCGGCCCCGACTCGCCGGAGATCCAGTACATGCTCGAGCGGCGCCGCGAGCTCGCCGGCTTCCTGCCCCAGCGTCGGGTGCGGCCGAAGCCGCTGCCGAACGCCGCCGATGCGGCCTATGCGGAGCTGCTCGCCGGCTCGGAGCGCCCGGCCTCCACGACGATGGCCTTCAGCCGGCTCGTGCGGAACCTGACCCGGGACCCGGAGGTCGGCCGTCGCATCGTGCCGATCATCCCCGACGAGGCACGCACCTTCGGCATGGACCCGCTCTTCAAGGAGGTCGGCATCTACAACCCGCTCGGCCAGAACTACACGCCGGTCGACAAGGAGCTGCTGCTCTCCTACCTCGAGAAGACCGACGGCCAGGTGCTCGAGGAGGGCATCACCGAGGCCGGGGCCATGGCCGACTTCACCGCCGCCGGGACGAGCTATGCCACCCACGGCGAGCCGATGATCCCCTTCTACATCTTCTACTCGATGTTCGGCTTCCAGCGCACCGGCGACTTCGCCTGGGCCTTCGGCGACGCGCGGGGCCGCGGATTCATGATGGGCGCCACCGCCGGCCGCACGACGCTCACCGGGGAGGGGCTTCAGCACGACGACGGGCAATCGCACGTGCTGGCCTCGACCATCCCGAACGTCATGGCCTACGACCCGGCCTTCGCCTACGAGCTGGCGGTCATCGTGCGTGACGGCATTCGGCGCATGTACGGGGAGGAGGGCGAGGACGTTTTCTACTACGTCACCCTCTACAACGAGAACTGGGCCATGCCGGCGCTGCCCGAGGGCGTCGAAGAGGGCATCCTGCGGGGCCTGTACCGCTACCGCCCGGCGGAACGCGGCTCTCGCCGCGTGCAGCTGCTGGCGGCGGGGCCGATCCTGCACCAGGCACTCCGCGCACAGGAGGTGCTCGCTGAGCGCTATGACGTGGCCGCCGACGTCTGGAGCGCGCCCTCCTTCCAGCAGCTGCGCCGCGACGCGCTCGAGACGGAGCGCTGGAACCGGCTCCATCCGGATGCGGAGCGACGCGTGCCGTACCTCGTGCAGCAGCTTGCCGGCGCGGAGGGACCGATCGTGGCCGCCACCGACTACATGAAGGCGGTGCCACACATGGTCGCCCCCTGGCTTGCCGACCGGCAGCTCACCGTGCTCGGGACCGATGGCTTCGGCCGCAGCGATACACGGGAGGCGCTGCGCAACCACTTCGAGGTGAGCCCGGAGCAGATCGCCTACGGTGCCCTCCACGGCCTGTGTCTCGTCGATCAGGGCAGCCGCGAGGAGCTGGGGAGGGCGATCGGCGAGCTCGGAATCGATCCCGAGCGGGTCGACCCCATCCGGGCCTGAGACGAGGACGCTCCGGGGCTACTCCCGGGGCGGCATGAGCCGCCGCACGCGGCGGACCCGCGCCCCGCAGTGGGCGCAGAAGAGAAACTCCGGCTCGACGAGCTGGCTGCAGGCCGGACAGTGGGTCAGCCACAGCTCCCCCAGCGCGGCGCGGAAGGCGGAGATGAGCGCCCGCAGCGTCCGCTCCACGACCTCCGGGAGGCGCGTTCGGGCCAGCCAGCCTGGACCCTCGATCATCTCCGACGCGGCGACCCGGGTGCTGGCGCCGGCCGCGCCCGGCGTCCATCCACCCAGGTACCGCTGCCGCGCACGGTCGTAGGCGGCACGCTCGCGTGGGTCGGTCAGCAACTCGCGCACCGCGTTCACGACGCGCATCTCCTCCTCCGCGCGCACGGAGCGGTTGCGATCGGGGTGGAAGGTACGCGCCAGGCGGCGGCAGGCAGCCGAAATCTCCTGGCTGTCGGCGGTGGAATCCACCTGGAGGAGACGGTACACGTCGCGCTCGGGGTGGTACGGGAAGAGGCTCGGATGCATCGGATCGGAGCCGATGGTAGCCCACCTCGGCGAAGCCTGCCACGGCACCCGGAACGAAAAGCACATGCATAATTGTGCAGGTCCATATACCAATTTGAAACTATGGCTTGACAATGGCGGCGCGCAAGGCTACTGTGCAGCCGCACCTTGATATTTGACGTGTATCGCTACCAGATCGTAAGGAGCAGTTTCGATGTTGGACTACCGGATCCACTACGCAGTGATGCAGGCCGAGGATCGGCTCCGGCCGGCCCGGCAGCCCGAGCTCACGCCCAGCCGCGGCATTCGGCGCGTCTTCCGCCTTGGCGGCCGCGCCGGTGGGCGGCAGGCGGGGCAGCGCTGACGATGCCGCACGACGTCATCAGCACCTGCCCCGTCTGCGAGGGCGAGCTGTTCGTCACCCGACTCCACTGCCGCAGCTGCGGGACAGCCCTCGAGGGCGAGTTCGGCGTCGGCCGCTTCGGGCGGCTGTCGCGCGAGCAGCTCAGCCTGCTCGAGAGCTTCCTGCGGGCGCGGGGCAACCTCAAGGAGATGGAGCGCGAGCTGGGCATCTCCTACCCCACCGTGCGCGCCCGGGTCGACGCCCTCGTTCGGGCCATCGGCCTCGGCGATGGCACGCCGGTGGAGGATGACGACGAGATCGACGAGGTCGTCGCCAACGATGCAACGATGTCGACGCCGTCTGCCGACGTCGCCGCGGAGCGTCGGGCGATCCTCGAGCGGCTGGCGCGGGGCGAGATCGACCCCGCCGCTGCGGCGACCGAGCTCCGCGGCCTGGCGGAGGCCTGACCGATGGCTCGCTACGCGCGCACCCAGTCGATCGCGCATCCCATCGGTCCCCATGGACGGGTCATCCTGAAGGTGACCTCCGCGGACGTGCGGGTCCGCCCCGCCGAGGGGGACGCCGCCAGCATCCGCGCCGCATACACGATCTCGGCGCGCTCCGACGAGGACGCCGACGCGGTCTTCGAGCGAGCGAAGCTCGAGGCGTCGCTCGGCACCGGCGAGCTGCGGCTCGAGGAGCCGATGGCCGGGGACTCGCTGACCGGCATCATCGGCCGCGCACTGAGCGCGCGCGGCGGCTTCGATCTCGAGGTCGAGATCGACCTGCCGGCCAGCGCCGAACTGCGGGTGGAGACCATCTCCGGCGAGATCACCGCCGAGGGCATGCGGGGCGAGCAGCGCTATGCGACGACGTCGGGTGACATCTACCTCAACCATGGTGGGGGGCCGCTGCGCGTGAACACCGTCTCCGGCGACATCGTCGCCCGCGCGGACCGGCCGCTGTCCGCCCGCGTGCAGGCCGTGTCGGGCGACCTCGTCCTCTCGGCGCCGCGGATCGATGCGCTCCGGGTCCAGACCGTGTCCGGCGACGTCGAGATCGATGGACAGCTGGCTCGCTCCGGCGAGCATCGTGTGGAAACGGTGAGCGGCGACTTCGGGCTCGGCCTGGTGGGCGACGCCGGGATCGAAGTGCGCGGGATCTCCACCGACATCAGCAGTGACCTCGATCACCGGGTCGAGGGCCGCCTCGATCGGCGACGCCTCGTCATCGGTTCCGGCGAGCCGGCGGTCGTGTTCAGCTCGATGTCCGGCGACCTGTCGGTGCGCCGCCCGCGGCGCGCCATGCCGGCGCTGCCGCCCGAGCCGGCGGAGCCCGCGAGCCCCGGTACCGCCACGCCGGATGAGGCCGGGCAGCTCGCCATTCTCGAGGCGCTGGCGCGAGGCGAGATCGACGTCGACGAGGCCACCCGCCGCCTCGCCGGGGGCCGAACCGATGCGTGACGAGCTGGCGACGATCCTCCGCCTCGTGGCCGAGGGGAAGCTGTCCGCGGAGGAGGCGGCGCCGATCATCGAGGCGCTGAGCCTGCCCCCCGGACGGGCCGCTGGCGCGCGCGCCGCACACGACGACCATGAAGCGCGGCACGCCATGCACGGTGAAGGAGCGCCGCGCCGCCGAGTCCGGATCCAGGTCAACGAGCGCGGCCGGCGGGTCGTGGACCTGCGCGTCCCACTCGCGTTCGCCGCCGTGGCCGCCCGCGCGGTCCCCGGCATCCCCGACCGCTACGCCTCGCTCATCGAGCAGGCCGTCGAATCCGACACGCTCGGCGCCATCGTCGACACCGAGGACGAGAACGGCGACGGCGTCCTGATCACCCTGGAGTGACCGATGGAAACGACCACCGTTGGCCTGGCGAGCGGGGTCCCCCAGCATATGGCCGACGAGGCGAAGACATGACGGGCCGGCGGGCCGGCGGGCCGGCGGTCGACGCCGTCGGCCTCGTCAAGGAGTTCGAGAAGGGCCGTCGCACGCTCGTCCAGCGCCTGCGCCGCGAGCCGGATCGCCGGGAGCGCTTCCGGGCGGTGGACGGCATCGACCTGCGGGTCGAGCGCGGCGAGATCTTCGGCGTGCTCGGCCCGAACGGCGCCGGCAAGACGACCTCGATGAAGATGCTCGCCACGCTGCTCGAGCCGACGGCCGGGAGCGCCCGGATCCTCGGACTCGACGTCGTCACCCAGGCCCGCGAGGTGCGGCGCCGGATGGGTGCGGTCCTGTCCGACGGCCGGAGCCTGTACTGGAAGCTCACGGCCCGCGAGAACCTCGAGTATTTCGCCGCGCTCTACCACGTGCCGGCCACCGAGGGGCGCGACCGCATCGCGTCGGTGCTCGCCGCGGTGAAGCTCGACGACCGCGCCGACGACTATGTCGAGCGCTACTCGACCGGGATGCGCCAGCGGCTCGTGCTCGCCCGCGCCATGCTCCCCGATCCCGAGCTCCTTCTCCTCGACGAGCCGACGGTGGGGCTCGATCCGCAGTCGGCGCGGGACCTGCGCGACCGCGTTCGCGACCTGCAGGCACAGGGCCGCACCGTCCTGCTCACGACGCATTACATGGAGGAGGCCGACCAGCTCTGCGATCGGATCGCAATCGTCGATCATGGGCGGGTGGTGGCGCTCGACACGCCCGCCGGGCTGAAGCGCACCATCGCCGCGACCGAGGTCATCCATCTCGAGATCGCCGGCGACGACGGGGCGCCGGTGAACGGGGGCCTTCTCGGCCGCCTCGAGCGGCAGGGCCAGGTGGCGCACCGCGAGCAGCGCGACGGCGCGCTGGCTGTGACGGTCCACGCCAAGAGCGCGCGCGACTTCGTCCCGGCCGCATTCGACGCTGCTCGTGCCGAGGGCGCCGCCATTCGGCACGTCGAGGTCGTGCCGGTCACGCTCGAGGACGTCTTCATCTCGCTCACCGGCCGTGCGCTTCGCGAATGAGCCTCCCATCCCTGGCCGCCGACGTTCGCGCCTTCGGCGCCGCCGCGCTGAAGGAGTGGCGCCTGCTGCGGCGCTACCCGACCCTGTTCGTTGGCTTCCTGTTCTGGCCGATCGCGCTGCCGCTGGCCTACGTCCTCCAGGCGCGCGGGTACGCCGGCGACAGCGCCGCCGCGCTCGACGCCTTCGCCGCCCGCTCCGGCACGACCGAGGTGGCCGGCTTCCTCTTTCTCGGCTGGGCGGCGTACATGTGGATCAGCATGATCCTGTGGGGGCCGGGCACGGCGCTGCGCACCGAGCAGGTGCGCGGCTCGCTCGAGGCGCTGTTCATGACGCCGGTCTCGCGCCTCGTCATCCTCTTCGGCCCGCTCCTCAGCCAGGTCGTGTGGGCGATCTGGATGTTCGGCATCGTGGCGGCCACCATGGCCCTCGTCTTCGGGGTGGAGATCGACCTCGCATCGGCCCTACGCGCGCTCGTCGTCATCGGGGTAGCGGTGCCCGCCCTGTACGGCCTCGGCGCACTGTTCGCCGCCGTCGTCCTGCGCTACGGCGAGGTGAGCGCGCTTGTCCAGGGCGTGCGCGGCCTGTTCACCGTCTTCTGCGGCATGAGCTTCCCGATCGTGGTCCTGCCCGAGTGGGGACGCGCCGTCGCGCTCGCCCTGCCGCCGACCTACCTCATCAGCGACCTTCGCCGCGTGCTGCTCTCCGGGGCGAGCCTGGTGGAGCTCGTCCCGTCCCTGGCCATCCTGCTCGCCCTGGGCCTGCTCCTCTGCGCCATGGCGGTCGTCGCCTTCCGCCGCACCGAGCGCTACGCCCGCCGCGGCGGCAGCCTGGCGCAGTACTGAGCCGATGGTCGCCATCGACGCCGCCGAGCTGCGCGCCGCGCTCGCGATCGCGCGCAAGGAGCTGCGGGTAGCCCGCCGCTACCCGCTCCAGCTCGTGAACGAGGTGCTCCAGCCTCTGTACCAGTTCCTGCTGCCGAGCCTGCTGCTGGGCGCGACCTTCCTCGTGGGCGGCCGCGCCATCGGCCTGGAGTCGGTGACCGGCACGGCCGACCTGGCGGGCTACCTCTTCCTCGGCGCGGTGGTCGGCGGGCTCGTCAGCGCGGCGTTCTGGGAGATGGCCTTCGGGCTGAAGCGCGAGATGGACGCCGGTACGCTGGAGCCGACGTGGCTCACGCCCACCCGACCGGAGACGGTCGTCCTCGGCCGCGCCCTGTCGGGCCTGGTCATCGCCGGCGGTGCCAGCGCGGTCCTCGTCGGCATCGGCCTGGCGATCTTCGGCGCTACCCTGGGGCATGGCCTGCTCCTCGCGCTGCCGGCGCTCGCCATCGCCGCGGTGAGCATGATCGGGGTCGGCTATCTCGTCGCCTCGGCGGTGTTGCTCATCCGCGAGCCGAACTTCTTCGTGGACGCCACGAACTTCCTCTTCGCCGTCGTCTCCGGCGTCGCCTTCCCCGTCCTCGTCCTGCCAGCGCTCATCCAGCCGATCGCGTACCTGCTGCCAACGACCTACGCAGTGGACCTGCTCCGCGTCTACGGGCTCGGCACGCGACCACTGCTCGACCCGGCGCTCGAGTGGGGTGCGCTCGTCGTCCTGGCCGGCGTCACGATCTGGATCGGGCGCGCGACGTTCCGCCGCACCGAGCGGCGGATGCGGATCCGCGGCACGCTCGGCCAGCACTAGGCGCCCGCCGCGCGATCGACGCGGCGCGGCGCGGCGCCGAGTGATTGAATAGCCGCCGCATGGCCAAGGACGACCCGTCATCCCGGCGACCCGGCGGCACGCCCCGCCGGGTCGACCCCCTGCTCGAGGTTCGCGAGCGCAAGCGCGGCCGCCGGCCAGGCGACGCCTACGTCCGCATCGTCCGCCCGTTCGAGGAAGAGTTCGAGCGCACCGAACTGGGGACGCTCGTGGCGAGCGAGCGGACCGTCCTGGCACGCACCGGCTGGACCGCCGGGCTGCGCCGGCTGCGGACGGTCCTCATCGGGCGTCCCATCTCTTCCGAGCTGGAGGAGCACGAGCGGCTGACGAAAGTCAAGGCCATGGCCGTGTTCAGCAGCGACAACATCAGCTCGAGCGCATACGGCCCCGAGGAGATCATGCGGGTCCTGGCGCTCACCGGCCTCGCCGCCATCTCCCTGACCGTGCCGCTGGCTGTCCTCATCATCGTCATGCTCGGCGTCGTCACGCTCTCGTACCGACAGACGATCAAGGCCTATCCGCACGGCGCCAGCAGCTACCTCGTGGCCGGCGACAACCTTGGGGACGCCTCAGGGATCCTGGCCGCCTCGGCGCTCCTCATCGGGTATGTCGTGACCGTGGCCGTCTCGGTCTCGGCCGGCGTGGCGGCCATGACCTCGATCATTCCCGAGCTGTACGACTACCGGGTGTGGATCAGCATCGGGGCCGTCGTCCTGTTGATGCTCGGGAACCTGCGGGGCATCCGCGAGTCGGGCACGATCTTCATGGCGCCCACCTACCTGTACATCACGGTGATGCTCGGCATCGTGGCCCTCGGCTTCGGACGCATGCTGCTGGGCGGCGGATTGCCGCAGTACGACGTCCCGGCCGGCTGGAGCGATCAGTGGGACAGCGCCGGGATTGCCCTTGGGCTGCTCGTCGTGCTGCGGGCGTTCTCCCAGGGCGCCGTGGCGCTGACCGGCGTGGAGGCCATCTCGGACGGCGTGCCGGCCTTCAAGCCACCGGAGTGGAAGAACGCGCGGACCACCCTGACCTGGGCGGCGGCCATCTTCGGGATCATGTTCCTGGGGATCGCCATCCTGGCGAGCGCATCGGGCATCGTGCCCGACCCCGAGGAACAGCAGACCGTCCTCTCCATGCTGGTGCGCAACATTGCGGGATCGGGCTGGATCCTGATCCTGGCGCAGGTCGCCACCGCGCTCATCCTGGTGCTCGCCGCGAACACGAGCTTCGCCGACTTCCCACGCCTCTCGTCGTTTCTGGCGCGCGACGGGTTCCTGCCGCGGCAGTTTGCGTTCCGCGGCGAGCGCCTGGCGTTCACGACGGGCATCGTGGCGCTGTCGGGGCTGGCGATCCTGCTGCTCTACGTCTTCGAGGCAAGCGTATCGGGCCTCATCCCCCTGTACACGCTCGGCGTGTTCGTCGCCTTCACCCTGTCGCAGGCCGGCATGCTCATCCGCTGGTACCGGCGTCGCGAGGACGGCTGGAGGCGGGGCATGGCGATCAACGGGCTCGGGGCGGCCACGACGTTCGTCGTCATGCTCGTGGTGGGGTCGGCGAACTTCCTGCAGGGGGCGTGGCTCGTCGTCCTCCTCGTCCCGACCCTCATGCTCCTGCTGTGGAGCGTCCGGCGCCACTACCAGGCCCTCGAGGATCACCTCGAACTCGAGCGCATCCCGGAGGGTCGCGAGGTGGCGGTTGAGCCGATCGTCATCGTCCCGGTGGCGCGACTCGACCGGACGGCGCGGCAGGCGATCGCCTTCGCGAACTCGATCAGCCCCACCGCCACCGCCGTCCACATCACGAACGATCCCGAGTCGGCGACCGAGCTGCGGGAGCGTTGGCCGGACTGGGCGGGCAAGACCGAGCTCGTCGTCGTCGAGTCGCCCTACCGGGCGCTCGTCGGGCCCCTGCTCCGCTACCTGGACGCGCTCCAGGCGCAGGATCCGGACCGCCCGGTGCTGGTCGTCCTGTCCGAGGTCGTCCCCCGCCACTGGTGGGAGAACTTCCTTCACAACCAGACCGCGCTGCGCCTGAAGCTTCGGCTCTTCCGCCGCCCGAACACGATCGTGGCCGACGTGCCGTACCACCTCCCGCCGGAGCCCTAGCGGCCGCGTAACCGCGGCCGAATCCCCTGCAGGCGTTCGGGGGGCGGGGCCGCGACCGCCCTGCTCCCCGGCCAGGTCGGGCGCAGTCAGCTCACGAACTCGAGCACGTTGATGACGTAGATGCCGTAGGCGTGGACCACGACGCCGAGCACGACCGCCGCGACCAGCCAGGCCGTGGCGCGGTCGCGGTACGCCCAGCCGAGGAGGAGGACGAGCACCGGCGCGACGTCGAGGGCGAAGCGGTAGCCGAACTGGGCGAAGCCCCACGACCCGTGGAGGACGTCCGGCAGCAGGATGAGCCCCACGCTCAGCACGGCCACCGGCACGAGCGGCCGCTCCCGCCGGACGC
>Ga0299913_10005834_pt1 | contig 10584 bp, 10 predicted proteins | sample RVTome_9_FD_201360 | JGI IMG/M metagenome (GOLD analysis project Ga0299913, IMG submission 201360) | Soil microbial communities from uranium-contaminated site in the Upper Colorado River Basin, Wyoming, United States - RVT155D38 (version 2) ... | reverse complement strand
ATCGCATTGACGTCGTGCCCAACGGCGTCACCCCGCCGCCCGCGGATCCCCCGCCGCCGGCGAACCTCGGCCAGGGCGGCCGGCCGCTGGTTCTCAGCGTGGCCTCCGACCTCCCGCACAAGAACCTCGCCGCGCTCGTCGACGGGCTCGCGGCGATGGACGACCGCCCGGTGCTCGCGTTCGCCGGCCACGGCACCGACACCGGCGGCCTGCGCGCGCACGCGATCGAGCGCGGGGTGGCCGGCGACGTGCGCCTGCTCGGCGCGGTCGACCCGTCGCGGCTCGAGGCCCTCTACGCCGCCGCCGCGGTGGTGGCCACGCCGACGCGCTTCGAGGGCTTCGGACTGCCCGTGCTCGAGGCGATGGCGCGCGGCGTGCCCGTCGCCTGCTCGGACCTCCTGGTCCTGCGCGAGGTGGCCGGCGACGCGGCGATCTACTTCGACCCCGGCTCGCCGGCGTCCGTGGCGGGCGCGCTGACCGCCGCTTTGAACGACGCCGCGCTCGCCGCGAAGGGCCGCGAGCGCGCGACGCGCTACTCGTGGGCCGCCGCGGCGCGTGCGACGGCCGAGGTCTACGAGCGGGCGGTGCGCTCGCCCAGGCGGCCGGCCAGCGCGTCGCGGTAGCCGTCCCGCACGGCGTCGACCGCGGCGCGGGAACGGAGCACGAGCGCGGCGTGGGCGAGGAACGCCGCCGCGATGCACGCGCGGCGCGCGGCGGTACCGGCGGGGCTGAGCGGCCGGTGGCGCTCGCACACCACGATCGTGTTGCGGACGCCGTAGTAGACGGTGTGCGTCGACGCCACCGCCCCGCCGGTCGAGGCCGACACGCGGTGCACGGCGCGCGCGGTGGGGACGAGCACGCACTCGAGGCCCGCCGCCCGGATGCGCAGCGACCAGTCGACGTCCTCGACGTAGGCGAAGAGGCCCTCGTCGAGGAATCCCGCGCGCTCGATCGCCGTCCGCGACACCGCCATCAGCGCGCCCACCGCGCGGTCGGTGCGGCCCTCGACGGAGTAGGCGAAGCCGTCGGGCCGGCCGTGGCCGCGCGGGCGGCCGGAGTAGCCCGTCAGCAGCGCGACGCGCTGGCCCGCCCACTGCACGCTCCCGTCGGGGTAGAGCAGCTTGCCCGCCAGCACGCCGGCCCGCGGGTGGCGCTCCGCCGCCGCGCCCAGGGCGTCGAGCAGGCTCGCCTCGGCCTCGGCGTCGTTGTTGAGCAGCACGACCCAGTCGGCGCCGCGCGCGAGCGCGCGCCGGATCGCCGCGTTGTTGCCGCCCGAGAAGCCCAGATTGGCGCCGTTCTCGACCACCTCGACGTCGGGGAACGCGGCGCGGATCGCCCTGGCGCTGCCGTCGGTCGAGCCGTTGTCGGCCACCACGGCCGGTGCCCCGCGCAGCGACGCGAGGCAGCGCAGCGTGTCCTCGCGCCCGTTCCAGTTGAGGACGCACACGACCCAGCTCACAGGTACTCCGCCCCCACGCCGCCCGGCAACCCAAGCGCGCGCAGCAGCCGCGCACCGACGCGCTCCCACGCGAACAGCCGCGCGCGCTGGCGCGCCGCCTCGCCCATCCGCCGCGCAACCGCCGGGTCGGCGAGCGTCCGCATGGCGGCGAGCAGCGCCGCCTCGTCGCCGGGCGGGACGAGCAGCCCGGTCCCCTCCGCCACGATCGTGCCCGTCCCGCCCACGCTGGTCGCGATGCTGGGCACGCCGGCGAGCGCCGCCTCGATGTAGACGAGCCCGAACGGCTCGACCTCGGAGGGCATGACGAAGCACGTCGCCTCGCCGAACAGCGCGCTCGCCCGCGCCGCCTCGTCGGGCCGGTCGAGCCGCAGCGGGCCGTGACCGGCGACGCCGGGCGCGTCCAGCGGCGGGTGGCCGCCGACCACGTCCAAGCGTGCCTCCGGCGCCTCCTCCCGCAGCCGCGCGAACGCGGACAGCACCAGCGGGCCGCGCTTGCGCTCCCACTCGCGGCCGACGAACAGGAAGCGCGGCGAAGCGTCCGCCGCAGGGGAGCCGGCGGGGCGAGGCTCGTGGTTCGGCCCCAGCCCGACGACGTGCACCTTCTCAGCCGGGAGGCCGTAGTCCTCGACCAGCGAGGCCGCGGTCCAGTGGCTCGCCGTGCAGCACGCCACGGCGCGCGCGTAGACGTCGCGCTGGCGCCGGTCGAAGGCGTCGAACACGCCCGCGCTCAACCGCGAGAAGACCGGGTGCGTCGCCCGCGCCTGCACGAGCGTGAGGTCCGACAGCGTCACGTAGCGCGTCCCCGCGGGCAGCCCGAACTCCGCCCCCATTAGCACCACGCCGTCGACCGCGGCCAGTCGCCGCCGCACCACCAGCGAGCGCAGCCGGAAGCCCTCGGGCGTGTACCACGCGTCGACGCGCGATCGCGTGCGCAGCGCGGACACGCCGAGCACCGCCTCGCGCACCCCGCGCGGCGGGGTCGCGTCCACGCCCGACACCGACGCGCCGTGCTCCCGCAGCCCGCGCGCGGCCCCGAGCGGGATCCCCGACCACGTGTCCGCCGCCAGCGGGTCGCCCGTGGCCGCCAGCGCGATCCGCGTCACGTCACCGAGCGTGCGCCAGGACGTGCCACTGGAGCGCCAGGAACTCGCGCGCCCGCCGCAGCGTCAGGCGGTCGACGTAGCGGTTGCGGCCCCGGAAGGTGTCGGCCCGCGTCCACTGCACGTCCCACCCGCAACGGTTCACCAGCGCGACGATGTCGCGCCGCGTGTACCAGCGCAGGTGCGTGGCGTCGCGGTGCCCGAACTCCGTGTAGCCGAACGTCCCCCGGAGGACGAGGTCGAGGATCAGTGAGAAGTGGCGCGCGTTGGGGATCGAGACGTGCAGCCGCGCCCCCGGCGCCGCCACGCCCCGTAGGCCCCGAAGCACCGGCTCCGGGTCGGCGAGGTGCTCGAGCACGTCGTAGCAGCAGATGGTGTCGAACGGCCCGGCCAGCGCCCCGTCCTCGAGCGCCGCGTCGACCGGCCCGACGAAGACCTCGTCGAGCACCCCGAAGGCCACCTCGGCGGCCGCGGGCATGATCTCGATCCCGCTCACCCAGGTCGCCCCGGCGGCCTTCAGCGACCGCCCGACGCCGCCCTCGCCGCAGCCCACGTCGAGCGCCCGCCCGATCGGCGCGGGCAGTTCGGCCACGACGTCGGCCCGCTCGAGGCCGTAGTAGCCCGAGGGCTTGGGCGCGGAGACGGACATGGAGAGCCGCGAGTCTACGAGCCGCCCGCTACCCTGCCCCGCCATCAGCGCTCTTTCCGTCCAGGCCAAGGCGGCCCTCGCCGGCCTCCGCGCGGCGCTCGATGCGTACCGGGAGCAGGTGGTGCTCGGGCATGCCAGCCCGGGCTTCCAGACCGCGCTCCATCGGGCCGGACTCATCGAGGGCTTCACGACGCCCGCCGAGCTCAGCCTGCTCTACCACCTCGCCGTCGCCGCCGAGGGACCTGGCCGTGTCGTGGAGATCGGGTCGTTCCTCGGCCGCTCGACGGTCGTACTCGCCACCGCGGTCGAGCACACCGGCCGGGAGCCCGTCGTCGCAGTGGACCCGCACACCGCCGCTCTGATGATCGGGGACCGCCCGCCGCGCGACACCCGCGTCGAGTTCCTCGCCAACCTCGAGCGAAATGGGGTCGCCGACCACGTTCGCCTCGTGCACGACTACTCCGTCGACGCCGCCCGAGGCTGGGACGGCGCGCCGATTCGCCTGCACTTTGTGGACGGCTGGCATACACGCGAGGCGGTGCTCGAGGACGTGGGCGCGTGGGCATCGTGGTTCACGCCAGATACCGTCGCGGTGTTCGACGACTATCTGACTGCTGACGGCGTACGACAGGCCGTGCGCGAGCTTCAAGCGGACGGCGTCCTGCGACGCGATGGCCTCGTGGTCGGCAAGATGGCTGCCTTCGGCCCGCCGCACCTGCTCGCGCAGGCTCCGACGCCGCCCGGTGGCCGCGCGCTCATGCGACTCCCCGCGGACCGTCGTGAGCGGCTCATCAGGAGGTTCGCGGGATCCTAGGGGGCGTTCGCGCGCGCTTAGCCGCAGCCTGGCCCGCCAGCGGTGGGGAGCGTCCTCACATCCTGCGGCTACTCGTCGCGGCGGCGTGGCCTGCCGGTCCTGCTACTCGCGCCGTCTCCCAGCCGCCTGCTGGGAGCAGTTCAGAGCGCAGAAGTGGGCGTGATCGGGTGGGACCACCGCCTTCTCAGCTCGATCGCGCCCCCGCGAGCAACCCATTCAGCCCGTCACGGCGCTCAGCACGCGCGCGTAGGCGGCGCCGAGCCGCTCGGCCGCGGCCTCGATCGAGTAGCGGGCGAGGTCGGGGGCGCCCGCCGGCGCGCCGCCGGCCAGCACGCGCGCGAGCCCGCGCCAGTCGCCCGGCTCCACCAGCGTGCCGGCGCCGCCGAGCACCTCCGGGATCGCGCCCGACGCGCACGCCACCACCGGCGTGCCCGCCGCCATCGCCTCGACCAGCACCATCCCGAACTGCTCCTCCCAGCCCTTCGTCGGCAGCGAGGCGAGCACGAGCGCGGACGCGCTCGCGTACAGCGCCGGCATCTCGTCGTAGGGCACGGTGGCGCGGAACTCGACCGCGTCGGCGACCCCCAGCTCGCCCGCGTACGACCGCAGCCGGTCGCCCTCGGGCCCGTCGCCTACGACCAGGAGCCGCAGCTCCGGCCGCGGCTCGACGCCGATCCCCTGCCGCAGCGCCGCGAACGCGCGCAGCACGTCCTGGTGGCCCTTCTCCCACACGAGCCGGCCCGCCGACAGCACGAACCCACCGTCGCTGCGCTCGGCCGCCCCGAAGCGCGCGAGGTCGATCCCCGGCGGCGCCACCTCCACGCGGTCGCCCGGCACGCCCTCGAGCAGCAGCGCGTCGCGCGCCCGCTCGGTCGCGGCCAGGCACAGGTCGAGCTGCGGCAGCACGGCGCGCCGGTAGCCGCGCTCGCGCGGCCAGCGATAGGCGTCGCGCCAGGCGATCGTCTCCCACACCGTCAGCACGAGCTTGAAGCCGAGGGCGGGCTTGAGCTTCGCGGCCTGCGCGCTGAACCACGTGCCGACCTCGGCGGCGTGGACGACGTCGGCGCCGGCCAGCAGCTCGCGCAGCCCGAGGTAGCGCTCACCGAGCGCGTAGGCGGCGGCGCCCGCGGACCGCCCCGAGGGCAGCGAGTCGCGCGGCGTGCGCGCCGGGACGATCGGCAGCCCGAGGCCCTCGACCTGGTGCAGGTTCGAGCCGGTCAGGAGCACGGAGACGTCGTACTCGCCGGTGAGCCGCTCCAGCGGCCGCAGGTCCCAGACGTTGACGTTGTGGCCGCGCAGCACGACGACCCGGGGGCGGCTCATGCGCCAGCAGCCTAGAACGGCGGGTCGCTAGGCTGACGTCGCATGTCGCAGCGATACCACCTCGGGTGTGGCGGGCGGCGGCTGGCCGGGTACGTCAACGTCGACCTCGTGAAGACGCCGGCGGTGGACCTCGTGGCCGACCTGAACGCTCCCGAGTTCCCGCAGCCCGGCGACGCGTTCTTCAGCCACGCGTTCTTCGAGCACCTGCGCCGGGACAACCGCGTCCCGCACCTGCGCGCGGTGCGCGAGGCGACGACCGAGGACGGGTTCGCCTGCTACCTCGGCCTCCCGGACTTCAAGCGCATCGCGGAGCTGTACCTGGAGGGCGCGCCGGGCGCGGTCGGGCCGGTGTTCGACCTCTACAACGTCTACCGCTACACGCACGGCGACCCCGAGATGAACCAGCAGGACCACGGCTGGGACGCGCAGCTCCACAAGTCGCTGTTCGACCCCGACGAGGTGGGGCGGCTGCTGCGCGACGCCGGCTGGGCCTCCTACGTCGTCTTCCGCTACGTCTTCCCGGGCGAGGCACGCCAGCTCGACCTCAACCTCGGCCTCTACGCCACCGCCGGCCGGCGCAGCGTCGAGCAGCTGCAGGAGGACTGCCTCGCCTACCTCGCCGACTTCGACGGCACCTTCATCAGCGTCGACACGCTGAGCTTCCAGGGCGGGCGCTCGCGCCCGGCGGCCTACGCCCGCGCGACGGGGATCCCGCAGCGGCGCTTCGTCAAGCGCGCCGCCTACGCCGCCGCCGCCAAGCTGGCGCGGCACACGCACCCGGCCTAGGTCCGCCGCAGCAGCGCGTTGATCGCCTCCTCGGGGACCGCCCGGGTGACGAGCGCGACGACCGCGTAGACGGTCCCCGCCACCAGCGACAGGACGAACGACGAGGCGGGCACGACGAGCACGACGCCGGTGGCGACCGCCAGCGCCAGCAGCACCTTCGGCACTACTGCGAGCTCCGGCCTGAGGGCCGGGCGGCTGCGGCTCAGCCCCCACAGCGACACGCCGGCGAGCGTGGCCTCGGCAGCCACCGTGGCCACGGCGGCGCCCTCGGCCCCCAGCGTCGGCGCGAGGACCAGCGTCGCGACGATCGCCACCACGGCGGCGGCCGCGTTGGCGATCAGCAGCGGGCGGTAGAGCCGCAGCGACAGCAGCGCGTACGTCCACGTGACCATCAGGAAGCTGGTCACGAGCCCCGCCGCCTGCAGCCGCAGCACCGGGACCGACTCCTCGAAGTCGTCGCCCGCCACGACTTCGATGGCGAACGGCGCCCCGACCACGAGCCCGAGCGCGATGAACGCGCCGAGCACGGTCGCCACCTCGAAGATCTTCTGCAGCGCGTATCCGAGCCGCGCCTCGTCGTCGCGCGCGGCGCGGGCGAGGATCGGGAACCCGGCCGAGACGAGGATCCACGGCAGCGAGCCAACGACCTCGACGATCCGAAACGCGGCCGAGAAGATGCCGGTCTCCTCCTCCGTGGAGACGTAGGACATGAGCACCACGGCGATCCGGAAGTAGATGAGGCCGACCGCCGCGGCGAGCGCGTAGGGGAGCGTCTCGCGCAGGATCCGCCACCACGCGCCGCTGTGGAAGGCCGGCAGCAGCGGCGCGGTCCCCCGCAGCACGAGCAGGGTGACCACGACGACCACGACCCCGGTCGCGACGTTGGCCCAGAAGAACGCGGTCAGCCCCGCGTTGAGGACGACCAGGAGGATGAACAACCCCGACAGGGTCGCCTGGCGGATCACGCCGAGGATCGAGATCCAGCCCATCCGCAGCTGCACGTTGAGCGGCACGGTGTAGGTCGCCTGCGTGAGCTGCACGAGCAGCCCGAGCCCGGTGATCGCCACGCCGGCGACGACGATGCCCGGCGAGCCCGCCAGCGCGGTGACCGCGGTCGCGATCGCCACGCCAATCGAGGTCAGCATGAGCCGGAGCCCGACCAGATTGCGCAGGAACGGCTCGCGCTCCCCCGGCCGCAGCTGTGAGTACTCGCGGATGCCGAGGTTGGTGAGCCCGGCCTCCGTGAAGCCGCCGATGATGAACACCACCGCCGAGACGGCGACGTAGTAGCCGTAGTCCACGACCCCGAGGTGGCGGATCATGAACGGCACCGAGGCGATGCTCAGCAGCAGCCCGACCACGTAGGCGCCGGTGAACAGCGCGCCACCGCGGATCGCGCGCCCGCCGGCCTCGCCGGTGTCGAGGACGTCCTCGGGCTGGTCGGCGACGTTCGTCCGCGGCCGCTCCGGCTCGTCGGCGACGCTCACCGGGCCACCCGGTTGAACGCCTCGGCGCGCTCGCGCAGCCCGGGCCCGCCGGGCTCGCGCCAGGCGCCCACGGCCTGCAGCCAGAAGGGCCGCGCGGGCCGCCCGCGCACTCGCGCCGCCAGCGCGAGCAGCGCGAACTGCAGGCTGAGCGCCACGCGGACGGCCAGGCGCCCCGCGGGCGGGTAGTGCCGCGCGTGGTAGCGCCGCCGCGAGCGGGCCATCTCGATCGCCCGCTCCGACGACTCGCCCGTCGACGCCTGCCCCTCGTGGACGACCTCGGCGTCGGGTACCCAGTGCGTCGGGCCAGCGGACTGCGCGAGCCGGACGAGCAGGTCCATCTCCTCGGCGTACATGAAGTAGCCCTCGTCGAAGCCCCCGGCCGCCTGCAGCGCGTCGCGCCGCACGAGCAGCGCGCAGCCCATCGCCCACCCCACGGCCTGCGGCTCGCGCCCGTGCAGCGGCGCGGGCCGCCCGCGCCCGAGGCGCAGCGCGGCGAGCACGTCGGCGCGGGGCGAGGGCGTCGGCCACAGCGACACCTGCGGGCGGCCGTCGGCGTGCACGAGCGTCGGCGCCGCGGCGGCGACCTCCGGGTGCGCGTCGAGGTAGCCGGCCATCGCATCGATCGCCCCGGGTCGCACCCGCGCATCGTCGTTGAGCAGCAGGACGTGACGGCCCTCCGCCCGCGCCAGCGCGAGGTTGTGGTTGGCGCCGTAGCCGGCCCGCTCGCCGCGCTCGACCACCTCGACGTGCGGGAACGCCTCCCGGATGGCGGCCGGGGAGCCGTCCTGGGAGACGTTGTCGACCACGATCACCTGGAGCCGCGCCGACCGCTCCGTATCGCCGTGCAGCGCGGCCAGCGATGCGAGCACCGCCTCGCGGCTCTCGTGGTTGACGATCGAGACGGTGACATCGGCCGCCACGCGGCTAGCCCTTGACGGCGGTGAGCACGTGCTGCGGCGCGAGGTAGGGCCGCAACGGCGTCCGCGCCAGCCACTGGCGGCGGCGCAGCGCGGCGCCCTCGACCCAGTAGTTCGGGTGCACGGCGACGTCGCGCAGCGCCGCCTGCTCGAGCAGCTCGACCGCGTCGGCCTCGCCGAACCAGCGCAGGTGGGTGCGGTCGAACAGCCCCTGCTCCTCGCGCGGCCAGCGGCGGGTGCGCGCCACCCGCAGCAGGCCGGCCCAGAACACGACGTTGGGCAGCGAGACGATCGTGGTCGCGCCCGGCGCGAGCATCGTCACCGCTCCGCGCAGCGCCGCCCACGGGTCGCGCAGGTGCTCGAGCACGTCGGCGCAGATCAGGCAGTCGAACGGGGCCTCGGGCGGCGGCGGCCCGGCCGCGAACGCCTCCACGTCGGCGACGATCACGCGGTCGAGGCGGCCCTCGGCGTCGCGGGCGTAGTCCTCGCCGAGCTCGACGCCCACCACCGTGGCGCCCTGGCGGGCCTTCAGCGCGGCGCCGAGCGCGCCGGTCGAGCAGCCGAGATCGAGGATGCGGCGCGCCGAGGCGGGGACCCGGGCCTGGATGTCGGGCCGCGCCGTCTCATAGCCGACCGTCCGGCTCTCGCGCAGCGCAGCGGCGGCGTTGGGCATCGCGAAGACGATAGTCAGCGCCCGATGGCGCGCAGGAACTCGCCGGCCCGCACTCGCGTGGTGTTGCGGCGCGCCCACGCGAGCGCCGCGCGCCGCAGCGCGGCGTACTCGTCCTCGCCCATCGCCTCGAGCCGCGCGAGCAGCGCGCGCGGGTCTGTGTAGGGGACGCAGTTGGTCTCGTCGAGTCCGTGCGGAGCGCAGGTCGCCGGCTTGCGGTGGAGGTCGCGGAAGCACGGCACGCAGCCGGCGGCGGCCTGCTCGTAGTGGCGCATGGCGTCCCAGCCCTGGCGCTTGGTGGTGATCCCGAAGCGGGAGGCGCGCAGGTCGGCGACGTAATCGACCTCGGCGTCGAACGCGTAGCTCGTCGCCGTCCCCGGGACGAGCCGCTGCACCTCCGGGTCGACCACGTGCGTGGCCAGGAGCTTCGTCTTCGGCTCCTCCCCGGTGGCCAGCTTCTCCTCCGGGATCGAGAACGCGATCGGCTTGACGTGGCGCGCCAGGCGCCGCTCCGCCACCCCGGCGGGCAGCAGCCCGTAGTAGCGCAGCCGCGCGGTCAGCGGGGTCAGCTCGCGCTTGAAGAACGGGATCCGCCCGTGCGCGCGCGGCGGCGGCCACGGTCGCGCGCCCTTCCAGTACGCCGGCCCGTGCGGGTACATCGCCTCCGAGTCGTGCCCGTCGACGGCGACGAGGGTCACGTTGCGCCGCTTGAGCTCGAAGAGGCGCGAGCGCATCTGCGCCCACGGGCCCCAGTAGCGCCAGATGTCGCCGAACACGACGACGTCGAACTCGCCCCGCAGCGCGCGGTCGATCGGCCAGCCGCGCCACACGTCGACGTCCGGCAGCGTGCCGTAGAGCGTGAAGCCGCGCCCGTAGACGCGGCTCTGGTCCTCGACCGCGTAGAGCGAGTCGCGGCGGGGGACGTCGACCACGTCGGCCCCCAGCAGCGAGCGCAGCCCGTGCAGCAGCGAGTCGGCCAGGTAGTCCTCGGCGTTAGCGTGCAGGAAAAGAATGCTGGTCATGGAAGCGGGCTGCGAGGGTACTCTGGACCAGCGAAGGACCCGCGCAACTTCCCCGCGCGGGCGCGTTTCAGCCTCTGCCCGATGGCCGCCCCGACCACCCCACCGCCGGCCCAGGTCGCCCACCGCGTCCCGGTGTCGAGCCAGGACGTCCTCGGCGTGCCGCTCGCGCTGACCGACTACGAGCGAACGCTCAACTGGATCGACGACACGGTCGCCCACCGGGCGCGCGGCTACATCTGCGTCGCCGCGGTGCACACGGTGATGGAGTCCCAGGAGGACCCGGAGCTGCGCGAGGCCGTGCTCGCCTCCGACTTCACCGTCCCCGACGGCCAGCCGCTCGTGTGGGCGATGAACCTG
>Ga0299913_10005833_pt1 | contig 10585 bp, 6 predicted proteins | sample RVTome_9_FD_201360 | JGI IMG/M metagenome (GOLD analysis project Ga0299913, IMG submission 201360) | Soil microbial communities from uranium-contaminated site in the Upper Colorado River Basin, Wyoming, United States - RVT155D38 (version 2) ... | reverse complement strand
TTCGCCGCAAGTTCGTCGATCGCGTTTTGCCTCGCGGCGATCGTCGCCCATGCGATATGGGGGGTGAGCAAAAGATTATCGCCCTCATAGTCGAGCAGCGGGTCGCCATGCACTGGCGGCTCTTCCCGCAATACGTCGATCGCTGCAGCGGCTAAGGCGCCGCTTCGCAGTGCATCGACCAGTGCTCGCGAGTCGACAAGGCCGCCGCGTGCCGTGTTCACGAGAATGGCGTTCTGTTTCATCAGGCGAAACTCGTCATGCCCCAGCAGATTTTTCGTCTCCGCCGTCAGTGGACAATGCAGGGAAACAATGTCCGAACGTTGGAGAAACTCCACGAAATCGCAGCGGCCGTCGTCTGTGGCCGCCGCCCCGCGTCGCCTGGCAACGAGAGTGTCCATACCGAACTCTCCTGCCATTTCCGCGACACCGCGCCCGAGTTCGCCGAAACCGACAATGCCCAGCGTCATCGACGAAAGTTCTCTTATCGGGTACTCGAGCAGACAGAAATCCTTCGATTTTCGCCAGTCGCCTTCCCGCACCGCGCGGTGGTAACGGTAGAGGTTGTGGCTCAGGCCGAGGATGACAGCAAAAACATGTTCAACCACCGAGCGAGTGCAATAGGCGCGAATGTTGGTCACAGCAATACCCAGCTTGCGGGCCGTCGCGAGGTCGACATTGTCCGTTCCGGTTGCCGTCAGACCAATGTACTTGAGCGAAGTTGCAGCCGAGAGGGCCCGCTCGTCCAACCGGGTCTTGTTCGCGAGAACGAACTCCGAGTCCTTTATACGTTCCGCCGTGAGCTGGGGCTCTGTCGAATCGAAAAACTGCAAGCCGGGAAGCGCCTGCATCAGGGATGCCATGTCGAGTTGCTCCGGTCCAAGCGTCGCGAAATCCAGAAATGCGGCTTTCATACGGCTTTCATGCGGGATGCGGGCAGTTTTGCCGTGCTTTCGAGCGCCCGCATCGCGGACCCGCAGTTCCGTTATCCATCACCCGGTGTTCTGCAGCCCCTGCGCGATCCCGTTGACGCTCGCGAGCAGCGCCTCGAAAAGCCCGGCGTCTTCACAGTTCGACTTGCGCCAGCGGGCAAGTAGCTCGACCTGCAGCAAGCTCATCGGATCCACATAGGGATTTCTCAGCATGATGGCCCGCTGCAGAGTGATATCGCCGGCCAGCAGTGCATCGTGATCGGAGTATTCGAGGACCAGGTCCTGGGTCAGGTTGAACTCCCGTTCGATCAGCGGGAAAAACTCGCCGTGGAGGTCTCCGGCCAGTTCGGAATAGGCGTGTGCAATGCCGAGATCCGCCTTTGCAAGAACCATTTCGACGTCCGCGGTCAGCGCACGCATGAAATACCACTCGCGGAACATCTCCCGGAATGCCGCGTCATCGAACTTTTCGATCGCCGCGGCGAGGCCGCTGCCGACGCCGAACCAGCCCGGCAGAATGTGGCGGCTTTGCGTCCACGCGAATACCCAGGGGATGGCACGCAGGTTGTCTACACCCTGACCGCTACGCCGCGACGACGGTCGCGACCCGATCTGCATGCGTTCGATCAGGTCGATAGGCGTCGCCTTGCGAAAATAATCGTAAAAGCGGGGCGTCTCGAACACGAGTTGGCGATAACGCTTGCGGCTCACGTCGGCCACGACCCTCATCATCGTATGCCATTCCGGCATGTCCGTGCCCCGATGCTGCGGCATCGCCGTCGCCAGTGCGACCGAACCCGCGGCCTGCTCCAGCGTGCGCAGCGCAATGCCGCGCAAACCGTACTTTTCGTTGATGATCTCGCCCTGCTCCGTGACGCGCAGGTAGCCGTTGACGGTGCCCGGAGGCGCTCCCAGCACCGCGGCATGGGTCTTGCCGCCGCCGCGGCTGATCGTTCCACCGCGACCATGAAACAGATGCAATTCCACTCCCTGGGCCGATACCGCGCGGACCAGCTCGATCTGCGCCTGCTGCAGCGCCCAGCGTGCCGAGGCCAGCCCGGCGTCCTTGTTGCTGTCGGAATAACCGATCATCACGGTCTGCCTACCACCGCGTTGCTCCACGTGTGCGCGATAGATGTCGTGCGACAAAAGCTCTCTCAGGATTTCCGGCCCGCGCCTCAGGTCGTCGACGGTTTCGAACAACGGCGCAATATCGATTGGCACTTCACCGCGCCGGTTGTGGAGTTCGCTCCACTCGGCGAGCAGAATGATCGAAAGGATGTCGTCGACACCCTGCGCCATGCTGATGATGAAGGGACCGATGGCGGCTCGGCCGTATTTGCGCCGGCAGAAAGAGATCGCCTGAAAGACCGCCAGCGTCTTTCGCGCCTTGGTGCTCTGCTCGAGCACAGGCGCATCCTTTTGCCTGATCGCCTCCGCTATTCGTTCGGCTCGATCCTCCGGACTTCGCTGCAGCCATTTGTCGTCGCCTAGACATTCTCCCACGACTTCCCGGTGCACCAGAGCGTCCTGTCTTACGTCCAGCGTCACGAGGTGGAAGCCGAAGGTTGCAATTCTCCTCTGCAGCCGCCGTACCGCGAACAGTCCCGCATGTTGCCCCTTGTTCGCTGCAAGGCTCGCGGCGATGAGTTCTATATCGGCCGCAAACTCGTCGGCCGACTCGTATGGGTAAGCGTCGTCATCGTAGGTGGCCTGCAGCCTTTGCTGGACGAGACGCAGGAACACCCGGTAAGGCATGTCCCGGTGACGTGCCGGTACGGCGTGGTAAGCCTGTTGAAACACCGGCGTGTATTGCTCGATCTTGTCGAGAACGGCCTGGTCGATGGGGATGCGGCTGCTCGACTGGCTCAGCTTCGCGGAGAGCTTGCCGCATTCGCGGTAGTACAGGTCGAGAATGAGTGAACGCTGTCTCGCCATCGTCTCGCGAATGGTTTTCGCGTTGACGTTGGGATTCCCGTCCATGTCGCCGCCGACCCAGGATGCGAATCCGACGATGACCGGAACATCGAGTTCGCGCGCGTCGTCGCCGTAGATGCGCAGGGCGGCGTTTTCCAGATCCTCGTAAAACGGCGGCATCGTCCGGTACAGAACGTCGGTCACGAAAAACAGAACGTGCTCCAGTTCGTCCGCGACCGTCATCTGCTCCGAGGGATGCTCTGCGGTCTGCCAGCCGGTGGTGGCTTCCAGCTTTATGTTCTGGATACTGACGTTCTTTTCCTGAGCGGTCATGGTGGGGTTCAGCATGTTGACCAGGTGACGCACTATGTTCTGCTCCTTGCGCAGAATCGTCCGACGCGTCGGTTCCGTCGGATGCGCCGTGAACACGGGTTCGATCCGCATCGAATCGAGCAGCTTCTGCAGAGCCGGCAGATCGATCCCCGCCGCCTTGAGCTTCACGAGCGTTTCTTCGAGGCCGCCGGGCTGGTACTGGCCCTCTGCCTGAAGATACTCGCGGCGGCGCCGGATGCGGTGCACCTTCTCCGCCGTATTGACCATCTGGAAATAGGTCGAGAACGAGCGGATGACCTCGAGAGCTATATCCAGATCGAGATCCCTGACCAGGGCCGCGAGTTCCTCGCCCGGTTTTTCGTTGCCTTCTCGTCGGCGGATCGACTGCAGGCGTGCAGCTTCGACAAAAGCGAAAAGCTCCTCGCCGCCCTGTTCCTTCAGCAGTTCACCGACAAGAGTGCCGAGCGTACGGACGTCATCCCGCAGCGCCTGATCCTTGTCTTCGAAGGTGATGTCCTGTCTGCGCAATGTTTTAGGCATGTTCAGGCCATCAGTCCCGGAAATTCTCGTACTGCAGGGGCAGGTCGACGTCGGCTTCCTTCAGCAGGCTGATAACGGCCTGCAAGTCGTCCCGCTTTTTCCCTGTGACCCGCAGTTTCTCGCCCTGGATCGCCGCCTGCACCTTGAGCTTGCTCGCTTTGATCTTCTTTACCAGGTCTCTTGCCAGCGGCGAATCGATTCCTTGACGCAATACGATTTTCTGCCGCGCTTCATTGCCCGAGATTTCCACTTCCTCTTCCTTCAGGCAGGCGATATCGACGCCTCTCTTTGCGAGCTTCTGCCGCAGGATGTCGAGCATCTGCTTCAGCTGGAAGTCGGTCTGGCTGGTCATGGTGATGACGTCTCCGTCCAGCACGTATTTCGAGCCGGTTCCCTTGAAGTCGAACCGCGTATCCACTTCGCGATTGGCCTGATCGACCGCGTTGCTGGCCTCATGCGAGTCGTACTCGCTGACTACGTCAAACGATGGCATGCGCGCACCCCTGTCGAGTGGCTCCGATATTCAGTGGTGCTAAGAATAGCAACATTGCGAAACTCTGCAGGCTGTCTAGAAAGCCGGGCGGTATCGCGCGGGCGGGCGGGACAAAATCAGCCCGGGAGTTGCGGGTGGAACTATCCTGCCGGAACGGTTCTACCCTGCAGGCTCCGACGTCCAGGGAAGGCGATTATGCTTGAAAACAGGAAGGAGCGTGCAGAGGCAAGTCCACTGCCGGCCATGCCCGCGAGCATCGGCGGGTCCTCGGCAATCGAGGCGGCGGCAGCGCAACTTGCGGCGCAGCACGTAAAGCCGCGTTTGCTGCATGGCAGTAACGGCATAACCGCCGGCGGCGTTGCGCTGCGTGTGTCGGTCCAGACAGCGCTGCAGTGCCCGCCGGCAGCCGAGCGTCTGATGCGACGCGTGACGACGCTGCTTCACGAGAGCATCCCGGTGACACTTTCGCTGACGGAACTCGGCGCGGAGGACGCGGCAACGCCCGCCCTCGAAGACTTCTGCGCAATGCTCGGCGGAGCGGTACGCGCGGAAGGTCTGGCACCCGATCGGATCGGCCTCTCCATGCAATCGCACCTCGTCCCCTTGCAGGCGTATCTCCTGATCTGCACCGCCCTGCTGGGACAGGGTGCACGATACGTCGTTCTCGACAGTCTGCAGATGCGGCACCACGACAACGAACTGGTCCGGACGGAAGCCGACAGCAACTGGTCGATGTTGTGGCACAGGCGGGTCGGACCGCCCGCAGTCACTCCTGCGTACGCAGCCAGCGTGACGACGCGCTGCCCGCTTCTGGGCGACGAGGCGGCAACCTGCCTTTTGCCGGAAACAGGGCTGCAGGCGCCGGCGCAGTCGGCCTGGCTCCCGCTGGAGCTCGATCTTTTGCACTTCAGCGACGGCCACGGGCGACTTCAATGGCCTTCCCTGCAGCGCGCGCTGGAAGTGGCGATCGTTGCCGGCGACACGATTCTCGATCATCTTTACTGGCCCCTGCCCGAGCAGCGCAGCGACGCCTGGCAGAACCGCAGGCTTGCCGTCTCGCTGGGCGGCGTCGGCGATCTGGTGGTGGAGCGCGGTGCCAATCCCGCCGATCTTCGCTGCCTGCGATGGGTCGATGCGATCGTTGCGCGGGTACATGCCCTGCTCTGGAACTGCTCCAGAATGCAGGCGCGAAAGACAGAACCGCTGCCGGCGCTGCTCGCCGCCTGTCCGGCGGTGCGCTGGGATTGCGATATCAAGAGGAGCGACTGGGATTTGCGCTGGCGGCGCGCGGTGGCGAACTCCGCCGTGCGGCACCGCAACTTGCTCGTGATGTCACCGTATGCCGTACTGCCCTCGCAATCGCGTCCGTTTGCGGATTTCGTGGATCTTCTGCCGGTGCTGCATCACGCCGACGCCTTCAGTTTCTCGCAGCCGCGCACCGACGGTTTCCGAAGCCTGAGGGAGTTCGCGCATTTTCACCGCAGAGCGTGGGCCGTGATGCAGCGCAGAAATGCAGCGTCACTCGTTGCGGCCGGGGTGTGAACTGATATACGGTCTGTGACGAACGACTCCGGGACCTGCACGGGCCCCTGATGGCAGGGCCCGATCGCGACCCGTGCAGAGAGTCCCTGGCAGCGTCGCCGTGCGGGCGGGCGCGCTAGAATCCGCAAACAAAAACAATCTGGTCTGCGAGGATCCATTGCAACCGATTACGCCCGACGCCTACGGAGTTGCCGTGCTGCTGCTGACTGCAGTAGCGCTCGTGCTGTTTACCCGCGACCGCATCCCGCTCGAAACATCGAGCCTCACCATACTGATCCTGTTGATCGCGGGCTTTCAGATTTTCCCGTATCCGGAAGAGGATATTCAGCTCGGCCCGCGGCATTTTTTCGCCGGCTTCGGCAATGAGGCGCTGGTGGCCATCTGCGCCCTCATGATCGTCGGCAAGGCGCTCGAGGCAACCGGAGCGTTGCAGCCACTTGCTACGGTGGTGGGGCGGACCTGGTCGAAACGCCCGATTGTGGCGCTCATTTTCACGCTGGCGGTGAGTGCCGTACTGAGTGCGTTTCTCAATAATACGCCTATCGTGGTTCTGCTGATGCCGATACTGGTCGGCGTGTCGTTGCGGGCGAATTCGCCGGTATCCGGGCTGATGATGCCGATGGGCTTCGCGACCATCATCGGGGGCATGTCGACGACCATCGGCGCCCCGTCCAACCTGCTGGTCGCCGGCATCTCGAGCGACATGGGTTTCGTGAGCTTCAGCATGTTCGATTTCGTGTTGCCGGTCGCCCTCGTCGGCGGCGTCGGCATTCTTTTTCTGTGGCTTGTGGCGCCGCGGCTTCTGCCCGAGCGCATTGCGCCGATGGGCGACGTGGCGCCGCGTGTATTCAGCGGCCAGTTGCATATCAAGGAAGGCGGGGTCGCCGCCGGCAAAACGTTGTCGGAGGTCCTCGCCAAAGCGGACGGGCGGATGCGCGTCGACCGCATTCAGCGCGGCGAATCGCTCTTTCTCGCAAAACTGCCGTCGCTCGTGCTGCAACCCGGCGACAGGCTTTTCGTCAAGGATTCGCCGGAAAACCTGAAGCGCTATGAAAAAATCCTCGGGGCGACGCTGTACGGCATGTCCGACAACGTGCATCCCGTCGATGATGAGCGCCCATTGACTGCCGAAGGACAGCAACTCGCGGAAGTGGTGGTAACCCGCGGCTCTCCCCTGCACTTGCGCACGCTTGCCTCCACCCGGTTCAGCAGCAGTTTCGGCCTCTCGCCTCTGGCCATTCACCGCGCCCGGCTGCCGACTTCGCAGGTCACGAGCGGGCTCAACCAGATTCGCCTTCGGGCCGGCGACGTTCTGCTGGTCCAGGGCACGCGCGCCGCGATCGATCGCCTCAAAGCCGGTGGCAGCATGCTGGTGCTCGACGGCACTACCGATCTGCCGCACACGCAGCGGGCCAATACCGCGCTCGCCGCCACCGCCTTCGTTGTCATCGCGGCAGCGACGGGGCTTCTGCCCATTGCCGTGAGCGCCCTGATAGGCGTCGGTTTGATGCTGGCAACGGGCTGCCTGCGCTGGCGCGATGCCCTGAGCGCTCTTTCGACGCCCGTTATCCTGGTCATCGTGACGAGCCTGGCGCTTGCCAAAGCACTGGTGGGCACCGGAATGGCGAGCGTGCTCGCTCTTGGCTTTGTCAGCGCCGCGGCCGATTTACCCGTTCCGGTGATCCTGAGTTCGTTTCTGCTGGTAGTGATTCTGTTGACGAATGTCGTGCCGAACAATGCCGTTGCGGTTGTTGCGACGCCGATCTCTCTTGCCATCGCCCATCAGCTGGCCGCCGATCCCGTGCCCTTCGTACTCGCCGTGCTGTTCGGCGCTAACATGAGTTTCGCAACGCCGTTCGGTTATCAGACGAATCTGCTTATTTTGAGCGCGGGCGGCTATCGGTTTTCGGACTTCGTGCGCGTGGGCGTTCCGCTCTCGGTCATCATGTGGATCGGCTATTCGCTGGTGTTGCCGTTGCTCTACGACCTGGGCCCCGGCGGCTGATCTCCTTGACCCGAGCGGGGTCTGCGGGGATACTCCGGCAATGGTCGCAATGCACCGCAATGAGATGGACTGGCTGTGGCTTCCCGACAAGGAGATGGCCTCTGCCTGACGTTCTGCTTTAGCGACAGTCAATTGAGTAAAAGCCCATCTCCGCCGAACGTGGAGGTGGGTTTTTTTTGTTCGTGATTTTGTGCCCGTTCATATGCCTGATTAAAGGGGAACGATGCAACCGCCGTTCGACATAGCCGCCGATCTCGATACGCCCGTCTCGGCGTATCTCAAGCTTCAAGGCCTGAAGCCCAGGTTTCTGCTCGAGAGCGTCGAACGTGGAGAGCGCCTTGCCCGTTATTCGTTTCTCGGTTTCGGCGATGCGCTCGAGGTTCGCATGGACCGCGGCGGGCTTGAAGTGGACGGCAAATCCTTCCCCTGTCCGGAGAATCAGCGCGGCTATCTGGACCGTCTGCGCATGGCGCTTGACCGGGCGCCGCGGCCGCAGCCGGAGGTGCCGGGACTGTCGTTCGCCGGGGGGCTCGTAGGCGTCTCCGGCTACGACGTCGTGCGTCTGTTTGAAAAGCTGCCTCGGAGAAAGCCCTCCGAAAGCGGCATTCCCGATGCCGCTTTCACCGCAACCACCTCCGCGCTGGTCTTCGATCATCTGACACGGCGCGTTGCGCTGCTGCATGCCGGCGCGGAAAGCGAACGCCGGAGTCTGCGCCGCGAAGTGATCGATCTGTTGCGCGGCCCGATACCGGCGGCACGCGATTCCGTTGCCATAGCAACGCCCGCTCCCGGCATGAACGAACGGCAGTACGCGGAGCGGGTGGCTGCGTGCAAGGAATACATCGCTGCAGGCGATATTTACCAGATCGTGCTGTCGGTACTGTTCCGCGGCCGCGCCGGTGTCGCGCCTTTCGAAGTGTATCGGGCGTTGCGCTTGCTCAACCCGTCGCCGTACATGTTTTTTTTCGAGTTCGGCGACCTGAAAGTGGTGGGGTCTTCGCCGGAAGCGCTGGTCAAGCTGAACGGCAGGCAGGCATCGCTGCGGCCCATCGCGGGAACGCTGCCACGCGGCAAAACGCCCGACGAAGACGTGCGCAACGAAAAAGCGCTTCTCGCGGACCCCAAGGAAGCAGCCGAACACGTCATGCTGGTGGATCTGGCGCGGAACGACTTAGGCAGAGTTGCATCGCCGGGCACCGTGCGCGTCGATCCGTTTCGCGCAGTCGAACGTTACAGTCACGTGATGCACATCGTGAGCGGCGTGCAGGGAGAGCTCGCTCCGCAGTTCGATGCTTTCGATCTGTTTGCTGCGAGCTTTCCGGCCGGCACCCTGGTCGGTGCGCCCAAGGTACGGGCAATGGAAATCATCGACGAACTCGAAGACGGCGGTCGCGGGCTCTACGGGGGCACGGCCGGTTACTATGGCATCGGCGGCGACATGGACCAGGCCATCACCATTCGCACGCTGGTATTCAACGGCGACGAATACAGCTTCCAGGCCGGCGCGGGAATCGTCGCCGACAGCGTGCCGCACAAGGAGTACGGTGAAGTTCTGTCGAAAAGCGCCATATTAAAGAGTGCGCTGGAGATTGCGGGAGAAGGGCTGTGACGTCTGCCGAAGTGCGCATACTGCTGATCGACAACTACGATTCCTTCACCTACAACCTCGTTCAGGCGTTTGCGGCAATGGGTGCCGAAGTGCTGGTACACCGCAACGATGCGATCGGTGTCGACCAGGCGCTTGCACTCGCGCCCACCCATCTGGTGATCTCGCCGGGCCCCGGGCGGCCCGAAGACGCCGGCATTTCCTGCGCGGTGATCGAGGCCTGCGCGGAGCGCATCCCCGTCCTCGGCGTCTGCCTCGGCCATCAATGCCTCGTCAGCGTATTCGGCGGCGATATCGTACGTGCGGAGCGGCTCATGCACGGCAAAACCTCGCTGGTCACGCACGATGACGCGACAATTTTCCACGGCATGTCCCAGCCCTTCCAGGCAGGGCGTTATCATTCTCTCTGCGCAGAGAGAAAATCGTTACCCTCCGTGTTTCAGTTGAGCGCGGAGACGGACGAAGGAGAGATCATGGGTGTGCGTCACAAATCCCTGCCGCTCGAGGGCGTTCAGTTTCATCCCGAAAGCGTTCTCACACCGGAAGGTGAGAAGCTGATGGCCAATTTTGTGCGGACGGAACGTGCGTGATGCGCACTATTCATGAAAGCCCCTCCCCGTGCAAGGCTCCGGCCGCCACCAACGTCGACTCGTTCATGAATAGTGCTCCCTCAGCTATGGACGTCGACGTTCAAGCCCTAAAGAACCCTCCCCGGGCAAGGCTCCTCAGACACGCCGGGCGTTCATGAATAGTGCTCCCTCAGCTATGAACGTCGACGTCACGAAGCTTCTCGACCGCCTGCTCGATGGAGAATCGCTGCTCGAGTCGGAAGCGTTCGACTTCATGCATGCCCTCGCCGGCGGCGACGTGCATCCGGCGCTGGCGGGCGCTTTGCTGGCGGCGCTTCGTTCCAAGGGCGAGACGGCCGCGGAAATACGCGGCTTTGCGACGGCAATGCGCGAACTTGCCGTGCAGCCGGCGGTGCCGCCCGGGGCCGCGACTGTGGATACCGTGGGTACCGGCGGGGACGGTTCGGGAAGCTTCAACCTGTCCACCGGCAGCGGCCTGTTAGCCGCCGCCTGCGGCGCGCGCGTGGTGAAGCACGGCAACCGGTCGATCTCCAGCCGCTGCGGCAGCGCGGACCTTCTGGAGCGCCTCGGCATGCCGCTGCCGCTGGAAGCGAAGGCGGCCATGGCGTGCCTCGACTCCTTAAGCTTTAC
>Ga0299913_10005832_pt1 | contig 10586 bp, 10 predicted proteins | sample RVTome_9_FD_201360 | JGI IMG/M metagenome (GOLD analysis project Ga0299913, IMG submission 201360) | Soil microbial communities from uranium-contaminated site in the Upper Colorado River Basin, Wyoming, United States - RVT155D38 (version 2) ... | reverse complement strand
GGCGGCGTGACGGAGCTCGGCTCGATCGTCGCGCCGCTCGCGGCCTCGGGCGTGCTCGCGCTCGCCGGCCGCCGCCGCGCGGCGGCGAACGGCGCCGGCGCGGCCTGCGCCTCGTGGCTCGTCCTCCAAGGGGTGAAGAAGCTCGTGGAGCGGCCGCGGCCCGGCGACGCCGCGCCGACCGCGACCCGCTTGATGATCGCGCGCCCGAAGGCGTCGTCGTGGCCGAGCAGCCATCCGGCCATCATCACGACGTTCTCCCGTGTGGTGGCACGGGACCTCGGCATCGGGCGCGGAGGGCGTGCGGTGCTCACGGTGCTGGACCTCGCGGTCGCGTACTCGCGGATCTACGTGGGCGTGCACTACCCGAGCGACGTCGCCAGCGGCCTGCTCCTCGGACGGGCGATCGCGAGGTGGTGGCCTTCCCGGCGATGAGGGACACCTCGCGAGCCACCGTCGGCTCCAGGGTCCACGGCCCAGGGGTCAACGTGGAGCGCCGGTAGACTCGGAAGCACCGTGCTCGCGCTCCTGACCTCCGACCTGCTCGGCGCCCTCACCTGGCCGGTGATCGATCGGTTCCGCTTCGGCGACACGTTCGCGATCTCGCCCCACGGCATCTTCATCGCGATCGGCTTCGGGATCGGCGCGTGGATCTTCACGAAGCTCGCGATCCAGCGCGGTGTGCCGGAGGACCTCGCGAACTCCGTCGTGTTCTGGTCGTTGATCGGCGCGATCGTCGGAGCGCGGGTCGGCTACGTGATCGCACACGTGAGCGAGTTCGAGAGCCCGCTCGAGTGGTTCGAGGTGTGGCGCGGCGGGATCTCGCTGCTCGGCGGCATCGCCGGCGCCACGATCGCGAACGCGGTCAACATCCGTCGGAAGCAGTACCGCTTCCGCTTCTTCCAGATCGCCGACACGGTGGCCCCGGCTTTGGCGCTCGGCATCTCGATCGGCCGGATCGGCGACCTGATCATCGCCGACCACCTCGGCAAGCCGACGAGCTGGCTGCTCGCGTGGCGCTACTCGAGCGGCACGATCGCGCCGCCGTTCCGCGAGGTGACGCCCGGGCGGTTCGTCGCCGACCTCGACGAAGGCCTGACGCAGCAGATCACTGCCGCTGGCTCGAAGCTGCAGGACGGCGCGCGTGTGCTCGCCGAGGGCGTCGGCGTGCATCAGACGGCCCTCTACGACATGTTGCTCGCGGCGGTGCTCTTCACGTTCCTCTGGTGGTTCATCCGGTCGCCACGCCGCGAGGGCATGGTCACGCTGACGTTCGGCCTGTGGTACGGGTCGATGCGGCTACTCGAGGATTCGCTGCGGATCGACAAGCGCTTCGGGCCGCTCACCGGCTCGCAGTGGACGGCGCTCACGGCCGCGATCGTGTGCGCGGCGCTGCTGATCTGGTTCGCCTCACGCAAGCCCGAGGGACCGACGACGCCACCGCGCGGGCCGCTGCGCGAGCGTCCTCCGGCCCCCGACGAACCGCCGCTCGGCGACGCCCATCAGGAATCGAGCACCACGACGCGCGTCTGAGCCGGCCCGGCTACCGAGCGGGCGTCGCCATCAAGCTGAGCGGCTTGCCGAGCTTCGACTTCGTCGCCGTCCGGACCGCCTGCGCGGCCTCGCGGAGCGCCTCGCTCGCCGGGGCGTCGGGCTCGCGCACGACGATCGGGACGCCCTCGTCCCCGCCCGCGCGGATCGCCGGGACCAGCGGGACCTGCGCCATCAGCGGCACGTCCAGCGTGTCGGCCGCCTCCTGACCGCCGCCTTCACCGAAGATCGTCTCGCGCTCGCCGCAGTGGGGGCACACGTAGTAGCTCATGTTCTCGATCACGCCGATCGGCCGGAGGTTCGTGCGTTCCGCCATCTTGCCGGCGCGCTCGGCCACCTTGCGGGCGGCCTCCTGCGGCGTCGTCACGACGACCATCGAGGCTCCCGGGATGAACGAGGCGAGCGAGATCGAGACGTCGCCGGTGCCCGGCGGCAGGTCGCAGAGCAGGTAGTCGAGGTCGCCCCAGTACACGTCGCCGAGGAACTGCTCGATCGCCTTATGCAGCATCGGGCCGCGCCAGATCACCGGCGTCTCCTCGGGCACGAAGAAGCCCATCGAGATCACCTTCACGCCGTGCGCCTCCAGCGGCAGGATCATGTCGTCGAACCCGACCGGCTTGCCGGTCACGCCGAGCATCCGCGGGACGCTGAAGCCCCAGACGTCTGCATCGAGGACGCCGACGTTCGCGCCGTCCGCCGCGAGCGCCGCCGCGAGGTTCACGGTCACGCTCGACTTCCCGACGCCGCCCTTGCCGGACGCGATCGCGACGATCGAGGTGCGAGCGGGGAACGCGATCTTCGAGGGCGCGGCCCCATGGCCGTGCGCATCGGCGGCTGGTGCCTGCCCGCCCCGGAGCTGCCCCACGAGCGCCTGTCGCTGCTGCTCGCTCATCGGCGTGAGCGACACGCGGACCTGCTCGACCCCCTCGAGCGGCTGCACGGCGGCGGTCACGTCGCTCGTGATCCGGTCGCGGAGCGGGCACCCTTCGATCGTCAGCAGGACGTGGACGTGCACGCTGCCGCCTTCGACCTCGATCCGGTCGAGCATCCCGATGTCCTCGATCGGCCGCCCGATCTCGGGGTCGCGGACGTGCCGGAGCGCTTCGCGGACCTGCTGCTCGGTTGCCATCGGAGGTTCCTCTCCCGCTTCGACGTGATAAACACGGTGACGACCGTGGAAATCCAGTCTACGACCCGCACGCCATGACCGAGCCCGCGCCCATCGACGTCCCCTCTTCCTCGGCCGGCGGCCGCACGCCATGACCGAGCCCGCGCCCATCGACGTCCACAAGGCCCTCGCCGACGACACGCGGTATCGGCTCTATCGGTACCTGCGGTTGTCGGGGCGGCCGGTGCCGATACGGGAGCTGGCGAGCCGGCTCTCGCTGCATCCGAACACGCTCCGGCCGCACCTGCGCCGCCTCGAGGAGGTCGGGCTGGTCTCGAGCGAGACCAGGAAGGGCCCCACGGTCGGCCGGCCACAGACCGTGTACGTCGCGGTCGACGTCGAAGGGCGCGAGGGACGGGACTACCGCTTGCTCGCCGACGTCCTCACCGGCGTCCTGACGGGGAGCCGTCAGCGCCTGCGCGCCCGCGAGCAGGCACGGGAGTGGGGGGCCTACCTCGTCGGACGGGCTGCGCCCAAGCCCGGGGCCCGGCGTCCGGCGGGTCCCAACCTCGCCACGCTCCAGGAGGCGCTCGACGAGGCCGGCTTCGATCCGCGGTTCCGTCGCACGGGACCGAAGACGGTCGAGATCTCGCTGCGGGACTGCCCGTTCCGCGACCTGCTCGAGGAGCACCGCGACCTCGTGTGCGCGATCCACGAGGGGCTCCTCGAGGGGATGCTCGGCGCTTCCCGCCCGGCGATGCGCATGACCTCGTTCGAGCCGCTCCGGGACCGGACCGCGGTCTGCCGGCTCACGGCGCACGGCTCCTGAAGACGCTCCGAGCTGCGTCGATCGGCGGTTGCCGAGATGGCGCGACCCTCTGGGGTGACGACCTCGGTCCCGGGGCTTGAGTCCTCCGACCTCGCCGCCGATGGGAAGGAACGGCGTCTGCTGGATGCCAACGTGGCATGACATCGGGCAGTGCGACGAGGGAGACGATGGAAACGAGCGATTCCCCGATCGTGCCGGAGTTCAACTCCTGGCTCGAGGAGCTGGTCAACGGCGAAGGTTCCGACCTGCACGTCAAGGTCGGATCTGCGCCGATGGTCCGGCTGCCCGAAGGCCTCCACCGCCTGGACCGCGACCCGCTGTCTCCGATCGAGACCGAGGCGATCGCCGAGGGCATCGTCCCGGCGGACCGCAAGGAGCACTTCCGGGAGCACGGCGAGGTCGACTTCGCCTACTCGGTCGCGAACGTCGGCCGGTTCCGCGCGAACGTGTTCCGGCAGCGCGGCTCGACCTCGATGGTGCTGCGGAAGCTCCGCTTCGGCGGCCCGTCGTTCGAGGAGGTCGGGCTGCCCGACGCGATCCGCACGCTCGCCGACGAGCACCGTGGCCTGATCCTCGTCACCGGTCCGACGGGATCGGGGAAGACGACGACGCTCGCCGCGATGATCGACTACATCAACAAGACGAAGCCCGTGCACGTCGTCACGATCGAAGATCCGATCGAGGTGCTCCACAAGGATCACCAGGCGTCGATCAACCAGCGCGAGATCGGCAACGACACCGGCGACTTCCTCACGGCGCTGCGCGCGGCGCTGCGGCAGGACCCCGACGTGATCCTGATCGGCGAGATGCGCGACACCGAGACGGTGCGCGCGGCGCTGCAGGCCGCCGAGACCGGGCACCTCGTGATGTCGACGCTGCACACGGTCGACGCGACCGAGACCGTGAACCGCGTGATCGACTTCTTCCCGCCCTACCAGCAGAAGCAGATCCGGCTGGCGCTCGCGGGAACCCTGCGCGGGATCATCTGCCAGCGGCTCGTGCCAACGGTCGACGGTGGCCGCGTGCCCGCGCTCGAGATCATGGTGAACACCGGCCGGATCGCCGAGCGGATCGCCGACCCGGAGAAGACGCACGAGATCAAGGACGTCATCAACGACGGCGCGTTCTACGGCATGGTGTCGTTCGACCAGTGGCTCCTGCGGCTCCTGCAGGACGGCCAGATCACGACGGAATCGGCGTTCAAGGCGGTCTCGAACAAGCACGACTTCGAGCTCGCGATGCAGCAGGCCGGGCTCGCGCTGCCGGTCTGACGGCTCGCGCGGGTTGACAGCTCCGTTCGACGGTGTTCCTCTTCGACGCGACGCCGATCGAGGAGGAACGATGCGCGGGAGGATCGCTTCCGTGGTCGTGTGCGCGATCGCCGCGGTGATGTTCGCGCCGTCGACCGGCTCGGCGGCGACGTACCAGGACGCGAACGACACGCGGGGGCCGCTCGACATCAGGAGCGTCTCCCGCACGAACCTGCAGAATCCCGCCCGGGTCCGCTTCGAGCTCACGACCTTCTCGACCTGGACGCTCCGTCGGTGCGTGCGTGCGCAGGAGATCGAGGACGGGTGCTCGATCCGGTTCTGGCTCGACACCCGCGGCGCACCCGCGTGGCGTCCGACCGGCCGCGGCCTCGATCACTGGCTCGCATGGGGAACCCATCGATGCGCCCTCATCGATCCTGAGACGCTCGGCCCCGACGCCTTCGGCGTCGCGCGGAAGACACCGGATTCGGTGAGCTGCTCGATCAGGCGGAGCAAGCTCGACCTTCGCAAGAAGGTCCGGTGGTTCGCCGGAACGACGTGGGGGTTCCGGGACGGCTCGTTCGCGAGCGACTACGCGCCCGGCACGGGCTGGTACGGCTGAGGGTCCCGACCCACGCGACGGAGCCGGGCGATGCCGTAACCGCAGGCGGCGCCGAGAACGCCCGCGATCACGATCCGCCAGGCCGATGCGCCGGCTTGCGGGGGCTGCGGCGCAGCGTCGGTCACGATCGTCGCAGGTTCCGGCTCGGCGGTGCCTCCGACGATGACGGCGCCGTTCATGCCGGGGTGCAGCGAGCAGGCGTAGGGATAGACCCCGGCCTCGTCGAACGTCGCTGAGAACGATCCGCCTTCGGGGATGGCCTGGATGTGTCCCCATCCCCAGCCCGCCGGCGCGACGTTGTGCGCCATCGGATCGAGGTTCGTGAACGTGACCTCTTCGTCGAGGCCGACGTGCAGGACCGCCGGAGCGAAGCACGCGTCGACCATGTCGACGGCGGTTCCGGCACCTTCGGCGAGCGGCTCGGCGCAGTGCCCGCCTCCGCCCGCGCTCGCCGGCAGCGCCCCGGCCGCGAGCGCCGTTGCGGCGACGGTCACGAGGAACCCGATCCGTCCGAACGAACGTGCCACGCCGAACCACCTCCGCAGATGCGTCGCCGGCTTCCATCACCGACGTTGCACGATCTACACCGGCCGGACGGAGGAGGTTCCTTCAGAGGATCGAGCGGACCAGCTCGACGGCGCTCGTCCGCGGGAGGGCGGTCTCGAGCCGGAGGGTGAGGTCACCGTCCTGCACGAGCAGGATGTTGCCCCGGACCTCGAAGCGCTCGAGCGCGCCGCCGATCGGCAGCACGAGCTCATGAGGCCCCGTGAGCCACAGCGCCGGCCGGCCGTCGAGCTCGAAGGCGTCGACCGTCGCGCCGCTCGTCGAGACCCCCTTCGACGCCACGTCGGCCTGACCTCGGAAGCGGATCATCACGGCTCCCCAGTCGGTCCCGTCGATCACTGGCAGACCGGCGGCGGGTCGCCACGCGGCGACGGCCCACGGGTCGGTCGCCGGCCCTTCGAGGCTCGGCTCCTGTAGCCAGAACACGTCGGGTTCGCCGAGCGCCGTCGGCGTCTCGAACGGCGCCCCAAGGGCGGCCTCGACGTCGTTCCGGGAGACGGAGACGCCGGTGCCGTCGCCCGGGAACGTCGTGCCCGGCAGGGCGGTGGGCCGTCCCGGGATGCGGTCCACCGTGACGGCGCCGAGGTCGAAGACGAGCTTCGCGGCGCCGGCGGCCGCGGCGAGCGCGAGCAGCCCCGCCGCGATAAGGAGGACCGTCCGGCGGCGGGACGGAGCGCCGAGTCGTGGGAGGCCGAACGCGGGACGGCGCTCGGCGGCGCGGATCGACGCGAGGACCTCGGGCGTCGCGGCGGGAGCCTCCGGCCAGCGCAGGTCGAGACCCGCGAGGGCGGTTCCGAGGGCGTCGTCGCCCAGCCGGCGCAGACCCTCGGCGCTCACTGGCCCACCTCCGCCGGGTCGAGGTCGGCGATCGCGTCGCGCAAGCGAACCATCGCGCGGGAGAGCCGGGACTTCACGGTGCCGGGCGGAACCTCGAGGGCGTCCGCCATCTCGGCCTCGCTGAGCTCGAAGAGCCAGCGGTACGCGACGACGAGGCGGTCGTCGGGCTTCAGGCGGTTCATCGCGGCGACGAGGAGCTCGGCGTCCTCCCGTGCGAGCGCCGCGTCGTCGGGGGAAGGAGCGTCCAATCGCGGCGTCGCCGACGCGTCGCGCAGCGCGAGCGCGTCCCGCCGCCGCGCGGAACGGATCCGGTTGCGCGCCTCGTTCGCGACGATCCGGCAGACCCACGGTCGGAACGGCGCCCCCTCGCGGAACCTCGGAAGCGCGAACCATGCCTTCACGAACGCCTCCTGCACGGCATCCTCCGCCTCGCCGCCGGGCGCGACGACCCAGGCGACGCGGTACGCCAGGTCGCGGTACCGCGTCACCAGCTCGCCGTAGGCGTCGGCGTCGCCGCCTCGCGCCCGCGCCACGAGCGTCTCGTCCGAGAGCCGGTCCGGGACCGGTCGGTGGTCGGTCACGTCGTCACTCTGTCTACACCGACGCGGGGGAGGAGGTTCCGCTCGCGCGGTCAGCGTCTCGCGCGACCGCCGCTCGGTGCTGCGATCGCCGACCGCGATAGTCCCGGGAGCGGTGCTGTGAACACTGTCCAGCCAGCTAGACACGTGTGCGCAGCACGCCCCGAGAACACCTCGGGGCGTGCCGCTACCCGGATCGAGGGACGGACCGCCGCCGGCGGCTTAGCTGCCCGCGCGCGGCGTCGGAGGCGCCGGCGGCGGCGTGGCCGGCGTCGTCGTCCGCGATCCGCCTCGGCCTCCGGCCCAGCCGCCGCCGTCGGCGTTCACGTCGCTCGCGACGGTGAACGCCGACACGAGCCCGGCGAGCTCCATCGGCACGACGATCTTCGACGACGCCGAGGTCCCCATCGCCTTGAGCGCCTCGAGGTACTGCAGCCGCATCGTGTTGTCGTCGACGTTGGCCGCGGTCTCGAAGATCTTCTGCAGCGCGAGCGCGAAACCCTCGGCGCGCAGCACGGCCGACTGCCGGTCGCCCTCGGCGTTCAGGATCGCCGACTGCTTGTTGCCTTCCGCGTTCAGGATCGCGGCTTCCTTGTTGCCTTCGGCGACCGTGACGGCGGCGGCCTTCGAACCTTCGGCCTCGGTCACGACGGCGCGCCGCGTGCGCTCCGCCGACATCTGCCGGGTCATCGCCTCCTGGACGCTCGGCGGCGGGATGATCTCCCGGATCTCGACGTTCGTGATCTTCACGCCCCAGCGCTCGGTCACCTCGTCGAGCTTCGCGCGCAGGATCGTGTTGATCTCGTCGCGCTTGGCGAGCACGTCGTCGAGCGGGATGTCGCCGATCACGGCGCGCAGGGTCGTCGCTGCGAGGTTCTGCGCCGCGCCGGCGAAGTTGCCGACCTGCACGACGCTGTCCTTCGGGTTCAGCACCTTGTAGAAGACGATGAAGTCCACGCCGATCGGCGCGTTGTCCTTCGTGATCGAGTCTTGCCTCGGGATCTCCAGGTAGAACTCCCGGAGGTCGACCGTGACCGCCTTGTCGATGAAGGGGATCAGGATCACGAACCCGGGCCCCTTCGTCGCGAGGAATCGTCCCAGCCGGAACACAACGAGCCGCTGGTACTCCCGCACGATCCGGATCGCGTTGAACACGAGCAGCAACGCGATGACGACGACGACGATCACGCCGATGAACAGCGGACCGATCTCCATCAGGTGGTTCCTCCTGTTCGTTGTCTCTCTCCCGCGGCCGCATCGGCCGTCGCGTGCTCGGTGGCAAGAGGCTCGACGGTGAGCACGAGCCCGTCGAGGGCCGTCACGCGGATACGCGCGCCGGGCGAGAGCGGACCGGCGGGCGCGACCGCCTTCCACTCCTCGGCCGCCACGCGGACCACGCCGCCGCGCGGATCGACGCCGGTGCCCACGACCACGCCGTCCCTGCCGATGATCGCGTCAGGGCCTTGCACGGGCGGCAGGTCCTGCATGCGCATCACTTTCGTGACGACGAAGCCGAAGAAGCCGGCCATCAGCACGGCGGTCGGCACGAGCACGAGCGGGGACACTTCGACCCCGGCGGATCGGTCGTAGAGGAACCATCCGCCGAGCAACAGGCAGATCGTCGCCGCCGCGCCGAAGATCCCGAGGCCCGGCGCGCTCAGCTCGACCACGAACAGCACCGCCGCCGCGACCAGCAGCAGGATGCCGATCCAGCGGACCGGCAGCACGCCGAAAGAGAACAGCGCCAGCAGCAGCATGATCGTGCCGACCGTGCCGCTGAAGACGTGGCCAGGGATCAGCAGCTCGAGCACGATCAGCGCGAGCCCGAGCCAGAAGAACAGGAACGCGAGCGTCGGGTCGAGCAACCCGTGGATGAAGCCCCAGAACCCGCCGATCGGACGCTCGTCGATCGACGCGCCGGCCGTGGCGAGCGTGACCGTTTCGCCGCTCGCCAGCTCGAGGGTCCGACCGTCGATCTCGCGCAGCAGGGCGTCACGGCTCGTCGCGACGAGGTCGATCACGTCGCCCTCGAGCGCCTCCTCGGCCGAGACGCTCCGGCCCTCGAGCACGAAGCTCGCGGCGAGGTCCGGGTCGCGGTCGTAGGTCTCGGCGATGCTTCGGATCGACGCGGCGGCGTCCTCGGCGATCTTCGTCGAGAGGTCGCCGCCGTCGAGGCCGACCGGGGTCGAGGCGCCCGTGTTCGTGCCCGGCGCCATCGCGGCGACCGAGCCCGACAGCAGGATGAACGCGCCGGCGCTCGCCGCCCGCGAGCCCTGCGGCGTCACGTACGTGATCGTCGGGACGGTCGAGCCGAGCAGCGTCTGGGTGATCTGGTTCATCGACGACCCCAGGCCGCCGGGGGTGTCGATCTCGAGGAGCACCGCGGCGGCGCCTCCGTCGACGGCGCCGGCGACCTCTCGTGAGACGTAGTCGGCGTTGATGTCGTCGACCGGACCGTCGAGCCGGAGGACGACGATCGTGCCCTCGCCTGAGGTCTGCGCGAACGCGTGCGGCGCGAGACCCAACGCGAGGAGGAGCACCCCGAGCGTGACCCGGACCACCCGCATGTCGTCCCCTCTTCCTCCGTCTGCCGCGTTGCGGCATCGTATAACGAGGATTCGCCGTTCCGTCCGCCGCGGTTCGGCGGGGTGGCTCGACGGGCCGGAACGACGGGGTGACTCGACCGCACGTCGCGGGAAACGCACAACTCGGCCGTAGACCGATAGTTCGAGGCGTGGGACCCTAGGTCAGGACGGTCGCAAGCCGCCAACGGCCACCCTTCGTATATCCGAGAGGACCGACAGGTGCAGAGCCGCAACCCGGGCCCGCTCCTCCCCGCGGAGGAGCGACAGCTGATGGATGCGCTCCTGGCCGGCGACGACGACGCGGTTCGCGCGCTGTACGCGCGGTTCGGGCGTCCCGTCTACACGATGGGGCTCCGGCTGCTCGGCACGCGCGAGGCGGCGGAGGAGCTGACCCAGGATGTGTTCCTCACGGCCTGGCGCAAGGCCGCGCGGTTCGACCCCTCGCGGGGACGCCTGTCGACATGGCTGATGACGATCGCGCACAACCTCGCCGTCGATCGCCTCCGCCGGGAGACCGGCGTGACGCGACCGCACCTCGTCCTTGTGGACGAGGTTCCCGACCTGCCCGGCGCTCGCGACGAGGAGAGCCTCGTGATGGATCGAGACGCCGCCGTGCGCGCGCTCGCGACCCTGACCGACGCGGAACGACGTCTGCTCGCGCGGGC
>Ga0299913_10005831_pt1 | contig 10587 bp, 9 predicted proteins | sample RVTome_9_FD_201360 | JGI IMG/M metagenome (GOLD analysis project Ga0299913, IMG submission 201360) | Soil microbial communities from uranium-contaminated site in the Upper Colorado River Basin, Wyoming, United States - RVT155D38 (version 2) ... | reverse complement strand
GCGACGATCACTCCAACCAAGACCCCGATGCCGAGCAGCGCGGCCGCGACCAGGGGTCCACCGGCCGCGCCTCCGATGGCGAGGAGGAGCAGCGCGACGATCGGCATGCCCAGCTTCACGAAGGTGTTCCAGCTCCCGGTGACCGCCATCGAGATCGCGATGTCGGACGGCACGAACCCGTAGCTCACGTACATCGCGCTCTGCAGCCCGGCCCCCAGTGCTGCGCCGCCCGGCAGAGTGTTCGCGATGGCCGTTGAGGTCTGAGTGATGGTCGCCGCCTGCAAGGCGGTCAAGCCGGGGCGCGCCGACATCTCGACGAGGACGTAGGTCACCTGGTTCCAGAGTGCGAGGGCGGCGAGGGAGGCCACCTCGAACCAGGTCATGTTGCCGATCGTCTCGACCACTTCGCCGTAGTCGACGACCCGCGGCAGGAAGAACACGAAGACGACGACCACCAGGCCGAGGGCGACGAGGCTCTGGAGTAGGCGTCCCATGCACCCATTCTCACGACTCGCGGCCGGGGCAGCGACCCCTTACAGGCGTCTTGTCGTCTTTCGCCCACGTTACGTATGGCGAGGCGGGACCTTCCCCGCTGAAGATGGCTTCGTGTGACGGATCGTGAGGGAGGCCGAGATGGAAGCCAGGTACGAGTATCCCGAGACCAGGACCAAGTCCCGCCGCCGGTGCCCCGAGTGCGGAGAGCGAATGGTCGAGGTCTCGATGCCAGAGTTCGGGCCCCGCTGGCAGTGTGAGGGCTGCCGCCTGACCGTGTTCCTCAGCGGAGGGGTGCAGCCCTGGCGCGGTGAACGCAAGGAACCCGCCGCCGGCTGACGTTCCGCGCCCGTCGGGCCGGAACGCCACACAGATCCCATGGAGAGAGATGAGGTACGCCACTCCCTGCGCACGCCCCTTACGGTGATCAAGGGCGTCCTCAGCCTCCTCGCTCGGGCAGACGAGGTCCTCGATCCCGTCACCAGAGCCGACCTGATCGCCCGTTCGGTCGAGCAGGTTAGGAACCTAGAGGCGGCGATCGACAGCATCGAGCCGTCGTTCCCCGCAGCCATCGAGGACGAGGTCGTGGTCGTCCTCTACGAGGAGACCGCCGACGGGGTCAACCTCCGTTGGCCCGCTGCCGATACAGCGTAAGGAGGAACTCCGGACAAGGGCAAACCCACCGCGAGGTGGGGGCGCAAAGCTAGGGGCGTCGATCTTGGACGCAGCCCGGCCGCCGAAGGGAGAACCACGCTTGCGCGTTCTTGTGGTCGACGACAACGAAGATTTCCGTGCTCTTCTGACGGAAGACATCAAGAGCAAGACCAGCTATGAGGTCATAGGGGAGGCATCCGACGGCGAGGCGGCCGTGCGCATGGTTGGAGAGCTCGACCCCGATCTCGTCCTGATGGACGTTCGCATGCCCGTGATGGACGGCGTGACGGCCACCCGGATGATCAGGGAACTGTTTCCGAGCGTGCGGATCCTGGGCCTCTCCGCCCTCGAGATCGAGGCTCGGGACATCCTCGAGGCCGGAGCTTGCGGGTTCCTGGTCAAGGGTGATGGGTACCGGGTCGTGCTCGACCTGGAACGCGAAAGTCGTATCCGTCAAGGTCGCCTCGAGGGACTCGTCAAGGACCGATCCTCCGAACTGTGGGACACGATGCTCAGGCTCGAGAGAGCCCGGGGCGAGGTCAGCACGGCGCATGAAGAGTTGGTTAAGCGGCTCGCCCACGTTGCCGAGCTCCACGACGACGAGACACCGGAGCATGTGGCTCGGGTGAGCGCGTACAGCGCCTTCTTGGCGGAGCGGATGGGCCTTCCCTCCGAGACCGTCGAGTCGCTGCACTGGGCGAGCATGCTTCACGACATAGGCAAGATCGGACTGCCCGACGACATCGTGAGGAAGTCCTCGGGTTACACCGAGGAAGAGTTCGAGGTCAGTAAACGTCACTGCGAGATGGGTCATGCGATCCTCGCGGGCGGCTCGTCCGAGCTGATGAAGATGGCCGCGATAGTCGCTCTATCGCATCACGAGCGCTTCGATGGCTCGGGCTATCCCCATGGACTCTTCGGGGCCGCCATCCCCCTAGAGGCCCGCATCGTCGCCGTGGCGGACGTGTTCGATGCGCTCACGACCGACCGCATCTGGCGTAAGCGCTTCGACCTCCCCCGAGCCTTGGATGTCATGAAGCGAAAGCGCGGCACGCACTTCGACCCGGACGTCACCGGCGTCTTCATGGACCTTCTGCCGACGATACTCACGATCAAGGAGCGCTACCCCGAGGCTCCTGCCGCGTAACGAGCCTCAGCAGTTCGTCGGGAACGGTTGGACATTGCAGGCGTCTCTGCCCGGCCCTCCGTTGCGCGTGTCGTTCTCGAACGCACCGATCAGGGAGTCCTTGCCGCCGCCGCCCGATAGGTGATCGAGCGCCGGGCCCCCTATGGCGATGTCGTTGCCCCCCTGCCCCTTCAGATCGTCACCGAGATCGTCACCGAACATGAAGTCGTCACCAGGCCCGCCCTCCATCTTGTCGGCGGCGTTGCCTCCGACCATCATGTCGTGTCCACCTCCGCCGAAGTAGTTCACACCGGCATAGATCAGGTCGTCACCGGTGCCGCCGACGCAGCGCTGGCAATCGCGTAGCACGTCGTTGTCGTCGCCCCCGTTGGCGATGCTTCCGGTGGGCCCGTTCAGGACGTCGTTGCCGGGCCCTCCATCGAGTTTCTCGACATCCACGATGAGGTCGTTACCGCCACCGCCGTTCGCCTCCGTACCCCATGGGATCAGGTCGTTGCCCGCGCCGCCGAAGATCGTGCCGCCGGTTCCCTCGAAGGAGTCGTTGCCGTCGCCCCCGTCGGCGACATCGTTGTTGCCGATGCCGACGAACATGTCGTTACCCCCCGCTCCACATAGGACGTCGGCGCCGCCGGTGGCGAAGATCAGGTCGGGACCCTCGGTTCCGACCTTGGTGCATTCCCGGCCCCCGCTGGTTCCGGGACCGAAGGTGTCGTCACGCAGGGACTCGCAGCCGGCCGGCAGCTCGCCGTCGCGATCCGGGCTGCACGCGTCGCTCCCGTCGCCGCCGTTGGCGATGTCCCCGTTGTTGGCGTCGTCCAGGAGGAAGTCGTCGCCCGCGCCCCCGGACAGATCGTCGTTGTTCTCGGCTCCGATCAGGACATCGTTGTCGAGTCCTCCCTCGAGCACGTCCTCGCGGCGACTGCCGAAGAGCGTGTCGTTGCCCGCTCCCCCGACGATCCTTCCGCTCGACACCGTGGCCATGATGTCGTCCCCGTCCCCGCCGTCCGCGTTCGTGCTGATGATCATGTCGTTGCCCACACCACCGAGAGCCGTCTGGGTCGAGGGAACGTTCATGACGTCGTCCCCAGGCCCCCCTTCCAAGGTCGTGGTCCCAGTCGAACGTCCGAAGAACGCGTCGTTCCCCCCGCCGCCCTTCATCACTTTGCCGTTGTAGAGGACGTCGTTGCCCTTCCCTCCGAGGATCGTGTCGCCACCCCTGCGGCTGGTGAGGATGTCGTTGCCTCCACCGCCCTCAACCCGGTCCTCACCCTCGTCGCCGTCGGCGGTGTCGTTCCCGCCGTTGCCGAACAGCTTGTCGCGTCCGGGCCCCCCGTCGAGCGCGTCGTGGCCCGAGCCCCCGCGCATCGTGTCGTTGCCCATCGCGCCGAACACATAGTCGTGACCGCCGCCTCCATCGAGGATGTCGTTCGCCGCGTCCTGCGCGTTGTCGCCCACCACGAGATCGACCCCCGAACCGCCTTTGACCGTGTCGGCGCCCTGCTCGCCGAACAGGGTGTCGTGACCGTCGCCGCCGAGGATCGTGTCGTCGCCCGGGCCGCCGGTGATGTAGTCGTTGCCGGCGTCGCCCATGATCAGGTCGTTGCCTCCATGGGCGAAGATCTTGTCGTTGCCGCCGAGTGCGCAGATCACGTCCCGGCCCTCGGTACCGATGATGGTGTCGTTGCCGTTGGTCCCGCGCTTGGTGCACGCGGCAGCCGAGGCGGGTGACACCGGCACGAAGGTTCCCGCGACCAGGGTCGATATCGCCAGGACGGCGAGCGTTCGGTCGATCTTGAGCATCGTGAGGTCCGCCTCCTAGGGGATCGGTCGTCTCATACCGCCATAGATGGGCGCACCATCACATACGTAGATGCGGCAGGAGAACGAGCGAACTAGTCCTTGCCCTTGTCCCTCGTCACGCCGGAGAGGCTTCCGGAGACGTCGTTCACCTTGTCGGCGACCTCTTCGGCCGGGCCTCTCTCCTCCGAGGACGGCCGAGCCGCCTGCTTCGCCTGCTCGGGTTCGCCACCCTGAGACGTGGCCGCGTCGTTGGCCTTGCGGTTCGCGTCGGTGTCGCTCCGTCCGGGGGAGTCCGCGGAGGCGTAGGCCGCCTCCGACCTCGCTTTGCCCGGCCTGCGTTCCTCGCTCTCCTTGGACCTGGTGGAACGCCTCGTCCGGTCACCGGCTTGGGAGGTGGCGGTCCCCGCGCGCTCGATCGCGATCCCGTCGGAGGCGCCCGATGCGATCGAACGCAGTCCAACCGGCCGGACATCTCGCTCCTTGGCCTCTCGCACGATCGCCTGGCGTTCGTGCGGAAGCGCGCGCTCGGGAAGCTGGCCTTGGATCGCGGCACCTCCTGCCACGGCCACGGCAACCCCGCCGACGGCCGCGGCGTTGGCCACGCCCGCGAACCCCCATCGTTGGAAGCCGAGCGCGAGGGCCTCGACGCCCTGGCGGAAGCTTGCGAGGAAGACGAACCACCACCGCAACGAGCGGCGTCCCGAGTAATAGACCTCGAACGCCCGCACGACGTCCGCGTCGAGCTGCTTGCCGGCCTCTTGCTTCAGGATCTCCATCGCAACCTTGTGCTTGCGAGCCGGACGGTAAGGCCTGCGCGACGTGACCGCATCGAAGGTGTCGGCGACCGCGATGATGCGCGCTCCCAGAGGGATCTCTGCCCCCTCGAGTCGATGCGGATATCCGGTTCCGTCTATGCGCTCGTGGTGATAGCGGATCATGGCGGTCAGCTCCGCGTCCCGCAGCATCGCGACCATGTCGGCCCCGGCTCCCGGATGCGACTTGACCACCGAGAACTCCTCATCCGACAAGCGGCCGGGCTTGTTCAGCACCTCGCGGGGGACGTGGAGCTTTCCGAGGTCGTGGAGGAGACCAGCCAGGCGAACCTTCTCGCGCTGGCGGCGCGACAGGTGCATGGTCTTGGCGATCATGTGGGAATGGCGGGCGACGCGCTGGCTGTGGCCGTGCGTGTAGGGATCGCCCCGCTCGAGCGCAGTCGCCAGCCTCTTGAAGAGCCTCTCCCGTTCCTCGTGCGTGAGGCCTTCTCCGGTCGAGTCGTGGGCGAGCAAGCCCAGGCGCCGTGTGCTCGATGCCACGGCGCGCTGCGCGCGGAGCCTCCGGAGGAAGCCCCAGGCGAACAGGTCGTCGAACACGAGGTCCTCGGACGCTTCGGTCCGCTGCCATATGAAGGCGCCGAGGCGGGCCAGGCCTAGAGCCAGTGCGGTGGAGAGGACGATCGAGCCCAGGGGATGGCCCCGGGCGAGCCAGACGGCGACCCAGATGGGGGCCGCGGCCACCACCGTCGTCACCACGACGACGTGGGGCAGGTAGCGCGTCAAACGGCGATCGGCGCTCGGTTCCGCCCTCATAGTGCCCCTGCGCTCGTCCCAGTCGGTCGCGCCGGTCCCATACGGCGTGACCCGTTAATCAGTATCGGCAGCCCGGAGGGCGACTTGAAGAAGTTCCCAGAGGAGGCCGAGGGCCTGGAGTGGCGCCGGCCCGGAGGCCGGGAAGGGCCTAGATGTAGGCGTCGGCACCCACGAGGTCGACGAGGGATTCGGCGAGCAGGTAGCCGTCGATCATCTCGCCCTTGGCCCGGACGGCGTGGGCCCCCTTGAAGACCAGGACCCCGGGCTCCACATCGGCATCGGTCAGGATCATGACCTTGGAATCGGGCGACGAGTAGGGGATCTGGGTGAGAGCGTTGTAGCCGTCCATGTTCGGCATGATCAGGTCGAGCACGATGGCGTCGGGCCGTTCCATCTCGATGGTCCGCATGGCAGAACGGCCGTCGTGGGCCTCGCCCACGACCTTGAACCGAGGATCCATGTCGAGGGTCCAGCGGATCAGCTTGCGCACGGACTCGTTGTCGTCCACCAGCACGACCCGGATGGGCTCGCTCATCAGATTCCTCTCTTTGAAATCTCTCTCGTATCCCTAGTCAACTTCGTCCATCGAGGGGCCTGGGTCGATACGCAAGTCTGACTAGGGTTCAGTCACCCCCCGGCCCTTCCGATGTAGCACCAGAGATGGTGGCGGAGTCGGGCAGACCGGATCCCAAGCGGGCGGGCGCGGTGGCGGCCGCCCTGGTGGCGTTGACCGCGGTCGTCGCACTGGACGCCCGTTTGGTGTCCGCCGCGGCCCCCGCCTCGAACGGCCTGGTGGCGTTCGCCAGCGATAGGGGTGGGGATCCCGAGATCTTCGTGGTCGACCCCGTGAGCGGAGCGCTCGAGCAACTGACCGACAACGAGGCATGGGACACCGATCCGGCGTGGTCACCCGACGCGACCAGGGTCGCGATCTCGAGCAACAGGGACGGGGACGACGACATCTACGTGCTGGACGCGACGGGAACCGGCGCGGCCGTCAACCTCACCGACGGAGGCGTCGCGCGCGACACGCAGCCCGACTGGTCGCCGAACGGAAACAGGATCGTCTTCGTCCGGGACGGAGACCTTTACGTGGTCTCCGCGACGGGCGGCGTACCGCAACGCCTCGTCAGAGGGCACGATCCCGCGTGGTCGCCGGACGGTTCGTCGATCGCTTTCGTCCGTTCCGGCAACGTCATGGTCGTTGATGCCGAGGGATCGGGTGCCAACGCCGTGTTGTCTGATGCGGCACCCTTCGGTCTCGACTGGTCGCCCGACGGGACGGAGATCGTCTTCGCGGCCAACGGTCTCTCGGACGACGGTGGTTTCCACATCTACCTGATGGTCGCGGACGGATCCGCTCTGCGTGCCCTCACCGGCGACGAGATAGCCGAGGACTTCAGCCCCAGCTTCTCGCCCGACGGGACGCGGATCGCCTTCACTCGGATCGGTGTTCACGCGGACGTGATGACGATGGCGCGCGACGGAGCGGATCTCTCCACCCTCGTGGGCGATCCCGCCTACGACTTCGAGGCCCACTGGGGAGCGTGCGTGGGAGCGGCCTGTCCCGCGCCCACGCCGACGTCTTCCGGACCGAGCCCCGACCCCTCGCCGTCCGTCTCACCGACGACGCGGGTTCCGTCGTCGCTCACCCTCTCGGTCGTCAAGAACAGATCGAGGGTGCGCGCCGCCGGGCGCCTGAGGCCGGCTCACGAGGGGACCGTTCGGGTGAAGCTTCAGAAGCGCAAGGGACGGTGGGTGACGGTGGCTTCCAAACGAGCGAGGCTCTCCGATCTCGGTGGTTACAGGGCGCGCTTCCAACGGCCGCGCAAGGGGGCCGCGTGCCGCGTGGTCGCTCGCTGGCGAGGCGACGCCGACCACCTGCCGAGCGTGGCCCGGGACCGCTTCCGCTGCTGACCCGCTCCGGCCGGGGTTGGTGAGGGCGGAAGCCCACCCGGGCACGGCGGCCCCTCACGCCGCGGCGATACTCCGGGCATGGAGCCACAGTCGATCGAGGTCGGAGGCCAATCAACGCGCGTCCTCGAACGGGGTGAGGGCGATCCGGTCGTGGTCCTGCACGGTTGGGGAGGGCGCATCGAGTCGATGACCCCCGTCATCGAGTGTCTGGCCACCTCCTTCCGGGTCGTCGCCATGGACCTCCCCGGCTTCGGTGAGTCCCCGGCGCCGAGGGGCGCGTGGGGCACGCCGGACTATGCGACTTACGTCACCGACGTGCTCGCCGAACGTGGGATCGAGCGGGCCCATTTCGTAGGCCATTCGTACGGAGCCAAGACATCTCTCTACCTGGCCGCGACCCGGCCCCCGTTGGTCGACAAGCTGATCCTTCAAGCTTCGTCCGGCCTGCGCACGCCGCCGTCGGTGCAGGCGCGCGCGAAGCGAGCCGCCTCGAAGGTGGGAAAGGTGGCCGGCAGGCTGGGCCGGCCCGGCCGGGCGGTGAGACGGGCGATCTACGACCGCGTGAGCTCGAGCGACTACCGCGACGCGGGCGCTCTTCGCCCCACCCTCGTGAAGGTTGTGAACGAGGACCTCAAGGGGCTCCTTGGTCGCGTGAAGGCGTCGACGTTGCTCGTTTGGGGAACCGAGGATGACGCCGTCCCCCTCGTTCACGCGCGCACGATGGAGAAGCTGATCCCGGATGCCGGGTTGGTGCTGTTCGAGGGGGCGGGGCACTTCGCTTATCTCGACGACCCGACGCGCTTCTGCGTCGTCGCCAAGCACTTCCTCGGAGCGAGCTGATGGGCTTCGACGATCCCTTCACTGGGTACTCCCTGTTGCTGCGCACCTTGGTGTACGTGGTCGTTCCGGCGTTCCTGGTGCTTCAGTACCTCCGAGCTCGACGGGCACTGCACGTCTTCCAGCTCGAGGGGTACAAGCGGCAGAGGTTCCTCGCCTGGTGCCGAGACAATCCACAGCGCGCTCGTTTCCTGACGAGCGTCCCGGACAAGAAGCCGCTGGTCATGACCGGACGGGCCTGGCGGATCCTCGTTACCACCATCGTGGTCTGTGGCGTCGCCGTCTACATCCCCTCGGGTATCGCTCATCTGGCAGGGGGTTTCCCCTTCGACGTTCTGACGTGTGCGCTGGCGCTTGGGTTGTTGTTCTTCGGCTTGCCGCGGGTGCTCGTTCTTGCCGACGCGGTGATGTCCCCGGTCCAAGGAGCCATCAACGCGCGCTTCCTGCGTGCGGCTGGGTCGAAGCTCGAGGAGGTGGCACCTCTCGTCGTGGGTGTGACCGGTTCGTTCGGCAAGACCTCGACGAAGTTCGCCATCCGAGCGCTCCTCGGCGACGAGAGAGAGGTCCTCGCGACCCCGGGTTCCTTCAACACGCCGTTGGGCGTGTGCCGCACCATCAACGAGCGGCTGACCTCGGAGCACAAGGCGTTCGTCGTCGAGATGGGGGCCTACGGTGAGGGCGAGATCGCAGAGCTGGTCGCCTTCGTGCGGCCGACCATCGGGGTCCTGACGGCCATCGGCCCGGCTCATCTCGAGCGCTTCGGTTCGATCGAGGCGATCGAGAGGGGGAAGTACGAGATCGTGCGGGATCTCCCCTCCGACGGCGTCGCGGTGATGAACGTCGACGACGAGCGGGTCCGGCGTCTCGCCGACTCCACCGAGCACGTGCGTGTCGTCCGGTACGGGATCGCTCCCGAAGGTTCGCCCGACGTAACGGTCGTGGATGTCGAGACCACGCGCGGGGGAACCCGGATGACGATCCGACTGGAGGGCAGCAGCTTTCAGGCGACGACCAAGCTCCTCGGTCGCCACGCGGTTGGCCACGTCCTGGCCGCCGTCGCCGTCGCGCGAGCGGCGAAGGTACCTATGGACGCCATTCCCGAACGCATCTCCCGGCTCGAACCGGTGGAGCACCGGTTGCAGATCATCGACGGCGCCGGCGGGGTAACGGTGATCGACGACGCGTATAACTCCAACCCTGCCGGAGCAGCCGCCGCGCTGGAGGTCCTCGGACAGATGGACGCCCGCAAGCGCGTCGTCGTGACGCCCGGCATCGTGGAGCTCGGGCCCTTGCAGACGCAGGAGAACGAGCGCTTCGGAGCGGGGGCCGCGCGCGTAGCTGACGTCGTGGTGCTCGTCGCGAAGCTCAACCGCGACGCGCTCGAGCGGGGCGCGCGTTCGGCCGGCGGGGCTGAGGTCGTCGTCGTCGACACGCTCGAACAGGCAACCGAAGCTCTCAAGACCATCCTCGGGCCCGGCGACGTCGTGCTGTTCGAGAACGACCTCCCCGACCAATACGAGGGTTGACCGGGGCGCCTCTACCGGGCGCCTCTCGGCCGGGGCCGTGTGATACCCCCTCGATACACTCGCTCGCGATGGATGTCGGAGTGGTTTTCGGAGGCCGTTCGGTCGAACACGACGTGTCGATCGTCACCGCGCACCAGATCATGGCGGTGCTGTCGGAGCGACACGAGATCGTGCCGATCTATATCGCGCGCGACGGGAAGTGGTTCAGCGGCCCGGGCCTCAACGACCTCGCCGTGTACAGAGATGAGCGATGGGAAGAGGTGGGGGGCCGGGCGTTCATCTCGCCGGACCCGCAACACGCCGGGCTCGTCGGCGCCCCGGGTCCGGAGTCGCTCGAGGCAGGCGAGCGCGGCCTCGGGAAGCTCACCGCGCGGTTAGGGGGCAAGCAGCAGACCGCCCCCGCGCCGATGCCGGCCCATAGCAAGCTCGACGTCGTGGTCTGCGCCGTGCACGGCACCTACGGCGAGGACGGCACGCTGCAGGGCCTCCTCGAACTCGCGGGGCTGCCCTACACGGGCTCCGGGGTCCTGGCCTCGGCGGTAGGCCTCGACAAGGTGGCCATGAAGACCGCGCTTCGGGCCGCGGGGCTCCCGGTGGTGCACGACATCGCGATCCGCACCGCCCGCTT
>Ga0299913_10005830_pt1 | contig 10587 bp, 12 predicted proteins | sample RVTome_9_FD_201360 | JGI IMG/M metagenome (GOLD analysis project Ga0299913, IMG submission 201360) | Soil microbial communities from uranium-contaminated site in the Upper Colorado River Basin, Wyoming, United States - RVT155D38 (version 2) ... | reverse complement strand
GCCGGACCCGAGTGCCGCGGCGGCCTTGGCGCCGTTGCGGCGCCCGTTGGCGGCCGCCTCCTGCTCACGAATCAGCTCCGCGAGCGTTCCTGACAGAGCGTCGATCTGGTGCGCCGAGAGCTCGGCGCCGTCGCGCAGCGTCGGCGTCTCCTCGGCGAGCAGGCGCTCCAGGCCGAGCAGCATCGAGAAGCCGCGCCGCCACTCGAGCGAGGGGGCCTCGCTGCCGCCCTCGAGCTCGGCGAGGGCGGTGTCGAGGGCTCGCCGTCGTGCGGTGCCGGGCGCCAGCGCCTCCGGCCCCTCGCCGTCGAGCAGGAACGGCTCGCGGACGAACTCGGCCGCGCGCTCGATCTCGGCGCTTGAGGGAACTGCCGCTCGCGCGGCAACTTCGCTGGTGTTGGCCATGAAGGCTTGGGTTCCGCCCCGCCTGGACGAAAGGACGCGCGGACGGGACGATGGCTGGTGAGGTTCCCGGGAAGGGGGCTGCTTTGCTCCCCGTCCCCGATGATCTCGGCGACCCGCATCGGGCGGGCCAGCTACAACGTATTTAATCAGGACATGCCCCGGAGAGCGTGCAGAGCAGCCGCCATCCTCGCCTTCGTGCTCGCCGCGCCGCTGCTCGGCGGCTGCGGCTCGGACACCGAGGGCGGCGAATACGGCGGTACGGCGCCCGACTACGAGGAGGCCCTCGCCGGCGCGCCGGCGCCGCTCGCGGCGCTGCACGGCCAGGCCAACGAGCTGCTCCCCGGCGAGGCCGAGGCCTTCGAGAAGCGCCTCGCTGCGCTCGAGGGCTTTCCGGTGGTGGTCAACAAATGGGCCTCCTGGTGCGGCCCGTGCCGGCTCGAGTTCCCGTTCTTCCAGAACCTCTCCGCCCGCTACGGCACGCGGGTCGCCTTCATCGGGGTCGACTCCGAGGACTCCGCCGATGCCGCCGCCACCTTCCTCGAAGAGTTCCCGGTCCCCTATCCGAGCTACTCGGACCCCGATCAGGAGGTGGCGGAGGTCTTCAACGCCACCCTCGGCTTCCCCTCGACCGCGTTCTACGACGCGGACGGCGAGCTCGTCTTTTTGAAGCAGGGCGGCTACGCCGATCAGGCCGACCTGGACGCCGACATCCGGGCGCACGCGCTCGGCAGCTAGCCGGCGACGGCGGATAATGGGGGGCATGCGCACCCCCCGGGCAACCCGGATCCTCGTCCTGCTGGCGCTCGTCGCGATCGGCTCCGCCGGCCTCCTCGCGAGCGCCGCCGGCCAGGACCGCGCCCGCTTCGCCTACTCGCTGGAGCTCTCCGGCGAGATCTCACCGGCGACCGCCGGCTGGGTCGACAAGGCCCTCGGCGAGGCCGATGACGAGGGGGCGGCGGTCGCGATCGTCCGGCTCGACACTCCGGGCGGGCTCGACTCCTCGACCCGCGACATCGTCAAGGACATCATCGCCGCGCCGCTACCGGTGATCGTCTACGTCTCCCCCGACGGAGCCCGCGCCGCTTCGGCCGGCGCCTACATCACCCAGGCCGCCGACGTCGCCGCGATGGCGCCGCAGACCAACATCGGCTCGGCGACCCCGATCTCGATCGGGCCGGGGTCCGACGACGAGGTGCTCGGCCGAAAGATCGAGAACGACGCCGCCGCCTACATCCGCGCCCTCGCCTCGGCGCACGGCCGCAACGCCGAGGTCGCCGAGGCGACGGTGGTCGAGGCGGAGAACCTGACCGCTCGCGAGGCGCTCGACGCCCGGCTGATCGACGCCGTCGCCGGCTCCGAGCGGGCGCTCCTCGACCGGCTCGACGGCTTCCGGATCGAGGGCCCGAAGGCGCAGCGGCTCGACACCTCCGGCCTCGCGATCGAGCGGCACGAGATGCCGTTCCTCTACGAGGTGCTGCAGATCATCGTCAACCCGACGATCGCCTTCCTGCTGCTCTCGGTCGGCCTCGTCGGGCTTGCGATCGAGCTGTTCAACCCGGGCTTGATCCTGCCCGGCACGCTCGGGCTCATCTCGTTCGTGCTCGGCCTCTACGGCACCGCCCAGCTGCCCGTCACCGCGGCCGGGATCCTGCTCTTGATCCTCGCCGTCGCGCTGATCATCGCCGAGGCGCACCTCAGCACCAGCGGCCTGCTCGGCGCGGGCGGGGTGGTGGCGCTGGTCCTCTCCGGGCTGCTGCTCTTCAACAGCGGCGAGGGCGCCGATGTGTCGGTGCCGGTCGTGGTTGCCACCGGCCTCATCCTCGGCGGCTTCCTGGTCTTCGCCGTCGACCGCGTCGTCAAGGCGCGCCGCGGGCCGGTCCGGACCGGATTCGAGGAGCTGGTCGGCGCCGCCGGTGAGGTGCGGACCCCGCTCGAGCCGGAGGGCCACGTGTTCGTCGAGGGCGCGCTCTGGCGGGCCCGCCTCGGCGGCCAGGGGAGCGCGCTCGGGCTGGGAGATAGAGTGCGGGTCGAGGCGGTCGAGGGGCTGACCCTGCTGGTGCGCCCCGAGACCGCGGCCGAGAGCGAGGAAGGAGCGAGCTGATGGCGGTTGCGATTGCGGTGGTCGTGGTCCTCGCGATCTTCCTGCTGATCGTCCTCGGCTCCGCGATCCGCGTCCTGCGCGAGTACGAGCGCGGGGTGATCTTCCGCCTCGGCCGCCTGATCGCCCAGAAGGGGCCCGGGCTGATCCTGCTGATCCCGATCGTCGACCGCATGGTCCGCGTCGACCTGCGCACGGTGACGCTGAACATCCCGCCGCAGGAGGTGATCACCCGCGACAACGTCCCTGCCAGCGTCAACGCCGTCTGCTACTTCCGGGTGATGGACCCCAACCGGGCGATCGTCGAGGTCGAGAACTTCCTGCTCGCCACCTCGCAGATCGCCCAGACGACGCTGCGATCGGTGCTCGGCAAGGCCGAGCTCGACCAGCTGCTCGCCGAGCGCGAGCGCCTCAACGAGGACCTCCAGAAGATCATCGACGAGCAGACCGAGCCCTGGGGCGTGAAGGTGACGACGGTCGAGATCAAGGACGTCGAGATCCCCGAGCAGATGCAGCGGGCGATGGCGCGCCAGGCCGAGGCCGAGCGCGAGCGGCGGGCGAAGATCATCAACTCCGAGGGTGAGTACCAGGCTGCCCAGAAGCTCGCCGACGCCGCCGACATCATCAGCACCAACCCGGCGACGCTGCAGCTGCGCTACCTGCAGACCCTGCTGGAGATGGGGGTGAACCAGAACACGACGATCGTCTTCCCGATCCCGCTCGACATGTTCAAGGCGTTCACGCAGCCGCGTGACGGGCAGGGGCCACGAAAGCCGCCCGCTCCACCCCCGCCCGAGGAGGAGAAGCCCGACCTCAGCGATCTCGAGAGCGACCTGCCCCCCTCGCGAACCTAGATGCCGGTTCGCGCGGGCATCCGCCCGTGAGCGCGCCCGAGATCCGCATCGACCAGCTCACCGGGATGCGGGCGATCCTCGCCCCCGGCCGCGCCGAGAGGCCGGAGGGATTCGCGCCTGCGAAGCATCCCCCAAAGGGCCCTGAGGGCTGTCCGTTCTGCGAGGGGCACGAGGACCGCACGCCGCCCGAGCTCTGGGCCGGAAGAGCCCCGGGCGGCGCCGAGAACGGGCCCGGTTGGAGCGCCAGGGCGATCCCCAACCTCTATCCGGGGCTCGCCGGCGAGGCGGGTGGCAGTGAGCGCGATGGCGGCGGCGAAGGCGGCGGCGCCCCGGCTGCCTTCACCGCGCCGGCCGACCCGCTGGCGGCCTCGCGCCGCGCCGGCGAGGTGGACCTCTTCTCCGCCCGCCCGGCGATCGGCGCCCACGAGGTGATCGTCAACGCACCCGAGCATGCCACCTCGATGGCGGAGCTCGACGAGGGGCGCTTCGCGGGGGCCGTCGCCGCCTGGCGGCAGCGGATGCGCGCCCACGCCGGCGCCGCCTACGTGCAGCTGATCCTCAACGAGGGCGGCGGCGCCGGCGCCTCGCTCGAGCACACCCACGCGCAGCTCTACGCGCTGCCGTTCGTGCCGCCGGCCGTGGCCCGCGAGCGCGAGCGGGTCGGCGCCTATCGCGAGCGGACCGCGGGCGGCAGCCTGCTCAGCGACGTCGTCGCCGAGGAGGTGCGCCGGCGAGAGCGGCTGGTCGCGATCGACGAGGACGCCGCGCTGATTTGCCCGTGGGCCTCGCGGTCACCGTTCGAGCTGCGCGTGGTGCCGCGCGGCGAGGCGGCGCGCTTCGAGGAGGACGGCGCCGGGACGGCGATGATCCAGACCGCGCTGCGGGCACTGTCGGCGCGCTTCGGCGGGCCGCCGGAGCTGAACCTCTGGGTTCGCACAGCGCCGCGCGGCACAGACCACTTCCACTGGCACGTCGACATCGCTCCGCGGCTGACGGTGCGAGCCGGATTCGAGCTCGGCACCGGCGTCGACATCAACGTCTATCCGCCGGAGCGGGCGGCCGCCGGCCTGCGCGAGGCAATCGGCAGCTAGCGTTCGGCCCGATGCCGCCCGACCCGAGGCCGATCCCTCGCTTCATCGCCGATAGCTCGCAGGAGGGGATTCCGCACGGCCGCTTCGCCGAGCGGCTCGCAGAGGTCTTCCGCGAGCGCTGCGCAGGGATCGAGGACCTCCCCGAGGGCGCCGCGGCGCCGGAGCGGATCGACTGGTTCCCCGAGCGGACCTGGGGAGGGCGGGTCTGGGTCGCCGCCACCGCCCGCGCCGAGGGCGCCGAGGGCCCGCTGGAGCTCTTCGGCCACGTCTCCTACGTGCAGCCGCCCGACTCCGACCCCACCGACCTGCGGGCGATGGCGGACTTCACCGACGTCCTCGCCGAGGACAACCCGGAATGGCGGATCGACCTCAACGACGACGTGATCGGCCGCTGGCGGGGCGAGGACGGCCGGGCCGGCGATGTCACCCTCGTCTGGGGGCGCCCGCTCGTCCCCGGAGCCGTCGCCGCGACCGCGCAGATCGAGACCGACACCGTCGACCAGGAGCCGATCAGCGACGGCCGCTTCACCCTGCTCGCCCTCGACGCCCTCGAGGGCTACGGCGACGACCTCTTCCTCGAGGTCAAGCTGTGGAGCCGCCGCGCCCAGGAGCTCGCCTCGGAGAGCCTCTACGCGGAGCCCGAGGAATCGCCCGAGGACGCGAGCGATACCCTCGGGCGCAGCCCCGATAGCTCAGCTGGATAGAGCGACTCCCTCCTAAGGAGTAGGCCGCAGGTTCGAATCCTGCTCGGGGCGTGCTGCTGAACGCCTGGCATAGAGCCAAATAGGTGGCCCGTTCATCCACGAGGTATGTCGGGCGACGGCACCAAATGCGCCGCAGTCTGCGAGAAAGCATTAGTCGGACAGGGAAGCCCGCAGCGCCGCCCGTCCTCAGCCAGGCAGCGGTTCACCTTGGTGTAGGACCACGAGCAGGCCTCGCAGATCTCCGCGTAGCTGAGGCCGAGCCCGAGCAAGAGCAGCGCCCGCCGCTCGTCCCCCTTCAGCGCCGCGAGCGCCTCGCGCTGGCGGCACAGCTGCTCGCGGCGCTCTTCCGCCTCCGCGGGCCCGGGTAGAGCGCTCGGCAGGAGCTCCCATGGATCGGAGTCGTCGGCGTCAAGCCGCGGCGATCCGCTTGGACCCAAGCCCGGCCTGCCCTAGCGAGAAGGCCAGGATGCGCTCCTCGACCATCGCCGGGATCTGGTTGGGCAATCGCGGCTGCCCGCCGCTCGCGCGGTCGCAGCACTCCAGGCCGTGGCGCTCGGCGAGGTCCTTCCAGCGGCAGTCGGTCGAGTGGTGGACGCCCATCTGGCGGCAGGCGGGGCGCACCCGATCTGCGCGGCCAGCGCCATCAACTGCAGGCGACAGCCGAACAGGCGGTCATCATTGGTCATACGGCTCACTCCTCCATCACCTGCCGGTAAACGGAGGGAGCGTGAGCCCCGCTCCTATGGATCTCCCGGGTGTCGGGAGAACTCGGAGGTCGTTCAGGCTAGGTCTGTTCCTTCAAACCGAACTGGACCTGGTCGCCGACGACATCGGCGTCGAGCACCTTGTCGTCCAGCAGCGCCGCTGCTTCGGGCTCGAGGAAGACGGCGTCCTCGACAACCTGGTCGCTCGCCTCCGGCGCTTCGACGACCGTGAGGCGAAGCTCGGTTCGCGGGGCGCCTTCCTCAGTCACGCCGATCTCGGTTGTAATTCGCACGCCCGCCTCATCCGGCACGTCTGTAGAGGCGAGAATGTCGTCTATCGCAGATGCGGCATCTTCGGTAACAGCCAGCATCTGGCCTCCTTCCTATCCGCTGGCACACTCTCTGTTCGGCTCCCCCGTGCCGCGCGATCCTAAACCGGTTTGCGAACGGGCTGTGACCGCTGTGTGAACGACGTCACACTAGGGCGGCAACGATCCGTGGATGACCGTCAATCGTCGACGTGGCGATGATCCGGGTCTCATCAAAGCCGACGTGGTGGGCGAGCCGATCGAGGCTCTCGCCGGTGAACCCCCAGTACACGAACTCGTCGCGCGCGTACACCTCGCCGGCCGCACAGACGTGAATCGCCTCGTCCTCGAGCCGGGCCTCGGCGACGCCGTAGGTCTCCAGCCGGACCTCGCCGCCGTCTGAGAGGCACCCCCGCAGCACTCGCAGCAGGCCAAGCGGGTTCTCGACTCGATGCAGGATCCCGAAGCAGAGGATCAGATCGAACCGCTCGCCGAGCACCTCGAGGTCGAATGCGTCCAGCCGGCGATACTCGACGCTGGAGTTGAGCAGCCCGGCGATCGCCCGAAAGCCTTCACCGCCGTCGAGGGCGATGCCCCACCGGGCCCGCACCCAGTGCAGATACTGCTCGTTGTCGACCGCGACGACCCGAGTTGCTCCCCGCGCCTCGGCGAGGAAGGCGTAGAACCCGTCGAAGGTGCCGACGTCGAGGATGGACCGTCCGCGCAAGTCCTCGGGGATTGCCGGGATGCGGTAGCGATGGTCCCGCGCTACGCCTGGGGTGTAGGTCGAACCGCCGTCGAGCGCGAAGGTATGGAACCAGAATGGGACCCGCTCAAGCACGGCCCGGCTGGCAGCAGCGCTGGCGCCGATCGGGAGGAGATCCGCAACCTCGCGCTCGGCGCCGCTCGGCGCGGGCCTGGGCTCTGCATGAGGAAAGCTCGTTCGGGCAGCCATCGCGTCGCTTGCTCCCGGGTTCAGCCGCAGCGGCTCCGCCACCGGAGAACCTGCCCCTGTCATCTCGGCACCGGTTGGAGGGCCGGACCGCAGCCCTTCCTGCTCTAAAGGTATAGCGCAGCCGAGATTCAGCCTGATCCGAGGGGCGCTAGCGGTCGGGGCGCTCTGGGTACAGCTCGTCGATCGTGATCAGGGCGCGGTAGGGCGCCCCGGCGGCTGCCTCGAGCCGCTCGCCGCCGCCGGCCGAGCGGTCGACGACGGCGAGCACGCCGGCGACCTCCAGGCCCTCCTCTCGGATCCGCTCGATCGCGCCGGCCGTCGAGCCACCGGTGGTGACGGTGTCCTCGACGACCAGGCAGCGGTCACCGGCGGTGACCGGACCCTCGACCCAGCGCTGCAGACCGTGCTCCTTGCGCTCCTTGCGGACGAAGAACCCCACCAGGCCGTTGCCCGCTGGGACCGCGATCGCCGCGCAGGCGAGCGGGATCGCGGCCATCACCGGGCCGCCCACCGCGACCGCCCCGATGTCGTCGGCCGCGGCGGCGATCAGCTCGCCGACGGCACGGAAGCCCGCCGGCCGCAGCAGCGCCCGGCGGGCGTCGACGTAGTAGCCCGCCTTCTGGCCGCTGGAGAGGGTCACATCGTCGATCACCAGCGCGTGCTCGCGCAGTTCGCGCAGCAACAGCTGCCTGGCGGCGTCGAGATCGGCCACAGCGGACCTTTACCCGAGGGCCTCTCGAAACCCCTGCCGCCAGCTCCGGTAGCGCGGCGACCAGCCGAGCTCGCGCTTCGCCTTCGCGTTCGAGGCGCCCCGCAGCTCGGTGGCGAGGCTGGCGGTGAATCGACCTGCGACGAGGCGCGCCAGCCAGAGCGGCACCCGCCGTGGTGGCTTCGCGCCGAGCGCGTCGGCGTAGACGGGCAGCCACTCGCGAAGCTGGGTGGGCTCGTCGTCGACGACGTTGTAGACGCCGGCCGGGCCACGCTCGACGGCGGCCACCGTCGCCGAGGCGGCATCGTCGAGGTGGATGAAGGAGAACGTGCCGGTGCCCTTGCCGACGACCGGGAACCGGCGCCGGCGCACGTCCTGCGCCTGCGAGCCGCCGGGCGCGTAGTAGGTGCCGGGGCCGTAGAACTGCCCGTAGCGCAGGACGAGCCCCTCCATGCCTGGCGCCTCGAGGGCGTCGCGCTCGGCGGTGAGCATCGCCTCGACCCCCGAGTCGAAGGGGGCGGGGGCGTCGCTGAACGGCCGCGCCTCCTCGTCCTTCACCCAGTCGCCCTCGGGTGCGTAGAGGAAGGCGATGCTCTGGATCACCAGCCGCCGTGCGCCGGCCGCGGCGGCGGCGGCGATCAGGTTGCGGCCGCCCTCGACCCGAACCCGGTTGGTCGGCTCGTAGTCGATCTTGCGGGGGTCATAGCGCTCCGGCAGGCTGGTCAGCTGGTTGACGACGGCCTCGGGGCGGGCGGCGGCGACCGCGGCGGCGAGCGCCTCCGCGTCGAAGACGTCGCAGACCGTCGCCTCGGCACCGGCGGCGCGGATCCCCTCGGCGCTCTGCTCGGAGCGGGTCATCCCGGTCACCTCGTGACCGGCTTCGATCAGCTGCGGGAGGAGGCGACGGCCGATCGCCCCGCTCGCGCCGGCGACGAAGACCCTCATCGCGCCTCCGGCTCCTGCTCCAAGGAGGTCGCGACGCTGGCCAGGTAGGCGCTGCCGACCGCGCCCAGCGCCAGCAGCACCGTGTCCAGCCACCCGCGCGCGTCGCTGCGCGCCTCGTCGGTGTCGAAGGCGTGGTTGAGCGCGTGCAGGCCGAACCAGACGGCGCCCGTCCAGAGGATCGGCGCCCGCCAGGAGGGACGGACCACGCAGACCGCCAGCGCGATGCCGGAAGCAAGGGTGAAGGCGCCGACGTCGCCGACGTAGTGGCTGTTCTCGATCCCGTAACGGCCGACCTCGTCGAAGAACGTGCCGGGGGCGAGCAGCGCCAGCGCGCCGGTGACGATCTGGAAGGCCGCTGCCGGCACCAACACGGCCCGCATCGTCGCTTCGGTCACCGCACCACCCTAACGACGGCCGGTGAGGCCGGCGCGGCTAGTAGACGAAGATGTCCAGCCCCGGGTAGATCCGGTCGTGGATCTCGGGCTGGTCGGAGAGGAAGGTCCGCAGGCAGCCGTGGCTGGCGGGGTAGTTGGGCACCGAGTGGTAGCCGTGCACGGCGTAGCCGCCGTAGAAGTAATACGAGTAGTACATCCCGACGCTGTTGTATCCCGGCTGGTCGTAGAGGAACTCGAAGTGGCCCTGCACGGTCGGCGTCGCCGGGGCGCCGCTGGAGATCGGGTAGATCGCGACCGGCCTGCCGTTCTTGGCGAAGACCAGCACCTGCTTCGACAGCGAGGTCTCGACGTGCTTCGCGTAGCCGCGGTGGCGGAGCCGGTAGCCGCCGTTGCCGACGAAGACCCGCTTGACCAGCGCCTTGCCGGCGTGGTAGTTGCGGCTCATCCCGTTCACCTTGCGGTAGGCGAGCACCCCGCGCGCGGTCTTGCCGCGATAGCAGCTGCCGCTGCCGATGTAGCCGAGCCTGCGGAGCGCCTTGCGGAACCCCTTGACGACGCGGCCGCATTCGCCGAGCGAGATCGACGTGTAGCGCACCTTCCAGCTCTTGCGGATCGTCCGATCGCCGCGCTGTCGACGGTTGGCGACGTGGCGGGCGCTGACCGCGTACTTGCCGCCCTCGCGGAGGCGGATGCGGCTGCGGAAGACGCCGAAGTCGCCGTGGCCCTTGCGGACGCGGACCGTCTTGGTGCGCAGCTTCCGCGCGTTCAGGAAGTAGGTCACCTTGACCCGCTGGCGGGCGACGAACGGGGTGACGGTGCCGGTCACCGGCACCAGGCTCATGATCATCGCCCGGCCGTTGCGCAGGTGGCCGATGTCGGTGATCCGCACCGTTGCGCGGCGTGGCCGCGCCGAGGGCCCGTCCGGGGAGGCAGCCCGCGTCGCCGGGGCGACGGTCTCGATCGTGGTCGAGGTCTGGGCGACGGCTGCCGGTGGCACCGAGAGGACGGCGGCGGCGAGCGCGGCGACGAGAAGGCGGCGACTCATGGCCGGAATTCTGCCTGATCGAGAGGCGGCGCGGTGGAGCGATGCTCACAGCACATCTGCTACTGGGCGGTCAGCGCCAGCGAGTTGTTGAGCGCGTGCAGGAGGATGCCGGGCAGGACCGAGCCGGTGCGCTCGTAGAGCATCGCCATCACGAACCCGAAGACGATCAGCGGCGGAACCGCGCTGATCCCGGTGATCGCGTGCAGCGCCCCGAAGATGACGCCGCTCAGCAGCGCCGCGGCGACCGCCGGGAGCCGCTGCCGCAGCCCGCCGAAGAGCATGCCGCGGAAGCAGAGCTCCTCGCTGACCGACGCGCAGATGACGATCAGGAAGACCTGCACCCAGACCGGCCCGAACGCGTCGGCGATGTCCTCCTG
>Ga0299913_10005829_pt1 | contig 10588 bp, 8 predicted proteins | sample RVTome_9_FD_201360 | JGI IMG/M metagenome (GOLD analysis project Ga0299913, IMG submission 201360) | Soil microbial communities from uranium-contaminated site in the Upper Colorado River Basin, Wyoming, United States - RVT155D38 (version 2) ... | reverse complement strand
GCCGTCCGCGCCGTGGTCTCAGAGGAGCAGGGACGCGTCGTCAAGTTCATCGGCGACGCCGCGCTGGTCGAATCTCCGAGCGCCGAAGCAGCCGTCCAAGCTGCCACGGAGCTGCGTGGCCTCATGCAGGCCGGCGAGACGATCCGAACCGGTGTTCATTTGGGCGACGTGGCAGTAGCGCCGGACGGGGATCTGTACGGAGACGGAGTGAATACGGCCCAGCGGATCCAGACGGTGGCCAAGCCGGGACAGATCGTCGTGAGCGGAGACGTCTGGCGCCAGCTCCGGAATCGTCCCTCCTATCGGTTCGAGCCGCTCGGGGAACAAAGTCTGAAGGGAGTCGAGGCGCTCGAGCTCTACCTCGTCCTCGAGGCGCCGAGCGATTCCGGGATGGCCGCGCGGGCCGAGCCGTCCAGGAGCGCCGCGCCGGATTCCCGGCCGGCGGTCGAGCGCTCGATCGCCGTCCTCCCATTCATCAACCTGAGCTCCGATCCCGAGAACGAGTACTTCAGCGACGGGATCACCGAGGAGATCCTGAACGCGCTCGTCAAGGTGAGCGACCTCAAGGTCGCCTCTCGGACGTCCTCGTTCGCCTTCAAGGGGCATCACGGCGACGTGCAGGAAATCGCGGAGAAGCTCAAGGTCGCCACCGTGCTGGAGGGAAGCGTCCGCAAAGCCGGCAACCGGGTCCGCATTACCGGTCAGCTCATCGGCGCGGCGGACGGATATCACCTGTGGTCGGAGACGTACGATCGCCAGCTCGAGGACATCTTCGCGATCCAGGACGACATCGCCCAGGCGATCGTCACCGCGCTCAAGGCCACGCTCGCGGTCGACGAAGGAGAGAAGCTCGTCACCGCGACTACCGAGAACCTGGAAGCGTACACGCTGTATCTCAAGGGAAGGTTCCAATACAACAAGTATACCGAGGCGAGTCTCCGTCGGAGCCTGGAGCTGTACGCGGAGGCTCTCGAGGAAAGTCCGGTCTATGCGCGCGCGTGGGCCGGGATCGCCGACTCCTGGATGAGACTGGCCGACGACTGGGTGTCTCCCGAGATCGCGTGCGGCGCGGGGAAGGAGGCGGCCGGCCGGGCCCTGGAGCTCGATCCGGAGCTCGCCGAAGCCCACACCTCGCTGGGAAAGATGTTCACCTGGTACGACTGGGATTTCGCGCGCGGCGAGCTGGCGCTGCGGCGGGCCGTTTCCTCCAATCCCAACTACACGGACGCGCACTGGACGCTCGGCACGCTCCTGCCGGCCGTCGGACGGCTGGAAGAGGGGCTCAGGGAGATGCGGACGGCGCTGAAGCTCGACCCGCTATCGCCGGAGTACAGTCAGTGGACCGCCCGGTTCCTGCTCTACCAGCGGCGATCGGCGGACGCGATCGAGGAGTCGCATCGCACGCTCGAGCTGGACTCCCAATATCCGCGCGCGTATCTGACCATCGGTCTCGCGCGGTTGATGGAAGGGGAGCCGGAGGCGGGGTTGGAATCCCTGCGGCGGAGCGCCGAGATGAGCAGCTCGCCTTCCTTCCGAGCGTTCCTCGCGTACGGGCTTGCTGCGGCGGGCCAGGAAGGAGAGGCGCGTCGGGTGCTCGGGGAGCTCGAATCCGAGAGCGGTGGCAGCTACGTCCGGGCGGAGTTCCTGGCGGCAGCATACGGAATGCTGGGCGACCGGGACGAGGCCTTCCGTCACCTCGATACGGCGCTGGAGCAGCGCTCGGCGGGCATGATCTACCTCCACCTCGATCCGCTGTACGATTCGCTGCGCGACGATTCCCGATTCAGCGCAATCGTGGAGAAGATCGGCCTGCAGTAGTCAGGCGGCCCATCCGACGGGGTCGCCGCGGCGCACCACGCCGCCCTGCGCGACGGCCGCATACACGCCGACATGAACCTCGTTGTGCTGGGCCGCGGTGCGAAGAATCCCCGGATCCTTGGGAAGATCTCCCTGGGCCAGGGTCGTCATCACGCAGCGGCCGCAGGGTCCGGTGACGGCCAGGCGAACCTCCTCTCCGATCGCGAGGGTGCGCCCGACCCAGCTTTCCTCGAGGAAGCCCGTCTCACCGCCAGGCGACTGGATCACGATGTTCGGTCGGAAGCGCCGCGCTTCGAAGCGCCCGTGAGGGTAGAGCTCGCTCAGCCGATCGAGCGTTGCGGTCGTCAGGAGGTGGACCACGGCGCAGTCGAAGAAGGTTCCCGCGGGCAGCTCGAAGTCGGTGACGGTCTCGCGGAAGGCCAGGCCTTCCATGTCGGGCCAGTACTCCTCGGCCGTGGCGGCGCGATCGGTGGCGGCGGATGCCTCCACTTCGACCGGCTGGGCAATGTCCAGGGTCACGTTCCGTCCGAGCGCCTGTGAGAGGATACGGTCGCAGCCGTCCTGATCGCTGGTGACCAGGGTGCCGTCGGGCAGCGTGATGCGGACAGGGCTCGCCGGGTCGCCCGCCCGCGAGGGGTCCACGAGCGCCGCACGGAACTCGAAGAGGCGCGGCCACTTTCGGGGGTTCTTGGCGGTCACCACCTTGCCGTCCCCGGCGTCGACCAGGGCCCAGGCGCGATCCCCCTCCAGTCCCTGCTCGGTGAGTCCGGCGGCGTTCAGCTCCTCTCCCATCATCGACTTGACGGGATACCGCCACAGCGAACCGACCGCACCTAGCACGTACTCGTTCTGCGTCGCCATGTTTGCCGACCTCCAAGCCAATTTGTCTGCCGTGTTCTATCCGTTCATGGTCATTTAGCAGGATCGCTTCCAGCGGACCAGTCGGCGAAGTCGCGGCCTGCGAACTCGCGGAAGCGGTCGATGTCCTCGCGCAGGCGCTCGACGAGCGCGGCGCGGTCGCGCGCGGGAAGCCCGCCAGCGCGCGTCCTGTCTCTCTTGCGCTCCGCGGGTCCCGACAGAGCGGTTACACGCTCCAGGTGGAGAAGTCGCGGCCGGCGAACTCGCGGAACCGATTCGTGTCCTCCCGCAAGCGCTCGATGAGGTCGGCGTGCTCCCGCTCGGAGAGCGCCGGCCGCTCGATCCTGCGTGAGAAGGGTCGGTAGAGGAACTCCCTCGCGCGCCACTTCACCCACTGGGGCAGCGCTGCGACGCCGTGCCCGAGCCATGAGCTCTCGATCCACGCGCCCGCGGGGGTCTTGATCCGCTTGTCATCGGAGCGATGCAGCCGGAGGTGCGGGGGGATCGGGACGTCGGGATCGACTTCGAGGAACTCGTAGACCTGCCGCAGCGTCGCGGCGCGATTCTCGGCGAGCTCCTCCATCGCGATCAAGAGGATCCTCTCCCGAGCATAGTGCTCGAGGTACGCGGAGATCTGCCTCCAGTAGGAGCTTCGGTCGAGGTACCAGTCGTGCTGCACCGCCTCGGCCAGCGGACGACTCTCCTTGCCTACGGCGACGGCATGAACCCAGTGGGAGATCATGCGCTCGACGGGATCCCGTACCAGATACACGAGCCGGGCGTCGGGAACGATCGCGTACATGCGAGCCGGAACGCCGGAGAACCGCCCCGCCACCGTATAGGACGGCGAGCTCTCGCCGCGGATCTGTGCGTCTTCGGGAAATCGCGACGCGTACCAACTCACGCCCTTGGCCCAGTTGCGCTCGGCGACGAAGAAATTGAGCTCCTTGTCGCGGGACATCGCGATCTCGGGGTGGCGCCCCAGGTAGTGGTGCAGGCTCGTCGTGCCGCACTTCATCGCGCCGATGACGATCAGGTTCGGAAGCGGCATGCGCGTCTCCATGGAGCATCGGTATGAGAGCTGGGAGAATGTATCCTTCGAGTCGACGCCGATGCCCGGGCGGTTGGTGCGGACGCGGCGCGCGGATACGTTCACGCGCCATGCGACCCGGCCGGAACCTCGTCCTCGCGGATCCGTGAGCGCCGCCCCACGCGGTGGCGGCGATCCGGCTCGAGCTCGCGTGACGCGCTCGGCGAGCCAGACCGCGCTGCTGGACCGCCTCCAGCGCGACACGTTCCGCTACTTCTGGTACGAAGCGAACTCCGACAACGGCCTCGTGCTCGACAATACGCGCGAGGCCTCTCCGTGCTCGATCGCCGCAGTGGGGCTGGCGCTCGCCTGCTATCCGGTCGCGGCCGAGCAGGGGTTCGTGACCCGTACGGAGGCCGCGCTCCGCACGCGGACCACGCTCCGGACCTTCCGCGAGGGCGAGCAGAGCGAGCGCCCCGACGCGATGGGGTACCGCGGCTTCTACTACCACTTCCTCGACATGGAGACCGGGCGGCGGGCGATGAGGAGCGAGCTGTCGACCGTCGACTCGGCGTTCCTGTTCGCGGGCATGCTCGCCGCCGCGCTGTACTTCGATCGCGACGACCCGGTCGAGCGCGAGGTGCGTGAGCTGGCCGACGTCCTCTATCGCCGCGCGGACTGGCGGTGGGCGCAGAACGGAGGCGCGACCCTGACCCATGGGTGGCGGCCAGGCAAGGGGTTCCTGCCGTACAGGTGGCAGGGCTACGACGAGGCGCTCCTGCTCTACTTTTTGGCGCTCGGCTCTCCCACGCACCCGATCCTGCCGGAGGCCTATGCCGCGTGGTTGTCGAGCTATCGGTGGAAGCGGATCTATGGGATCGAGCTCCTCTACGCCGGGCCGCTCTTCATCCACCACTACTCCCACGTCTGGGTCGACTTTCGCGAGATCCGAGACGCGTATATGCGGGCCAAGGGAATTGACTATTTCGAGAACAGCCGCCGCGCCGCCCTGGTTCAGCAGCAGTACGCGATCCGGAACCCGCGCGGCTTCGAGGGCTACGGGGAGTTCGTGTGGGGGCTCACCGCCAGCGACGGGCCGGGGCCGGCAACGGTCGTCGTCGACGGGGTGAAGCGCCGGTTCTGGGACTACATCGCGCGCGGGGCGCCGTGGGGCCCCGACGACGGCACGATCGCGCCGTGGGCAGTGGTTGCTTCGCTCCCGTTTGCGCCGGAGATCGTCCTGCCGACGCTCGAGTGCTTCGACGCCCGGTACCCGGAGATCGTCAACCGGTATGGGCTGCGGTGCAGCTTCAACCCGACCTACCGCTGCGTACCGGATTGTGGCGACGGCTGGATCTCGGCGGGCAACTTCGGGATCGACCAGGGGCCCAAGGTGCTGATGATCGAGAACGACCGGACGGGGTTCCTATGGGATCTGATGAAGCGCTGTCCGTATCTGGTCCGCGGGCTCCGACAGGCCGGTTTCACCGGGGGCTGGCTCGACCGCGCTGCGAGCTGATCCGCCACCCGGCGGGCTGGCGGTACGCTAGTCGGGCGCGTGCAGGACCTCGTAGTGGGTGACCGTCGGCTCCAGCTCGATCAGGAAGGCTTCGTCCTCGGGGTAGTACTTCGCCCGCTCCACGTCCGGCCCGGCGAAGGCGCGAATGGCGTCCAGCGAGTCCCACAGCGTCAGAAGCAGGAAGTGCACCTCGTCTCCTTCCATCCGGCGGAAGATGTACACGCCGCGGTTTCCCGGCGTCCGCTGGTAGTCCGGTACGCCGGTCTCGAGCAGGTAGCGGTGGTAGGCGTCGGCCTTCCCGGCGGGCACGACTCCGTGCCACGTGCGGGCGATCACGCGGCTTTCCGGCGCCGAGGACTGATCTTGCCGCCGAGGAGGATCCCGCCGACCGCGACCGCGGCCATGACGGGCGGATACCAGTTGGGCTGGCCGGGTGAGCCGCCGCCGAGGATCCCGGGGAGCGCCATCGCGACCGCCACGACCGCCAGCGCCACGGCGTGCGCGAACGGCGCGCGCGGCGCGAGGTAGGCGGCCAGCCAGCCGCCGAGCACCGCTGCGCCGAGCGAGTACGCGAAGTTCACCGCGAGCCAGGCCGCCGTGGGGGCGGGCAGGAGCCCGGGCTCGGCCTGCGGATACAGCAGCCGCATGAACACGACCGTGGCCACGATCACGGCGATCGCCATCGCGGCGAAGCCGACGATCACCGCCAGCATGCTTCTCATCGGGGTCCCTCGATCACCCGGCGCCCCGGCGCGTCCGCCGACCATCGCGCCAGCAGCGCCTCGGCCCGGTGCCCCGCGCGTGCCGAGACCCCCACGTGCCGGAGGGGAGACCAGGGGGCGGGAGCGGGCCCGTCGTGCTCGCCGTGGGGAACTCCATCGCTGCAGCGGCGGCAGATCGGTCGCACGGTGGCGGTCCAGTCCTCGACGGTCATGCCCATCGTATCGGCGAGTCGGGCGAGATCCCGCACGTCCTCCTCGCGCGGCGCCGCCAGCCGGAGCTCCAGGGTGTCGCGGTCCGATCGCTCGAGGATCTCGAGCGCGTCGAAGACCGGCAGCTGGCGCCCATCGCGGATCCGGTACCCGTTGGGCTCGCCGTCGTGGAGAACGACGTCGAGCTCGTGGCAGCGGCTTCCCGGCAGCGGCAGGCTGCGCACGACCGCGCGCGCCGGATCGATCCGGTCGCACCAGACGACCTCGCCCGCGGCATCAGGATCGAGGCGGATCGGGATCGGGCCGAGGTTCATGACCGGCGGGCCGGCGCCGTCCGCCACCGTGATGCCGCAGCCGCGCCAGGCGCGCCTCGCCAGTGCCCAGTCGCCGAGCGCGGTCGCCGCGATCCCCAGGTTCCACCACGCGCCCTGGTCCTCGGGTGCGAGCTCGGTTGCTCGCAGGCCGCACTTCAGGGAGTCCTCCCAGCGGCGGCCCAGCTTGTAGAGGAGCCCCAGGTTGAACCAGGGCGCGGGCCACTCGGGGTCGGCCATCACGGCCCGCCGATACGCTTCCTCGGCCTCGGCCCAGCGGCCCTCGTCCTTGAGGTCGTTTCCGAGTCCGTTGAGCGCGGCCGCGTCGGGAGCCATGCGCGCAGGATACGCTTCCGTGAGGGCGGGATCGAGCCCGGTCGCGCGATCCGGTGATCGCCGCCGCGTTCGAGCGGCTGTTCGCGCTCCTCTGCGCGTCGCCCACTGCAAAGGCGAGGACACGGCGCTCCGCGCGACCGAGGTTGCGGCGATGATCGCGCGCGTCCTGTGGCTGCTCGCCCTCACGCTGGGGGTCTCCCTCGGTTCCGGCGCCCCGCTCCGTGCCCAGAGCCCGGCGGAGGTGTCGCTCGGCCACGCGGCCTACGCCGAGGCCGTGACGGCCTACCGCGCGAAGGATCACCCCGCCTTCCTGGCCGCGATCGAGCGCGCGGACTCGCTGCGGCCGGCGCACCCAGGAATCCTCTACGCGCTCGCCTCCGCGCGTGCGTTGAGCGGCGACGATCCCGGCGCGATCGCCACCCTCGGGCGGATCGCGGACATGGGACTCGCGTACGACCCCACCGTCGACGCCGACTTCCGCGCGCTCGCGTACGACCCCGGGTTCGCGGCAGTGGCCGCGCGCCTACGGGCGAACGTCGCAGCAATCGGGATAGCCGACACCGCGTTCACGCTGCCGTGGCGCGACTTCGTGCCCGAGGGGATCGCGCGCGACCCCGCGACGGGGGCCTTCTTCGTCTCGGGTGTCCACCGCCGGGTGGTCGTCCGCGTCGGCGCCGACGGCGAGGTCGCGCCGTTCGTAGACGAGCTCTGGAGCGTTCTCGGGCTGGCAGTGGATCCCGCGCGCAGGATCCTCTGGATCGGCACCGCGGCGATCCCCGAGACGGCGGCCGTGGACTCGACCGAGATCGGCCGCGGCGCGGTCGTGGAGGTGGATCTGGACAGCGGGCGGCGGGTCCGTACGCTGAGCCTTCCGGAGGACGGGTGGGAGCATGTCCCCGGCGACCTCTCGCTGGCGCCCGACGGGACCCTGTTCGTCTCCGACGGCGCGGCCGGCGTACTCTGGGTCCTGCGCCCGGGAGCCGAGGCGCTGGAGCAGCTCGCGGGAGCCGACGCGCTCGTCTCCCCGCAGGGCTCGGCGCTGTCGGCCGATGGCCGCACCCTCTGGCTCGCGGACTACTCGCTCGGCCTGCTGGCCGTCGACCCGGCGACCGGCGCAACGCAGCGGCTCGCCCAGCCCGCCGATGCCGCGCTCCTCGGGATCGACGCGCTGCTGCTCCACGGCAACGACCTTATCGCCGTCCAGAACGGGGTCCGGCCTCCGCGCGTCCTCCGCCTCGAGGTCGATCCGCTCGCGGCCACGGTGCGGAGCTGGCGCGTCGTCGCCGCGGGCTTACCGCAGTTCGACGAGCCGACCGGTGCCGCGATCGTCGACGGCCGACTTCATCTGATCGCCAACAGCCACTGGAACCGCTTCGAAGCGGGGCGGCTCGCGGACGCGGACACGCTCTCGCCCCCGCTGGTCCTCTCGATCCGTCTCGACGACCCGAGCCACGGTATGCTGGAAAACTAGCATCACGCACGCCGCGGCCGTATGTTGATCGCATGCAGTCGGCCCCTCGCGACGCCTGTCGACGTCTCGCTGTATTGCGGCGGCGCGCATGCGCCTTCCTCCTGCACTGGCTCGCGGCGGGCGCGGTCATCGACGAGGCGCACCCCGCGGCCGGGCTCGACGAGCGCGAGCTGGCGGCGCTCTCGGATGCCATCGACCAAGCCCGGCGTGCGGGAAGATGAAGATGGCGGCCCGGGGATCTTCGAGAGCCGACCGCGGAACCGGTGACCCGGTACGCGGTGGAACATGCTGCGGTCGGTGTGGGGTACTAACCGGAGATGCAGGCACCTCTCGGGGCCGCGCCACCGGAGGTGAACCGATGAAGATCGACGCCCGCTGGATCCTCACGCTCGCGCTCGGCCTGGCGATCGCGCTGCCCTCCTCCGCCTGGGCGCAGGGCCGCGGGAACTCCGACAAGGCTAAGAACAAGAACCACGATCAGCGTCAGGTCATCGAGCGGGACGACGACGATCGTCGCCATCGGGACCGGGACCGTGACCGGGACCGGGACCGGGACCGGATCATCTTCCGTGACGGTGACCGTGATCGTGACCGGATCGTCCTCCGCGACGGCCGCCGCACCGTCATCCTGGACGGCGACGACCACGTATGGTTCCCCGTCCGCAGCGACCGCGGACCGAGCTTTTGCCGCAGCGGCGCCGGCCATCCCGTCTTCGGGCTTCGGTGGTGCCTGAGCAAGGGCTACGGCATCGGCAGGCCCGGGGCCGTGTTCATCCGGGGCGACGACGTGTTCCTGCGTGACCGGACGCGCGTGATCGTGTTGCGCGATCGGGCGTACGACGCCGACCGGGCGTTCTGGAGCGCGGTCGTCGGCCAGGTCCTCGCCTGGGTGGACTGAGCCGGCCCCCGATCCGCGGAGCCGTTCCTCCCCGACACGAGCTCCGCACGCGCTAGCACGGAGCCAGATTGGGATTGCAGGGATCGTCGGCGGGAGAGAGCCGACGATCCGCTGCCCGGGGCCCGCCTTCGTCGTCCGGTGAGACCGGTCCTGCTCCGCCGCATCCTACCGATAGCAGCGTGACGATCAGCGTGAGAGCGCGGAGCGCAAAGGTCGCTCGCATCAGGTCCTCCTTGTTCCAGGCCAGGTGGAGATCCCGGACCGATGTTGTTGTGGTCCGAGCGTGGGCCTAGAATGGATTTCTCGAGCGAGTCACCGGATCGTACCCTATGCGTCATTTGAGGAAGGAAACGTCGCGGGTGGAGCGCCCAGTCGAGTTCCGCGCGCTCGGATCGATCGTGCTGCGCAAAGACGGTGTGGAGGTCGCGCAGGTGCTGGCCCAGCCCAAGCGCTTCTCGCTGTTCGCGTTCCTCGCGCTCGCGCCGCAGCGGATGTTCCGGCGGGATACCCTGGTCGCGTTGCTGTGGCCGGAGCGGGACTCCTCACACGCGCGACACTCCCTGCGACAGACGCTGTACTACCTGCGCCGGCACCTGGACGACTCCCTGTTCGTGATCCGCGGCGACGAGGTGGGAATCGAGCCGGGTCGGCTGTGGTGCGACGTGACCGAGCTCGATGAGGCCTGGGCGCGAGGGGACCTGGAGTGCGTCGCGGACCTCTTCCGCGGGGACCTGCTGGAGGGGTTCCATCCCACCGACGCGGGGAACGAGTTCGAGTTCTGGCTGGAACGGGAGCGGTTCCGCCTCCGGGAGCGGGTGGGTCAGGCCCATCGAAGGCTGGCCGAGGCGGCGCGGGAGCAGGGCGAGCTGGACGTCGCCATCCGCTGGGCGATGGCGCGGCGCGAGGCCCATCCCGGCGACGAGCAGGCGCTGCTCGCGCTCATGACCCTGCTGGACGACGCGGGGAAACGGGAGATCGCGCTCGAGGCGTACCGCTCGTTCGTGGAGCAGACCGGGTACGCGGCCCCGCCTGAGATCGAGGCCCTGGCACAGAGCCTCCAGGCGGAAGCGGAGCGCGGCTGGTCCGCGCGGTTGGTGCGCCCGCCGAGCCCGCCGGGATCGTTGATTGGTCGCCGTCGACTGATCGAGCAGGTGCGCGAGTGCCTGCACTCCGGCAGCCGGCTCTTGACCCTCACCGGGACAGGGGGGGTCGGGAAGACCCGCCTGGCGATCGAGGTCGCGCGCGAGGCCGGCGGAACGTTCGACGGCGGCGCCGCATGGGCGTCGCTCGCCGCGGTCCGCGATCCAGCGCGCGTGCCGGACGCGGTGGCGGAGGCCGTCGGCCTGGAGCCTAGGCCAGCGGGGGTCGACGAGGCGCGCTTGATGTCGTGGCTCGAGCATCGCGAGCTCCTGCTC
>Ga0299913_10005828_pt1 | contig 10588 bp, 8 predicted proteins | sample RVTome_9_FD_201360 | JGI IMG/M metagenome (GOLD analysis project Ga0299913, IMG submission 201360) | Soil microbial communities from uranium-contaminated site in the Upper Colorado River Basin, Wyoming, United States - RVT155D38 (version 2) ... | reverse complement strand
GATCTCAATGGGTACGGCGACGGAATGCAGGTGATGCCGCTCGGTGACATCCTCTACGTCGCCCATTTCGGTCCCAGTGGCAAGGGCACGTCGATCCTGGACATCTCAGACCGCAACTCACCCGAGGTGATTCGACAGTGGGATGCGCCGCCGGGTTCGCACACCCACAAGGTGCAGGTCGCGGACGATCTCTTGATGGTCAACCACGAGTTGTTCAGGAGTGAGGGCCCGACACCGGTGGGCATGGCGATCTACGACCTCGACGATCCCGCCTCCCCGGAACGGGTCGGATTCTTCGACACCGGTGGTCGCGGCGTCCACCGCATTGTCTTCGAAGGCGGTGATCTCGCCTACATCTCCGCCACTCCCGACGGATACACAGGCAGGATCTGGCTGATCGTCGACGTGTCCGACGCGACCAAGCCCACCGAGGTGGGACGCTGGTGGTGGCCGGGGATGTGGGAGGCCGGTGGTGAGACCCTCGAGACACCGGAAGGCGAGGAGTGGCTCGTCCACCACGCAATGGTGCACGACGACCGCGCCTACCTCGGTTTCTGGGATGGGGGGATGGTGGTCATCGACATCTCCGACCTCTCCAACCCGATAACCGTCTCCCGTCTCGGATGGGACGAGGGAGGTCACACCCACACATGTCTGCCTTTGCCCGACCGCAACCTCGTCGTCGTCACCGACGAGGCGATCACCAGCGGGTGCGATGGGGACCGGCACATGGTCAGGGTCGTCGACATCTCCGACGAGACCCGGCCGGTGGTGCGTTCGATCTGCCCTGTTCCCGAGGGCGACTTCTGCGAACGCGGTCTTCGCTTCGGCGCCCACTGTCTGCATGAGAACAGACCCAACAGCTACCGCAGCCAGGAGCTGATGTTCGTCACCTATTTCAACGCAGGCTTGCGGGTCTACGACGTCGCCGACGCGGACAATCCTGTCGAAGTGGCTCACTGGATCCCCGAATGCCCTCCCGAACAGGACGCCGCCCAGATCAACGACGTGTTCGTTGCCGAGGACCACATCGTCTATGTGACCGACAGGGTCAACGGCGGTGTCTACATCCTCGAGCCCGACGCTGAGCTGGCTGGACGGATGGCACGGGCGGCATCGTGACCGACCGAGGAGATTTCCGACCATGACGACCTTCGATATCCACGCCCACTGCATCCCTCTAAAGCTGATCGACCTGCTTCGCGAGGACGGCCCCAGACTGGGAATCGAGCTGGCCGACGATGGCCAAGGCGACTACGCCGTGGTCGGAGGTCGGGTGCGTCTCGCCCCGTTCCGGCCGATCCTCAGCGACATGGACGCCCGGGTGAAGGCGATGGACGACGCGGGGATCGACGTTCAGCTCATCTCGAGTTGGATCGACCTGACTGCCTACGCCCTCGACGGGGCCGCCGGTGCCGAGTACTCCCGTCGCTTCAACGAGATACTCGTCGACGAAGCAATGCAATACCCCGATCGATTTGTCCCTCTCGGCACCGTGCCGTTGCAGAACCCGGTGGGAGCCGCCGACGAGCTCGAGTACGCGGTGAGAGACCTCGGCATGGCCGGCGTGCAGATAGCCACCACCGTCGACGACACCGACCTCGACGCCGCCGGCCTGGATCCATTCTGGGAGGCGGCAGAGAGTTTGGGGTGTCCTGTGGTCATCCACCCGTGCAACCCCCTTCCCGGTGTCGACCTCTCGCGGAACTTCCTCGACAACTTGGTTGGCCGCCCCGCAGAGAGCACCATCGCAGTCGCTCACCTCCTGTTCGGCGGGGTCCTCGAGCGTTACCCGGGCCTGGTCATCTGCGTGGTGCACGGTGGAGGGTTCGTCCCCTACCAATTGGGCCGGATGCAGCGAGGCTTCGACGCCGTGCCCCACCTCGCCGCTCAGAACATCACCACAGCTCCGAACGAACTCGCCCGGCTGCTCTATTACGACACGGTCCTCCACGATCCCGCGCCGCTCGCATTCCTGATCGATGTCGTGGGGGCCGACCACGTTGTCCTCGGGACCGACTACCCCTTCCCGATGGGCGACCCACATCCGGTGGAAACCGTGAATTCGATCCCGGGTCTGTCGGACGAGGAGCGACAACTCATCCTCGAGGGCAACGTCACCCGCTTACTCGAAGGGATCAGGCGATAGGACGAGAAGTTCCTGGTCGTTCTGTGAAGATCTCGGGCGCTCTAAACGCCATTCTCCTGCACAGAAGAAGGGATCAGCGCCCTTCCGTCCGTGGGTCGAGCACATCGCGCAGCCCATCACCGACCAGGTTGAACGAGAGAGCCCAGAGGAACACCATGGCCCCCGGGAACGTTGACGTCCACCATCTACCGGCGATGATGTCGGCCTGGCCCTCACTCACCAGGGTCCCCCATTCCGCCTGCCCTGCCACCGCAAGACCGATGAAGGCGAGAGTGGCCCCGAACAGGACGGCATGACCCATGTCGAGTGTGGCCTGCACGGCGACGGGGGCGATTGAGTTGGGCAGAATATCTCTTCGAATGATCCCGAACCTGGAGTCGCCGATGGCTCGGGCCGCGTCGACGTAGTCCTCCTCGCGCACCTGCAGAATTTGGCTTCGGATGATGCGGGCATAGCGCGCCCACATGATCACGGCCAAGGCCACGACGATGTTGATGAACGACGGCCCGAGGATTGCTGCGATGGCGAGTGGAAAGATCAGCTCGGGGACAGAGAGGAAGATGTCCACGACCCGCATGAGAAAGGCGTCGACCTTGCCGCCGAGGAGACCTGCCGTGGAGCCCACGATGAGGCCGATCACCACCGCGCCGGTCACGACGTACAGCGAGAGCTGAAGCGAAAGTCGGGCTCCCCAAACGATCCCGTAGAGCACGTCGCCGCCGAGACGAGTCGTTCCCAGAGGATGCCCAGGCGTGCCCGGTGGCACTGCCACTGCACTCAGATCTCGGGGCATCTGGTACGCCCCCCGTTCGTTGGGCTCTACGAGCAGAGGAGCAAATATCGCCATCCCGAGCATGAGGATGATCAATGTGGCCCCGAAGGCGGTGCTTCCTCTGCTGAACACCTCCTTGGCGGTCGCCAGCAGCCGCCGGGTCTTGACCCGGAACGGAGTGTCCCGGATCACGTGTGGAGCCTTCTCGACGCGGACCGCCTGAAACCACGTCACTACGACTTCCTCAGGACGACACGGCGATCGAGATAGCCGTACGTGACATCCACGGCCATATTTATGGTCAGGAAGAGGACGCTGGTGAAGATGACGAAGGCGAGCGTCGTCGCCTGATCACCGCTGAGCACGGAGTCCGCCATCCAGTTGCCCAGACCGGGCCAGCCGAAGATCGTCTCCACTACCACCGAGCCTTCGAAGATGATCCCGATCGAAAGCCCGATGACGGTGATGGTCGGGATGAAGGCGTTACGACGGGCATGGCGACGGACCACGAGCCGCTCCGGGAGACCGCGGGCCCTGGCCGCGTCCACATAGTCCTTTCCCATCTCCTCGAGGAGCGATGAGCGCATCATCCTGGTGACGATGCCGACCGCGGCGTAACCGAGTGTGAGAGCGGGCAGCACCATGTGCCATACCGCATCCTTGAGGGCCTGGAAGCTACCGGCGAGGACAGCATCGATCACATAGAAGCCGGTGGGATGGGAGATGCTGCTCCATATGTCGGGATCCGACCTTCCGTGCGGGAACCATCCCAGATAGGCCCAGAAAATGATGAGGAGCACGATCCCGAGCCAGAACGTGGGCATACTGGCTCCCCCCACCGCGAACACGCTGCTGAGTTGATCGGGTAATCGGTTGCGCCGCCTCGCCGCAAACGTACCCAGACCGACGCCCAGGGTCACCGCCCAGAGAATGGCCGCGACTCCCAGTTCGATCGAGGCCGCTATTTTCTGCCGAAAGACCACCGTGACGGGGGCGGCGGCCACAGCCGACCAGCCGAGCTCCCCGCGGACAACTCCACCGAGCCAGGCGAGGTATTGCATGGGAAGTGGCTCGTCGAGATTGAACCGCTCCTCGAGAGCAGCGATCTCCTGATCGGTCATGCCCGGCTCGAGATAGGGCCCGATTGTGGTGCCCCCGAGGCGGGTGAGACTGAAGACGAGGATGCTGACCGCCACGATGACGAAGGGAAATGCCAGCAGACGTCGTGCGATGTACCTATGCACTCTTCAAACTCCCACGGGCGAGTCTAGGTTTGCGCCGCCGAATCCAGCCATCCGATCCCGCCGGCGGGTAGAGGGAGCGTCGCCCGCCGGACGGGACCTCATCCGTCCGGCAGTGCGAAGCTCTCCTCTCACTTGTCGTACAAGGCCCAGTACTGCGAGGGCCTGGCCCACATCGGGTTCTCGATGTGGTTCTGCACCCATTCACCGGACGCCGACGGAGCGCCCTCGTTCGCCGGCATGATCCACATGGCTTCCTCGTAGAGGACGTGCTGGATCTCCGAGAGAACCTCGAGACGTGCCTCCTCATCTAGGGTCGACCGCGCCTCGGTGATCAGGTCGTCGACCATCTGCGGGTCGCTGTAGCCATCCACGAAGCTGTTCACGCTCCCGTATCTCCCGTCGGACAGCGCACTGTCGAACAGATAGGCGTCCGGGGTGCTGTACTGCGAGCTGGTGTAGGACCACATCGCCACCGGCAGCGGGTCGCTAGCCAGGATCTCATCGAATTGGGCCTCCGGCACCGCCATCACGTTGACGTGGAAATTGGGGTTCAATGCCTCGATGCTGTCCTTGAGAGTCAGGGCCGCACCGGTGAAGCCCTCGTGTGTCTGGTCGCTGGCGACAGAGATGGTGAATCCCTCGTCCCAGTATCCTGCGTCACGGAAGAGCTGCTCTGCCATCTCCAGGTCGGTCTCATAGATCGGCGCGTCAGGGTCGTACCCGTACATCTCCACCGGGAGTATGAAGCTGTTCCGACCGCCGAGACCACCCAGGATTCCTTCGATGTAGCCGTCGTAGTCGAAGGCATAGTTGAATGCCTGACGGACCCGCACGTCCTGGAAGAAATCGAGCGGGATGGTGTCCTCCGCGGGCAGCACTCCTTCGGCGATGTTCATGTTCATGCCGATCTGGAGCACCTGGAGGTCGAGGATGCTGGTGTCGACCACGGCATGCTCGACGGGCTCGATCGAGGGCACATCGGTGGGGCTGATGTCGACGATGTCATATTCCTTGGCCTGCAGACCGGCCGCCGGCGCGTCGACGATGAGCTCCCAGCGGACCGGCAGGTGCGCCGGCTCACCCCAATAATCCTCGTTGATATCGAAGGTCATCCGGTCGCCACGTTCCCAGCTGACGAGGGTGTAGGGCCCGGTGCCCACCGGGTTTTGGGCCATGTACTCGTTGGGCTGGCCCGCCACCACCCCACCGTTGGCCTCGACTGCGTCCTGGCTGACGACACTGGCCGCCGGGTGCGCAGCTAGGAATGCGAGAAAGGATGCGTCGACACCGCTCAGTGTCACCTCGAACGTGAAGTCGTCCACCACCGTGGTCTCGGCCACGTTGGAGAAGAGCTCAGACTGACCCTCGGGCAGGGCCATCTCCACGACACGATCCCAGGAGTACTTGACGTCCTCAGCCGTCATCTCGGTTCCGTCCGAGAAGACGACACCCTCACGGAGGGGGAATGTGTATGTGAGCCCATCTTCAGAGAGGAGCCCGTTGTCGGTCGAGGGAACCTCGGTGGCCAACTGGGGGATGACGGAGCCGTCTTCCGGATGAAGGAACACGAGACGGTCGTAGACGTTCAGGATCACGTCCATGCCCACATCGTTGCCGTTCACCGCGGCTGGATCGAGGTTGAAGACATCGTCATTGACCGTGGCGATGAGGACATCGGGGTTGGGAACATCTCCTCCGGCACCGCCACTGGTGGTATCAGACCCCTCCGAGGTGGTACCGGTGGTGTCTTCGCCACATGCCGCTAGCACCAGGGCGAGGATGGCGCTCAAGACGATCATCCTCTTCGCAAACGATTTTCGTCCCATGGGAGTCCTCCTCAACTTTGTCTCCACAAGAAGGGGCTCGATCGTCAGCCCAATCGTTTGCACGCTACCCCCGATTGCCGGGAGCTGTCAACCAAAACCCGGGATCTATTCCGGGTGTGATCAATGATGCGGGCTTGGAGGGGCTCGGCCGCCCGCAGCGACTGGCTTGATCGAGTTCACATCACCAACCATGGTTCCCACCCCGGCTTCGGCGGCGAGTTCGAGGAGACGGGCCGCCACGATCAGATCTTGGGGACCGTTGCCTACCGACTTGAAGAGGGTGATCTCGTCGGCCCGGGTCCGTCCAACCGATCCTGATACCACTCTGGCGAGATCCTCGGCTCTCTCCGGCTCGAATCCGTGACGGGCGACAGCCTCGTGGGCGTCGCCGGCTTCGTCGAGAACCAGGGCGACGGAGTCACACACGACCCGGTCGAACGAGCTGAACATGTCAGGATCCACCTCAATGCGGTCACGACTGGCGGGGCCGACCGAGTTCACGTGCATGCCTGCTTCGAGGTGCTCCGCCCGGAGCACAGGAGAGGTCGCCTTGGTGGCCAGTGTGACCATGGCCGCACCATCCAAGGCTTCCTCCAGGGTGTCCGACGGGATCAGTCGGCCCGACACCAACCCGGACATCTCGTCGACGAAGGCCCTCCGGTTCTCCGGTGTCCTGGCGAAGACACGAAGCTCGGTCGCGGGTCGCACCAGCTCGATCGCACGGAGCTGGCCCCGCGCAACAGGTCCGGTCCCCACGATGACCGCGACATCCACATGCTTCGGAGCCAGATATTCGGTGGCCAGAGCGGACACGGCGCCGGTGCGCAGGTTGGTGACCTCGAGAGCATCGACAATACCCATCAGCTCACCAGTGCTCAGTCGATGCACGTAGATGGTGTACCTCATCCCGACACCGTTCGTTCGGTGGAGCACCTTCCATCCGAGCAAGTCCTGTTCGGAGATGAAGCCGGGTAGCAGACGGAGCCAACCCATGGGATGAGTCATGTCGATGCGACCGAACCCGACCTCGTCGGGGCCCTCGGGGATCGAGAAAAGCCCGCGGATTGCGTCGAGGACCATCCCGTCGTCGAGGAGCTCGCCGACCGCATCGGCGTCGAGGATCCTCATGATCCAGAGTGACCTGTCACTAGGCCGGGTTCCGTCCGAGGAAGAAGTCTGCAAAAGGCTCGTCGGCAGCGGTGATGCCGGCCTCCCGCACTCCCTCTGCCGCGGTCCTCATCTGGCTCTCGGAGAGCTTCATGGCCGGCTGGCGGATCGGCCCTCCGTTGTAACCGTTGAGCCATGCCTGGAACTTCCAGACGTAGCGATGGACCATGTTGGCGCCGCCTGAGCTCATGGTCGCCGAGCGAGCGCTCCGGGCGGGTTGGATTCGCCAGTACTCCTCCATTGCTTCTTCTCTCTGACCGGAGTGGAGAAGTTCGAGTAGCCGCGGCACATAAGCCCCGTAGTACTCGTAGTTGCTGGTCCCCATCCACTGCATGCCGAAGATGTCCACCCACATCGGGGCAGTGAACTCCATCGGGTCGGAGAGCAGGACGTCGGCATTCTCGAGACGGCGGAAGGTCTCGTATGTGTTCGTCGTCAGCTGTCGGCCCACCTCGTACTTGACGGCGACGATGGTGTCGACCTTGGTCAACCGCTCCAGAACGTCGGCCGGGAAACCGCGAACGTCGAGACGCCTCAGATTGGAGTGTTCGACCACGAAGAGGACGACAGCGAGATCAGTGGCGTTGCAGATATCCACCGTGTAGTCCTCGACCTGCTGAACGGATGTCGGGTAGAAGCTGTTGGGGTGTCCGAGCAACAATCCGTCCACTCCCATGACGTGGGCATCGTTTGCCATGGTGATGATGTCGTCGGTGGTATCGAAGACGCCCTGAAGCAGGAACCGATGCCGACCCCCCGCCTCGTCCAATGCGATCTCGATGAAGTTGCGCATCTCGTCGAGGCTGGTACCTGCCTCGGACACCAGTAGGGCACCCCAGAAGCCCAACTCCATATTGCGGCGCACATCGTGTCGAATCGCGGCCTCGTTGAGGGCCTTCAGGTCTGACGTGTAGGAGGGGATGATCACGTTGCACGCCCCCCGGAAGGTTTCTCTCGCCCAGCCCTTGGCCTCGGCTCTCGTGTACTCGGTCGACATGGAATCACTGTACGCGCACAAACGTATGCGCTGCTAGCGTCACGACGAGAACACCGTTCCGTTTCGAAGGTGCGGAGCCTCCGGCGTGAAGAGAGGAGACCACATGACTGCCTTGAGCTCGTCCAAGCAGGCAGCGTTCGAGAAGGTCAAGGGGCTCTGGATCGCCATCCCCACCCCGTTCTCGCTCACCGGGGAGATCGACGAAGGGATGCTGCGGAAAGCGGTCGACTACTACATAGAAGGTCTGGCCGTCGATGGCATCTTCTGTGGCGGCGTCATGGGCGAGTTCTGGTCGATGACCACTGAGGAGCGTGCCCGCTGCCATGAGTTGGTCGTGAGCGCAGCCTCTGGCCGGGTACCGGTCATGGCTCACATCGGCCATCACGTGTACTCGGAGGCGGCGCAGTTGAGCCGTCATGCCGAGGAGATCGGCGCCGACTTCGTAATCGCTATCAACCCCTACTTCCCGATCAAGCCCTCCGACGACCTCGTCCGCGACTGGTACCGCCGGCTCACCTCCGAATCGTCGGTGCCCTTCTTCCTTTTCAACACCTCATACTCTGGATACGCGTTGAGCCCGAGCTTGATCGCCGAGCTCAGCGAGCTCGACACGGTTTGCGGGATCAAGAACCCCAAACCGACCGAGCACCTCCTCGAGGTCAAGGACCGGGTGGGCGACCGCATCGTGGTCTGTGACGCCAGCGAGGGTGACTGGTTGGGTCTACATCTCGACCACGGTTTCCAGTCCCTCATGTCGACGCCGGCTCTTGCCATGTACCAGACGCCGGATCATCGACCGATCCGCGACTACACCTTGATGGCCGACTCGGGCGATATCGACGGCGCCTGGGCCTTGCATGGGACCCTGGAGCGCGAACGTGATGCTTTCGAACGCTGGATGCGCGACCGGTGGCTGGCACGCGGCGAGGGCGCTATTCCCATCGCCGAGCTCAAGGCATGGCTCGGTCTGATGGGCTTGCCACTGGGTCAGGTCCGGCCGCCTCTGATTCCGCTGGGCGATGACCAACTCGGAGCGTTACGCGCTGACCTGGACGGGCTCGGCCTGCTCGACGCCCTCGCCTGATAAACCGGGACCGCACAGAAGATGAACCATGACGAAGGAGGAACCATGACTGCAGGTGATGTCGACTTCAAGGACGCCGCCGGAAAGCTTCACACCGAGGTGTTCGGACAGGTGGCCAATTCCCCATGGTATGCCGACGCGGTCTACGACCGATTCTCCGACGCCGAGTATCAGCGTCGCTTCAACGCTACCCAGGAGAAGATGAAGCGGCTCGGTCTCGATGTGCTGATCGCCTCCGGTGGCCCCAACCACTGGAGCTGGGGCGGGGGCATGAGATGGTTGAGCAACCACTGGGAATGGCACGGGATGTCCGCCTACGCGGTGGTGCCACCTGAAGGTGAGCCGGTCCTGGTCTGCGGGCCCGGAGGGGCGCACCGTGAAGCAGTCCGTCGCGCCACTCCCCTGCGGGACGTGCGTCACTCCCGCTGGGGTCACTCCGGCGAGGTGATCGTCGAGCTGATCGAGGAGTGGGGCCTGGCCGGCGGAACCATCGGCATCTCCTGTGTCGACCCCGTCTACGGCCACCATCTTCCTGTCGACGAGTGGGAGCGACTCCGCGACGGGATGCCCGAAGCGAATTTGGAGAGAGTCGGGGACTTCTTCCACGAATTGGTGCACAAGAAGAGTCCTGAGGAGATCGAGTGTGTCCGCAAGGCGGGTCAGCTCATGGACCAGGCCTTCTATGCAATGTCCGCGATTGCCCGGCCCGGTGTCACCGAATACCAGTTGGCCGCGGCAGCCACCCATGCGGTGATGGACGGTGGCGGGCAGATGGACTTCAACATCATCGGGTCGACCTCCATGACAGATCCGGCCATGGTGTTCGGCAACCCGTGGCCATCCAGCCGTGAGCTGCAGAAAGGCGACATCATCATCAACGAGCTCGCCTGCGGGTACAACGGTTACTCCGTCCAACTGGGCACACCTATCTGCATCGGTGAGCCGCCGGTGTGGATCCGGGAGTTCTTCGAGGATGTCGTGTTGCCCGGCTACGACCTCATGGCCGAACAGCTCGTCGGGGGCAACACCTGGGACGACGTCATGAAAGAGAGTGTCTTCTTCCGGGACAAGGGCTACGACTCACGACCCTTGTATCTGCACTGCATCGACTTCGTCAGCCACCAGCCACATGTAATGTGGGACCACGTGGTAGCCGGGGACGATGAGATGGACCTCGAGCCAGGGACAGTGGCGATGCTCGAGCCGACGATCATCACACCGGACGGTCTCCTCGGGATCTTCTTCGGGCGCACCTACGTGCTCACCGATGGTGGCAACGAAAAAGTGACGAAGTTCCCCCACGAGCTGATCGTCGTGTGACGCTGGGCCGGCCCTACCCGTTCTGTGAA
>Ga0299913_10005827_pt1 | contig 10589 bp, 12 predicted proteins | sample RVTome_9_FD_201360 | JGI IMG/M metagenome (GOLD analysis project Ga0299913, IMG submission 201360) | Soil microbial communities from uranium-contaminated site in the Upper Colorado River Basin, Wyoming, United States - RVT155D38 (version 2) ... | reverse complement strand
TGCGCAGCCACCCACGCCAGTCAATGCGACTGTGGGCCGCAAAGGACGCGAGGTACGTGCCGGCGATCGTGAAGTACACGAGCAGGAAGAGGTCGTGATGCAGCTCGAGCAGGTTCGCCGCGATGAGTGGGATCGCGAATGCGACAAGGGCGCCGGTGAAGTACCACCTCATGACGTAGCGGCGGGCGGTCGGCGTCGGAACGATCAGGTCGGAGGAGGCAGTCGCGCGTATCGCGAGAGCAGTCATCTCAGTCACTCCCTTCAAGCCGTTGCTTCATGATGCGAGCGCGTGGCAAGCAACAACAGAGGCCAAGGTCCTTGATGCGCCGCGTGATGCCTCTTTGACTTCCGAGCGCTGACGTTCGGCGGGCTGCGAGGAGACGTTGTGCCCTAGTCCGGATCTCCGTTCCGTCGGACAATTCGGCAATGACAGAGACCGTTGATCATGAGTCCGAGGAATGGACACTGGCGCGAAAGCGGGTCACGGATCGGCGCGAGTTCGGATCGCACCTCGTCGTCTACGTCGTTGTGAACGCATTCGTGGTTCTGATCTGGGCAGTGACCAGCTCCGGATACTTCTGGCCGGCTTGGCTGATCGGTTGCTGGGGAATCGGCCTTGTTCTCCACGCATGGGACGTGTTCTTCAAGCGCCCCGTGACCGACGCCGACGTCCAGGCGGAGTTGCGTCGCCACCCGAGCTGACCGCTATGCGCAGTCCGGTGGTAGCGCCCTACCCGCACATCAGCGTTGTGGCGAGCCCGCGCTACGTCACCGGGGATCGGCCGACTCACGGCCGTCGACCCGGTTCAACCGATGTGCAAACCCTTCGGGAGGTGGTCTCGGTGGCGACAGCAACCGAAAGTCGACCCGGTGTCGTAGCGACGACGACGCACTTGACGAGACGGCCGTCGCACATCGTTCGAACCCTCCGCGCAATTCGGATCGCGGTGCCTGCCACTGGCCTGGGCATGACGCTGATCGTGCTCGACGGATCGTGGTGGTGGGCGATCGTACGGGTGCTGTTCGTCGGCGCCGTCGTGTCGAAGGTGATGTACGCAACCGATCGGTGGTCTCGTCGCGCCGCCGGGATCGAGACCACCCTCTTCGGACTCGTCGGTGTGGCGGTCCGGCGGCGCGATCAGCGCGTCGTACCTGACGATTGGCTGGAGCGTTCGCTCCGTCGGCGGTGTACTCGCCACGACCGGAGGTCTGGTCGCGCTCGTTCTCGGCGTCACGCTGACGGTGCGAGCCTCCCACGGCTGGCGGAGGCTCCTCGCCGTGCCGATCTTGGTTGTCGCCGCCTATGGCATCGGCTCTCCTGTGGCCATTTCCGTCTATGCAACCAACGTCGGCCGGCCACCCCTCGGAGCCGAGACTCCCGCCGATCGCGGTCTCACGTACATCGACGCCTCGTTCGTCACGTCGGACGGCGTGACGAACGGCGTGACGTTGTCGGGCTGGTACATCCCGTCAACCAACCGTGCCGCCGTCGTGCTCCTCCATGGCGCGTCTTCCACGCGGACGTCGGTGCTCGATCACGCCGCCGTGCTCGCCCGCCACGGCTACGGCGTGTTGCTGTACGACGCACGCGGCATGGGCCGCAGCGGCGGACGGGCGATGAACTTCGGGTGGTACGGCGACGGAGACATCGCCGCTGCGATCGACTACCTCCAGACCCGTTCGGAGGTCGATCCGGAACGGATTGCCGCGGTTGGCGAGACCATGGACGGCGAGGAAGCCATCGGCGCCATGGCAACGGACGCTCGGCTGCGCTCCGTGGTCGCGGAAGGCGCCACCAATCGTGTTGCCGGTGACTGGACGTGGTTGTCCGACCAGTACGGCCGGCGAGCTCGTATCCAGCAAGGCATCCAATGGCTCACGTACGAGCTGACCGATGCATTCACCGAGGCGACGCCGCCGATCACGCTGCGAGATGCCGTGACCCGCTCGCGCCGGCCGGTGTTGCTCATCGCCGCCGGCAATGTCGGTGACGAAGGCCACGCCGCTCGGAGCATCCAATCGGCTGCGCCCGCTACGGTCGAGGTGTGGGTCGTCACCGGTGCAGATCACACCGGCGGTCTCCACACTCAACCGACCGAATGGGAACAGCGCGTCAGTTCGTTCCTCTCGACTGCACTCACGGGCGAGTGAGCACCACTTTCAGCGCACCCGTGTCCGCGGCCCGCCCGAACACGTCGTAGGCCTCTTCGAACTGATCGAGCGTGAAGTGGTGCGTCACGAACTTCGTCGAGTCGACTTGGTTGCTGGTCACGAGTCGCAGCAGCGTCGGCGTGGTGTACGTGTCGACGAGCCCGGTGGTGATCGTGATGTCACGAATCCACTGCTCTTCGAGATGCAGCGTGGCCGGCTCGCCGTGCACACCGATGTTGGCGATGTGCCCGCCTGGTCGGGCGAGCGAAACCGCGAGCTCGAAGGTGGCCGGTACTCCAACCGCCTCGATCGACACGTCGGCGCCGAGCCCGCCGGTCAGCTCTTGAACTGCCGCAACGGCGTCTTCACGACCGTTGTTGACGACGATGTCGGCGCCGAACTGCTTGGCGGCGTCGAGCCGGCTGTCGGCGAGATCGATGGCCACGATGTGACTCGGGCTGAACAGCCGAGCACCCATGATCGCCGCCAGCCCGATCGGACCGGCGCCCACCACGGCCACGACGTCGCCCGGTTGCACGGTGCCGTTCAAGACCCCGACCTCGTAGCCGGTGGGCAGGATGTCGGCGAGCATGAGGATCTGCTCGTCGGAAGCGCCGTCCGGAACCTTGTACGTCGACGTATCCGCGAACGGCACACGCACGTATTCGGCCTGGGTGCCGTCGATGAGGTGCCCGAGGATCCAGCCACCACCGCCGAGACACTGGCCGTAGCGGCCTTCGCGGCAGAACCGGCACGCGCCACAGCTCGTGATGCACGACACCAGCACGCGGTCACCGACAACGACCGACTTCACGCTGGCACCGACGGCTTCGACCGTGCCGACGGCCTCGTGGCCGAGGATGCGGCCCTCGGTCACGGTCGGGACGTCACCTTTGAGGATGTGGAGATCGGTGCCGCAGATCGTGACGGCGTCGACGCGAACGATCGCGTCGGTGTCGTCGACCAGCTCTGGCTTCGGGACTTCGTCCCAGCTCTTCCGACCGGGGCCGTGATAGACGAGTGCGCGCATTCGTGAGCCTCCTACTGTGGTGTTCAGCCGAAGGTACGAGTTGCGTTGCGCGGCCGGTAGGGCCGAAGGACCACAGTGTTGCGCAGCGTGTCGTCGGTCAGTCTGTGTGATGCTTGCGCTCGGAGAGCCTCGCGGCATACACCGCGGCCTCCGTCCGCCGGCTCATCCCCATCTTCGACAGCAGGTTCGACACGTAGTTCTTGACCGTCTTCTCTGCCAGGAACATCTCCTCGGCGATCTGTCGGTTGGTCTTCCCGTCGGCAAGGAAGTTGAGGATGCGACGCTCTTGGTCGGTGATGCCCTTGAGTCGCTCGTCCTCGTCGGGTCCCTTGCGCAGCCGCTCGAGCACCCGAGCGGTGACTTTGGGGTCGAGGAGCGATTCGCCCGCGCCGACGCGCCGAACCGCGTCGATCAGGTTCGAGCCTGATACCTGCTTGAGGACGTAACCGGCGGCGCCCGCCATGATCGCCTCGAACAGCGCCTCGTCGTCGGAGAACGACGTGAGCATGATGCAGGCCAGGTCCGGGCGTACCGAACGCACGTCTCTGCACACCTCGACGCCCGAGCCGTCGGGCAAGCGCACGTCGAGCACGGCAACGTCTGGGCTCGTTGCCGGGATCCGATGCCGGGCTTCCTCCGCCGTGCTGGCTTCGCCGACGACGATGAAATCGTCTTCCGCTTCGAGCAGATCGCGCACTCCGCGGCGCACGACTTCATGGTCATCGAGCAGGAACACTCGAACGGTCATCGGGATCAGTCTGCCTCTCGTTGGTGAACCTCGCGCGGGAGCGCGTGCGGCGTACAGTCTCGCCGGTGGCTGAGCTGGCTGGTCCGAAGCAGCTGCGGCGCCTTTTGGAGGCCGTGCTCTCGATCGGCTCGGAGTTGGGCCTCGCGGAGGTCTTGCAGCGCATCATCACGGTGGCCACGGAACTCGTCGACGCGCAGTACGGGGCACTGGGCGTGCTGGACGAGGAGGGAACGCGCCTTGCGGAGTTCATCACCGTCGGCATCGACGACGAGGGCCGGCGCCGGATCGGAAAGCTTCCCGAAGGTCATGGCATCCTCGGCCTGCTCATCGTCGATCCGCGACCGATCCGCCTCCCCGACTTGCGGCAACATCCCGACAGCTATGGCTTCCCGCCGAACCATCCCCCGATGCGGTCGTTTCTCGGAGCTCCGATCCTGGTGCGGGGCGCGATCTTCGGGAATTTGTACCTCTGCGACAAGCGCGGCGGTGACGGTTTCACCGACATCGACGAGGAGATGGTTGTCGCGCTCGCGGTCGCGGCAGGTATCGCCATCGAGAACGCACGGCTGCACGCGCGCGTTGCTGAACTCGCCTTGTTCGAAGACCGGGAACGGATCGCCCGCGAGCTCCATGACACCGTCATTCAGCGACTCTTCGCCACTGGGTTGGCGCTGCAGGCCACCATCCGTCTGGTCGTCCGGCCCGAGGTCGTCGAGCGGCTGCAAGCGCTGGTCGAGGATCTCGATGTCACCGTTCGCCATGTCCGCTCGGCCATCTTCGAGCTTCACACCGCTCGGTTGCCGGGCAGTTCGGTGCGCCAGGCCGTGCTCGAACTGTGTGCGGAGTCGTCGCGCTCGCTCGGGTTCGAGCCCTTGGTGTACTTCGACGGGCCGATCGACAGTCTCGTCGAGGAGCAGGTGGCCACACATCTCCTTGCCGTTCTTCAGGAGACGCTGAGCAATGTCGCCCGACACGCGAACGCGACGAAGGTCGAGGTGTCGCTGGTGACTGCCGACGGTGAGCTCGACCTGTCGGTCGTCGATGACGGGAAGGGCATCACCGACGGTGTCACGGGCGGAAGGGGCCTCGACAACATGCGCACCCGGGCCGCGCTCGTGAACGGCGAGGTCAAATGGGGGCCGGGTCCGGACGGCGGTGCCGCCGTCCGATGGCGCGTGCCGCTCAAGTAGCAACATCAGACGCTCGCTCGCCGGGCCGCCTGTGCGAAGCCTTCGAGGAGGTCGTCCGGGTCGGTGCTGTGGGTGAAGAATCCGGCTGCCCCGCGTGTCGCGGCCTCGGCCCGAAGGTACGGAGGGTCGACCGCCGCGACGATCACGATGGGCACTTGTGGTGCCGCGAGCCGAAGATCGTCCATCACCGTGAACGCATCCGTGTCTTGCAGCACGAGGTCGAGCACCACGAGGTCAGCCTCGCCGCAGCGTTGGAGGGTCTCCGCGCCGGTCGCGACATCTGCAATCACGTCGAATCGACCGTCGTCGCGCAGCATCGATGCCAGCAACAGCCGAACCGCTCGGCTCTCGTCGGCCAGCAACACCTTGATCGGATTCGGCACTGCGCTCCTTTGTCCACTGCCGCACGAGTGGACCAAATCACGCATACCCAGCACTAGGGACTTTGGTCCCAATCCACGAAAGGGCCCTATGCCCCCCGGCTCGGCGACTTCCGGCTCTGACGGGAGCGGAGGCGCCGGGCGCACGATCGCTGTATGAGTGCATCCAAGACACACCACCCACGTCGTTCACAGGCGCTGCGCCTCGATCCCTACGGCATCGAGGAGACCACCCTCACCCTCGAGCAATGGCGACGTCTCCGAGAACCATCGGAGCAAGAGACCCGCTTGCTCGCAAAAGCGCGGACGCGCCGTCGACCGGCGGCCTGACGATGGCACGGGTACGCGACCTCATCACCCGGCCCGCTGTGACGTGCGGCCGGGCCGCGAGCCTTCCGGCGATCGCCCGCGAGATGTACGAGAACAACGTCGGCAGCGTGGTCGTCGTCGACAAGGAGAGCCGGCCGATAGGCATCGTGACGGATCGTGACATCGTCGTCCGTGCGCTCGCACGCGGTCTCCCGATGACCACGACGGCGGATGCGATCATGACCCACGAGGTCGCGAGGGTGCACTGGGACGCGGACACGGACACGGCCCTGCATCAGATGTCGCTGTGGGCCTGCCGGCGGATTCCGGTGGTGAACGACGAAGGAAGAATCGCGGGCATGGTGACGATGGACGACCTGACGGTGGGTCTGGCCGCCGCGGTCGACGACCTTGCGACTGCCGAGCGCATTGCCCGAACCCCCTCTGGCTGAGGCGGCATGGTCTCCAACGCCGACGCGCAGCTTGTAGAGACCCACAGCGCCGTGGTCATCTCGATCGGCGACCGCGTGTACAAGGTCAAGAAGCCGGTGAACCTCGGCTTCCTCGACTTCTCGACCGTCGAGGCGCGCCGCGTGGCCTGTCATCGGGAGGTCGAGCTCAACCGCCGGTTGGCGCCTGACGTCTATCTCGGCGTTGCCGACGTCATCGCACCCGACGGACAGCCCTGTGAGCATCTCGTCGTCATGCGGCGCATGCCGGCCGACCGGCGACTCACGGCCTGCCTCGAGCGCGGCGAGAACGTCGACGACGCGCTGCGACAGATCGCCCACGACGTCGCCGTCCTTCACGAACGGAGCCCCGAGGCGGGCGAGCACGCGGTCGGCTCCACCATGCCCGCCGTGCGGCGACTTTGGGACGCCGGCTTTGCCCAGATGGCCCCGTGCATGGGCCGGGTCCTCGATGCGGCGCCGGCGGAGCGCGTCGAGTCCCTCGTGCATCGCTATCTCGACGGACGCGAGCAACTGTTCGAGCTCAGGATCGCCGAAGGCTGGATCCGCGACGGACACGGCGACCTGCAAGCGGACGACATCTTCTTGCTGCCCGACGGTCCTCGGGTGCTCGACTGCATCGAATTCTCGGACGAGCTGCGGTGGGGCGATGCGCTCGGCGACGTGGCCTTCCTGGCCATGGATCTCGAGCGCCTAGGCCGGCCGGACCTCGCTGAGCGCTTCTTGGCCTGGCATCGTGAGTTCTCGGCCGACACGTGGCCCTCCTCGCTCGCGCACCACTACATCGCGCAGCGGGCCCACGTGCGCGCCAAGGTCACCGCGATCCGCCATGACCAGGGCGATCCGCACGCGAAGGGCCTCGCCAACAGGCTGTTGGAGCTCGCGTGTTCACACCTGGAACAAGCGCGTGTGCGAGTCGTCTTGATCGGCGGTCTACCGGGCACGGGGAAGTCCACGCTGGCCGAGGCCATCGGAGAGAAACTGCCCGTCGTCGTCCTGCGGACCGACGAGATCCGCGCACCGGGAGCCGGGTACAGCACCGAAGCCGTCACCGCGAACTACCGCGAGCTGGTGCATCGGGCCGCCGAACTCGTCGCCCTCGGTGAGTCGGTCGTGCTGGACGCATCCTGGAGCAGCGATGAGATGCGTGTCCTCGCTCGAGCGATGGCGGACGCGACGTCGACTGATCTGGTCGAGATCGTCTGCCAGGTTCCGGCCGGCATGGCCGCCGACCGCATCAGCGCGCGCCTGCAGCGCGGCGGAGACCCGTCTGAAGCGACTCCCGCCATTGCAGCGGCGATGGCCGCACGCTTTGATCCGTGGCCCAGTGCAACCATCATCGCCACCGACCGTGCCGCGGCCGAGTCACTCGACGATGCCCTGCGTACGATCGAGACACCTCCTACGTTGGAAGGTGACCCATGACCGACGACCGAGCGTTCGAAGAACTCAGCCGAACCGATTGCGTCGAGTTGCTGTGCAGTCAGGTGGTCGGTCGAGTCGCGGTGGTGGTCGATGACGGCTCGCCCCTCGTCGTGCCCGTCAACTACGTGATGGACGGTGAGACGGTCGTGTTCCGGACAGGGCCAGGATCGAAGCTCGGCGGGCTGAGAACCCAGCCGCTGAGCTTCGAAGTCGATGAGCATGACCCGTACCGACACATGGGCTGGAGCGTGCTCGTCCGCGGCGTGGCATTCGAGATCGAGCAGCGTGATGCCCCCACGGATCCGGGGCCGTGGGCGCCGGGAGAAAAGGCGCATTGGGTGCGGGTGACGCCCATGGAGATCTCCGGCCGGCGCATCTCGTGGTCGGGGCCATCCATCGACGCCCGCGCCTACCTCTGATCAGCGAACCACCACCGTCGGGCACGACGAGCGCGCCAGGCACCGATGGCTGACAGAACCGAGCAGGAGATCCTTGAACCCGCCGAAGCCTCTCGCCCCGACGACGAGGAGCTCGGAGGCGTCGGACGCCTCCAGCAAGGCCCGAGCCGGCAGATCGTTGACGACCTCGCGGTCGATCTTCGCGTCATCGCCCAACCGCGTTGCGACCACCTGGTCGAGCACCGCCCGCGCGGTGCTGGCGTTGTAGTTGGGGTCGTACTTCTCGTGAGGATCGAGGTGTCGTTGGTCGAGCAGCCCCCAGGCCATGACCGCGGTCACGGTGGCGCCCCGGCGCTTCGCCTCGTCCGCAGCCCATTGCAGGGCCCGGTCGGCGTGTTCTGACCCATCGACACCGACGACGACGCCCTGACCATCGCCGTCCCAGAGGTCGGGGATCACCGCGACCGCGCACTTGGCATGGTGCGCGACCTGCACGACCTTGGGCGTCATCAACTCGTGGGGGAATCCGCCCACCCCACGCCGGCCGAGCACGACGAGTTCCGCCCGATGAGACGCCTCGACCAGCGCGTGCGCTGGGAAGTGGCGCACCTGTGCCGGCTCGATCAGGACGGGGCAGTCACCGTCCGCGCCAACCGCGTCGAGCTCACGATCGATGAACCGGAGCGCGGCTTCGTCCATTCGTCCCATTTCGACCAGCGCAGGGTCATAGGCGTCCGGGACGAACAGCATCGGTGTGTGCCAGGCGTGCAAGACCTCGAGAGGGACGCCCCGTAGCAGTGCTTCGGCGAGAGCCCACCGCAGCGCGCTTCGGCTGGATTCTGACCCATCGATCCCGACGATGATTCGCGAGTTCTCGTTCATGAGACAAGAATGACGGTTCTACGTCGCCTTCTCTAGGGTCCTTCGACCCTGGTCGCGCGAGTGTGACGGCGCGCACGCTGCATACGTGTCGAAGGCATCTGTAGATACACGACCGATCGTGGTTGGCGTCGACGGATCGCCCGGCGCCCAATGTGCGCTCGAGTGGGCAATCACCGAAGCGGCGGTTCGCAAGACGTCCCTCCTGGCGGTCCACGTCTGGGCGCCCCCCGATCCGGTGTCCGGCATCGGATCGCTCCTGGTCCCGCTCGAGGCCGAGCCTTACGAGCTACGCGCGAAACAACTCCTCGAGGACGCGATCTCGCGTGCGCTCGCCGACCGGAGTGGCTCACCGCCGATGATCGTTCCGACGATCGCAAGAGGCTACGCACCAACCGAGCTGGTCGAGGCGGCCAAGGGCGCCCAGCTTCTCGTCGTCGGGACTCGCGGCCTGCGCGAGATCCGATCATGGCTGCTCGGATCCGTGAGCCGAGAGTGCCTGCATCGAGCTGACTGCGCCGTCGCGGTCGTGCCACATCAAGAGGATGGGAGTGTGACGTGAAGGACTTGTTGCGCATTGCCGATCTGAGCCCCGAGGGGTTGCACCACGCGCTGTCCCTGTCGATCGAAGCAGAGATGCTTCCGCATCACTGGAGCAACGAGTTGAAGGGTGAGAGCGTCGTGCTGTACTTCTCGAAGCCGTCGACTCGCACCCGCATCTCCTTCGAAACGGCGGTCGCTCGGCTCGGAGGAGCCCCCATCGTCGTCGGGCCGAACGAGCTCCAGCTCGGTCGCGGCGAGACGATCGAAGACACCGCGCGAGTGATCAGTCGGTTTGCGAAGGCCTTCGTGATCCGCACCTTCGACGACGAGGAGGTGCGCCGATTCGCCGAGGCCGCCACGATCCCGGTGATCAACGCACTCACCGACGGTCACCACCCGTGTCAGGCGCTGGCCGACCTCATGACGCTGCGCCAGCACTTCGGCCGGCTGGCCGGCCTGAAGGTCGCGTATCTGGGCGACGGCAACAACGTGGCCCACAGCCTGATGGAGGCCTGCGCGCTCGCCGGTGTCGACGTTGCTGTGGCCACACCCCCGGGCTTCGAACCCGCCCGCGAGGTGGTCGAAGCCGCGGAACGCCTGGCCTACGAGAACGGCGCGATCGCGTGGACGACCCACGACCCACTGCTCGCAGTTGCGGGCGCGCACGCGGTCTACACCGACGTGTGGATGTCGATGGGGGTGCCCGAGGAAGAGCGGGCAGCTCGCGAAGGCGCGCTCCGCTCGTACGAGGTCACCGACGCCGTCATGGCCGAGGCTGATCCGAGCGCAGTGTTCATGCACTGCCTGCCGGCGCACCGCGGCGAGGAGGTCGCCGCCGACGTGATCGACGGTCCCAGCTCAGTGGTGTTCGACCAGGCGGAGAACCGCCTCCACACTGCCGTCGGCCTGCTGTACGGACTGCTCCACCGCGAGCTCCTCGGGGCGCACGACGACCGGGCCTACGCCAAGAGTGCGTGACGGCGACGGCGAACGAGCTTGTCCACCTCGATTGCCCCGAACGTGACGACCGAGGCCGCGGTGACGAGAGCGAGATCTGCAAGGCCCA
>Ga0299913_10005825_pt1 | contig 10589 bp, 19 predicted proteins | sample RVTome_9_FD_201360 | JGI IMG/M metagenome (GOLD analysis project Ga0299913, IMG submission 201360) | Soil microbial communities from uranium-contaminated site in the Upper Colorado River Basin, Wyoming, United States - RVT155D38 (version 2) ... | reverse complement strand
GTCGTCACGCCCGGGCGCACCTTGCCGGCCAGCAGGTCCATCGTGCGCACGAGGATCTCCCCGGCGCGAGCCATCTTGTCGATCTCCGCCGGGCTCTTCTTGACGATCATGCGGTCTACAGTCGCTCTTCGAGGCGCAGGGTGGCGAGCGTGGCCCTGATGTGGTCGTGGACCTCGACCTTGTCGCGGGTCCCGTCGAAGCGGCGCAGGAGCGCGCGCTCGTCGTAGTAGTCCTTCAGGGGCTCGGTCAGCTCATGGTAGACCGACAGCCGCTCGCGGATCGCCTCCGGGCGGTCGTCGTCGCGCTGGTTGAGCGGCTTGCCGCACTGGTCGCACATGTTGTCGTGCTTCGGCGGGTCGAACTGCACGTGGTACAGGTGGCCGTTCGAGCACTGGCGGCGACCGGACAGTCGCTCGACCACGACGCCGTCGGGCGCCTCGATCAGCAGCGCGGCGGTCAGGCGGCGGCCGCGCTTGTCCATCTCGTCCGCCAGCGCGTCGGCCTGGCCGATCGTGCGGGGGAAGCCGTCGAGCAGGAAGCCGTCGTCCCCCTCCTCGGCGATCTTGTCGAGGATCATCGCGATCACGAGGTCGTCGGGGACGAGGTGGCCCTGGGCCATGTACTCCTCGGCCTGGCGGCCGAGCTCGGTCTGCTCGCTGCGGTGCTCGCGCAGGAGGTCGCCGGTGCCGATGTACGGCAGCCCGAAGTCGTCCGACAGGCGGCCGGCCTGGGTGCCCTTGCCGGCCCCTGGGGGGCCCAACAGTATGAGGTTCAGTTCGCTCATCGGGTAACGTCGCACGACGGCCGCCGGGTCTGGTTTCCGGCGGCCGGAGGGCGAAACCTTACTTCAAGAAACCCTCGTAATTGCGCATCATCAGCTGCGCCTCGAGCTGCTTCATCGTGTCCAGCGCCACGCCGACGACGATCAGGATCGACGTGCCGCCGAAGAAGAAGTTGGCCGACGTCTGGTTGATGAGGATGGTCGGCAGCGCAGCCACGGCGGCCAGGTAGAGGGCGCCGGGGAACGTCAGCCGGGCGAGGATCCGGTCCAGGAACTCGGCCGTCGGACGGCCTGGCCTCACCCCCGGGATGAAGCCGCCGTACTTCTTCAGGTTGTCCGCCTGGTCGACCGGGTTGAAGGTGACCGCGGTGTAGAAGTACGTGAAGATGATGATGAAGAACGTCTCGCCGACGATGTAGGCCCAGCCGTTGGGGCTGAAGAACGTCGCCATGCCCTGCAGGCCCGGCGCGAGCTCGCCGATCGTCGGCGGGAACGCCATGATCGAGGCGGCGAAGATGACCGGGATCACGCCGGCCATGTTCACGCGCAGCGGCAGGTAGGTCTGGCCGCCCGAGCTCATGCGGCGCCCGATCACGCGCTTGGCGTACTGGATCGGGATCCGGCGCTGGCCCTCCTGCATGAAGACGATCGCAGCGATCACGCCGAGGGCGACGAACGGCATCATGACCTTGAAGATCTGGTCGGGGTTCGTCCACCAGGCCTGGACGCCGTTCGGCAGGCCGGACACGATCGAGGCGAAGATCATCAGCGAGATGCCGTTGCCGATGCCGCGCTGGGTGATCAGCTCGCCCATCCACATCAGCAGCACGCAGCCGGCGGTGAGGCAGACGACCACGAGGATGACGCCGCCGGCGGTGAAGTTGTCGAACACCGCGGCGCCGGCACTGGAGCCCTGCGAGCGGAAGAGGAAGACGTAGCCGATCGCCTGCGCGGCGGCCAGGCCGACGGTCAGGTAGCGCGTGTACTGCGTGATCTTCTGCTGGCCGACCTCGCCCTCCTTCTGGAGCTTCTCCAGCGACGGCGAGACGACCGTCAGCAGCTGGAGGATGATCGAGGCCGTGATGTAGGGCATGATCCCGAGCGCGAAGATCGCGATCCGGGACAGCCCGCCGCCGGTGAACAGGTTGAGGAAGCCGAGGATGTTCGAGCCGGCGTAGTTCTCCGAGATCGCGTCCAACGCCTCCGTGTTCACGCCCGGGACCGGGATGAAGGCGCCGAGCCGGTACAGCGCCAGCATGACCGCCGTGAACAGCAGCTTCTTCCGGATGTCTGCTACCCGGAAGGCGTTGAGGATGGTGGAGATCAAGGCTCGCTAGGAGTCGATGACCTGGCACGTCCCGCCCGCGGCCTCGATGCGCTCGCGAGCGGTCTTGGAGAAGCCTGGGGCGATGACGGTGAGCTTCTTGGTCAGCTCCCCGCGCGCGAGGATCTTGACCGGGATGTCCTTGCGCGTGGCCAGGCCGGCGGCGCGCAGCGCGTCCGGGTCGACCGTCGCGCCGTCCTCGAACTTCGCCTCCAGGTCGGCCAGGTTGACCGGCTGGGTGTGCGTCCGGAACGGCTCGAACGGCATCGACATCTTCTTGTTCGGGCCGCGCAGCTTGCGCATCCGCATGTGGATCGGGTTCTGACCGCCCTCGAAGCGGGCGCGGCGCTTGGAGCCCGAGCGCGAGCCGTAGCCGTTCTGGCCGCGGCCTGCGGTCTTGCCGGTGCCCGAGCCCTCGCCGCGGCCGACGCGCTTGCGCGGGCGCCGCGACCCCGGGGCGGGCTTGAGGTTGTGCAGGCCGATGATCTCCTCGGTCTCCTCGGCCATCACTTCTCCTCGACGATCACGAGATGACGGACGGCATGGACCATGCCGCGCAGCTGCGGCGAGTCGTCGCGCTCGACCGACTTGCCGATGCCGCGCAGGCCGAGCGAGCGCAGCGTGTCGCGCTGGCGCGAGTTGGTGCCGTTCGCGGACTTGACCTGCGTGATGAGCAGGCTCACGCGGGCGCCTCCTCCTCGGCAGGCGCCTCGACGGTCTCGCCGCCGTTCTCGCCGCCGAGGCCGAGCACGCGGTCGACCGACAGGCCGCGCAGCGCCGCGATCTCCTCCGGGCGGCGCAGGTCCTGCAGGCCCGCGATCGTCGCCTTCACGAGGTTGATCGGGTTCTGGGTGCCGAGCGACTTGGAGAGGATGTCGTGGATCCCTGCAAGCTCGAGCACCGCGCGCACGCCGCCGCCGGCGATCACGCCGGTACCGGGAGAGGCAGGCTTGAGGAACACGCGACCCGACCCGTAGATGCCGGTCGTCTGGTGCGTGATCGTCGACCCGTGGCGGGGCACGCGGAAGAGGTTCTTCTTCGCGCGCTCGACGCCCTTCTGGATCGCCAGCGGCACCTCGTTCGCCTTGCCGTAGCCGACGCCGACGATGCCGTTCTCGTCACCGACCACGACGAGGGCGGTGAACGAGAAGCGCCGGCCGCCCTTGACCACCTTGGCGACGCGGTTGATCTCGACCACGCGCTCTTGGAGGTCGAGGCCTGTGCTGGATACGGATCGATCGGGGGCTGCCATGCGTTCCTTCGAGTCTAGAAGTTCAGTCCGCCCTCGCGGGCGCCCTCGGCGAGCGCCTTCACGCGGCCGTGATAGCGGTAGCCGCCGCGATCGAACACGGCGGTCTCGATGCCGGCGGCCTTCGCGCGCTCGGCGAGCAGGTCGCCGGCCCTCTTGGCCTGCTCGAGCGGCTTGAGCGAGCGCAGGTCCGCCTCGGTCCAGTTGACGGCGGCGACCGTGCGGCCCGCGTCGTCGTCGATGAGCTGGGCGAAGATGCCCCGGTTGGAGCGGAACACGCTGATGCGCGGGCGCTCGGCGCTGCCGCGCACCTTGGCGCGGACACGGCGGCGGCGCTTGAGGCGCCGGGCGGGAGCGGTCAGGACGGTCATGCGCGCTTGCCCACCTTCCGGGCGACGTACTCGCCCTCGTAGCGGATCCCCTTGCCCTTGTACGGCTCGGGCTTGCGCTGCTTGCGGATGATCGCGGCGATCTCGCCGACCTGCTGCTTGTTGTTGCCCTTGACGATGATGCGGGTCGGCTGCGGCACCTCGAACTCGATGCCCTCCGGCGCCTTGATCGGCACGGGATGCGAGTAGCCGAGGGCCAGCTCGAGGTCGCGGCCCTTGAGCTGCGCGCGGTAGCCGACGCCCTGGATCTCGAGCGCCTTCGTGAAGCCGGTCGTCACGCCCTCGACCATGTTCGCCACCAGCGAGCGCGTGAGCCCGTGCAGGGCGCGGTGCTCGGCGCGGTCCGTCGGCCGCGTGACGATCAGCTCGTCGCCCTCGTGCTTGACCTCGATCGAGCGGTTCTTGCGCTCGGCCAGGTCGCCGCGCGGGCCGGCCACGCGGACGACCTCCGGCTCGATCGTGACGGTCACGCCGGTGGGGACGGGGATGGGCTTCTTGCCGATGCGGCTCATGGCTCGGTTACCAGACCTCGGCGACGACCTCGCCGCCCACTCCGGCGCGGCGCGCGTCGTGCCCGGTCATCACGCCCTGGGAGGTGGACACGATCGTCGTGCCCATGCCGCCGAGGACCTTGGGGATGTGCTTGGCGTCGACGTACGTCCGCTGCCCCGGCCGGGACACCCGGCGAAGGCCGGAGATGACGGACGTGCGATCGTCAGTGTACTTGAGGCGCACGAGCAGCTTGTCGCCCGCCGAGCCGGGCACACCCGGGGCCTCGTCGTAGCCCGCGATGTAGCCCTGCTCGAGCAGGATCCGCGCCATCTCGCGCTTGAGCCGGCTCGCCGGGATCTCGACCTCCTCGTGGGCGGCCATGATCCCGTTGCGGATCCGCGTCAGGAAGTCGGCGATGGGATCGGTCATCGACATGCGATCACCAGCTCGACTTCGTCATGCCGGGGATGAAGCCGTTGTGGGCCAGCTCTCGCAGGCACACGCGGCAGAGGCCGAACTTGCGGTAGACGGCGCGCGGGCGGCCGCAGCGCCGGCAGCGCGAGTGGGCCCGCGTCTTGTACTTCGGCGGGCGCGACTGGCGGACGATCTTTGACTTCTTTGCCATAAAGGGTTACCTCGGCAGGGGCCTCCGGCCGCTGCCCTTGATCTTGTTGGACTTCATCCCGCCGTCATTCATGCTGCCGCGGGCTCCTGTTCGAGGGTCTCGTAGGCGCCCGGACGACCGTCGCGGGCGAAGGGCAGGCCCAGCGCGTCGAGCAGCGCGAACGCCTCGGGGTCGGTGGCGGCGGATGTCGTGATGGTGATGTCGAGCCCGCGGACCTGGTCGATCGCGTCGTAGTCGATCTCCGGGAAGATGATCTGCTCGCGGATTCCCATCGAGTAGTTGCCGCGCCCGTCGAACGAGCGCGGGTTCAGGCCCCGGAAGTCGCGCAGGCGCGGCAGGGCGATCGCGGTCAGGCGGTCGAGGAACTCGTACGCGCGCTCGTGGCGCAGCGTCACCGACAGCCCGACCGGCATGCCCTCGCGCAGCTTGAACGCGGCGACGGACTTGCGCGCGCGGCGCACATTCGGCCGCTGGCCCGCGATCGTCGCCAGCTGCTGCTGCGCGGCCTCGAGCATCTTCGAGTCCTGCTTGGCCTCGCCGACGCCCATGTTGAGCGTGACCTTCTCCAGCTTCGGGGCCTGCATGACCGAGCTGTAGCCGAACTTGCGCACCAGCGCGGGGCGGATCTCGTCGTTGTAGCGGTCCTTGAGTCGTGCCATGTCTACAGCTCCGTCCCGGAGCGGCGCGTCACGCGCTTGCGATGCCCCTCGGCGTCGCGCGTGATGCCGATCCGCGTCGGCTTGTGGTCCTTGGGGTCGACGATCGCCACGTTGGAGACGTGGATCGGCCCCTCCTTCTCGATCACGCCGACCGGCATGTTGGGGCGGCCGGGCAGCGGGCGCTGGTGGCGCTTGACCATGTTCAGGCCCTCGACGTACACGCGGTCGCGCTTGGGGTCGGTGCGCATGACCCGGCCGGTCTTGCCCTTGTCCTTGCCGGCGATGACGATGACCTCGTCGTCGGTGCGGATGCGCATCAGAGCCGCCGAAGGCGAAAGGCGTTCTCGCCGTTGTGGAACATTTGCATCATCTAGAGAACCTCTGGTGCCAGGCTGACAATCTTCATGAACCCGCCGTCGCGCAGCTCGCGGGCGACCGGCCCGAAGATGCGCGTCCCGCGCGGGTTGTTGGCGGCGTCGATGATCACGGCGGCGTTCTCGTCGAACGCGATGTACGTGCCGTCGTCGCGCCCGAACTCCTTCTTCGTGCGCACGACGACCGCCTTGACCACCTCGCCCTTCTTGACCGAGCCCTGCGGGTTCGCCTGCTTGACGGTGGCGGTGATGATGTCGCCCACGCCCGCGTAGCGGCGGCGCGAGCCGCCCTGGACGCGGATGCAGAGGATCTCGCGGGCGCCGGTGTTGTCGGCGACCTTGAGCCGGGTCTCGTTCTGGATCACTTGGCCCGCTCCAGCACCTCGACCAGGCGCCAGCGCTTGCTGCGAGACATCGGCCGGCACTCCTGCACGCGAACGGTGTCGCCCTCGTGGGCGTCGTTGCGCTCGTCGTGCGCGTAGAGCTTGACCGTGGACCGCATGATCTTGTGGTAGCGCTTGTGACGCCGGACCATGTCGATCGCCACGGTGATCGTCTTGTCGCCCTTCTCGGAGACGACGACGCCCTGGCGCACCTTCGCGCGGCCGGGGCCGTGCTCGGGAGCGTGGTAGGGCTCGCGCGTCGGCGCCGCCTTGCGGGCCTCGGCCTTCTTGGCCTTGACCTTCTGGCGGTAGGCGCGGCGCTGCTTGGCCAGCGCGGCCCGGCGCTCGCGGCGCTCGGCGGCGCGCTCCTCGGGCGTGCGCGGCTTGCGGCGACCGCGCGCCACCTGGCGCTCGGCGCGCTTGGCGTCGAGCTTCTCGCGGCGCGTCGGGCCGGACTTCGGCGCGGCCTTCGGCTTCGCGGCCTCGGCCGGCGCCTCGTCGGCCGCCGGCGCGTCGGCCGCGGGGGCCTCGTCGACCGCCGGCTCGGGTGCCTCGGTCGTGGTCTCGCCCGCGCCCTCCGAGGAGGCCGCGGTCTCGACCTCCTCATTGAGGTTGCTCGGCGGGGCATCCGGGCCCGCACCCTGATCGGGCGGCCCGGCCTCCGGTCGGTCGTCCTGGGGAGTCTCTTCGTTCTTCTCAGCCATCGTCGGCCTCAGTCTTGATCGTCACGTTCGGGTCGACGCCGCGCTGGCGGGCGACCGTGAGCGCCCGCGCGAGGTCGCGCTTGGCGCCGCGCAGCCGCGCGGTGTTGTCGAGCTCGCCGGTGGCGTGCTGCATGCGCAGGCCGAACAGGTCGCGCCGCGAGGTAGCGATGTGGTCGAGCAGCTTGGCGTCGCTCAGGTCTCGCACGTCCGCGGCCTTCATCAGTGTCCGTCCTCGCGCATCACGAACTTGGTCTTCACGGGCAGCTTGTGGCCGGCCAGCCGCATCGCCTCGCGGGCGAGCGGCTCCGGCACGCCGGACAGCTCGAACATCACGCGTCCGGGCTTGACCACGGCGACCCAGCCCTCCGGGTTGCCCTTGCCGGAGCCCATGCGGGTCTCGGCCGGCTTCTTGGTGTAGGGCTTGTCGGGGAAGACGTTGATCCACACCTTGCCGCCGCGCTTGATCTTGCGCGTCATCGCGATACGGGCGGCCTCGATCTGGCGGTTGGTGAGCCAGCCGGTCTCGAGCGCCTTGAGCCCGTACTCGCCGAACTCGACGGTCTGCTGCCCGCGCGAGAACCCGGCCCGGCGGCCGCGGTGCTGCTTGCGGAACTTGACTCGCTTGGGAGACAGCATCAGCGCCGACTCCCTGCCGCGAGGTTGGAGCTGCGGATCGACGGCATTACCGGCTGATCCCTCCGCTCAGGTCCGGACGCTGGCCGCCACGGCCACCGCCGCCACGACCGCCGCCGCCGCGGCCGCCGCCGCCGCCGAAGCCGCCGCCGCCGCCGCCACGGCCGCCGCCGCCGCCACCGCCGCCACCACGGCCGCCGCCGCCACCGCCGCCGCCGAAGCCGCCGCCGCCACCACGGCCGCCGCCGCCACCGCCGCGGCCGCCACGGCCACCGCCGCGCCCGTCACCGCGCCCGCGGCCGTCACGGCCGCCGCGGCCGCGCCGCCGGTCGTCGCCGCCGTCGTCGCCGCGCCCGGGCGGCTCCTCCAGCGAGGTGAGGTCCTGGCCGGTGTAGCCGGCGGGCATGATCTCGCCCTTGTTGATCCAGCACTTGACGCCGATCCGGCCGAACGTCGTGCGGGCCTCATAGAAGCCGTAGTCGATGTCGGCGCGCAGCGTGTGCAGGGGCACGCGGCCGTCGGAGTAGGACTCCGAGCGGGCCATCTCGGCGCCGCCCAGGCGGCCGCCGACCTGGATCTTGCAGCCCTTCGCGCCCGAGCGCATGGCGCTCGTCAGCGCGCGCTTCATCGCGCGCCGGAAGGCGACGCGGTTCTGCAGCTGCTCGGCGATCGACTGCGCGACGAGCTTCGCGTCGAGCTCGGGACGCTTGATCTCGAGGATGTTGACCTTGATGGCCTTGCCCGTGAGCTTGTGCAGGTCGCGCCGCAGGGCGTCGACCTCGGAGCCGGACTTGCCGATCACGATGCCCGGGCGCGCAGTGTGGATGTTGACCTCCACCTCGGCGGCGTCCTTGCGGATCGTGATGTCCGACAGGCCGGCGTGCGCGAGCTTGTTCGTGATGTGGTCCCGGATCCGGACGTCCTCGATCAGGAAGTCGGAGAAGTTCTTCTCGGAGAACCAGTTCGACTTCCAGTCGTGGATGTAGCCCACGCGCATGGCCTCGGGATGGACCTTCTGACCCATGCGGCTCAGGACTCCTTCGGGGTGAGGGTGATGGTCAGGTGCGAGGTGCGCTTGCGGATGCGCGTGGCGCGGCCCATGGCGCGCGGCCGGTAGCGCTTCAGCGTCGGCCCCTCATCGGCGTGGACCGCGGCGATCCGCAGGTCCTCGCCGACCAGCTCGTGGTTGTGCTCGGCGTTGGCGACCGCCGACTCCAGCAGCTTGATCCACGCCTTGGCCGCCGCGCGCGGCGTGTAGGCGAGGATCGCCCGCGCCTCGGCGACGTCCTTGCCGCGGATGTGGTCGCACACCAGCCGCGCCTTGCGGGCGGAGGTGCGCACGTACTTGGCCTGCGCGCGCACGAGCACGCCCGGCTCGGGGCGGCGACGGCGGTCGCGCCTCGGCGGCGCCTTGGCGGCGCGCTCCTTGATGTCGCCCTCCGTCGCGGCGGCCGCGGCCGGCTCCTGCGTGCCCTCGGGCTTCGTGCCCTCCGGGTTGCGCTCGGACGGCTTGACCTTCGCCTTCTTGGGCTTGGCCTCGGTGGCCTCCGCGGCCTCCTTGTCGACGCCGGTCTCCTCGGCGGCGGCGGGCTTGGCCGGCTTGGCCTTCGCCTTCGCCTTGCCCTTGGCCTTCGCCTTGGCCTTCGGCTTCGCCTTGGGCTCCGGCTGCGCGGCGGCCTCCTCGGCGACGGCCTTCGTCTCCTTTGCCTCCTCGGAGATCTTGGCCTCGTCGACCTTGCCCTTCTGCGGGTCCTGGGGATTCGACGGGGTCATCGCACCCTGCCCTTGGAGTCATGCCCGCGATAGGTGCGGGTCGGCGCGAACTCGCCGAGCTTGTGGCCGACCATCGACTCCGACACGAACACGGGCACGTGCTTGCGGCCGTCGTGGACGGCGATGGTGTGGCCCACCATCTCGGGGAAGATCGTCGACATCCGCGACCAGGTGCGGATCATCTGCTTCGAGTTCGAGGCGTTCATGGACTCGACGCGTGCCATCAGGCGCTCCTCGACCCACGGCCCCTTCTTCGAGGAACGGCTCATCAGCGGCCACCCTTCTTGCCGCGGCGGCGGCCGCGGACGATGTAACGATCGGACTGCTTGCCCTTCTTGCGGGTGCGGTAGCCGATGGTCGGCACGCCCCAGGGCGTCTGCGGATGGTTGCCCAGCGGCGTGGCGCCTTCGCCGCCGCCGTGAGGGTGGTCGACCGGGTTCATGGCCGTGCCGCGCGTCTGCGGGCGGACACCCATGTGACGCTTGCGGCCCGCCTTGCCGACCGTGACGTTCTGGTGGTCGGCGTTGCCGACCACGCCGACCGTGGCCCGGCACTCGGCGCGGACCATGCGCATCTCGCCGGAGGGCAGGCGCAGCGTCGCCATGCCGCCCTCCTTCGCCATCAGCTGGATGGCGGCGCCGGCGGAGCGGCCGAGCTGGCCGCCGCGGCCGGGCTGCAGCTCCACGTTGTGGATCAGCGTGCCGACGGGCATCAGCGCGAGCGGCATCGCGTTGCCGACCGTGATGTCCGAGCCGGCGCCGGACTGGACGGTCATGCCCACGCGCAGGCGGTTGGGCGCGAGGATGTAGCTCTTCTCGCCGTCGAGGTAGTGCAGCAGCGCGATGTAGGCCGACCGGTTCGGGTCGTACTCGATCGCGGCCACGCGGGCGGGCACGCCGTCCTTGCGGTTGCGCTTGAAGTCGATCTTGCGGTACAGCCGCTTGGCGCCGCCACCGCGGTGGCGCGAGGTCTTGCGGCCGTTGGCGTTGCGGCCGCCGGACTTCTTGAGGCCCTCCACGAGCGTCTTCTCGGGCTCGGTCTTCGTGATCTCCGAGAAGTCGGGATACGTGACGAAACGGCGGCCGGGCGACGTGGGCTTGGGCTTGCGGATCGGCATCAGAGATCAGCCTCCAGGCCCTGGAAGATCGGGATCGTGTCGCCCTCGCGGACCTGGATGACGGCCTTCTTCCAGGCGCGCGTGCG
>Ga0299913_10005824_pt1 | contig 10590 bp, 7 predicted proteins | sample RVTome_9_FD_201360 | JGI IMG/M metagenome (GOLD analysis project Ga0299913, IMG submission 201360) | Soil microbial communities from uranium-contaminated site in the Upper Colorado River Basin, Wyoming, United States - RVT155D38 (version 2) ... | reverse complement strand
CGGCCAGGTTGCGCCCGATCTCGTCCCGAAGCGCCGCCATGAACTCAGACTCGCGACCGCAGGCCGAACGGACCGCGGGGTACTCCACGTCCAGCACCGCAGCAAGTGGCGCATCGGCGGCTGCGCAGTGGAAGCGGACGTCAGTGGGGCGGATCAGGACGATGGCCATCACGAGCCCGCCGGTGACGACCAGCATGAGCAGGAGAAGACTGCCGACGCCCCATCGCATGTTGACCAACCGCACTACGACATCGTCCTTGCCATGCTCGTCCCGAGTACCACGGGAGACCGGCTGACCGAGGCTTCCCGCCCAGCCGGGAATCGTACGCGATGTTCATCGCGCTGGCCGCGCAAGTGGCGGCGAATCTGCGCCACGTGACGCGTGACCGTCCGCACTTGCCGGTAGCCGCATGGTGCAGAACGCGCGAAAGGACGGCCGCAGGGGCAGCCAGTACAATCGCCCGGACTTGCCGCGATCACGCGCCGACTGCCAAGGAGACCGAGGCTGGCGACTTCCCGTGGCCAACCGGCGTTGGCCCCTCCCACGATGAGGACACCCCGTGATTGAGCTCGTCCTAGCCGGGATCGCTGTGGCCACCATGGTCGGCTTGGCCTTGTGGCGGCCCGGAGTCGCCGTCATGGCACTCGGGATCTACCTCTTCATCCAGTCCGCTCTCATCCGCCTCACTTCCCTGCCCGATGAGCTCACGGTGACACTGGCACGAGCCGACGAGATCGTCCTGGTTGCGTTGCTCGTGCGCACGACGGCGCAGTGGGTGATCGTGCGCGATCGGCCGCTCCCCAGACCCCTCTGGGCACTCGCCGCATTCGCAGCCATCGGCGTCGTGTCGGCCATGGTGAACGGCGTAGGTCCATTCGAGATGGGCCTCGGCATCTTCCTCGCGGTCAAGGCCGGCCTGTGGCTCTACGTCGGCCGCATGTTGACGGTGGATGGCCAGGTGTTGACGCGATACGCGTTCCTGATTGGCTCGCTATTCGTCGGAGTCGTGGGTATCGCCGTTCTCCAGGTTCTTGGCGTGCCGCTGCCATGGGCGACACACACGAGGGCGGGCGAGATCGCCGCTACCAGTATCTGGAACTTCCACACCGCTTTTGGCGGGGCACTCACCGTCGCAGTCGGTGTATCCGTTGCGGCCTTCCGGCTTCCGGGGGAGCGCGTCAGTGCGGTGGTGCTCGCTTTGAGTGGCGTCACCGGAGTCATCCTGTCAACGGCACGCAGACTACTCGCGTCTCTCGCGGTGGCGGCGGTGGCAGTTCTGGTCGCATTGCCTGCAGATGCGCGCAGGCGGATGCGAACCGAGCTGAGGATCCTGCGTCGCCCTGCCGTTCTCGCCGCGTTGGTCGCGATCCTTGCCGTGGGCACCGTCGTTGTCGGCCCGCGCCTCGTGAACCTGGCGGAGCTGACCTGGGAGCGCTATGTCGTCGAACTGCCGAGACGTGATCGATTCCAGTTGTATGAGGGAGCCTTTCGTCTCGTACAGGATTCACCACTGGTGGGACGGGGCCCCGCGACATATGGGTCCTTCGCGTCCGTGGTGGTGGACAGCCCTGCTTACGAAGAGGTCGGCTACCGGCGGCCGCGTGAATCGATGGTGGTCGGCGGCCAGATCGCAAGCGTGATCGCCGAGTACGGAGTCCTTGGCTTCGCCGCCTTTGCGGCGTTTGTGGTGCTGCTGATTCGCGCTATGGTGCCCATCGCTCGCGGGCCGTCAGGCACCGTGCGTGTCGCCCTAGCCACGGGCGGCATCTTCATGGTCGTGAACATGGTGGTTGAGTCCACGGTGAACCCCGTCTTCTCGAACTCATTCATTACCTTCTTCACCTTTGTGGGAATTGGGGTCGCCATGACGCTCGACTCCTCGCCACAGCACGGGGACGATGACCGCTGGCATGTCGGCGGCCGTTGGCGAGTAGGGAGCCTCGCGGCTGCTTTCCTCTTGTTGGCCGGTCTGGGGGTGGTTGTTGCCTGGGCAACCCCAGGCTGACTTCGGCCGCGAACCGATCGACGCGGTGGAGCGTGAACATTCTCACCGCCTACGGGCCCGAGCCACCCATGACCTCTGGAGACGGGCCGTTCCAGGTGCTCACGTCAATCCCCAGCAACTCGGCCAGTTGTCGATTCGGCTCTCGATAGTAGTCCCGCAGCATTCGTACGACCTCGGCCGGCATCGCCGCGGGCGGGTCGCCAAACCGATCGACTGCAGTCAGCACCCGTCTGCTGAGCAGGCGACGTTGATGCCTCGGCAGCACACTCCGGATCACGCGCCTCAGCCGCCCGGAACCGGTGACTGTCGTCTTGATGAAACGGAGGAACGGGTTCTTGAGCTGGAGCGTTTGATTCAGCCGGAGCGGATCGGCCGGGATAGCCCTGGGCTTGATGCCCAGGAACCGGCAGGCATCGGCGTATACGCCACCAGCATTGTTGCGGAGAGCCTCGAACCGGAAGACGCCCAGGCGCCCTCGAGGGAAGAGTTCGAGGTACCGGCGCAGGTGCTCGACATAGAGGCCGGTGTAGAGGTACCGCCATCCGTACACCCAATCGTCGCGTTCCCCGCGGAGCTCGCTCTCAATGGCATCCGCGAACGTCCGTGCCGGCTCACGGCCGCGCGACAGGTTGTAATGATAGGCCGAGAATGCGCGCTCCACCGGATCTCGCAGGAGCACGATCAGACGGACGTCCGGTAGCAGTTCGGCAATTCGCCTCGCGGCATATGGGCTTGGAAGATATGGTGTGCTCGCCTCCCCTCGTAACGGAAAGGAGGCACCAGGCGCGAACAGCGCTTCGTATTCATCCAGGCTGTAGCAGCCACCGCCCCGGAGTCCAATCGGCGTCGCGTGTCGCCCGTCATCGGGACGACGGAGCGTCTGGAGCCGCACGGGATCTGGGAAGCCTCGGATGAAGAACCCAGGCTCCTTCACGGTCGGCATGAAGATCTCCGGGTGTCCACGCAGAAGGTGAAACAGCGTGGTGGTACCGGCCTTCTGGGCACCGATGATCAGGAAATTCGGGAGTGTCATGGGCCTGGCGAGTCGTTCCTGACCCTCTCCGATTTCCCGTTGACTGCGCCGGACGGCGGACTCGTCCATCCAGCGTCCGCGGGCTCTTGCGACGTCCTTCGGCTTCGCCGACCCGGTAGCGCCTGCTTCCCGAACTCATGCGCCTCACGCAGCAGGCGGGGTTGGAAGAGTCGCGTCGTGGCCAGGTACACCAGCGTGCCGACCGTCACCTCGGCCGCCACCAATGTCAGTGGCTGGATACCTCCGAGCCAGAACTTCGCGGCGACTACGGCTAGCGCCATGAGAAGCGTGGCAACGCCAATGCGGACCAGCTGGCTGAGGTATGTCCGGATCGGGACTGCCGCATACTTCTGCGTCCAGTACAGGTTCAAGGGCATCAGGGCATATGCTCCGATGACGAACGCCGCTGCCACCGCGTGAATGCCGAAGGACACCGCGATCGCAAAGCTCGCAACATTCAAGACGCTGGTGAAGAGGCGGAATCGAAAGGCGATATCGGGGTGGCCTGCGGCGTTCAGCAATGACATGTTGAACGTGCGCAGGCTGAGCGCGGGACCACTGAGGAAGAGGATAGCCGCGATGCCTCCACTCTCGGCCCACCGGTGGCCGAAGACGCTGATTGTCACCTCCGGCGCGATGAGAGCGAGCCCGATGTACGCAGGCATGATCGTCAGACTGGCGATGCGCGTCAGCCGGAGATGGGCCTGCAGCATCCGTCCGGGGTCACCCTGCAGGCGTGAGAATGCTGGGAATGCGATCTTCCTGGCGACGTTCACGAGAACCGTCTGGCTGACTTCGAGGAGTCTGTACCCGACCGCATAGACGCCAAGCGGCCCGGCACCCATAACGATGCCGATGAGGAAGCTGTCGGTGTGTCGGCTCAGGAAGGTCAGGAAGTCTGAGCCGACGATGTGGAGCCCGAAGCCGAAGAGTTCACGGAAATGCGCCCAGGACCCGTTGCGGCCGGGCCGCCAGGGGCTCACCCACCACAACATGGCCGCGGACAGGACTGCTGACCCCACGAGTTGACCGACGAGTGCCCAGGCACCCAGGCCTGCGAAGGCCATACCGATGCCGATTGCGCCGCCGCCCAGCGCCCCGGCCAGCGTCCGCAGAGCCAGCACGCGGAAGGCGAGCTCTCGCCTGAGCAGCGCAACCTGAACGCTGGTGAAAGCCGACAGCAAAAACGTCAGCGAGAGGACCTGGAGAATCGGCGCCAGCGCAGGCTCCGAAAACAGAGTCGCGATCAGGCCGGCGGAGCCGATCCCGATGATGGTGAGGGCTGCTCCGGTGAGCAGGGCTACCCAAAAGGCCGTATCAATGTGCGAGCGCGTGATGTGTCGCCGTTGGATCAGGGCATCGCCGAGACCCTGGTCGACCACCACCTGGGCAAGCGCCACGAACACGGTCGCCAGGGCCACCAGACCAAAATCGCCAGGCACCAGCAGTCGAGCGAGGACGATGAAGACCCCGAAGTTGAGCGCCTGGCGGCCCCACAGCTCCGCGATGGTCCAGGTCAGCCCGCGCGCCACGCGGCGCTGGAGGCCGTTCGTATCGGATCCATACTCTGACGGCACCCACGAGTCAGTCATCGGACGTTCACAGGCGCCCGATCATCGGGTTCTGGTGTCCCAACGACGGAGAGACGGGCGTCGTCCGGGCGGCATGCAGCCGCTGGAAATCATCGTCGAGAGTATGCCATCCGCGGTTGGGGCCCCGATGAGCCGGGTGTGACGGTGGCAGACTATCGCGCGTCGCATCGAGATCTGGGCGGCTCCACCGCTGCGGCGCAGGATAGGTACGGTTCGGCAGCGAGGGGACGGCGCGGGTGAGCACGGGTAGGGAGTCGGCGGTGACGGCAGGTCATCAGCCCACGGCTTGGGAAGGCCCGGCGACCGGCTCGGAGTCAGCATGGGACCCGCCCGTATCGTCCGACGCACGACCGCACTTCAGGCCGGACATCGAGGGGCTGCGCGCCATTGCGATCTTGGCCGTGCTGGCGTACCACGCAAGGGCTCCGGGGTTTTCGGGCGGCTTCGTCGGCGTCGACGTCTTCTTCGTCATCTCAGGGTTCCTGATCACCGGCCTGCTGCTGCGAGAGCGCGACCGGACGGGCCGAATCGATCTCCGCGGCTTCTACGCCAGGCGGGCGCGGCGCCTCCTGCCGGCTGCCCTGGTCGTCGTGGCGGTCACGGTTGGGGTGTCCACCCTCGTGCTCTCGCGGCTCCGGTTCCCGGAGGTCGCCGCCGATGCGGCGGCGTCCGCCCTCTACGTATCGAACTACCGATTCGCGCTCACGGCCACGGACTATTTCGCGGCCGACGCACCGCCATCGCCGCTCCTCCACTACTGGTCACTCGGCGTCGAAGAGCAGTTCTACGTCTTCTGGCCGCTAGCCCTGATGGTGGCGATTGGCCTGTGGTCGCGCCGCCGGCTATGGATCCCAATCCTGGTGGTGGCTGGGGCCTCGTTCGCGCTTTCGGTCATCGTCACCGGCGTCCAGCCACCTTGGGCCTTCTACTCCCTGCCGACCCGTGCCTGGCAGATCGCGATCGGCGCCCTCATCGCCATCGGCGCCACATGGATTCGCGTCCCCGGCCACCGGCGCCTCATGGAGATGGTCGGCGTGACGGGGATCGGCCTCATCGTGGCGGCGATCGTGATCGTCAACGAGACGACCGGGTACCCAGGACTGGCGGCGATGCTGCCCGCCGTCGGTGCTGGCTTGTTGGTTGTCGCCGGCGAGCGCCGCGATGCGTTCACGACCCGCCTGCTCGCCTCGCCGGTGCCTCGCTGGTTCGGGCGGATCTCCTACTCCCTCTACCTCTGGCACTGGCCAGTGCTCATCCTCGGGCCGCAATTGCTGGGGCGTGGCGACCTCGGGACGCGCCTCGCCCTTGCCGTGGCCTCGGTTGCCATCGCGGCGGTCAGCACGCACTACATCGAAAAGCCCTTCCGCGTCACCGGGAGGAACGTACACGTCAGGTCAGGCCGGACTCTGGTCGCGTCGGGCGCCGTGTCGCTCGCGGTCGCCGCGTCTGCCCTTATGGCGTCCGTCGGATTCTCGAACTCCTCATCCGGGCACGTGCTTTTGGGCGAGTTACCCGGCCGGTCCGACCCGAGGCCGCGCGCGCTGAAGCCGGTGCTCTCCGGACCAATCCCGGCGGACCTTCATCCGTCGTTGTTCGATGCGCGGACCGACCGCGACGTCCTGGGTACCGATGGCTGCCAGACGGCGTGGACCGATTCGACAGTCCGCGATTGCTCCTACGGCGATCCGGACGCCCGGATGACGGTCGTCCTGTTCGGCGACTCGCACGCGGCGATGTGGTTCCCTGCGCTCGAGCGAATCGCCTCGGAGCGTAGCTGGCGCATCGTCCCCCTGGTGAAATTCGGCTGTGCACCGGTGAGCGTGACGATCTGGGACAACAGGCTCAAACGGGCCTTCCACGAATGCGACGCCTGGAGGAGCGCAGCCATGGCGCGGATCGATGAGCTGCGTCCTTCGATTACGTTGGTCGCCACGTCGCGAAACTACCAGGTGACCATCGACCAGAGCCAGCCGATTCGAGCTGGGGCCGGGACGGTCTGGCGGGGCGGCCTGGTTCGGACGCTCGCCGAGGCCCTCGGCTCGTCAAGCGCGGTCGTCCTGATCGGCGAGTCGCCCCACCATGGCGACGATCCGCTGGAGTGCCTGGCCGCCAGCTCGATGATCGAGTCCTGTCCGGCTCCGCGCTCTGAGGTCGTCGACCCCGCGTACGAGGCGCTCGAAGCAGCCGCGGCGAGGGAGGCCGGCGCGGCCTACCTCCGCACGACAGACTGGCTCTGCCCTGGCGCCGCGTGCCCCCTGGTGATGGACAGCATCCTGGTCTATCGCAACCCTGGCCACCTGACGGCGACCATCACCGCCGCCCTGGCGCCGCGCCTGCTCTGGGAGCTGGATCAGCTTGAGTGAGGCGAGCGCTGTCCCCAGGGACCTCTGCGTCCAGAACGACCGGCACGTCGATGGACGCGGTCATCGCCGCGATGATTTGCGCTGACCGTCACAGGTTCAGGCGCGTACCGTACCCCGTGGCACACTAGCTCCAACCTCGGCGGGAGAACGCATGCAGATCGCGGTCATCGGACTTGGGTATGTTGGTGCCGTTACGGCAGCCTGCTTGGCGCACCTCGGGCAGCTGGTTTGCGGCGTCGACCAAGACGAGGAGAAGGCGGACGCTGTGGGTGCCGGTCGGTCGCCGATTGCCGAGCCAGGGCTCGACGAACTCCTGGAGGCGGGCGTCAAGGCGGGACGCATCGGCACCTGTGACGTTGCCACCGCTGTTGCCGCTGCCGACGTGGTGATGATCTCAGTGGGAACTCCCTCCACACCGTCCGGCGCGCCGGATCTCACCGCCGTGCGGCGTGTGGCCGATGACATCGGCGGGGCCATGCCGCACGATGGCCGTTTTCGTACCGTGGTCGTGCGCAGCACGGTGCTGCCGGGCACGACCGAGGAGCAGGTCCGGCCGATTCTGGAGGGGGCTTCGGGCCTGCAGGCCCGAAGCGATTTTGGTCTGGCCATGAACCCAGAATTCCTCCGCGAGGGCACCGGCATACGCGACTTCTTCGAGGTTTCCCGGACAATCATCGGGGCGAACGATGAGCGCTCGAGCGAGCAGGTTCGTGCCATCTACGAGGGATTGCAGGCACCGGTCGAGATGCTATCGATCCACACCGCCGAGATGGTCAAGTACACCGATAACGCCTTCCACGCCATGAAGGTGGCTTTCGCGAACGAGATCGCGAGCTTCGCCCGAGCCTCCGGGATCGACGGGCGAGAGGTTATGCGCCTGATGGCGACCGACCACCGACTGAACATCTCCCCGGCGTATCTGCGGCCCGGCTTCGCATTCGGTGGGTCCTGTCTCCCCAAGGACGTCCGCGCCTTGATCGATCGGGCGCGAAAGACGGATCTCGACCTTCCGCTGCTCAACGCAACACTCACAAGCAACGCCGCGCACTTCGAGCGCGGCGTGCGGCTGGTGGAGGCTGCGGGCGGGCGACGCGTCGCGCTCCTCGGCCTGTCCTTCAAGTCCTCCACCGATGACCTGCGCGAGTCGCCAGCAATCGCCCTTGCCGAGCGGCTCATTGGCCGAGGCTACCAACTCCGCATCCATGACCCGGACGTCATTCCGACCCGCCTCCGCGGCGCAAATCGCGCATTCATGGAGGAGCACCTGCCTCACGTCGCTGACCTGTTGTGCAACTCCCTCGCCGAGGCGATCGCCGATGCGGAAACCGTCGTTATCGCGAAGGCGTGGCCAGAGCTGAACGGGCTACCCCAGCTGCTCGGTCCGGAGCGAGCGGTCGTCGACCTGGTGGGGGTAAAGGGGCTAGAGCCAAGGGGAACCGAGCGGTATGCCGGCATCGGCTGGTAGCAGCCCGCCACCGGCCGAGCGCGGACAGCGCCGCGCGCTCATCCTCGTCGAGGACCTTCCGGTTCCATTCGACCGGCGGGTGTGGCGGGAAGCGTCGACCCTGCGCGATGCAGGCTGGCGGGTGACCATCGTTTCCCCCCGCGGGCGAACACCCGATGCCCGCCGCTGGCATGAGCGGCTCGAGGGGATCGAGGTTTTCCGCTATCCGTTGCCGACCACGGCCGCCGGCCTCCTGCCCCACACCGCGGAGTACGCGGTGGCCATGCCGGCCAGCCTCATCCTCTCGCTGCTGGCGTGGCGGGGGCGCCGCTTCGACGTGGTCCACGCCTGCAACCCGCCGGACTTCTTCTTTCCGATCGGCTGGCTCTTCCGATCGCTCGGATCGGCCTTCATCTACGATCAGCACGATCTTGCCCCCGAGGTCTACGTGGCCCAGGGAGGCAGACGAGGCGGGCTCGTTCATCGCTTCCTGCGCTGGAGCGAGCGGCGGACCTACCGCGCCGCGGACGTCGTCATCGCCACCAACGAGACGTACCGCCGCATGGCGCTGACCCGCGGCGGTGTCCGGCCCGATCGGGCGTTCGTGGTCCGCTCCGCCCCGGACCCGCAGCGCATCCATCGTGTGGACCCGGATCCGGCGCTGAAGCGCGGCCGGCCGTTCCTGGTGGCCTACCTGGGCACCATGGGACCGCAGGACGGCGTGGATCTCTTCGTGCGCGCGGCGCGACGGGTCCTTGACCAGCGACCGGGCCAGGTGCGCTTCGTGGCCCTGGGCGGCGGCAACCAGCGCCAGGTCCTGGCCGACCTCGGCCGCAGCCTCGGGCTGTCCCACGACGACCTCGCGTTCACCGGTCGCGTGGGTGACGAGGAGGTCCGCCGCACGCTGTCTACCGCGGAGGTCGCCGTCAGCCCGGATCCGGCCAACGACTTCAACGAGCACTCCACCATGAACAAGACGCTCGAGTACATGGCCACCGGCGTACCACTCGTCGCCTTCGACCTTGCCGAGACGCGGGTCAGCGCAGGCGACGCCGCAGCGTACGCACCGCCCAACGACGCGGCTGCGCTCGGCGACCTGGTGATCGAGCTGCTCGACGATCCGGAGCGGCGCGCCCGTTTGGGGGCCATCGGGCTCGAGCGGGTCACCGGACCGCTGTCGTGGGAGCGATCGGCCGAGCAGCTGCTCGCCGCCTACGAAGCGGCGGTGGAGGTGCGCCGGGAGGCGGGCTCGGGAGCTGCCTAGCCCAGCGCGCGCCGCAGGAAGGCGGCCATCTGCTCGCGGGTCACGACGGTAAGCGGGCAGAACTTGCCGCTGCCGCAACCGGTGGTGATGCCGGCCGCTGCCAGCCGGTTGATGCTCGCCTCGAAGATGCTCGCCTCGTCATCGGTGAAAAAGTCGGTCCCGGTCGGATCAGGATCCAGGGCCCGGTCCAGGAAGGCGGCCATCTGCTCGCGCGTGATGGTCACGTCCGGGCAGAACGTGGTGGGCGAGCAGCCGGTCGTGATCTTCGCCGCGGCCAGGCGGTTGATGTCGTTCTCGAACAGGTGACCGGCATCATCGGTGAAGAAATTCGTGTTCGTCTGCGGCAGGTCGAGCGCCCGCACCAGGAAGGCTGCCATCTGGCCACGCGATACGCTCGTCAGCGGGCAGAAACGCTCCTGGTTGGCGACGCAGCCGGTGGTGATGCCCGACGCCTTCAGCCAGGCGATGTCGTTCTTGAACGGCGATGCGCCAAGGTCCAGGAAGCCGGCCACCGGGTCGACGGTCACCAGGAAGCTGGAGCTCGCCGTGTTCCAGTGCGTGGCGAGGTAGCTGCCCGCCGGCGGCTTGGTGCTGAAGTAGTCGTTGCTCTGGCAGTCGAGCAACCGCTCGTAGACCGATGAGCAGCGCAGCACCAGCGACTTCGGGCTCCCATCGGCGTAGCACATGGTGTCGAACTCGTCGATGCAGTGGCCGTAGAACACGCTGGCCGTGCTGGACGTGTTGGGGGCCGTGGGCTGCACGGCGCCCAGCGTGTGCGCGATCTCGTGCGACTCGACGAGCGTGTCCGGCGCCTCCACGCCCCAGCACGGGCGGTCGATGCGGGCGAACAGCCCCAGCCCGGCGGATGGATTCCCGTTCAGCACGTTG
>Ga0299913_10005823_pt1 | contig 10590 bp, 6 predicted proteins | sample RVTome_9_FD_201360 | JGI IMG/M metagenome (GOLD analysis project Ga0299913, IMG submission 201360) | Soil microbial communities from uranium-contaminated site in the Upper Colorado River Basin, Wyoming, United States - RVT155D38 (version 2) ... | reverse complement strand
ACACAACCGAACCACGCCTATTTTGGTACGGCTATTGGAATCTCGAACAATCAACAGGTTAGATGGCCCCAGAAGGGGTGTCGGTTTGAAAGAGCTGCGCTCAGGCGGGGTGAACCGGGGTCGAACCGTTCGGTTCGGTACGTACGGGCGCCGGTGCAATAGGCTTCGTGCAGAGTGCTCGCGGATGGTGAGCGCGATCATGTCGGGCCACACTTTGCCATGTCCGATCGCTTGCCACGGGTTCTACGTGCATGTTTCGCGTGGCACGCATCCCTGCGATCGGCTGCAGAGCTCCTGTGGTATGTGGACTGTCAAATCACGCAAACATTGCTGGATTGACCTCGTCGACCATTGTGATGACATCGGCCGGGATGTTCGCGCGGGCCGCCGCCCTTCTAATATCATCGGCGTTGGGCGCCTCGTAGAGGCAGTAGGTCTTGCGCTTATCTGCGCTCAGAAAGGAGAAGATCCACTTGATCCCTTCTTCGTCATTGATCCGCTCGATCCGCTCGTTCCCCTCCTTCCAGACGGCCAGTTCCAGCTTCTCGGCAAAATTGCGCTCAATGATGAACTTCGGCATGGTCTCGCCTCCCCGTCCAACGCGGCGCAGGCATGCGTTGTCTCCCCTCAATGCTCGTGGCCGCGGAGCTTCTGCCTCAGCGCCACCATATCAAGCCGGGCCGCGCTCTCCAACACTTGATCCATCAACGCGTGCGCACGCATTGCGTCGCCAGCGCGGCGGCGTCGGCGCAGCATCTGCGCGTACGCGTACTGCGAGTGCGCCAGCCACGGCCAGGCGCGCATCGCTTGATTCGTCACGAGCGCCGCCTCGAAATGTTCTTCGGCGGCATCCCAATCGCCGAGAACGTCGGCCAGGGCGCCCAGATAGCGCCCAGCGGCACCGTAGCAGACGGTCGTGACGCCCGCCGTGATGGTCAGGTCTTTGTACGGCGTCAACAGCCGGTAGAGCTGTTCCGCGCGCGCCTTGTCCTGAAGGGCGACGCAAACCTCGGCCAGATAAGCCAGCGTCGTGCTGTGCTTGGCGTCGAGCGGGAAGGCGAACTCGGCGTCCGCGAGCTCGTCCAGTATCCTGATGGCAGGTTTGTGAAAACCTAGGTCGCAGGCGATCAGGGCGAAGCCCGGCTTCCAGGTCGACCGGCCGGGGCTTCCGTCCAGAAACCGCTTGATCACCGGCGCAACCTCGGCCAGCCGTCCCTGCTCGCGCCGGATCGTGAACATCTGGATGCCGTAGACGCCCTCCACCTGGTCACCAAGGGTCCGACGTCCCATCTCCAGGGCCGCTTCGGCGTGGGGTTCCGCGGTCGCGAAATCGCCTTCGAGGATGGCCTGCATGGCACGTCCGTGCCGGGCGATCCATTGGATCAACATCCGCTGCCGCGCCTCGCCCAGGACGGAGAGCTTCTCGAGAGCCTCGTCCATGCGTGGGCGGTCGCACATCTCCGCCGAGACGTAGACGTCGAGGCAAATAACGCGGCCTCGCGAGTCATCGTCATCCAGGGCGTCCGCCAGCGCGAACATTTCGTCGATACGTCCGCGCCAATCGGCAAGATCGGGAGCGGTCCTGGCACTCGCCGGGAAAAAGAAGGCGTTGATCAGACTGTTCAAGACCGCCATACGGTCGTCGATCCGCCGCGCCAGTTCCAGGGCCTGGCGATTGTACTCGGTGGCACGCGTGACATTGCCGGCGAGCAGATTGGCACGGGCGAGGCGGCTGATGACCTGGCACCGCGCCCGCTCGTCACCATCTGCGAGCTGAGTCCGGGCCTGCTCGAGGAGCTCGATACCGTCGTGGACCGGATCATTCGACAGGAAGAGGGTATTGTCGAAGCCCAGCGCGGCCTCGACGAAGGCGGCAACGTCAGCGCGTTCGCGCGCCATCTCGGCCGCGGCGCGAAGGTGAACGAGCGCGTCCGAAAGACGGCCGGCGGCCTCCAGAGCGCGACCGAGGAGTAAAAGGGCTGTGAGCGTCTGGCGCTCCTTCGCCTCGGTGTCCTGGAGCTCCGAGGCCATTGCGAGCACGCGCTCGCAATGACTGACCGCTTCGTAGTTCGCCGACCTCTTGAGTGCCCGCTCCGCCGCGCGCGTCCAGAGGGGCAGAGCCTGCTCGGCCAGCCCCGCCTCCGAAAAATGCCGCGCGATCAGCTCCGGCTGCGACTCCGCGACCTCCTGATGATCCGCGAGCAGGATCTCGCCGATCCGGCGGTGAGACTGCCGGCGGGTGCGACTGAGCAGGGCCCGATAGGCGACGTCCTGGATCAGGGCGTGGCGGAACACATGGGCGCCGCGGACGACCCCGCTCGGGACCACGAGCTGGGCCCGCCCCAGCTGCTCCAGCGCCTCGGTTAGTGCCGCGTCGTCCAGGCCGGTTGCCTTGGTCACGAGCGCTTCGCCGAATTCCCGCCCGATCACCGAGGCGATGAGAGCGACATTCCTGGCCGAGCCGGGCAGCCGGTCGAGGCGCGCCATCAACGATCCCTGCAGGGTCGTGGGGATGGTTGCGGATTCCGCCTCGCTTGCGCCTTCGTGCTCGAGGATCGCCCGCGTCAGTTCCTCGACGAACAGGGGAATGCCGTCGGTCCGCGCCATGATGTCGTCAACCAGTATGCTGGTCGGCACGGCGCCCAGGATGCTGCCCACCAGCTCAGCGATCTGGTTGCGATCGAGCCTGCCGATGGACAAGGTGGCGGCGTGGCTGAAGTCGGTAGCCCAGTCGGCGCGCCAGTCCGGCCGGTGGGTGGTTACCATCATCACCGGCAGATTGGCGATGCGGGCCGTGGCCCGGCGGAGCACCTCCTCGGTCGTCGGATCGATCCAGTGGGCATCCTCGACCACGATCAAGACGGGCGACCGTCGTCCAAGCAGCGCCAGTCGATCGACCAGGGTCGCCAGAGTCTGCTCCTTGAGGTCCTGGGGTGCGAGGTCGAGCTTTGGATAGCGCGCGCCGGTGTCGACCGATAACAGCTCGGCGTAGATCGGTGCGACCGCGGCGACATCCTCGTACAGCTCGCGCAGGAGGCGCTCCAGCTTCTCGGTCCGTTCGGCTGCCGCGTCCTGAGCGACAAAGCCCGCCAAGCGCCGCAGGCGCTCGATAACCGGATGCAGGGCGCTGTTGGTATCGTAGGGAGAGCATTGTAGCCGGATCAGTTCGTGCGGCGCCTGGGCCGCGTGCTCGATGAGCGCTTCGACGAGCCGTGACTTGCCGATACCGGCTTCACCGGCGACGAAGACTGCCTGTCCCTGGCCCGTTCGAGTGGTCGCCCAGCGCTCCCGGAGCATGCCGAGCTCATGCACCCGCCCAACGAAGACCGACAAGGCGCCGCCGCGGGTGGCCTCGAAACGGCTCTCCACATGCCGTTCGCCGATGATCCGAAACACCCGCGTCGCCTGCTCGAATCCCTTGAGCTGTCGTTCCCCTCGATCCTCCAGCTCGAAGGCACCGCCGATAAGCTTGCGCGTCTCCGCCGCCACGAGCAGTTCCCCGGGCTCCGCGGCCGCCTGAATCCGCGCGGCCAGGTTGGGAGTCTCGCCCGCGACTGCCCCTTCCTCGCGCCCGCTCGGCCCGATCAGGTCGCCGACGACGACCCGGCCGGTGGCGATGCCGACCCGCGCCGAGACGGTGGCTTCGTCCGGCAGTCGGATCGATTCCACCGCGGCGAGCGCTTCTAGACCGGCGCGCACCGCCCGTTCCGCCTGGTCCTCATAGGCCAACGGCCAGCCGAAATACGCCAGCACCCCATCGCCGAGATACTTCGCGACGTGGCCGCCATAGCGCGTCACGGCGCCCGCCACGGCATCCTGATAGCGCCGCATCAGATCGCGCATGTCCTCGGGATCGAGCCGTTGCGACAACTCGGTCGAACCTACGAGGTCACAGAATAGGACACTCAAAAAACGGTACTCGGCTTCTTTGGAGGCCTCCTCGGATGGGGGCGCTGTAACGGCGGGTGCGTCCCCGGGATCCGGCTGCGCCTTAAGCGCGGTCGTGAGCTCGGCGATTGCGGCAAGCAAAATCCTCCGGTGGCCGAGCGAAACGCCGAGCTCGCGCAGGTCGGCCTCGGTCAAGTGGGGGAGCGCCCGGACGTCGACGTCGTTCTCGACGAAGACGTCCAGGTACTGCCCAAATCCGAGCTCGCCCAGCCAGTTCTCGATCGAGGCGCTCATGTCATGAGGCTGCACCCAATGGGATCGCCGGCGCTAGGTCCTCCGCCGAGCCACTATGCCGCAGCAGGCGGGATATTCTGGTTCACGCGGAACAGGTTCTCGGGATCATACCGGCTCTTCACCTTGGCGAGACGCTCGTAGTTGGCGGCATACGTCGCCTGCACGCGCGAGGCTCCCTCGTCCTGCATCATGAAGTTCACGTAGCCCCCCTCGAGATTAAACGGATGCACCGCTTCCCAGTACTGGCGCGCCCAACGCTTCAGGTCAGGCGCCTTCCCTGGATCGGGGTCGATGCCGGCGACGACCATCGACCACGTAGCGTCCCGCTGGCTCCACGCCGTTGCATCCCCGGCCACACGATGTACTGCGCCATCAATCGGATAGAGATGCATCAGTGACAGCTCGCTCGGCGTCTGCGCCGCCTGCTCCAGATGCGCGTCGATGGCCTCGTCGGGCAGATCCTTGACGAAATCGCCCTTCCAGTACCATTGCAGGCCGGGGGGCAGCAGGGGATCGAACAGTCCCTGCAGCGTCGGGAATGGCATCATCGCCATGCCATCGAGCAGCGGCGGCGGCAGCGCGTCTCGCACCGGTCGCATGGCCGCGACGCCTTGCTCCTCGGAGCCGTTGTAGCACGAGATCAGTGCGCAGATCCGCTGCCCCCAGATCTCGCGCGGGAAGGGCGCGGTTGAGGGCACCGTCTTCAGCCCGAGGAAGCAGCAGAGCTCCTCCGGCGCGCCAGCCAGAAATTCGCGGTACCAGGGCATGATCTTTTGGGCATGCGCGCTGTCCCAGAAGATCGGTCCGGCGTAGACCATGTCGACTGGATGGGCCCGGAACAGGAAGCTGGTGACGACACCGAAGTTCCCGCCGCCGCCGCGCAGCGCCCAGAACAGATCGGGGTTGCGCTCTTCGCCGGCGATCACGACCGAGCCGTCCGCGAGCACCACGTCGGCCGCGATCAGGTTGTCGATGGTGAGGCCACATTTGCGCGTGAGATAGCCGGTACCGCCACCCAGCGTCAGACCCGCCACGCCGGTGGTCGAGACGATTCCTGCGGGCACGGCCAGCCCGAAGGCATGCGCGGCGTGGTCGACATCGCCCTGGGTACAGCCCGGGCCGACGCGCACCGTGCGCGCCTCGGGATCGACCCGCACCCCTTTCATCTCGGACAGATCGATCACCAGCCCGCCATCGCAGCTGCCGAGCCCGCCGCCGTTGTGACCGCCGCCGCGGATGGCGATCAGGAGCCCATGCTCGCGACCGAAATTGACCGCGCAGACGACATCGGCCACGTCAACGCAACGTGCGATCAACGCCGGTCGCTTGTCGATCATGCCATTGTAGAGCTGGCGGGCCTCTTGGTAGCCTTGGTCCGACGGCCCGATTACGTTGCCGCGCAGCGCATTACGAAGGTTCTGAATTTCTGGCTCACCAAGCATGATTTCCTCCGATGTTGAGGCGCGACCCAAACGCCGGCATTCAGTCGTCACCGGTGTCTGGCGCAGGCACATACGCCAAGACGCACAGCTGATCGCTGGCTTGCAGTTTACTCCGTCAGGCGCGTAGCCCCAAGTCCACTCGCTGCTCTTCTCAACTCCACGCCGCGTCCGCCTGGGCGCTGCTCTGTTTGGTCAACGTCGCCGGGGCCCGACCCGGCGGCCCAGCGAAGCTTGAACCCGGGTCGAGGCCATTGCTGTCCGATTGGCCTCTCCCGACGCGTCAGTTCCACTGGCTAAAGCTCTCACATGCTCAGGTGGCTAGCGCCCTTTCGATCGCCTGGGCCGGCAGGTTCAGGCCGGCGCGCGCCGCCTCCTCGCGCAGACGACACAGCCGATCGGCAACGTCGCCAGTGCGATGGCCCCGCCCGACCCCGGCGAGCGCTCGGCCGCGGGCGATGAAGAAGTCGCTCCAGGGTAAGGGCTCATCGTGCGTGAAAGCGGTGAGACGCGAGGCGTAGCGCTCCGCTCCGTCCCAATCGCCGACGCTCAGCGCCGCGTCAATGGCGTCGCGGTAGAACCACAAATGGTTGTGGCCGACACAGCCTTCACCAAGCAGCCGCTCCCCTTCCTCCAATGCAGCGTTCCTGGCGCCCAGGTCATCGGCGCTCAAGGCGATCTCAACCAGCACGCGCGGCCCGAAGAACCGGATGCCGGTCTCGCGGCTCGCGGCGATCGCCTCGCCGAGCAACGCGCGGGCGTCGGCGAGCCGTCCTTCGGCGCGGCAAATCTTGGCGAGGTAGACGCGGTTTTCCGGCACGAAGCGGCGTGCGCTGATGTGCTCGATGAGCGCTGCCGCTCGTTCCAGCTGGTCCCTGGCCCGCGCCAACTCGGCTAGATCGTACAGCGCGAAAGCAGCGATGTTGTGCGCCAGAAGCTGGGCGCGGTGGTGGCCGACCCGGGTCGCCGCCTCTGCGGCAGCGAGCGCATCCTCGGCGGCTTGAGGCAATTCGTTGGCGTATTGCCGTGTGAGCGCCGCCATGTTTGAGTTGGCGACCTCGATGCGCCCGAAGCCGTGCTCGCGGCAAACTTCGACGCAGCGGCGGAAGTTGCGGTGCGCCGTCAGCATCTGGCCACGCACGTAAGCTGCATCGCCGAGCCCGCCGAGCGCCCGAGCCTCGCCGACCGCGGAACTCGCCTGGCGCGCGTACCACAGCGCAAGGTCGTGCTGTTGCACGCAGCCTTCGATGTTACCGAGGGGGAAGTAGATGTTGCCACGCAGATGATGGATCCGGGAGAGCTCGGCAGGCAGGTCGGCCGTACGTGCGGCTTTCTCCGCCTGATCCAGCGCGGCCAAGGCTTCGTCATGGCGATCGCTCATCCGCATCCCGGCGGCCAAGCCGAACCAGGCATGGCAGCGCTCGACATCGTCTTGCGCCGCTGTGCTGGCGCTTTGGTAGGCGTCGATCGACTCCTGAACGGCTCCGAGGTCGTGCAGGATCTCGCCGTGCAGACAAGTGATAGCGAAGATGTCGTGGCGATCGACCGCGATGGCGAGCCCGCGCTGGACCAAGCGACGCGCGCGCTCATAGTGATAGTCCCCTATCTGCGCACGGCTGGCCGCGAGGTAGGCCTGCGGCGCTGCCGGGTCTTCGGCCCGCTCGAGGTGCTCGGCGTGCAACACCAGGTCACGCCGGGCGAACCAGTGGGCGGCCCGCCGGTGCAGCTCGCGGCGCCGGGCCTTGAGCAGCGATTCGTAGACGGCCTCCTGGATCAGCGCATGCGCGAACATGAACTGCTCGCCTTGAGGGCGTACGAGGAAGTGCCGCACTAACCCGGCGCAGTCGTAGTCCGACCGCTGGAGCAGGGCATTGAGCGCTTCCAGATCGAAGCGCTGGCCGAACACGGAAGCGGCCTGCGCTGCCCGCCTGTCGTCCGGATCGAGCCGGTCCACCCGGGCCTGCACGAGGCTCTGCACCGAACCCGGCACACCGGTCTCAGCGCTCTCCTCGGCGTGGCGGAGGAGCTGCTCCAGGAACAGCGGGTTGCCGCCTGCCCGCTCGATGCAACGCCGAGCCAGCTCGCCAAGGACGTCGAAGTAAGTGCCGGCGAGCGCCTCCGCCTCCTGCGGCCGCAGCGGACCGAGGTCGACGGTCATGAGCGGGCTGCCAGCAACACGCGAGCGCCACGCACGATCGAGCGGATCGCCTTCGATGCGCGAGGTCATCAGCAGTATCGCCGGGCACCCAGCAACCGTCTCGGTCAGCGCCGCAAGATGGTCGAGCGTCAACTGGTCGGCCCAGTGGAGGTCCTCGACCACCAGCAGCTGTACCCGTTTGCCGCTCGCCCGCGCGACCAGCTCCGCCACGGTCTCCCGCTTGCCGCGATTGCGGGCGGCATTGTCCATGGCGTCGTAGAGCGCCCGCAGCTCCAGCGGCTGTGGCACGTCGAGCAGATCGTTCAGGTGTACCCGCCGGTCGGTCGCTACCAGGTTGTCCGCGAGCGCTCGTGCCGCAGCAGCCTCGAGGGCCACCTGTTCGCTTGTACTCGAGAGGCCGAGCAGGCTGCGCACGAGCGAGCGGATCGCGTCCTGACCGATGCCCGCGCCGAAGTCGAGGACTAGGCCACAGTGACAGGCGAAACCGTCGCGGTCGGCCGCGGCCTGAAACTCCTCGACCAAGCGCGTCTTGCCGATCCCTGCTTCGCCGCGGACATAAAACGCCTGGCCGAACCCGGATGTGCGGCAGGCCGTGAGCGCCGCCTCGAACTGACGCAGCTCGCCCTGGTGGCCGACGAATGGCCGGCGGCTTGACGCCCCCGTCGCCTCGCGGAACGCGAGCAGTCGCCACACCCTGACGGGCTTTGCGAGCCCTTTGACGGCCACCTCCCCGACGTCATCACACCCAAGCCGGTCGGCCAGCACCCGGTGGACCGCGTCGGAGATCAGGATCTCGCCTTCCTCGGCCTCCTCGGTAAGGCGCGAGGCGAGGTTCACCGATTCACCGGTCACCGTGTACTCCCGGTGGCTACCGCCGCCAGCACCGCTCGCCACCACCTGTCCACTCGCCACGCCGATGTGCACCCCAATCGGACGGCCCAGCTCTGCGCCAAGCCCGGGCACCTGGCCGCGAATATCGAGCGCGGCGCGCACCGCGCGCCCGGCATCGTCGTGGTGGGCGACGGGCGCGCCGAACGTAGCCATGACGCAGTCGCCGATGTGCTTGTCCACCGTGCCGCCGTAACCTTCGATGATTCCATCGACGCGGTCGAAGAAACAGCCGAGCAGGGTGTGGACCTCTTCGGCGTCAAGTTCGTCGGTGAGCTTGGTGTAGCCAGCAAGATCGGCGAACAGCACCGTCACCTGCCGCCGCTCACCTTCAGAAAGAGTCGAGGCGGTTGTGTCCGCCGCAAGCTCCAGGGCACCGTTGGCCGGTGCACCGGTTGCTGGCGCATCGTCTGTCCTGCGCAAGGCGGCGATGGCATCGAGGAGCTTACGCCGGTGGCCGACTGCGGTGACGCCAAGAGCCGTCAGGTCTTCGGCTGTGAGCTGTGGCAGAACGTCGGCATCAACATCGTTCTCGCGGAACGCCAGTTCGTACCGCTCCAGGCCCAATTCACGAAGCCATGCCGCAACTTCCACAACCATCCTCGACATCGATGCGACGATCATCCAATCAAGGCAGGTTAACAAACCCACCGGTTCGCGAACAGCCATCAACGCGACAGGTCGCTCCGCTGCTCCTCCCACGCCAGCGGCCCGTTGCCCAGCACCTCCGCAAGCCTGAGCCCCTTCGGCTGCCGCCCGTCCAGGATCACTTCCACAATGTCCGGCGCCAGGCAGGTGAGCGGCAGAAGCCGGCAAACGTAAGCGTCGGTCACGCCCTCCTGCTCGGCGAGGTCGGTGATCGACTTGGCCTGACCGCTCTCGATCCGCCGCCGCCAGCGGTGCGCTCGGAGCAGCGCCTTGATGATGGTATCGTCGGGCGCGGCTTCGGCGCCGGCCTCGCCGCCCCCTCCGGGGCCATGATCAGCTTCCGGCCGCCGCGGCGCTGAAGCCGCATCGGGATGCAGATGGTCAGGGTATCGAGTTCGAGAGCGGCTCGCCCGGTCATTATTCTGCGGCCTCCAGCAAGGCTTCGGAGGCGGCCGGAGCAGGAGGCCCCTGGTCGGCCAGCTCCGCGACAAGGCTGCGAATCCCGGCGGCATGTAGCGTGACGGAGATACCGTCGGGGGGCGACGCCGCTCGACCGAGAGCCGCAGGATCCGCGCCCGCTCGGCGGGATAGAGTTCGTCCCACATCGGCTCGAGCGCGCCCGGGGCGTCGAATGACCCCGCTCGAGCGCCGTACTATCCGGAAAGGGAGCGTGGACGCCTCTTCTGGATAGCCTCGAAGCGATCGATGCATTCGGTCAGGCGACGCAGCGTCTCAGCCTCGCACTGAACCTGATCCATAGCCACCTGCGCTGGCGCAAGTCCGACGGTCCCGCTCCGAGGTGCCACGCTCACCGCACACAGCAGCAGCAGGGCCGCACCGAGCTGGACGCAGATGAAACGGTTCTTCAGCATGATGCGCATCTTGCCGTGTCTCCCACCGATAACAGCTATCCGGCCTGGGAGCCGCTGTTGAACTAGGCCGCCTTGCTGGCGGTGCTGAGGGTTTTTCCAGCACTCCTGGCTGACGTGAAGAGCGCTCGGAAAAAGAGCTGGTAGGCGCTGGGCGTCTGCACCTCGATGCCAAGGCACCGGGCCGCCCGGCCGTGTTCACGTTGCTGCTGCGGCATCATCATCGTGCTTGCCCCTCCCGTAGCTGCTCCCCGCGAAGGATATCGCCCGCCTGGTAAACAGATGGCAAACACCCGCCCTTGCATTCGGGGCCGGGACAATGTGTGCTGCGAGACGGTTCGTCTGTTGAGGCACGCGAGTCGAAATCGCGACAGCGAATGACCGCAGTCGGCCGCATCCCATGAGC
>Ga0299913_10005822_pt1 | contig 10590 bp, 9 predicted proteins | sample RVTome_9_FD_201360 | JGI IMG/M metagenome (GOLD analysis project Ga0299913, IMG submission 201360) | Soil microbial communities from uranium-contaminated site in the Upper Colorado River Basin, Wyoming, United States - RVT155D38 (version 2) ... | reverse complement strand
ATCGGTGGGGCCGCATTGTCCGGTGGCATCGGAACCATTCCCGGGGCGATCATCGGTGCCCTCGTCATGCAGTCGCTCCAGTCCGGCATGGTGCTCATCGGGGTCGGTGCTCCCCTGCAGGACGTGGCACTCGGCGTCGTCTTGGTGCTGGCAGTCGCCATCGACACCATCTACCGGAGGAGGGCGGCAACGCGATGACGATGCCAGATACCAGAGGCGTCCCACTGGTCGAGATGAGGGACATGAGTGTCAGCTTCGGTGGTGTCCACGCGGTCAAGGACGTCAGCATCGATCTCTACCCGGGCGAGATCCTCGGTCTGGTCGGCGGCAACGGGGCGGGGAAGTCCACCCTGATCAAGACCCTCTCCGGGGCGCAGAAGGCCGATTCGGGGGAGATCTTCATCAAAGGCGACTTGGTGAGCATCACTTCGCCGAGAGACGCAAAGACACACGGGGTCGAGACCATCTATCAGACCCTGGCACTGGCCGAGAACATCGATGCGCCGGGCAACATGTTCCTGGGACGTGAGATGACCACCCGTTGGGGCACACTGGACGACAGTTCGATGGAGACGGCCGCACGCACCGTGATGGGCCGCCTCAACCCGCAATTCCAGAACTTCAAGGTGCCGGTCGCATCCCTCTCCGGCGGCCAGCGTCAGTCCGTCGCCATTGCCAAGGCGGTGCAGTTCAACGCCAGGATCCTGATCATGGACGAGCCCACCGCCGCATTGGGCCCGGCCGAGACCGAGCAGGTGCGCCAGTTGATGCGCCAGCTGAAGGCGGAGGGTCTCGGGATAATCCTGATCAGCCACGACATCCACGACGTGTTCGACCTGGCGGATCGGATCAGTGTGATGCTCCAGGGCCGGCTGGTGGGAACGGTGAACAAGGCCGACGTGACCATGGACGAGGTCCTGGCCATGATCATCATCGGGAAGCTGCCCGAAGAGGTGACCACCACCGAGCTGGAACAGCTGCACGGCTGATTTCCAGGAAGGGGATCCGATGGGAATTCTGCAGGGGAAGACGGCCTTGGTGACCGGGGCCAGCCGTGGGATCGGCGCCGCGGTGGCCAGGTCGCTCGCCGCCGATGGAGTCAGGTTGGGTCTGGCTTCGAGAAGCGGAGACGACCTCGGGTTGCCTGACGTCGTGGCCCAGCCCGCCGACGTGCGTGATGCGGAGGCCATGGAACAGATCGTGGCGGCAACCGTTGACCGCTTCGGTGGGCTCGACATCCTCGTGGTCAACGCCGGGGTCGGGGCTTATGGGCCCTTCCTCGACCTCGCTCTCGAGGACCTCGACGAGATGATCGATGTCAACGTCAAAGGCGCCCTCTATTCGATCCGCGCCGCCCTGCCCCATCTCCAGGCCAGCGGTGCGGCCGACATCGTGACCGTGGCCAGCGAGGCCGGGAGGAGGGGCCTGCCCTACGAGGCGGTGTACTGCTCCTCCAAGTTTGCCCAGATCGGGTTGACCCGCGCCCTCGACCACGAGCTCCGGGAGCAAGGGATCCGCTGCACCAACGTGGCCCCGGGCGGTGTGGCCACAGACTTCGCCATGGGCCACGGCCGCACACCGGACATGCCAGAGCTGAAAGGGATGATGTCGGCCGAGGACGTGGCCGAAGCCGTGCTCTTCGTCCTGACCCGGCCCAGAAACCACCGCATCCTCGAGGTTGCTTTCCGCCCGGTCACGGAGACCAGCTGGGGCTAGCGGTGGAAGGTCGGCCGCAGCGCCGGATACAGCCCCTGGTATGACTCGTGAGCCCTCCGGTAGAGCTCGACATCGTCTGAGGGCTGGGCAGCCGGCTCGACCTCGACCACCGCGGCGGCAGCCTCCTCCACCGAGGCGTGCCAGCCGGCCCCGACCGCAGCCAGCAGGGCCGCCCCGTAGGCGGCGCCCTCCTCGGTGGGCACGGTGGCGATCTCCGCTTCGAGGACGTCGGCGAGGATCTGACGCCACAGCGAGCTGCGCATGCCCCCTCCCGACGCCCTGACCTGATCGGGCCGGACCATGCCCGATGCGATCATCAGGTCGAGACCGTCGCGAAGCCCGAAGGCGACCCCTTCGAGCACAGCCCGGGTCAGGTGACGGAGGTCGTGGCTCACGGTCAGGCCCACGAACGCACCGCGGGCAAGCGGGTCGGGATGTGGAGTGCGCTCGCCGGTCAGGTAGGGCAGGAACAGCAGCCCCTCGCTTCCGGCAGGCACCTCGGCCGCCCCCTCGACCAGGGTGTCGAAGGTCTGGCTGGGCGCCAGGGTGTCCCGGAGCCAACGCAGGCTTCCCGCCGCCGACAGCATCACACCCATCATGTGCCATCGTCCCGGCACTGCGTGACAGAAGGCGTGGACCCGGCCCCCGGCCTCCACCGAGGGGCCATCGGTGGTGGCGAACACGACACCCGAGGTGCCCAGGGAGAGAGCCACCACGCCGGGCGCAACCGCTCCAACGCCTACTGCGTTCGCCGATTGGTCCCCTCCTCCGGCCACCACCGGGGTGCCGGGGCGGAGCCCGGTCAACTGTGCCGCTTCCGGGGACACCACCCCGGTCACCTCCGGCCCCTCGAACGTCGGGGGGAAGAGGTCCGGGTCGAGGTCGAGGGCGCCGAGGACATCCGGCGACCAGGTTCGATTGGCCAGGTCGAAGAGGATGGTCCCCGAGCCGTCGGCGACGTCGATGGCATGGTCGCCGGTGAGCCGGAAGCGCACGTAGTCCTTGGGAAGCAGCACGTGGCGGACCCGGCTCCAGTTCTCCGGCTCGTGCCTCTTCACCCAGAGCAGCTTGGGAGCGGTGAAACCGGTCAGGGCGTCGTTGCCTGTGACCTGGATCAGCCGATCCCGGCCCACCAGGTCTCGGATCTCGTCGCACTCCTGTTCCGTTCTCTGGTCGTTCCACAGGATCGCCGGTCGCACCACCTCCCCATCGGAGTCGAGGAGCACCGACCCGTGCATCTGCCCGGTGAGCCCGACCGCATCTATCTCCGAGCCGGCGACACCGGTGTCTGCCAGCACCTGTCTCACCGCCGCCATCGTGCCGTCCCACCAGAGCCGGGGGTCTTGTTCCGTCCATTGCGGTCTTGGGATCTCGTAGTCGTAGGAGGCCGAGGCCACCCCCCGCACCGCTCCGTCCTCCCCGGCGAGGATCGCCTTGGTGGCGGTCGTGGACGAGTCGATCCCGAGAACGAGGGTCATCGACCGTCCCCGTCCACGACCCGTCGATAGGCGTCGTCGAGATCGTCACATGGCGTGACCTCCCAGATCTCTTGGTGGGAAACGCCCGCCCCCTGCTCCAACGAGGTGATCGGCCCGACGCTCTCCAGTTCGCAGAACGACCCATCCGCATAGACCTGGGCCACTGCTCCCATATCGGGGTAGCTGCCTGCTCCTGCGGAGGGGGCGTCCTTGGTGAGGAGATGCCCCTGGAACAGAAAGCCCAGTCGTCGGGGCGCCGGGCCGGTCCCCACCTTCAGCGGCGTGCCTGCCACGGATTCGATGATCACCGCTTGTTCGAGCCAGGTCAGCCGGGGGTCGGACAGATCGGTGTAGGGCCAGAGGACCAGGCTGTGGGAGGCCTGGAGGCCTGGCGGCCCGGGGGCGATCAGGGGCACGAGTGCCGCGCCACCCAGGGGGACCTGGGTGATCGCCCAGGCCGCAAGCTCGATCGTCTCGGGGGCGGCGTTGACGATGGTGTGGCCCACCGAGAGCCTCCCGCCGTCGAGGCGGAGCTCGATCGACTTGATCAGACCGGCCTGATCTGCCGGCCCGGTGATCGTGACCCGGTCCGTGTCGGTTTTGACATCACAGGGGTGCTCGTCGGGCGCGTAGGTGATCGTCGGCACCTCCGGTGAGGCCCAGAGCCGGTGTCCGCCGTGGAACCGGTACGTCCCGGAATCGGGACGGTCGATGACCACGTCAGGGGAGAGGACGGCGAACATCTCGGGGCCGGCTTCGAGCCGCAAGCCCGCCACACGCGGACCGTAGGCGGTGGCAATCGAGAGGCGGTAAGGCCCCAGGTCCAGGTCCACGGCACCCGGGGGGCGGGCGGCGACGCCGGGCATGTGATCAGTTCCCGGTGGTCCAGATGATCCGATTGACCCGGTTCTCCAGCAATTCCTGCCCGCCGGACACCGGGTCCGGGTCGATCTCACCCGAAGCGACCTTTGCCTCCAGCGACTCGAGGCTCTCGCCGCCCCCTAGGATCGACGTCCCCAGGTCAGAGGACCAACCCGCGTATCGCTCGTCCAGGGGGCGGGACAGTGTCTCCGACTCGATCAGGTTGGCAGCGACGAGGAGGGCGCGGGCCAGAGTGTCGATGCCGCCGATGTGGCCGTGGAACAGATCGGTCCGGTCCATCGACTGGCGACGGAGCTTGGTGTCGAAGTTGAACCCCCCGGTGGTGAACCCGCCTCCCTTGAGGATCTCGTAGATGGCCAGGGACAGCTCGTCGACCGAGTTGGGGAACTGATCGGTGTCCCAGCCGTTCTGGTAGTCGCCCCGGTTGGCGTCGATCGAGCCGAAGATCCCGTTGGCCACCGAATAGGCGACCTCGTGATGGAAGGAGTGCCCGGCCAGGGTGGCGTGATTGCCCTCGATGTTCACCCGGTACTCGTCGGCGAGGTCGTAGCGCTCGAGGAACCCGTGCACCGTCTGGCAGTCGTAGTCGTACTGGTGTTTGGTCGGCTCCGCCGGCTTGGGCTCGATGAGCAGGGTTCCGGTGAACCCGATCTCGTGCTTGTGCTCGGCCACCATGGTGAGGAAGCGGGCGAACTGGTCCCCTTCCCGCTTCAGGTCGGTGTTGAGCAGGGTCTCGTAACCCTCCCGGCCGCCCCAGAGCACGTAGTTCGCCCCATCCAACCGGTGGGTCGCCTCCAGGGCATGCTTCACCTGGGCGGCGCCATAGGCGAACACCTCGGGGTCTGGGTTGGTCGACGCGCCGGCCGCGTAGCGGGGGTGGGAGAAGAGGTTGGCGGTGCCCCAGAGGAGGCGGACCCCGGTCTCGGCCATCTTCTTCTCGGCGTAGTCGACCATGACGTCGAGGTTGGCCGCGGAGCCGGCGAAGGTATCGGCCTCGGGGGCGATATCGACATCGTGGAAACAGAAGAACGGCGTGCCCAGTTTGGAGAAGAACTCGAAGGCGGCATCCATCTTTTGACGGGCCGCAGCCATCGGGTCGTCGGTGTTTCCCACCCAGGGACGGTCGAATGTGCCGGAGCCGAACACGTCGCTCCCCGGCCAGCTGAACGAGTGCCAGTAGCACACCGCGATCCGGAGCTGATCCTCCATCCTCTTCCCGAGAACGACCCGTTCAGGGTCGTAGATCCGGAACGACAGGTCGTCGACCGACTCCGGTCCCCCGAATCCGATCGGACCCTTCACATCCGCAAAGAACTCGCCTGACATCGTCGTCCCTTCTGAGCCGTGACGATCACGGTCTTGGTGTGAGCTCGGGCCGGCCGAGACCGGGTCCCGGCACCGCCCGCCGCAGACACCGAACACTATTTGGGCCGTGGGCATCCGGCAAAGGCGGGCCGTGACACGTGGGGGTGCAGACGCACCTGTTAACAATGGCCCGGTGACCGCTCCTCTCCGCCCATCTCGGCCGTCGCCTTGCTCACCATCGGCCTCGGCGACTGGGGGCCTCTCGGAATGGCCAACTCGGCGGTAGTGGAAGAGATCTCGGGCTGGGTATCCGCAGCCCTGGCAAGATGAGGTAGCCATGACACACATCGGAGTGCTGACCGCAGGGGGCGACTGTCCCGGGCTCAATGCCGCGATCAGAGGGGTGGTGGCCCGGGCCACCGCGGCTGGGGCCCAGGTGTCGGGGATCGAAGATGGCTGGCATGGCCTGATGGAAGGTCGGACCAGACCGCTGACCCGAGACGACGTCCGGGGGATCCTGACCCGTGGCGGGACGATTCTGGGGACTTCCCGCACCGATCCCTACCACCACGGCGAGGGTCTTGCCTCGCTCGCGTCGACTCTCGACGCGACCGGCATCGAGACGGTGGTCGTGATCGGCGGCGACGGCTCGCTCAGGACCGCGGCACGTCTGGGGGAGGAGGGTCTCGGGGTGGTCGGTGTGCCCAAGACCATCGACAACGACATCGAAGGGACCGACGTCTCATTTGGGTTCAACACCGCGGTCCAGATCGTGACCGATGCGATCGATCGGCTGACCACGACCGCCGAGGCTCACAACCGGATCATGGTTGTCGAGGTCATGGGCAGACAGTCGGGGTGGATCGCCGTCCATGCCGGCCTGGCCGGGGGAGTGGAGGCGATCCTGGTCCCGGAGCGGGAATACGACATCGATGACCTGGCGCGCCGGGTGATCTCCCGTCATGAGTCGGGGAGCGACTACTCGGTGGTGGTGGTGGCGGAGGGAGTCCCCGCCCCCACCGGTGAGAGGGTCACGATCGGAGCCGACCTCATGGGGTTCGAGCGACTGGGTGGGGTGTCGACCTGGATCGCCGCCGAGTTGGAGCATCGCACCGGATATGAGACGAGGGTCATGATCCTCGGGCATCTGCAGCGGGGGGGCACGCCCACCGCCTTCGATCGGGTCCTGGCCACGCGGATGGGGATCCGGGCAGCCGAGGCGGCCCTCGACGGCGATCACGGGAAGATGGTCGCCTGTATCGGCTCGGAGATGAAGCTGGTCCCGCTGTCCACGGCGGTGGCCGTGCCGCGGTTGGTCCCCGACACGACCCTCGATGAGGTCGGATGGTTCCTGATCTGAGTGCTCGGCTCTCAGCCGGTGGAGCGGAGCACCTCGACGATGGTGGCCTGATACGGGCCGCTCGGCGCATCGACCGTGACCTCGTCTTTGACCCGATGACCGAGGATGGCTGACGCCAGCGGGGACTCCGATGAGATCCGACCCGTGTCCAACCCGGCCTCGGCCGGGTGCACGATCAGATGACGCACCTCTTCGTCGTCTCCGATTCGAACCGTCACCCAGTCCCCGATCTGGACGACGTCGGGGTCTTCGGGGATCTCGTAGACGCTGCCTGCGGTCTCGAGCACGTATTTGAGCTGCTCCAGCTCGCGCATGGCCAGGTCGTACTCCAGACGGGGCGCCATCTCGTCGTCTTCGTCGTCGATGGCTTCCACCAGAGCGGGGATGGTCTCTTCTTCGAGGCGACGGGCTCGCTCGGCCAGACGTTGACGGCCCTCCTCGGTGAGAAGCGGTGGTTCGCTCGATGGGGCCATTCTGGAAGTCCTTTGCTCGCCTACCCGCAGCAGCCGAAGCCCGGCGGGATAAAGAAGAGCCCGATGAGCGACTTCCTGCGCTGGTATTAACCAGATCAGGTTCTGCGGTCACCGGCTCCTATTGCCAGACTCTCAGCCGGGAAGTCACCCAGCACCCGTAGCCACCCTTCGGGCTCTTCAGATTGAACCTTTGCACACGGATCGGGGTTTGTCCAGTGGCTTCCCCGGGTCCCGTTCACCGCCCGTTGCGGAGCTCGACTTGTCCGGCAGCACCGGGATGGGCGAACGCCAGGAGGCGCTCTCCCTCTTCTTCCACCGCCGGCGCCTCGGCTTTGCGGATCGGGCGGAGGACGCTCACCTCGAGCCGGGCGGCATTTCTCGACCGGTGCAGCTTCCACGACCCGCTGAACACCCCGTCGACCAGGAGGTTGCCCGCCCAGCCCGAAGGGATCACGCCGGGGAGGAAGAAGCGGGATCGGTCCGAGTGCCCGCAGGACGTTGTCGTACTCGGGGAGGAAGCGGGGCGGAACCCGGGTGTCCTCGTCGAGGATCGGGGCATCGGGGAGGTCGAAGAGCTCGGCCCCGTCCTCGCCCTGGAACACCCGGAGCCGGGGACGCATCGCCTCCACCACCGGCCGCAGCCCCTTGAGCCTCGACCAGACTCTCATGTCCGCGATCGAGGCGGGTCCGAAGGCGGCCAGATATCGGTGGACTGTCGTCTCGATCGATGTCGTGGTCGGCAACTCCACCCCGGACCAGCCTTCGATGGTGGCCCATGCCGCCGGCCCGGTTCGGCCCAAGAGCCCTCGTGGCGTCACCTGAACCAGAGGGAGCAGGTAGGTGACCACCTGGGCCAGCGATGCGCCCGGTGTCCCCGGCTCCTTGGCGAACGAGGTGGAGCCGCGCACCGCGGCCAGGGTCGGTTGGAGCTGGGCACGGAGTACGACGAAGTCGGGTGTCGTGGCCAGATGGAGGGTGGCCCGCATCAATGCCCCCCGCACCGCCTCCCGTCGTTCCATCCGGCCGGAGAGCTCGGTCGGATCGAAGGCAGCGACCCTCGACCACAGGGCGTAATAGGGATCGCGTGGGTTCTGCGCTTGCATCCCGACCAGGGACTCGATGATCTCGGCGGCCGGGCGGCTCGATCGTTCGAGTAGGAACTGGCGCCCCAGGGTGGTGCGGTTGAGCGCCCGCCTGCTGATCGAGTCCACCAATGGCACGCTACAGCTGGCTCGGCGGCGATTGCCCGGGCCGGAGTCAGCGCGCCTAGTGCTTGATCTCGAGCCCGCCGAACAGCACGGTTGCGTTGATGGCCAGCGTCGGAGCATCGGCGGCGACCTGCTCTTTGGCCGTGGCATTCTCGATGCCCCCGAACAGGGGCAGGCCCCGGGTGGCCACGTGCCACCCGCGCGGCACGGTGACCTCCACCCCTCCGAACGCGGCGAACACGTCGAGCACGGCTCCCGGCGCCGGGGTGGCATCGCGGAGGTCGACCTCGGCGCCGCCGAAGACGGCCGAGATGCTCCCACCCTGGAATTGAGTGGAATGCGAGGCGATCTCGCTGCCGGAGAAGACGTTGAAGCTGTTGATCCGGTCACCCGCTTCGGTCCTCGTCCCGAGGCCGCGCCCGAAGATCACCAACAGACCGACCAGGATGATCGCGGCCGGGATGATGATGTTGCCGAGGTCGACGATGTCGAGGCGAGAGAGGAGGAACGCGAGCCCGACGGCGCTGATTATCAGGGCCACCGGCCAGTGACTCGGGTTGGCGGCGAAGGTGAGGATCCCGGCGAGGAGGACGACGGCCGGCCACCACCTTCCGAAAGTCTCGCCGGCGTTGAGCACGTCGGCATTGTCCAGAAGCAGCACCGTCCCCACCGCCACGATCACCATGCCGAAGAAGAGCCGACCCCAGTTCATGAAACCTCCTTGTCGGGTCGACTCTATCGACGAGGCCCCGGCGGCGCCGGGGCCGGACCGATCAGGAAGGCGGCGCATTCGCCCGGGCGCCGGTTTGCCGCGAGCTGCAGTCCCGGCACCGACATAAAATTCGAAGCTGGCATGGATCTGAACCGACTCACCGAGAAATCGCAGCAGGCGCTGAGCGAAGCACAGTCGCTGGCTACCCGCCTCGGGCACACCGAGGTGGACGGCGAGCATCTGCTGCTTGCCCTGCTCACCCAGGCCGAAGGTCTCGTCCCCCGTCTCATCTCCCAGGCCGGGGGCGACCCGGTTCGGCTCGTCTCCGCCATGGAGGCCGACCTGGGGACCCGCGCCCGGGTCACCGGCCCCGGTCAGTCCCCGGGCGAGATCCGGATCACCCAACGTCTCGCCCGGATCCTCGACACCGCCGAGCGAGAGGCGACCCGGCTCAAGGACGAGTACGTGTCGGTGGAGCACCTGGTCATCGCCTTCCTCGGAGAGCCTGACGACGTGCCGGCGAAACGCTTCCTGACCGAGCAGGGGATCAGCCGTGACCGATTCCTCGAGGCACTGACCGACATACGGGGCAATCAGCGGGTCACGTCGGCCACCCCGGAGTCGGCCTACGAGGCGCTGGAGAAGTACGGCCGAGACTTGGTGGTCGACGCCAGGACGGGGAAGCTCGACCCGGTGATCGGCAGGGACGGCGAGATCCGGCGTGTCGTCCAGATCCTGTCCCGAAAGACGAAGAACAACCCGGTCCTGATCGGCGACCCGGGTGTGGGGAAGACCGCCATCGTTGAGGGCCTGGCTCAGCGAATCATGCGAGGCGATGTCCCCGAGGGTCTCCGCGACAAGACCGTCTTCGCTCTCGACATGGGAGCGCTGATCGCCGGAGCCAAGTACCGCGGCGAGTTCGAGGAGCGGCTCAAGGCGGTCCTGGGCGAGGTCAAGGCGGCCGAGGGACGGATCCTTCTCTTCGTCGACGAGCTGCACACGGTGGTTGGCGCCGGGGCGGCCGAAGGGGCGATGGACGCCGGGAACATGTTGAAGCCGATGCTGGCCCGGGGGGAGCTGCACATGATCGGGGCCACGACGCTTTCCGAGTACCGAAAGCACATCGAAAAGGACGCCGCCTTGGAGCGCCGGTTCCAGACGGTCGTCGTCGACGAGCCCTCGGTCGAAGACGCCATCTCGATCCTGCGTGGGCTCCGGGAGCGTTTCGAGGTGTTCCACGGGGTCAAGATCCAGGATGCGGCCCTGGTTGCGGCGGCCGTGCTCAGCCACCGCTATATCACCGACCGCTTCCTCCCCGACAAGGCGATCGACCTGGTCGACGAAGCCTGCGCCATGTTGCGCACCGAGATCGACTCGATGCCCGCCGAGCTCGACGAGCTCACCCGCCGTGTCACCAGGCTCGAGATAGAAGAGGCGGCATTGGCCAAGGAGAAGG
>Ga0299913_10005821_pt1 | contig 10591 bp, 9 predicted proteins | sample RVTome_9_FD_201360 | JGI IMG/M metagenome (GOLD analysis project Ga0299913, IMG submission 201360) | Soil microbial communities from uranium-contaminated site in the Upper Colorado River Basin, Wyoming, United States - RVT155D38 (version 2) ... | reverse complement strand
GGTCCTCTCGTCGTCGGTGCCCCGAACTTACCGGGGGGGCCTAGGTGGTCGACCGACTACGGTGATCCGATGGAACAGGCTGCCGCCCAGGACTGGCTCGACCGCTACGTGTCGGCGTGGGTGTCGTACGACCCGGACGCCATCGGCGCCCTGTTCAGCGAGGACGTCGCCTACCGCTACCACCCGTACGACGACCCGATCCTGGGCCGCGAGGCGGTAGTCGCGTCCTGGCTCGGGGAGCCTGGATCGGACGACGCATCGACCCGCGACGACCCGGGGACGTACGGCGCCACCTACTCCCCCGTCGCCGTCGACGGGGACGTCGTCGTGGCCACCGGAACGTCGACGTATCGCGACGCCGCCGACGGGCCCGTGAGCCGCGTGTACGAGAACTGCTTCGTGATGCGCTTCGACGGCACCGGGCGCTGCCGTGAGTTCACGGAGTACTACATCCAGCGCCCGTGAACGTGACGACGTACACGTCATTCAGCGGGTGCGCAGTAGGCAACGGTCGCGTCGTCGGGACGGTGGGTGTCGGGGATCGAGCCGGCGGCCCGGGCTTCGGTCTCTGCTCCGCGGACTCGTCGGATGACCTCGTCGGGGCCCTTGGTGCGGATCAGGTCCAGGACGGCTGGCCACTCCGCGAGGCAATAGGGATCCACGACCCGACTGGCCCCGTTGCTGAGCAGGGCGGCACCGTTCAGTTGCCCGACAGGGACGCTGCCGGTGACGGCCTGCGTGGCCGCGTGTGGATCGTCCTTGGCGATCCAGTACCCGCCGGGCTGATTGCGCCGAGCCCGGAACGCGTCGGTCGCCGATCGGAGCGCCCGCTCGTGCTCGGGTGTGCCTGGGGAGAGGCCGCGTAGCACCTCCGTGCATTCGCCGCGCACGCCGACCTCGCGCGAGTCGGCGACCACCTGCGGTCCGGACTCGGACGAGTCCAGGACGACGAAGACGTCGGCGAGCACGAGAAAGTCCGCGCGCTCTTCGTCGTACCGGACGATCGCCACGGTTGCTTGGGGACTGATCGGATTGCCGATGTCGCAGGTGTGACGATGTTGCGCGGATACGAGTCCGATCGAGTCGGAAAGGGCTCCGACCAGGTCCGGTGCGGGTTCGCCTGACAGTCTCCCGAGGAGGGTGGCGCCGAGGGTGTGTGAGTACCAGGCGACTCCGTGGTGACAGACCGAGTCGGTCTCCGGAATTCCGGCGCCGTCGAGTAGCACGACGGCGCCCGGCACGGCGCCGACGAAGTCTTCGTTCGACCGGCCGACGTGACCAGGGCTGCTGGCCATCACGACCTTCACGCGCGAGAGCCTACCCAGCACCGAGACCACGCCCTGCCGGTCGCCCGGTCGTCCTATCGGGGTGTCACCACACAGAACTCGTTGCCTTCGGGATCGGCCATCTCCCCCCGGCCGGCCTCGCCCTGGCCGGTGTCGATGCGCGTCGCCCCGAGGGAGACCAGACGCTCGACCTCCCCTTGCTGATCGCCACTGGCAGATGGCGCGATGTCGAAGTGCAGCCGGTTCTTCGCCGTCTTCGGCCTCTCCGGCGGACCGCCCCACGCGATCTTCGAACCGCCGCGCGGCGACTGGATCGCGGTCTCCTGGTCCTGGTCCCAGACCAACGGCCAGCCCAGCGCCTCGCTCCAGAAGTACCCGACCTCCTGCGAACCGTCACAGGCCAGCTCTCCGACGAACCCGCAGCCGGCGAGGAAGTTGTTGCCCGGCTCGATCACGCAGAACTCGTTGCCCTCGGGGTCGGCGAGCACCACGTGCCCCTCCTCCGGGAGCTGACCGACATCGATGTGCCGGCCGCCGAGTTCGAGCGCCCGGGCCACCGTCGACTGCTGGTCGTCGAGGGAGGTGCTCGTCAGGTGGAGGTGGATCTGGTTCGGGCCGGACTTCTGCTCCTGGGTCGAGCGGAATCGGATCCGGAACTCGGTGTCTTCGCTCGGCAGGAGGGCGATGCCGTCGTGGGGGTCTTCCGCCAACTCCCGGCCCAGCAGGCCGGCCCAGAAGCGCGCGAGACCGTGCGGGTCGTTCGCATCGAAGCAGAGCGCGAAGAGGTCGGAAGCCATCCCGTTCCACACCTCCGATCTGCCGACTCATGGCCGCAGACAGGGCACCTACCCCTGGTCACGACGAAGGCACGCTAGGCGCTCGAGGAGTGCCACGCAACGCGAATTGCCAGAGGACGCCGGCACGGCTCGGTGCTCGACGGACAGAGGCGACTCACTCGGAGAGGTCGAGCTCGATGTCCTCCTCTCCTTCCTCCAGGACGAACAGATGCGTCGGGGTATCGGTGAAACCTTGAACCAAGAAGGTGTACCTGTTGGCGTCCGCCGTGCAGCTGCCCTCGTTGCCTTCGTCGATGGTGAGTGTCGCGGTGCCATCCTCGCCCGCCTCAGCTTCCGCGTTGGGCGGGCACGAGCCGCTGTACAGCGGGTTGGAGACGAAGACGATCAGTGCCGAGTCCGCCAGGTAGCGAGCGACCGGACCTGGGCCTGGCCCATGTCGGCCGGGGCCAGCTCGATGCCCTTCACCACGGTGACCGTGAGTTGCGAGTCGTCGCCCTCTCCCAGGATCCCGCATGAGCCTACGGTCAGCGTCAGCAGGACCAGCGCCACCAAGAGACGCACGCTCATGGCCACCCTTCCAGGGACGAGCGTGCCTTGCCGGGGCATGCGACGTACGCAGGTTCTGCTGCAGCGCCGCACCCCCGTGACCACTCATCGGCATGTGCGCGGCTCGCGGCGTAGATGTCCGTGCGTCACAAGGTCATACGGCCCGTGGCCTATAGCGCTCGGAACGTATGACGTCCCGACGCGGAGGGAGCCCTGACATCGGCAGGAGCGCGCGACCGGCGGCATGGGAGTGCGTGGGTCGCGGCGGATAGCCCAGAAGCGACGCACCGCGGTCGGACGAGCTCTATCGCTGCCTACTCCGCCCCGTCACGATGAGCGCGGTTAGTTCGAGCGGGTAGCCGCTGTCCGTCTTGAGCGCATCCATCTTCCCGAAGCACGCGTCGCGGTAGGCGACCACGGCCTCCGGCTCCAGCTGTTCCAATAGTCCGCGGACGCTGAACGACCAGTGCCAGTCCCACCACTGTTGCTTAGACGCGAAGTGGATCTCGGTGCCCTCCTGATGCAACTGAAGGTCGGAGAAACCCGCCGCGTGAAGGAGTTCCGCGACATCCTCGGCACGGTCGAAAGGCCGCTGAAGGGCTCTGAACCGCGGGGACCCGGCGGATGTGAGGAGGTCGTCCTCAAATCTCCAGCGCTCGTCCTCTCTACCCCAGGTCGACACGGCGAGGATGCTGCGAGGCCGGAGCACCCGCTGGAACTCGGCCGCCGCACGCGCCGGGTCGGGGAGAAAGAACAACGCGAAGGCAGCGGTGAGTGCGTCGAACGAGGCATCGGGAAACTCCAGATTCTCGGCGTCCATGACTCGCAGGTCGACGTCGGCGACCCCAGCGGCACGCAGGTCGGCCGTCGCGAGTTCGATCATGGTCGGTGAGACGTCGATGCCCGTGACACGGCCGATCCCACGCACCGAGGCCGCGAGCATCACTGCCCCTCGACCGCAAGCGACGTCGAGCAGGCTGGCATCGCCATCAACGGCAGCTAGGTCGATCAGACGCTCGGCGAAGTGCGTGTGGTACGAATCGCCGATGCGGTCGTAGGTCGGCGCCGCTCGATCGAACACGCCCGCCAACCACGCCTTGTGGTCATCCACACAGCCAGCGTAGTTTCGCGAATCCATGTCGCGGCCAAATCGTCGAAGCACACTGCGGCCACCCAGCCGACGAATCGGGTGCTGGACCAGACGCCTGCAAGGCCGCGATGCGCACCGAGGCTCTAGGCACGCGAATCCAGATCGGCTGGTGCGGTGTGTGATTGTGCCTTGGTGGGCGGAAAGCCCGCTCCTCGGCACGACAGCACTCGCACAGTCGGCGGCATAGCGGACGTTCTTCCCCGGCCCTCCAGACCACGCAAGAACCGCCCTTCAGTGGCGAACGATGCGCGCGTACTGCCCGCACACGTCCACTGAAGGGCGCTCTTGCAACCAATCTACTCCGCAGTCGGCAACGACCAGGCCCGCTCCCAGGTCGCCTGCGCGCTCATCGGCATAACAAGCATGAGCGGGCAGTCGCGCGGGCTGCCTGCCGAGGGGCCAATCGCTCACGTCCGTCGGTGGAATCTGACGTTGCCTTCGGGGAGCTTGCTCATCTCGTAGGTGGGGTCGTGGGCGCGGGCGTGGTGGTGCGGGCACAACAGGCGGAGGTCCTTGAGGTCGGTCCGGCCGCCCCGGCTCCAGGGCTGGTCGTGGTGGACGTGACACAGGCCCGGTGGCCAGTCACAGCCCTCGGCGGTGCACCGGCCCTGGGCGATGGTCAGCGCGATCCGCTGCCCGGTCTTCGCGAACCGCGTCTTCCGGCCCAGGTCCAACACCTGGGAGTCGGAGCCGAGGACGGCGGGGATGATCCCCGCCGCACACGCCCACCTGCGGGACAGGCCCGGGGAGATCCGGGTCCCCGTGTCCAGCTGGGCCGCCTTCAGCCCACCCAACAGGGTGTCCAGGGGCATGGTGACCACCACGGTGGCGTTCACCCCACCCGCCTCGGGGAGCCGGTCGGCGGGGTAGCCGGCGATGTACTCACACAACGCCGCCCCCAACTTGTGTGCGGAGGGGCGTCCGGGTTCGGGGGCCTGGCCGTCCACCGATGCCCGATGCTTCGGGGCCGCGATCCCCAGCAGCGCCTTCCTGAGCATCTCGGCGTAGGCGGTCGGGATCGTGAACCGGCCGTGGGACCTGCCGTGCCCGTCATCGGACATCCGGAGCACCGCGGCCGCTACGGCGTCGCGTTCTTCTTGCTCCAGCAACCTGGCTTCGTGGGCCTCGCCGACCTCGGGGGCGACCACGTCCAGGATCCGGTGGCCTAGGATCCGCAGCGCCTTCGCGTCGAACCTGGTCGCCTCCCCGATCAGGGTCGCCTGCGCCTGGGCCCGCACGTCCTCATCAACGAGGTCGGCCGGCAGGGCGTCGACCGCGGCGATGATCACCTCGGCCTGGTCGGTCAGCAGCCGGCCCTCGGCCAGCGCGACCCGGACCGGCTCGTGCAGCGTGGTGTCCAGCGCGGCCGCGAGCCTGGTCTTGCGGTGCGCCTCTCGCCGGGTCAGGTTCGTGGCGTGGGCCCACCAGTTCGCCGTCGAGCCCGCACCCGACTCGGAGTGCACCTCGATCGTCTGAGCGTGGGCGGCGACCCGGGCCTGGAGCTCGACGACCTGGGCCTCCAGCCGGGTCAGCTCGACCAGCGTGTCCGCGGTCTCCTCGCCGCCCATCGACCAGGCCGGTGCGTCGCGCAACGTCTTCAGCTGATCGGCGATCCCGGACACACCCACAGCGATCGGGTGTCTCCGATCGGTGGTGTCCGTGGTGTTCGCCATGACCCCTATTCCAGCACCGACCACCGACAACGGAGATCGGACCGGAACCACCTGTGGACAGCCCGATCCGAAGCGTCGTCTGTGGATGGTTCGTGGGCTTCTGCCCCATAGTTGAGAGGGATTCCGCACACGGCCGCGCCGAATCGGGTACTGGTTTCGAGGCTCGTCCTGGCGCTCCTCGCACCTCAACCACCGGAGGGCCCGCGCTTGCGCGGCGGCTTGCCGCCGCCCCGTGCGCCGCTCAGCTGATCGCGCGAGGCTCGCTGTCAAGGACACCGAAGGCGCCGCAGGGAATCCTTGACAGCGAGACGCGATCAGCTACGCGCGCCGGCCCTCCGGTGCGCCGTACACGGGTGGTTTCGAGGCTCGCTTCGCTCGCACCTCAACCACCGTCGTCAGGTCAGCTGTTGGCGGCTTCCTTCTCGGCCTCGGCCGGGTTTCGACCCGCCCGTCACGACCTCGCGAGCTCGGACGTGGGGCTTGCTCAACCTGCGCGCGAGACGCGCTGCTCTCGTTCCTCGAGCTGCGCTTCGCGCTTGAGCATCAGCGCGATGTCGATCAGCTGGTCCTCCTGGCCGCCGATCAGGTTGCGATTGCCGGCCTCCAGCAGGATCTTCGCGCCACTCACGCCGTACCGCTCCGCCGCGTTGCCCGCGTGCTTGAGGAAGGAGCTGTAGACGCCGGCGTAGCCCATCATCAGGGTCATCCGGTCCAGCTGGCACTCCTCCGGCATCGCCGGCTTGATGACCTCCTCGGAGGCATCGACGATCTGCAGGAAGTCGACACCGGTCTCCCAGCCGAGCTTGTCGCAGACACCGATGAACGCCTCGAGCGGCGTGTTGCCCGCGCCCGCTCCGAACCGGCGCACGGATCCGTCGATCTGGGTCGCCCCAGCCCGCGCGGCGATCACCGTGTTGGCGACGCCGAGGCCGAGGTTCTCGTGACCGTGGAAGCCCACGTCGGCCTGCGAGCCGATCTCGGCGACGATCGCCGAGACCCTGTCGGCGGTCTGCTCCATGATCAGCGCGCCGGCCGAGTCGACGACGTAGACGCACTGGCAGCCGGCGTCGACCATGATCCGGGCCTGCTTGGCGAGCACCTCCGGCGGCTGGGTGTGGCTCATCATCAGGAAGCCGACCGTCTCCAGACCGAGCTCGCGGGCGAGCCCGAAGTGCTGGATCGAGACGTCCGCCTCGGTGCAGTGCGTGGCGATCCGGCAGATCTGACCACCGTTGTCCTGCGCCGCGCGAATGTCGTCCTTGGTGCCGACCCCGGGCAGCATCAGGAACGCGATCTTGGCCCGCTTCGCGGTCTCGGCCGCGATCCTGATCAGCTCCTGCTCCGGCGTCTTGGAGAAGCCATAGTTGAACGACGAGCCGCCGAGCCCGTCGCCGTGGGTCACCTCGATCACCGGGATGCCGGAGGAGTCCAGTGCCTCGACGATGTCGTGCACCTCGGTCGCGGTGAACTGGTGCCGCTTGTGGTGCGACCCGTCGCGCAGGCAGGTGTCGGTGAGACGCAGATCCAGGTCGCCCCACGGCTCGTTGCCGTGGGTGCCGGACCAGGTGCGGGTGAGCGTGTCGCGGCCGGTCATGCGGCACCTCCGAGGATCGAACGGGCAATGTTCTCGCCGACCTGGGTGGCGGCCGCGGTCATGATGTCCAGGTTTCCGGAGTACGGCGGCAGGTAGTCCCCCGCACCCTCGACCTCCACGAAGATCGCCACTCTCGTCTGGCCCTGGGTGGCGGGCGACGGATCGTCGATCTGCGGCTCCTGCAGCAGCCGGTAGCCCGGCACGTACTCCTGCACCGCCTTCTCCATCGCGACGATCGACTGCACGACCGCGTCGGTGTCGGCGTCGGGCGCGATCGCGCAGAAGATCGTGTCCCGCATGATCATCGGCGGCTCGGCGGGGTTCAGGATGATGATCGCCTTGCCCCGCTCGGCGCCGCCGATCGTCTCCACGCCCGTGGCCGTGGTGCGAGTGAACTCGTCGATGTTCGCGCGGGTCCCCGGACCCGCGGAGACAGAGGAGACCGACGCCACGATCTCGGCGTACGACACCGACGCGACCCGGGAGACCGCGGCGACCATCGGGATGGTGGCCTGCCCACCGCAAGTGATCATGTTGACGTTCATCCTGCCGACGTGCTCCTCGCCGTTGACCGGGGGGATCACGGCCGGACCAACGGCCGCGGGCGTCAGGTCGACGGCCCGGATCCCGGCCTCCTCGTAGCGGGGCGCGTACTCACGGTGCACGTACGCCGAGGTCGCCTCGAAGATCAGGTCGGGCAGTTCGTCCTGCTTGAGCAGCCAGTCGACGCCCTCGTGGGTCGACTCCAGCCCGCGATCGGCGGCCAGCTTGAGCCCCTCGCTGGACGGATCCACCCCGATCACCCAGCGCGGCTGGATCACGTCGCTGCGCAACAGCTTGTACATCAGGTCGGTCCCGATGTTGCCGGGGCCGACGATGGCGGCGCTGAGCCGATCTCTTGGGGGCTTGGTCATCTCGTTCCTCTCAGTCCGTGAAGGACAGTCGGACGGTGCCGAGGCCGTCGAAGACCGCCTCGAAGTCGTCGCCGGGCGCCACGTCGATCGCCCGGTGCACGCTGCCGGGCAGGATCACGTTGCCGGCCTCGAGAGTGACGCCGAACGACGCCACCTTGCGGGCGAGCCACGCCACGGCGGTCACCGGGTTGCCGAGTACGGCGTCGGAGCGGCCCTCCGCGACCTGGTCGCCGTTCTTCAGCAGGCGCGCGTCGATGGTCAGCAGGTCGATGTCGGTCGGCTTGACCCGGTCCGGGCCCAGCACGTAGCCGGCCGACGACGCGTTGTCGGCGATGGTGTCGCCGATCCGGATGTTCCAGTCCGCGATCCGGCTGTCGATCAGCTCGATGGCCGGGGCCACCGCTTCGGTAGCGGCGATCACGTCCTCCTCGGTGCAGCCCTCCCCCGGCAGCGGCGCGCCGAGGACGAAGCCGACCTCGACCTCGACGCGGGGATAGCAGTAGCGGCCCGCGCTCACCGGCTCGTTCTCGAAGACAGCCATGTCCGACAGGAGATGCCCGTAGTCCGGCTCGTCGACGCCCATCATCTCCTGCATCGCCTTCGAGGAGAGCCCGACCTTGTGGCCGTGCACAGTCGCACCCGCGGCCAGCCGCCGCCGGATGTTGATCAGCTGGATCTCGTAGGCGTCCACGACGTCGATGTCGGGATAGGTCTCCCGCAGCGGAGGGATCGGCGCGCGGTCCCGCTCGGCCATGGCCAGGGCGTGCGCAGCCTCACGTCGTGCGTCGTCGGAGAGCATGGCGCCCATGCTAGAACCTGTTACAGTTTTGCGCCATGAGCAGCCCCCTCCCGGACGAGGTCGACGTCGTTGTCGTGGGCGCCGGAGGGGCCGGGATGACCGCCGCCCTGGCGGCCCGCAAACGGGGTCTGGAGACCGTGCTGCTCGAGAAGAGCGCCTACTTCGGCGGCTCCACGGCGCGCAGCGGCGGCGGCGTCTGGATCCCCGGCAACTACGCCCTGAGCGAGGCCGGTCAGGCCGATGCTCCCGAGGAGTCCAAGCGCTACCTCGACGCGATCGTCGGCGAGGTCGTCCCGAAGGTCCGCCGGGATACCTACGTCGATCGCGGCCCCGAGGTGATGGACTTCATCAAGTCGAACACCCCGCTCCGGTTCGCCTGGGTTCCGGAGTACGCCGACTACCACCCCGAGCAGCCCGGCGGGCGGGTCCTGGGCCGCAGCGTGGAGCCGGTGCCGATGAACGCCAAGTTCCTCGGCGAGGAGCTCGACCGGCTGCACCCGCAGTACACGAAGGCGCCCGCCAACCTGATCGTCACCCAGGCCGACTTCCGCAAGATCAGCCTCGGCCTGCGCACCCTGCGCGGCCCGCTGACCATGGTGCGGGTGATGCTGACCCGGCTGATCAGCATCGTGCTCGGCCGGCGGATGTACGCGATGGGCAACGCCCTCGCCATCGGCCTCCGCAAGGGCCTGATCGACGCGGACGTGCCGGTGCACTACGAGACCGAGCTCAGCGACCTGGTGATCGAGGACGGCCGGGTCGTCGGCGTCCGCGTGACGCACGGCGGCACGGAGTCCGTGGTGCGGGCGCGACGCGGCGTGATCCTGGGCAGCGGCGGGTTCGAGCGCAACCTCGAGCTCCGGGAGAAGTACCAGCCGCAGCCCACCTCGATCGACTGGACCACCGGCTCGGAGTTCAACACCGGCGGCGGCGTCCTCGCCGGCATCGCCGCCGGCGCGGCCACCGACCTGCTCGACGACGCCTGGTGGGGCCCGACCATCCCGCTGCCCTCCGGCCCGTGGTTCTGCCTGGCCGAGCGCAACCTGCCCGGGTCGATCATCGTGAACGCCGCCGGTCAGCGGTTCATGAACGAGGCGCAGCCGTACGTCGAGGCGGTGCACGAGATCTACCAGGGCGAGGCGACCGGGGTGCGGCACGTCCCGGCCTGGATGGTCATCGACCAGCGCTACCGCAACCGCTACCTGTTCGCCGGGCTCTCGCCGCGGCAGCCCTTCCCCGGCCGGTGGTACAAGCACGGCACGGTCAAGAAGGCGGCCACCCTCGCCGAGCTCGCCGCCGAGATCGACGTACCCGCCGAGGCGCTGGAGGAGACCGTGCGCCGGTTCAACGCCTTCGCGGCGTCCGGCACCGACCAGGACTTCCACCGCGGCGAGTCGGCGTACGACAAGTACTACTCCGATCCCCGGGTCAAGCCGAACCCTTCGCTGCACGCCATCGACCAGGCCCCGTTCTACGCCGTGAAGATCGTGCCCGGCGACCTCGGCACGAAGGGCGGGCTGGTCACCGACGAGCGGGCCCGGGTGCTTCGGCCCGACGGCTCCGTGATCCCCGGCCTCTACGCCGCCGGCAACGTCTCCTCCGCCGTGATGGGGCACACCTACGCCGGTCCCGGCGCCACCATCGGCCCCGCACTGACTTTCGGGTACCTCGCCGCCGAAGACCTCGCCACCGACCAGGAGAACGCCTGATGCCCATCGACCCGGATGCCGCGATCGGCGCGCACGTCGGCACGAGCGAGTTCTCCTGGACGTCCAGCGACGTGCTGCTCTACCACCTCGGCATCGGCGCCGGGTCGCGTCCCGGTGACAACG
>Ga0299913_10005820_pt1 | contig 10591 bp, 12 predicted proteins | sample RVTome_9_FD_201360 | JGI IMG/M metagenome (GOLD analysis project Ga0299913, IMG submission 201360) | Soil microbial communities from uranium-contaminated site in the Upper Colorado River Basin, Wyoming, United States - RVT155D38 (version 2) ... | reverse complement strand
GGGTCAAGGGGGCGTAGAATCCCTGCCATGGCCGACCTCGCCAACGAGTTCTCCTGGTCGCGCAGCCGCGACGCGACGTTCCAGGACTGCCGGCGCAAGTACTTCTACCAGTACTACGGCTCCTGGGGCGGCTGGGAGGCCGCCGCCGCCGCCGAGGTGCGCCGGCTCTACGTCCTCAAGCAGCTCGCCTCCCGCCAGATGTGGGCGGGGCGGGTGGTGCACGACGCCATCGAGATGGCGCTGCACATCTTCCGGCAGGGCCACGACGTGCCGGTGGAGCCGTTCATCCAGGACGTCGTCGACCGCATGCGGGGCGAGTGGCGCAACTCGCGAGCCGGGCGCTACCGCGAGAGCCCCAAGACGCCGGTGGCCCTCTTCGAGCACGAGTACGCGCTGGACCTCAAGGCCGAGGTCTGGCAGCACCTGAGCCGCAACGTCATGACGTGCTTGCGCAACTTCTTCCAGCTCCCGCTGCTCGCCGAGATCCGCAAGACCGCGCCCGAGCACTGGTCGATCGAGCACTGGTCCAAGGTGTTCGACTTCGAGGGCACGCCGGTCTGGATCGCCCCCGACTTCGGCTTCTGGAGCGACGCGGGGCGGCTCACCCTGGTGGACTGGAAGACCGGCGCCTCCGACGCCGAGGCCACCGCGTTCCAGCTCGGCTGCTACGCGCTGTACGCGCAGGAGATGCTGGGCGTGGAGCCGGACAACGTCGACCTGCGGGAGGCCAATCTCCGGGAGCCGACGGTGACCCCGCTGCGCTGGGACGCGGCGCGGCTGGAGGCGATCCGCGAGCAGCTCCGGCTGTCGATCCGGTCCATGCGCGCCTACCTCGTGGACGCCGACGCAAACGTGGCTCGCCTCGAGGACTTCGAGCGGACGGAGGAGATCCGGATCTGTCGCTGGTGCAACTTCCGCGCGGTGTGCCGTCCCGAGCTCTGAGCGCCGTGCACCCGGCCCTGCTCGACGTCCTGGTCGTCGAGGACGAGCGCGAGCTCGGCGACCTCTTCCGCGACTACGTCACCACGCTCGGCCACCACGCGGACGTCGTCTCCAGCGCCGAGGCGGCGCTGGAGCGCCTCCGGGTGGCGCCGCCACGCGTCATGATCCTCGACGTGAAGCTCCCCGGGATGAGCGGGCTGGAGCTCCTGCGTCTGCCGGTCGTCCGCGCCGCGCGCGTCCCGGTCATCGTCGTCTCCGGCTACGTCACCGAGGACCAGGCCCGCGAGTGCCTGCGCCTGGGAGCGCTGGAGTTCCTGGCCAAGCCGGTGTCGCTCGAGGCCCTCGGGACCGTGCTGGACCACGTGGCCGTCTTCGCCAACGAGCCGGACGAGCGCCCGCGCGAGCGCCGCCTGGCCGCCCGGATGCCGGTGACGCTGCCGCTGCGGGTGAGCGCCGCGCACGGCGAGACGGCGACCGGCGCGGTGATCGAGGTGAGCGCCACCGGCCTGCGGGCCCGGCTGGACCGTGCGCTCGTCCCGGGGACGGCCGTGCGGCTGTCGATCGCGCTGCCGGACGGCGGCGCGCCGCTGGACGCCCTGGCGCTCGTCGTGCGCGCCGACGGCGAGCGCAGGGCGGCGTTCTGGTTCCTGGACCTCACGCCCGCGGAGGCCGGGCGCCTGCTCGCCCGTGCCCGAGCCCGACTCGGCCGCTGAGGTGCTCCCGGAGCGGGGCGATGGCGCCATGGACGATCGATCGACGATTCTTCACGCCGGCGAACCACGACGTGCTGAGATTTCTTCGCGAGCGGACCCCGTCGGCCCACCCGGACGTCGCCGAGGAGCTCGTGCGCGCTGGGGCGGGCCTGGCGGGGGTGCGGCACTACTGCCCCGACCCGGCCGGCTACGCGTTCGTCGTTCTGCACCGCGACGACTGGACCATCCTCGGGCTCGCGCTCGGCCAGTCGGTCGTGGCCTTTCGCCTTCCCCAGCGGCTGGTTCCGGACGCGATCGGAGACGGAGGCGTGGCCGACGCCGCGCTGGGCCCGGCGTGGGTTCGCTTCGAGGCCTGGCCGGGCCACGAGCCGCTCGCCGAGTCACGGCGGCGCTTGACTCGATGGTGCGCGGCCGCGGCTGGCACGCTCACCGCCTAGCGAGCGCCCCCACGCGCGAGGTTCGCCACGGCCGGGCCCCGGCCCGTCAATCGAGGACGATCAGCCCCCGGTGCGAGCGGTTCAGCGCGTGGCTCCCGGACCGGGTGACGAGCGCGGTCTCGGTCAGCGTGAAGCCGGCGTCGCCGACCACGTGGCAGGCCACGGTCGCGCACAGCACCATGCCGGCTTCCAGCGTCGCGCCGCCGGGCGCGAGCCACGGCGCCTCCACCGGCTCGAGGCCGATCCCGTGGCCCGCGTGATGGCGCTCGTAGCCGGCTAGCCCGGCCTTGCCGACGGCGGCCACCGCCGGGTCGAGCACCTGGCTGCCACCCACGCCAGGCCGGATCGCGTCGAGCGCGGCCTCCGTCCCCGCGTGGACCGCGTCGAAGACGGCCTGCTGGCGAGGAGCGGGCTCGCCCATCACCGCCATGCGGGCCACGCTGGAGCGATAGCCCCTGGCGACGCAGCCGCAGTCGAAGCGCACGAGATCGCCGAGGCGGAGGGCCCGGTCCGTCGGCCAGGGGGCCGGGATCGCCGAGCCGGCGCCGAACGCGACGATCGTGCGATAGGGAGCGGCGCCCAGTCGCGCCGCCTCGTGTCCGAACGCCGTGGCTGCCTCCTGCTCGGTCACGCCCGGCCGCAGCAGCCCCAGCACCCTGTCGATGGCCTGCTCGGTGACGTGCAGGACGTGCTGCAGGCGCTCGATCTCGTACGGGCTCTTCACCAGCCGCGCCGCCGCGAACGACTCCGAGGCGGACACGAGCGTCGAGTCGGCGAGACGCTCGCGGAGCGCGGCGGCGCGCCCGGTGGGGAGGGAGGCGTCGTCGAGGCCGATCCGTCCCGACCGTACCCCGACCGCTCCCAGGCCGGCGGCCAGGGCATCGGCGCCGCTGGCGGCCGGCTCGCCGGCGATGGCGCGCAGCCGGCGGGCGCGTTCGCCCGCCGGCTCGGGCACGGTGTAGGGGAACCGGCCGTGACAGACGACGTGGTCGGCCTGGGCGTCCCCCTCGCTGACCGCCAGGGCCTCCAGCGCGGGCACGATGAGCGCGGTGCCGCCGGGCGCGACGACCGCGTAGATCTCGGTGGCCGGATCGACGGCGCCGGCCAGGCTCCAGAAGCCCGTGACGTAGGCGACGTTGGCGGGCGACACGGCGACCAGGGCATCGAGGCCGCCACGCTGCAGCGCGGCCGTCAGTCGCTCGGCTTGATGCGGGTACACGCCCTCAGATCGCCAGCAGCGTGCCGGTCACGTGGCCGGCCCCCTCGCCGCCCAGGTAGGCGATGCCGTCGGCCACCGCGGCGACCGGCGTCCACGTGGCGGGATCGACGCCGGGCATGGCGGCGCGATTGGCCGGCGTGTCCATGGTGCTCGGCAGCACCGCGTTCACGGTGACGCCGCGGCCGCGCGTCTCCTGCGCGAGCGCCTGCACGAAGGCGATCACGCCGGCCTTGGCCACGGTGTAGGCGATGAAGCCGCCGGCGGGCGGTACGACGGCCCGGGAGGCGACCGCCACGATGCGCCCGGAGCCGGCCTTCAGCATGGCGGGCAGCACGGCGCGGCAGGCGACGTAGGTCGTCGTCAGGTTCAGGGTCAGCTGCCCCTCCCAGGTGGCGCGGTCGGTGTCCACGAGCCCACCCATGGCGAAGCCACCGACCGCGGTGACGAGGACGTCGATCCGCCGGTGGCGGTCCAGCAGCTGCGCCGCCAGCGCGGCCATGGCCGCGTCGTCGGCGACGTCGCAGCGCTCGAGCACGAGTCGGGTGCGGGCGGGGGCGTCGATGGAGGCCTGCAGCCGCTCGCGCTCGCTCGGCACGATCCAGGGCACGCAGACCACGAGGCCGTCGGCGAGGAGGCGGTGGGTGATCGCCTGGCCCAGGGCGCCGCTGCCGCCGGTCACGAGCGCGACGCGGGGCACCGGGCTACTCCGCCGCCGCCGGGGTCAGCATGATGGCCGAGCGCTGGATCTCGTCGTACCGCACCTTGGTCACGTCGAAGTCGTCGAGGTTGTCGCGCAGCTTCCGGAACGTCTGCTCGAAGGAGGGCAGGGTCTTGCGGGCGCGCGTGAGCGGCGTCGTGCGCGCCAGCAGGTAGTTCTTCACGTAGGGGTGATTGATGCCGCGCTTGCGCACCCGGGCGACGACCTGGGCGAGGGTCTCGTCGACCGCCCGCACCAGCTCGGCGCGCTCGATCCGCTCCTCGAGCCCCTTGCGGAGGGTGCCCTTGAGGAACCGGTCCACCCTTCGGAGGATGGGGGCGAAGGCGCCGCCGGCGAAGCGCTTGTTCTGCTCGTAGAGCAGGCCCAGCGTCACGAAGTGCGGGGACTCGAACTGCAGGGCCCAGTCGCCCTCGGACGAGGTCGGCTGCTGCTCGGCCAGGGCCCGGTACATCCGGATGACCTCCAGGGACTTCTCCTTGAGGTTGTGCGCCTTCTCGGTGTTGAGCGGCAGCACCTGGAAGGCGACCTCCGGCTCGGCCACCAGGATGGCCGGGACGTAGTCGACCTTCAGCTTGTCGAGCGCGGTGCGCCGGTGGTTGCCGTTGGGCGTCCAGTACACGCCCGGCTCGGGCGAGACGGCCAGGATCGGGTCGACGAACCGGTCGATGCGCTTGACCGCCTCGGTGAGCCGCTTGACGTGGGTCGGCGAGACGTCGCGCTGGTAGGGGCTGGCCGCGACCTTGCCCCGGGGGAGCAGGCAGAAGAGCTGCCAGTGCTCGCCGACCGGCTCCTGGTAGACCGCCAGCACGTGGCCTCCGTCGCGAGCCACCTGGTCGGCCAGGGCGCGGGCCGCCCGCGAGGGCTCCCGCTCCGGGTAGACGGCGTAGTCGGCCATGGGCCCCAGGATACGTCAGGCGGAGGCCGCGGCGGGGCGCCGGCGGCGGACGAGCTGGCGCACAGTGCCGTAGATGCCGGACGGCAGGAAGATGATGAACAGGATCAGCAGCAGCCCGTAGATCGTCTCGGCCATGCCGATGAACTTCACGCCGAACAGCACCCGCAGGTACTCCGACAGCGCGATCGTCAGCGCGGTACCCACGGTGGGGCCGAGCATCGAGTACATGCCGCCCAGCACGACGGCGAACACGATGCGCAGCGACACGCCGATGCCGGCCAGCGTGTCCGGGTTCACGTAGGAGATGTACTGCGCGTAGGCCACGCCGCCGATGGCCGTGAGCACCGCCGACAGCACGGTGATCCCGACCTTGAAGCGGGTGACGTGGATACCGACCGAGGCGGCCGCCGTCTCGTCCTCGCCGATGGCCTCCATGGCCGAGCGGGCCATGGAGCGGTCCACCCGCCACCAGACGGCGAGCCCGGCCAGCCACAGCGCCAGCGCCCCGTAGTAGAAGACCCTCCTGTCGGCGAACTGCAGGGCCAGCAGGCTGTCGTCGCCGGCCGGCTTCACGGTGACGCCGAGCGAGCCGCCGGTCCAGTCGCGCTCGGCGATGATCAGCAGCCGGACGACCTCGCCCACGGCCAGCGTGACGAGGGCGAAGTAGTGGCCGCGCACCTGGAAGCGCGAGCAGGGGTAGGCGACGATCACCGCGAACACCGCGGTGACCGCCACGGCCACGATCGCGCCGAGCCACGGGGTGAGGCCGAAGAAGTTCCACAGCAGCGTCGTCGTGTAGGCGCCCAGCCCCAGGAAGGCGCCGTGGCCGAGCGAGGTGAGGCCGAAGCGTCCCATCAGCGACCAGGCGCCGCCGATGAACGACCAGATGAAGATCTGCACGAGCACGTGAATGGTGTATTCGCCCATGACGCCCATGGGCACGAAGGGCGTCACCGCCAGGACGGCGAGCACGAGCAGGCCGAGCGCGCGGGCCGGCGTCATCCGCGCCGGGCCAGGATGCCGCCGGGGCGGATGAAGATCATCACGATGAACACCACGAACGCGATGACGTAGCCCATCTCGGTCGACCAGATCACGCCGCTGATGGCGATGACCTCGCTCATGATGAACGAGGCGACGAAGGCGCCGACCATGTTGCCCAGCCCGCCCAGCACGCAGATCATGAACGTGATGGGCCCGAAGGCGGCGCCGAAGAACGGGTGCACCGCGTACTGGATGATCAGCAGCGCCGCCGCCACCCCGGCCATCGCCCCCCCGACCGCCGAGGTCACCAGGTAGACCCGCTGGGGATTGGCGCCCATGAGCGCCATCGCCTCCCGGTCCTGCGACACGGCCCGGATGGCCGTGCCGATGTAGGTGCGGGTGAGGAACAGATACAGCCCGAGCATGACCAGGATGGACAGCGTGAAGGCCACCAGGCGGGCCACCGAGATCGGCATGTCGAACAGCTCCAGCCGCGGCAGTGCCAGCCGGACCGAGCGGTGGTCGGTCGTCCACAGGAACGTCGCGAAGGATTGCAGGAAGAAGAGGAGCCCGCCGGTGGCCAGGAGCTGGTTCACGGGCGCGCTGGTGAGGATGGGCGAGATGATCAGCAGGTGGACGCCGAGGCCGAGCACCGCCCCCAGCGCCACGCTGGCCAGGCCGCCCGCCCAGATCGGCCAGCCGTAGACCTGCACGATGAAGTACACCGCGTACATGCAGATCATCACCAGATCGACGTAGGCGATCCAGACGATGTCGATCACGCCGAAGATGAGGTTGAGTCCCAGCGCCAGCAGGGCCAGCACCCCGCCCAGCAGCAGCCCGTTCACCGCCGCCTCGGCCAGGAAGAGCGGATCGATCACAGGCCCACGTACGCCTTGCGGACGAAGTCCTGGTCGGCCAGCGCCTCGGCCCGGCCTTCCATCTTGATACGCCCGACCTCCAGCAGGTACGCGCGGTCCACCAGCTTGAGCACCTGGCGGACGTTCTGCTCCACGACCAGGATGGTGTAACCCTCCTGCCGCACGCGGCGGATCAGGTCGAACAGGCGCAGGACCATCACCGGGGCCAGGCCCATCGAGGGCTCGTCGAGCAGGATCAGCCGCGGCCCCGACATGAGCGCGCGCCCCACCGCCAGCATCTGCTGCTCGCCCCCCGACAGGCTGCCCGCCCGCTGCTTCTGCCGCTCGGCCAGCACCGGGAAGAGCGCGTGGACACGGGCCAGGCTCTCGGCGAATTTCCGGCGGGCGGCCGGCAGGAACGCGCCCATCTTGAGGTTGTCGGCCACCGACAGCGCCGGGAAGATGCGCCGGCCCTCGGGCACGTGCGCGATCCCGCGCCCGACGATCTCGTAGGCCGGCCGCCCCCCGATCGCGTGCCCCTCGAACGTCAGCTCTCCGGACCCCGGCGCGATGAGCCCCGAGATCACCCGCAACAGCGTGGTCTTGCCCGCCCCGTTCGGCCCCACCACCGCCACCGCCTCGCCGGCGTCGACCCGCAGGGAAACGTCCCACAACGCCGTGAAGGCACCATACCCGGCCGTCACGTTCCTGAGCTCAAGCATTCACGCGAGCACGATCTTCTCGCCGAGGTACGCCTCGACGACGCGGGGGTCCTCGGCGATCTCCAGCGGTGCGCCCTCGGCGATCTTCTCGCCGTGGTCGAGCACCACGACGCGGTCGACGATCCGCATCAGGGTGGCCATGATGTGCTCGACCCACACGATGGTGACGCCCAGCTCGCGACGCACGCGACGGAGCATGTCGGCGGCGCTGGCCATCTCGGAGGGATCGAGCCCGCCCAGGCTTTCGTCGGCCAGCAGCAGCGAGGGCGCCGTCGCCAGCGCGCGCGCCAGCTCGAGCTTCTTGAGCCCGCCGGCCCCGAGGAGCGTCGGCACGGACTCGGCACCGGTCGGCAGCCCGACCAGGTCGAGGATCTGTCCCGCCCGTCGCCGGGCCTCGGACTCGCTGAGCCGCTCGGTGGCCCCGAAGTGGGCGGCGACCGCCACGTTTTCCAGGATGGTCAGCTTCCGGAACGGCCGCGGGATCTGGAAGGTTCGGGCCAGCCCTCGATGACAGATCGCGTCCGGCGTGAGCCCGCTGATCTCCTGGTCCCTGAACCGGATCGATCCCCCCGTCGGCGCCAGCGCCCCCGCGATGCAGTTGAACGCCGTCGTCTTTCCCGAGCCGTTCGGTCCGATCAACCCCAGGATTTCCCCCTCGCGCACCTCGAACGACACGGCATTGAGCGCCGTGAACCCACCAAACCGCTTCGTCAACCCCACCACCTTCAACATCACGTCACTCATCTCAACATCGCCTCGCCGTATTGCGCGTTGCCTTCGGCCTGCACGGCACGCGTGTCGCCGCGTTCGAGCGCGGGCTTGCCCGCGCCGTCCTGCCCCTGGGGGAGGCGTCGGAGGGGGCCGTCGAGGCCCCCTCCGATCACGAAAGGGGGGCGAAGCCCCCCTCCGAGAGCGGCAAGCGTCAGCGAGCCGCGAAAGGAGACGACGCCGGCAGCGGCAAGATCGGGCTCGCCGTCTGCACGGTCTTGGGGAAGACCAGCTCGAACTTGCCCTCGACCACCTGGAACACGGCCGGGAACGCGCGGGCGTTCTGGCCGGCCATCGGGTCGCCGGGCGGCAGGAACTTCACGCCGTAGCCCTGCATGGTGCCGCCCTCGGGGATGTCGGTCTCGCGCGCCGCCTTGGCGAGCGCCTCGGGTCCGAAGCCGCCGTGCTTCTGGATCGCGCGCGGCAGGACGTCGTTGAGCAGGATCCACATGTTGTTGAAGCCCATCGATACGTGGGGCGCGATCGCCGCCGGCGGGATGCCGGGCTCGAAGGCCTTGTAGCGCTTCACCATCTCGGCGGTCAGCGCGCCGACGCCGGGCTTCAGCTTCTTGGCGTCGAGCAGCTGCGAGGCGATCGGATCGACCGTGTGGAAGCCCGCGATCTCGTTCCCGAAGCCCTCCTTGAGCTTGTCGAGCTGGCTGTGGCCGGCACCGTGGCCGAGGTAGGCCTTCACGCGGAGCCCCTGCTCCTTGGCCTGGCGCAAGAACAGCGAGATGTCGGGCGCGTAGCCGGTGTGGAAGAGGACGTCGGGCCGGGCGGCCCGGAGCTTGGTGACCAGCGAGCTGAGATCGGGAGCCTGGATCGAGAAGCCTTCCTTCAGCACGACCTGCATGCCCTGCTTCTTCGCCTCGGCCTCGTTGGCCGCCGCCACCCCGGTCCCGTAGGGCCCGTCCTCGTAGATGATCGCCACCCGCAAATCCTTGGGGGCCTTCTTGAAGCGCTCCTGCGAGTAGGTGGCGATGTACTGCACCGAGTAGGCACCGAACAGGCCGCCGTTGGGCTGGGGCCGGAACGTGTACTGGAGGTTGCGGCCCCTCAGCACGTCGTCGGCGATGGCGGTGGTGATCCACAGGAACTTCTTCTGCCGGTCCACCTTCTCGGCCAGCGGCACCGCGTGGGCGCTCGAGTAGACGCCGGCCAGGATGTCGACCTTCTCGACGTTCAGCAGCCGCTCGGCCTCGTTGATCGCCACCTCGGCCTTCGACTGGCTGTCACCGTCCACCTGGACGATCTTGTACTTGCCCAGCACGCCGCCGCGCTCGTTGACGAGGTCGATCATCATCTTGGCGCCGCGCCAGCAGTTGAGCGAGCCGGCGGCCGAGAAGGGACCGGAGTGATCGAACAGGACGCCGATCTTGATGGTCTGGCCCTGCGCGTCCGCCGCCGGAGGCGGCGCGATGGTGAGCGCGAGGAGCGCGACGAAGAGCAGCGCCGGCACGAGGCGTGCGCGTGTCATGGGTGAACCTCCTGGCGAAGGGTGAGGCGTACGTTAGCACGCGAGGATCCGTGTCGGAAAGGGGGCGCGGCACCCACGGGGGCCTGGTCAGCCGGTGCGGCGCGCGAAGACGAGCCACTCCCGGCCCAGGCGACCGCGCACCGAGCGCAGCGGTGGCTGGGCCCGCTCGAAGCGGAACGCCGGCGCGAAGCGGCGGCGCAGCTCGGCCCGCGAGACCGGGAAGGGCGGGCCGGCGGTGACGGCCCGCAGCGGAAAGAAGCAGGCGAGCAGCCAGCCGCCCGGCTTCACCAGGGCGGCCACCGTGCGCACGTACGCGTCGCGCCGGGCGGGGTCGATGGCGCAGTAGCAGGTGTACTCCCAGGCCCCGTCGAAGGCGCGGGCCGCCTCGCGCCCGAGCGTGAAGATGTCGCGCTGCTCGAACTCGACCCGGACGCGGTCGCGCCGGGCCAGCGCCCGCGCGGCCGTCACCGCGGCGGCGGAGAAGTCGTAGCCCACGACCTCGTAGCCCCGCGCGGCCAGGAAGCGGGCGTCGTGCCCGCGGCCGCAGCCCAGCACGGCCACCCGCCCGGGGGGCGGCGGGGTCTGCTCCACGAAGTCGACGAGCGGCGGCGAGGGCTGTCCCAGCTCCCAGCCGTCGCCGCCGGTGGCGTAGAGATCGTCCCAGAAGTCCGGCGTGCTCACGCGGGCCATGCGAATCCCTGGAAGTCGGCGATGGCGCGCTCGGCGCCGGCGGCCAGCAGCTCCGACGCGCTGTGGGCCGTGGTGAGGCCGATGACCCTCATGCCGGCGTCGTGGGCGGCGTGGACGCCGACCACGGAGTCCTCGAACACGAGGCAGTTCTTGGGCGGCAGCCCCA
>Ga0299913_10005819_pt1 | contig 10594 bp, 11 predicted proteins | sample RVTome_9_FD_201360 | JGI IMG/M metagenome (GOLD analysis project Ga0299913, IMG submission 201360) | Soil microbial communities from uranium-contaminated site in the Upper Colorado River Basin, Wyoming, United States - RVT155D38 (version 2) ... | reverse complement strand
CAGCCGAGGCCCCGGTGTGCGCTCCGGGCGAACTGCTCGTAGGGCTCGACCATGAGGTGGCACGACAGGCAGAAGTCGTTGTCGTGCTCGACGTAGTCCCAGGTCCGATAGCCGAAGACGGCCGCGGCGATCGCACCGATCACCACGGCCGTCCCCAGCGTCAGCGCCGCCCAGCGCGGGAGCCGGGCGAAGCGCGACGCGAGTCCGCGCGTCCGCGCGAAAGCCACCCTGCCGGCGTCCCCGTTACTCGCCGGCGCCCGCGACGCCGGCGGTCAGCGCGACACCGTAGTCCTCCTCGACCTGCCGGATGCTCGCCCTGAGGAGCGCCTTGGTCAGGAACGGATTGTGGATCGCCGAGCTGGTGATTTCCCCGAGCAGGGAGTTGAAGCGCGCCCCTTCGGCCGTGGTGAAGATAGTGTCGGCGGAATCGAACTCGGACGCGGGCACCTGCGCCAGCAGCGCGTTCAGATCCGCCACCAGATCCTCGATATCCGTGGTGGCGGTGATGTACGCGGAGCGCGCCGCGTCCTGGTCGCCGTGGCAGCCGGCATCGGTGCACGACAGGAAGCTCCGCTGCCCCAGCGTGCAGTCCTCCGACGGCGTCGGCACGCCATCCTCGAGGCACGGGATGGCCTTGAAGAGGTGACCGGCGGTGCTGACCGTCACCCCGTCCGCGTCGGTGAAGTCGAACGCGCGCACGTGGCAGGTCGCGCACAGGCCCGGGTTCCGCTCCGTGCCGTGGGTGCTCACGATCCTGGTCTCGTCGTGCTCGAAGTTCGGCGGTATCCACCCCACGTCCTGTCCCAGGAGCAGCGGACCCTGGGGGGAATGGGGGCCGAAGCCCGCGCGCTCGAGCTCGGGAACGGCGCGCTTCTGGTGGCAGCGCATGCACAGGTTCTGATCGATGTTGGCGACGCCCGCGGCGAAGCGCAGCTGCCCGGGGTTCGTCGCGTCGTGCGGGTCGTGGCAGACGCCGCAGGTGACCGGCAGCGGCTGGGCCTGGTCCTTTTCGATGTAGTCGGCGTCCACGCCCCACGCCTCCAGCGCTTCCCGCCCTTCGTGGCAGCTCGCGCACTCCTCGCGGGTCTGCATGGAGGTGCCCCGCTTGCCGTGCGCCGACAGCGTCCACTCGTCGACGAAGGGGTGATGGTTTCCGCTGTGGCACTCCCCGCACCCGAACGTCAGGTCGGCTCCCACGTCGAGCGGGGCGAGCGGCTGCGTCGCGTCGGGGTTCGTCACGTGCTCGAGTCCGGGGCCGTGACAGGACTCGCACTGCACGTCGCGGTAGCGGGAGTCCTGGACGGCGGCGTACCCGAGCGCCTCTTCCTCCGTATTGCCGAGCTGGTTGGTGGTGTGGCAGTTCTCGCAGGAAGCCCGCGCGTGATCGCTCGCCTGGAGCGTTTCCCACGCCTCGGCGTGGCCGGTCAGCTCCCATTCGGCCTGCATCCCCACGTGGCAGTTGCCGCACACGGTGAGCTTGTCGGCCTCATCCGTGTATCCGATGAACGTCCCGGCGCCGGCGGGCGGATCCTCGAACAGGACTCGATCGCGGAAGATGACATCGGCGTCGGCGCACGCCGTCGCCAGACCCGCGATGATGGCGAGCGGGGCTATCGTGCGAAGGACCGGTGACGCGCCGACGGGCATACGGAACTCCGCGCTGGGGACACGAGCCTCCACGAACCTAAGGGCCGGATCGCCTGCCGTATGTGGGGGAATCCCTGAAAGCGAGGCGCGCGTTACGGACGCGCTCGATGGCGATTCCCTGATATGCAACGGACCCGCGCCCCTAGATTCTGAACCAACTTACAGCAGGAGGTGTGCCGTGGAGCAGATGGAGTTTTCGATGAGGGTGTCCACGCCGCTGGACGTGGACGCCGCCGAAGCCGCCGTTCGCGAGGCCCTGGCCCGGGAGGGATTCGGCATCCTCGCGCGCATCGACATCGACGCCGCGCTCCGCGAGAAGCTGGGCGCCGACGTGGGCGATTTCCGGATCCTGGGCGCCTGCAACCCGCCGCTCGCCGAGCGCGCGATCCGGACGAATCCGGCGATCGGCGTGCTGCTCCCCTGCAACGTTGTGGTCAGGCGGCCCCGGGGCGCCGACGCGACGATCGTCGAGGCGATGGACCCGACGGCCGTCCTGCGGCTCGCGTCGGACGCGTCGCTGACCGAGCTGGCCGAGGAGGCGCGGGGCAGGATCGAACGAGCCGTCGCGTCGCTGTCCCCGGAGCCGCGGGCGACGACCGGCTGAGGCCGTCGCCGCGTCGCGTCACTCGCCAGCCGCCACCAGGCTCGGACGGCCCGTCCGAAGCACGTCGCCGATGGTCGCCAGGTCCCCGGCCAACACGTCCAGGATGTCGTCCAGCGCCACGACGCCGACCAGCGGCCCCTGGCCCCTCGTCACGCCCAGCCGGCGCACGCTGCGGTCGCTCATGATCGCCAGCGCCTCCGCGATCCCGGCGTCCTCGTCGACGGTCTCGAGGGGCGTGCTCATGAGTTCGGCCACGTCGACGGTCTGCGGGTCCCGCTCCTCCGCGACGCAGCGCACGACGATGTCGCGGTCCGTCAGGACCCCGGCCGGGTCGCCGTCGGCGGTCACGACGAAGACCGTCCCGACGTTGCGGTCGGCCATGATCCGGGCCGCGGTAAGCACGCTGTCCGCTGGGGCGACGGTCACCACCTCACGGGTGCAGATCTCTCCGGTGTTCATTCTCCGCCTCCCCGACTGAAAACGCTCCGGAACGCGGTCGACCGGGGCGCGCCGATTCGCCGCGTCCCACCTTCCGAAAGGTCGCGCGGCCGAGCGTCCGGCGCGGTCGGGAAACGCCCTTCGCCGCGTGGGGAAATACCGGCCTCTCCCAGCGGCGGTGTGCGCGCGTTCGCCGTCAGCGAGCCGGAGCGCGCGGCGCTCGCGCGTAGTCCGCCAGCGCCGCCAGGCCCGCGGCCGCCAGGATCGCCGCCGCGAACGGCGCGGTCGCGGGCCACACCAGGCAGACCCCTATGCCCAGGAACTGGAGCCACGTCACCGCCTTCCCCGGAAGCCGCGCGGGCCAGCTCCGGCGCCCCCGCGCCAGCGAAAGGAGCGCTCCCGACGCGACGCCGATGTCGCGCGTCAGGAACAGCGGAATCGTCCAGGCGGGAATCCCGCGGCCGATCGCCAGCGTGAGCAGCGCGGCGAGCATGAACGCCTTGTCCGCGATGGGATCCAGCAGCTCACCCCGGCGGGTGACGCGGTCGCGGCCGCGCGCCAGGCGGCCATCCAGGAAGTCCGTGGCGGCGGCCGCCGCCACGATGACGAGCTTGGCGGCCACGCCGGGCACCAGGGGGAACGCCGCCGCGAGGGGGAAGCGCAGTGCGCTCACGACGTTGGGAGACAACGAAACGTTCACGGCTCCCGACGCAGCGAGTCGAGCGGGATCCGCACCGGCGGCGCGCCGGGAGCCGGCGACGCAGCGGGCAGGCGGGCGCGCACCCTCTCGGTCGCCGGGATCCCGGCTGCCTCCAGGACCCCGAGCGCCGTCCGGACGGGGTCCGGCGCCCGGCCGTACGGATCGGGATGTAGGACCAGGTCCCCGTCCGCCAGCTCGGCGGTCTCGTAGGCGATCGCGAAGCGTACCGGGCGCACCAGCCGGACCGTGCGCGTCTCGCCGTACACCTGAGGCAGTCCGGCCGTCGAATCGGGGGTTCCGGCGGCCAGCAGCCACCCAGACAGGAGGAGCGCATCCCGGTCCCGCAATCGCACGCAACCGTGGGATGAGGGGGTGCCGATGGAGGCCGTGTCCGGCGTCCCGTGCAGGAACAGCAGGGGGCCGAACCGGATCTTCACACTGCCCATGGGATTGGCCGGTCCCGGGGGCTCCGGCCGCCGGCCCTTCGCCCATTCGCTGTCCGGCGGGTCCCACCACGGGTTCCAGGTGACGTCGGTGATCAAGAAGTCACCGACGGGGGTCGGAAACTCCGGCGCGCCCACCGAGACCGGCAGGCTCACGACCGGCGCGTCTTCGGCGGAGGCGGTGAGCCGGAACGCGGGGATGTTCAGCCGCAAGCTGAACGCGTCCGCCGGCGCCCCGTCGCGCGCCGGAGGGTCGTACGTTCCGGCGTCGCATGCGCCGGCCGGCCCGGAGCCGGGCACGAGCGCCGCTTCCGCGACGCCCGGCGCCGCGTTCACCGCGCGCCCCTCGGAGGCCGGCTCCCCTCCGCACCCGATCGCCCACGCGGCGGCGAGGCCCGCGGCGACCGAGCGGCGGACAGTCGGGCCACCGGCACGGGTCAACGCCCTTTTCGGGCCCGCCACGTCCCTCGTTCCGTCGGCGCGTTCCCCCCGTGGACCGTCTCGAACGTCCCCGTGATCACGTTCCCCTCGATCCTGCCGAGGAAGGTCGTGGTCGCCGGACAGCCGCACGCCGGATCCTCGTACGGCTCGAGAACTCCCTCGAGGGTGTCGTTCTCGAGGCGGACGAAGCGGATGCCGATGGGCTGCGGGGACGGCCGTTCGGGGCGCGGCTCGTCCAGGCCGGCGCCCTGTCGGGCGTACGGAACGTCCTTGCGCCCGGGAACCATGAGGACGTGTCCGTGGGCGGTGTCGCTTCCGGCCTCGAGCTCGAAGGTGAGCGTGCCCGATCGCCCCGAATCCGTGCCCTCGTACACACCGGACCAGACACCGACCAGCAACTCCAGCGCCCCCGGCGGTCCCGCGACGGGTACCTGATCGCGGACTGGCGCGCACGCGGCCATGATGGCGGCCAGGGACGTGACGGCCGCCCCTACGACGCGGGTCGCGGAACCGCCGTTTCTCACTATGACGTTTGGCATCGGTCCTCGTCTCCCGGCGCACTGTCCCGCGCGCGGATCCGCGGGGGTTCGGGCGCCGCTTTCTGGAATCCCCCGAGTCGATAACTAACCTCTTCGGTCCGTCTCCGGCGAGAGGCAAGCTACGCGCGCGTGCGGGGATATCCCCTACACGCGCGAGGTGAGGTGGACCTTCCGAGGCGCGGGCTCCCCGACAGCCCGCGTCGCCAAACCGGGTTAGTATTCGACATGCGGTGAACCGTTTTCCCTGACTGTTGGGAGGTGCGTCATGCGTCGAATCCTCGTGCCGCTCGATGGCTCGCCTCTGGCGCGCTGGGCGCTTCCCTGGGCGTTGTCGCTGCGCGCCGCCCTGCGCGGCGAGATCGAGCTCGTCGGTGTCCACTCCCCGCTGGACATCGACCTGGGCCCCTCGGTCGAAGCCACCTGGGACGACGACGTCCGGAAGGCGGAGCGGGCCACCCTCGAGGCGGAAGTCGAACGCATCGCCGAAGCCGGTCATCCGCGTCCCGACGAGGTATTGCTGGAGGGCACACCCGGGCCTGCCATCGTCGCGCGCGCGTCCGAGATGGGGTCGGACCTGATCGTGCTGGCCACGCACGGCCGCGGCGGGTTGAGCCGGGCATGGCTCGGCAGCGTCGCCAGCTTCGTGAGCCGCCACGCTCGCGCGCCCATTCTCGTCGTCCACCCTGTCGATGACGGCACCGAACCGGACCTCCGGGACCTGCCCCTCATCGACACGGTCCTCCTCCCGCTGGACGGATCGCCGTTCTCGGAGGCGGCGACCGGGTACGCCTCCGAGATCGCCCAGGCGTTCAAAGCCGGCGTGGTTCTGATGCGCGCGGTTCCGATTCCGCTGATCGTGGGCTCGCCGTACCTGCCGCACGCCGCGCAGACCTTCGCGGACGAACGGGAGCAGCGTCTGGGGGCGGCGAACGGCTATCTGCGGCAGTGCGCCGCGCGCGTCAAGGTGGACGGCCCGGTCCGTACACTGGTCGTAGAGACGGAGCCGGCGCACGCGATTCCCGCGGCCGCGTCCGAGGAGGGTGCGGACATGATCGTCATGGCCACCCACGGAAGGGGCGCGCTCATGCGGGCCATCGTCGGCAGCGTCGCGGACAAGGTCGTGCGGACCTCGCCGGTTCCGGTCCTCCTCGTGAGGCCGGGCAAGAAGGAAGCGGAGAGCGCCGGCTGGGAGGCGGAATAGAGTCTCCCGGCCAGCGCCGGGCTCGGCCCTATCCGGACCGCTCGGGAGCCAGGATGTGGAGCAGCGTCTGCCCTCCCCGATGCACGATCCGGAGCACCTCGCGCCGCGGACCGCTCGACCCGAGCAGATCGATCTCGCTCGGATCGTGGATCGCGTGGGTGAGGTGCTCTCCATCTTCCGGCTCCAGCATGACCTCGACGTCCCCGGAACGGGGATCGTAGGCGATCCCTCGCAGGACGCTGCCCTCCGCCTCGGTCTGCGCGCCCAGGTCCAGCGCGTCCACCTCGAGGCGAACCGGATAGTTGACGTTTCTCGTCGTGAATTCCGCGAGCGCTGCGACCCAGTCGGATCGGGGTATGGCGGGCATGGCTCCTCGCTGGCCAGGGTGATCGTTCGGGGCTCGTCCCTCCGCCGCGGCGACGCGTACCCTACGAATAGCATCATCGTTGCGGCGCCCCTCCGAGGTCGGGGGGCGCCCCCATTCCTTGTGGGGAGACCTCCCCGACGGGGGACGATCGGACGATCGCGCCGCCGGCGCCAGCAGGGGTGCGTGGAGCGTCCAGGGGCCCGCATCCCGCGCGCCTCCGGATCCGGCGGGTCGGCGCCGGGTACACCATTCCCCGAACACCGGCGTTCCACCCCGACAGTGCCCAAGGCAGGCGATCCATGGTCCAAACCTACCGCATTTTCGGAGGGGTCCTCGGCGTGGCCGTTGCGGCCGCCGCCGGCGTGTCCGCGAGCGGGTGCATGGCATGGAGCCTGGCCGGCCGGGGCGTGTCGCACGAGGGCAACGTGCTCTCCTACACGCTCGAGATGGCGCCGGTGGACTTGCCCGCGGCCGGAGGCCACCACGGCGGCCCGCAACCGGCTCCGCTCCAGATCGCCGCGCCCTTCGACGGCTGGATCCACGCCTACTCGTGGGACGTGGTCGGACCGGACGGCGAGGCGGTGCCCCGAGAAGTCCTGCACCACATGAAACTCACCGCCCCGAACCGCAGGGAGCTGTTCAACCAGCAGATGCTGCGGATCGCGGGCGCCGGCAGCGAAACCGGCGCGGTCGAACTGCCCACCCAGGTGGGTTACCGCATCCACAGGGGAGATCCGCTACTGCTGACCGCCATGCTGCAGAATCCCGCCGGGGCCGCCCTGGAGGACGTGCGGGTGCGGGTGCACCTCGAGTATTCGCCGGAGGGGCCGTGGAGGGACCCGTTGTCCGCGTATCCGTTCTTCGCGCAGGTGACGGAGCCGGGCGTGGAGAGTTCCTACGACCTGCCGCCCGGCAGGAGCGAGCGCAGCATCATCCTGCGACCGGCGGTTTCCGGCAGCGTGCTGGGATTTGGCGGCCACGTCCATCAATACGGGAAGGAGCTTCGCGTCGAGGACGCGGTTACGTCCGAGGTGCTCTGGCGGACCAGTCCGATAACCGACAGCTCCGGTGCGGTCCTGCGAGTTCCATCGGATCTGTTCGTCACGCGCGGGGGCATCCCGCTCGAGGCCGGCCACGCCTATCGCTTCATAGCCGTCTACGACAACCCGACGGGGTCGATCATCCCGGGAGGCGGCATGGCCACGCTCGGCGGTCTGTTCGATCCGGACGAACCGTGGCCCGAAGCGGACACGTCCCACCCCGTCTACACATGGGACATGCAGAAGGAAATGGGATCGCAGTCGAAGCAGGGAGAGCACACCGGCCACGACGGAGGCGCCTGAGCGCCTCCGGAGGCGAAGCACCCGGACGATTTCGACCCCCGAACCCGCAGGTCCGGGGGCCGAGCGCCCGGAGGCTTGGAGGCAGCCGGACTTCGGCATCCTCCGGACGTAGCGTTCCGCCCGCGCGCTGCCGGAGCGGCGCCGCGCGGGCGGCCGGTCGGCGGATTCCGCTATTCCACCAGCCGGAGGACCTTGACGAGGCTGCCGCCGCCAGCCGACGAGAAGCTCTGGCTGATCGCCGAGCCGAGCAGGCGCGCGCGCACCGGCTCGGACTCATCGGCCATGCGCTGGTCGATGAACACGCGCACGAAGTTGTTGAACTCGATGGCATCCTTCCCGGGCTTCATGTACTCGGCCGGGTCGAACACCCCGATCGTGATCACGCGCGGGCCGGCGTTGTCGCCGTAGTCGCTGCGGACCTTGCTCCCGTCCCAGAACGCCGTCGGGTCCAGATCGTACAGCGCGTTCACTCCCATGTACGTGGGACCCTCCATGTCGCCGTTCTCGGTCTGGTACGGCTCGCCGATGGACACGGAGGCGAGATTGCACTGGCAGATGTTCGCGCGGTACGGCCGGGCACCGCTCTCGCCGTTCGCGGTGGCGCAGCTCTCGTCGCCGACGCGCCCATCGGTGTTGGGGATGATCCACGGAAAGAAAAACGAATCTACCGGCGCATCGGCCGGATCGGCGTTGTCCTGCGCCGCCTTGATGGTGAGAAGCCGGCCGTAGTCCCCCTTGTGATCGCCGTTCGCATCGTACGCCCAGTCGGTGCCGTATCCGGTGCCCGTGGTGCTGTTCAGGTCATCCTGATCCAGCGCCTCGTAGTAGTCGCCCGCCTCCGGGTTGTACTGCCAGCTCTCCCAGGGATCCCAGATGCGGTTGCCGTCGTCGCTGGCTGACTCCAGCCAGCGGTCCGGAAGCGCGAACGGCTTCACGCAGCTCACCGTACCACCGCCGCGCACCGCCTCGGCGGCCGCCGCCGCTCTGACGGGCACGTTGTGCACGCCGAAGATCTTGGCGAAGAACGTCTCGTTGTTCGCGCGGGAGATGGTCACGCGCACGCGCTCGCGGGCGGGTTCCACCTCCACGAAGATCTCTTCCGGACGCAGCTGCACCTCGCGCGATACCTGGCTGAGCGTGAAGTCGAGGGCGCGCTGGTTGGCGGCCGGCGTCGCACGGTCCTGGGGGAAGTCCTGGAACGCGCTCGCGCCGGCCAGGGCGCCGGCGTCCGCCGCGCGCTGCAGCTCGCTGCGGACCACGAACAGGGAGCCGATGTCGATCGCGAGCCCGGCCATCCCGATCAGAACGGGCATTCCGAGCGCGACGATGACGAGAACGGACCCTTTGCGGTCCTTCCCGTACCGGTGGAACAAGTTCCGCATGGTGCCTCCGGACGGACGTCCCGTACCGCAGCCACCCCCCTGGCGGGGGATTCCTGCGGCAACAGCGCCGTTCTACTGTGAGCCAGACCTCCGCTAGCCGGGCGCGGCGGATCGCCACGCGGGTGGGTGAGAGGGCAAGAAGCGGGGTTCGCGGCCGGAGGAATCTGTGGAAAACTGCCTCAATCGTAGTTCGGCGCAAAACTTATGACAGCCCTGAGGCGCCTGGGTCGACGAGCTTTCCACAGCGGAATTCGGCGAAGGATTGCGGGAGAATCGGTATTTTTTTCCGAACGGAGCCGTCGTGCCAGAATGTCACGCCGACGCATCGGATGTTGCGAGGAACTTGCACAATGCCTCGTGCAGAGCGCTGGGGCCAACTGGCCTCTTCCGGCGGCAAGTGTCTGTCGGCAGATAACTTACGGGGAAACTCGGGCGCCCGGTACGGGCCTTGTAGATGGTGCGAGTCGACAGAAGCAGGACGACATTGGTAGACGCGCACCAGCTCCCCTTCTCTCCCGGCGTCGCGTAGCCCGCGTTCCGCGCGGACTCGGGGCGCCGTCTCGACGGCCCGGCAGCCGATCCGTACTCGCCTCGCTTCGTCTTTGAAAGCGCATCCTTTCGTTCAGGGCACCCCGGTCGCGAGGCCGGTCCGCAAAGCCACGGGTCTCCGGTGAGACAGCCGAGCCGCCGAAGGAGGAAAATCCGGTTCGCCGGATCCTTTTTCTCGAAGGGAGCAGTACCATGCGAGCTTATCGCGTCCTGGGCGCCGCGTTCGCGCTGTGCCTCGCGGCGGGCCTCTGGGGCTCCGCCGGTCCGTTCGTACCGCCCGCGGTGGCGCCGCTGTTCGCGGAATCCGCGCCCCCGAACCTGCCACAGCCGGGATCGGTGCAGCCGGTCGTCTCCGGCACGAGCCTTCTGGTGGGCTGGGAATCCGATGACCCGTCCGGATCCTTCGAGGTGGTGGTGAAGCATCCGGCGAACGGCACCCCGGTTTCGCCCCGACTGGTGCGCGGGACCACGTTCGCCAGGTTCGACATCGCGGCCGTCGATTTCACCGCGGGTCCCTACTGCGTCCGGGTCAGGGCCGTGCCGCAGCTCGGCCAGGAGGGTCTGGCCAGCGCGTTCACGGAGTGCGCGCCCGTGACTTCCTTCGTGTGCGATCTGGACTGGCAGGCCGAAGCCGTTCCGGGCGCGATCGAGGTGGTCGTCTTCGGCTCGGCGCGCATGGACCCGACGGCGCTGGACGCCGCCACCCTGCGGCTGGGCGACGGCAACGGCGGTGGGACCCGGGCGGTCTCGGCCCGCCTGGCGGACGTAGACGACGCCGGCGGAACCGACGGGTATCGCGACCTGATCGCGCGCTTCGACATGGTGCAGATGCGCCGCAACGGCGACATCCGGCACGACACGTCGGCGTTCTATCTGCAGGCGGCGACGCGGGGCGGCAGCCCTGCTTGCGGAAGCCTGGCGCTTCGCAAGACGCGCTGAC
>Ga0299913_10005818_pt1 | contig 10594 bp, 10 predicted proteins | sample RVTome_9_FD_201360 | JGI IMG/M metagenome (GOLD analysis project Ga0299913, IMG submission 201360) | Soil microbial communities from uranium-contaminated site in the Upper Colorado River Basin, Wyoming, United States - RVT155D38 (version 2) ... | reverse complement strand
CCACGATGCGAGCCCGGACCGCCCGCGCGGTGCCGTCGTCGAGCTCGACGCCCGCTCGCACGCGCGCAAGCTGCTTCGTGGTGGGCTCGCCTTCCACCTGCGCGAGGTATTCCTTCTCGACGGCGTGCCGGGGGTGCATGAGCCGGTTGGCGAGCTCGCCGTCGTTCGTGAGCAACAGCAGCCCTTCCGAATCGCGGTCGAGGCGGCCGACCGGGAACACACGCGGGCCGTCGCTCGGCAGGTACGGGCGGATGTCGGGCCGGCCCTGCGGGTCGCGGAGCGTGGTGATGACCCCGGGCGGCTTGTGCAGCGCGTAGGTGCGCACGTCCGGGTCGAGGTTCACGGCGACACCGTCGACCGTGACCGACGATCGCCCGATCTCGACCTTGTCCCCGAGGGTCGCCACCCTGCCGTCGATCGTGGCCCGGCGATCGGCGATCAGCGCCTCACAGGCGCGCCGCGAGCCGAACCCCGCCCGAGCGAGCGCGCGCTGCAGGCGCTCCTCGGCCACGTGTCTCAGCCCTCCGGGCGGGCGGAGCCGGGCTCGGCGGCCTCGTCGCCGGGTTCGCCCGGCGGGTCGGTCACCGAGGCGTCGGTCACCGCGGCCGCGACCGGGTCGTCCTCGGGGGCAGGGTCGAGCAGCGGCGCGAGCGCCGGGAGCGATGCCAGCGACGGCAGCCCCAGCCGTTCCAGGAATCCGGGCGTCGTCGCGAACAGCGCGGGCCGCCCCGGCGTCTCCTCACGGCCCGCCTCCTCGATCAGCCCCCGGTCCGCCAGCGCGCGCAACACACCGTCGGAGTTGACGCCCCTAATACCGCTCACCTGATGGCGAGTCACCGGCTGCTTGTACGCCACGATCGAAAGGGTCTCCAGGGCCGCCTTCGTCAGACGGGCCTGCCGCGACGACAGCACGAACTGCTCCACGATCGGCGCGGCGTCGGGGTGCGTGTACAGCCGCCACCCACCCGCCACGTTGCGCAGGACGAGTCCGGAACCACGGTCCTCGAGCTCGCGACGCAGCCGCTCGCACAGCGCTTCGGCGCCGGGCCGGTCGACGTCGAGCGCCTGGGCCAGGATCGACGCCGGGAGCGGCTCGTCGGACACGAAGAAGAGCGCCTCCAGGGCGCGCGTGTGGTGTGATCCGGCACCGCCGGACCCCTTCGCCTCCGTCACGTTCCCCCGATCGTCGCTCATCCGGTCCACGCGACCTCGATGTCGCCGAACGTCTCGGCCTGCACGAGCTCGACCTTCCCTTCACGGTACAGCTCGAGGATCGCGAGGAACCGCACCACCACGTGGATCCGTTCGTCGCAGTCCTCCACGAGGGTCCGGAACGTCGCGCCGTCGCCGACGGTCGTGATGCGGTGCTCGAGCGTGGTCATCGCCTCGGCCACGGTGTAGCGAACCGGAGTCACGTGGGTGAGGTCGAGGGTCGGCGCCGGCCGAAGGAGCGTCGCGGCCATCGAGGCGAGCTGTCCCGGCTCGAGGTTCGCCATCGGGTCGGGATACAGATGCGAGAACTCGGGGCCGGGGCCGACGTCGCGCGCGAAGAACCCCGCCTCGTCCTCGAGCCTGCGTGCGATCTCGATCGCCACCCGCCGGAAGGCCGCGAGCTCGAGCGACCGGGCATAGGCGATGTCGGGCGATCCGCCGAGAAGGTCGTCCTCGTCCGGCTCGGTGGTCCTCGGCGAGAGGCGCGCAACCTTCAGCTCGAGCAAGACGGCGCAGATCGCGAGGAACCACGTCGCCTCTTCGAGGTTCCAATCGGCGGTCTCCCTCGAGTGCGCCAGGTAGCGATCGGTCACCGACGCCACCGCGATGTCGCAGACGTCGACCTTCTGTTCGAGGATCAGCTCGGCGAGCAACCGAAACGGACCGGTGAAGACCGGCAGCTCGACCCCGAACTCATCGACCGCAGCCGGCGCGGCCTCGTCGCTCACCACGTCGAACTCACGAGAAGTGCATCGCCTCTCGCACGGACGCCAGCGTCTCGCGGGCGACCGGCCTCGCCTTCTCCGCTCCCTCGGCGAGCACGCGCTCCACGATCCCCGGCTCGGCCGCGAGCTCGGCGCGTCGCGCACGGTAGGGCCCGAAGTACTCGATCAGGTGGTCGGCGAGGATCGTCTTGCAGTCGACGCATCCGAGCGCTCCCGACCGGCACCCCGCCTCGATCTCGTCCACGCGATCGGGCGAGAACTTCCGGTGGAGGGCGAAGACCGGGCAGATCTCCGGACGCCCGGGGTCGCCCCGCCGGACCTTCTGGGGGTCGGTGATGAACGAGCGCACGCTCGCTCGGATCGCGTCGTCGTCGTCGCGCACCCAGATCGCGTTGTCCAGCGACTTCGACATCTTCCGGCCGTCGGAGCCGGGGATCAGCGGAGTCTCGGAGAGCAACGGCTGCGGCTCGACCAGGACGTCGCCGTACAGCCGGTTGAACCGGCGCACGATCTCGCGGCTGATCTCGAGATGGGCGACCTGGTCCTCGCCGACCGGCACGAGCTCACCGCGGACGATCGCGATGTCGACGGTCTGCAGCACCGGATACCCCAGGAGGCCGAAGTTCGCGATGTCGCGCTCCGCCATGTCTCGCAGCCGCTCCTTGAACGAAGGCACCCGCTCGAGCCACCCGAGGGGGGTGATCATGCCCAGGAGCAGCGTCATCTCCGCGACCTCGGGGATGTCCGACTGGCGGTAGATCGTCGCGCGGTCCGGGTCGAACCCCGCGGCGAGCCAATCGAGCACCAGCTCGTGGACGAAGCCGGGCAGCTCGTCGGTTCGGTCGTAGTGCGTCGTGAGCATGTGCCAGTCGGCGATGAAGAAGAAGCAGTCGTGAGCGGGGTCGTTCTGCAGCGCCAGCATGTTCTCGATGTTCCCGGCCCAGTGGCCCACGTGGAGGGGGCCGGTCGGCCGGTAGCCGGTCAGCACGCGCGCGCGCGTGGAGGAGAGCGTCGAAGTGGCGTCGGACCGGTCGATGCCGGGGATGATAGCGCGGGCTCGAGCGCGGACCGGGACCCGCGAGCCGCGCCCTCGCTCAGCCGAGCTGCATCACGAGCTCGCAGTCGAGGCCGGTCGACGCATCGCACACCGCGCTCGTGATCGCCGTGAGGAATCCAAGGATGAGCGTCGAGAAGACGAACAGGGCCACCAGCACGAACAGCGCCAGGTACTTGTCGGCGTTGCGGTAGACCTCGCGTGCCTGGGGCGGGAGCAGCATGCCGACCATGCGCGCCCCGTCCAGCCCGGGGATCGGCAACAGGTGGAAGACCAGCAGCGCCGCGTTCGTGTACGCGAAGACCACGGCGAGCCGGCCGGCTTCCAGCGGCAGTCCCCCCACGCGGACGACGAGGCCGGCGAGGACGGCGAGCCCGAGGCTCGCCAGCGGACCCGCGATCGACACGATCACGAGGTCGCGGCTTCGACGCAGGTAGCCGGGATCGATCGGCGCGGGCTTGCCGTAGGCAGCGGGAATCACGAGCACCTGCACGGTCCACAGCACGGCGATCAGGGCCGGCACCAACCCGCTGCCGAACGGCTCGAACCACGCCCTGGGATTCAGGCTCAGCCGGCCCCACAGCCTCGGGGTGGGATCCCCGAGCGTGGCGGCCGTGCGAGCCCTGGCGAACTCTCGCACCGCCATGCCGATCGCCAAGGAGAGCAGCATGTACGCGGCCAGGCGGATGCCGAGCGCCGTGAAGTTGCCCACTCCGTCTTCCCTTCACTCGATCCAGCCGTGCACGAGGGGTGGCGCGTTCACTGGCGCGTCGCCCACCTCGAGCGCCGCCAGCACCCGACCGGCGGCCGCCGTGGCCGCGTCGATGTCGCGGGCGTGCACGGTGCCGATCGGTTCGCCCCGCTCCAGCCGGTCGCCGATCTTGCAGCGCACCACGATACCCACCGCCGGATCGATCGCGTCTCCCTTGCGTGCCCGGCCGGCGCCCAGCGCCCCGCTCGCATGACCGATGTCCTCGGTCCGCATCGACACCACCGTCCCCGAACGGTCTGCCTCGATCTCCAGGTGCACGGGCGCCGACGGCAGCACCCCGGCCGGGTCGTCGACGACCCGCGGGTCGCCTCCCTGCGCCTCGACCATGGCCCGGAACCGATCGAGCGCCACGCCCTCGTCGATCGCGCGCTCGGCCTCGGCCGTCGCCGCGTCGAGATCGAGCCCGGACGTGATCGCGTGGCCGCGCGCGGCGAACGCCACCGCCAGTTCGCGCAGGCGTCCCCGGTCGCCGCCACGCAGCACCTCGATGGCCTCGACGACGTCCAGGGCGTTGCCGACCGCATCGCCGAGCGGTTGCTCCATGTCCGTCACGGCGATCACCGCGCGGCGCCCCCAGCCCTCGGCGAGCCCGAGACAGGCCTCCGCGAGCGCCTCCGCGTCGCCCACCGTCTTCATGAAGGCGCCGGCCCCCGCCTTCACGTCGAGCAGGATCAGGTCCGTCTCGACCGCGAGCTTCTTCGACATCACGCTCGCCGCGATCAGCGGGATCGAGGGGACGGTCGCGGTGGCGTCGCGCAGCGCGTAGAGCTTGCCGTCGGCGGGCACGAGCCGGGGCGACTGGGCGGCGACGGCGCATCCGATCTCACGGACCTGTCGCTGCATCGCCAGGGGGTCCAGGTCCGTCCGCAGGCCGGGGATCGATTCCAGCTTGTCGAGCGTGCCTCCCGTGTGCCCCAGTCCCCGGCCGGAGAGCTTGGCCACCGCCATCCCCAGGGACGCCGCCAGGGGCGCGAAGACCAGCGTCACCCCGTCCGCGACACCCCCCGTGGAGTGCTTGTCGACCGTCGGGCGTTCGATGCCGTCGAACCGCACGGTGTCGCCGGAGGCGATCAGCGACCGCGTCAGGGCCAGGGTCTCGGCGCCGTCCATGCCTCGCAGCAGGCACGCCATGAGGAAGGCCGCGGCCAGCGGATCGCCCACCTCGCCGCTCACGTACCCGTCGACGAATGCCTCGACCTGTGCCGCAGCGAGACTGCGGCCGTCGCGCTTCGCGGCGACCACTTGCCGTAGATCAGTCACGATCGACCCTCGGTCGCCCCAGCCGTTCCGTGTGCATGGTGCTCATGCTCCAGTCGAGGTCGAGGTCGAGGTGGAGGTCGAGCCGTGCGAGTCGCCGAGCGCTCCCGCGAAGCTTACGCCCGTCAGACCCTCGACCTCGACCCCCAGCAGCTCGGCGACCGTGTATCCGAGGTCTCCGAAGCCATCTCGTTCGCTGATCTCGAACGGTCCGCTCCGAAGCCCCGCCGCGAGCAAGGGGGTCCGCTCGCGTGAGTGATCGGTCGGCGGGGTCGTGGGGTCGCAGCCGTGATCGCCCGTGATGAACAGGATGCCGCCGTCGAGGGCCGCGATCAGCTCCGGCAGGCGTCGATCGAACGCCTCGATGGCGGCCGCGTAGCCGACCGGGTCGTTCCGATGGCCGTACTTGGAGTCGAAGTCCACCAGGTTCGTGAAGACGAAGGCGGGTTCCGGCCGGCGCAGGTACTCGAGGGTGAGGTCGACGCCGTGCTCGTTCGAGTCGGAGTAGACGGCCTCGGTGATGCCGTGGCGGTCGAAGATGTCCTGGATCTTACCGACCCCGTAGACGGGCACGTCCGCCGCCTGGAGCACGTCGAGCACGGTGGGGCCGGGCGGCGGCACGGAGAGGTCGCGGCGTTCCGGGCTCCTGACGAACCCTCCCCGCTCACCCTCGAACGGCCGGGCGATCACGCGGCCGACCTGGTGTGGCGGCACGAGGATCTCGCGCGCGACGCGGCACCACTCGTAGAGCTGTTCCAAGGGCACGACCGCCTTGTGGCATGCGACCTGGAACACGGAGTCGCCGCTCGTGTACACGATCGGGTGGCCGGTCTCGAGGTGCTCCTCGCCGAGCCTCGCGATGATCTCGGTGCCCGATGCCGGCTCGTTGCCGAGGATGCCCCGGCCGATCGCACGCTGGAACGGTTCCACGACCTCGGGTGGAAACCCGTCCGGGTAGAGCGGGAAGGGCTCGTCGAGCCGGATGCCCATCATCTCCCAGTGCCCGGTCGTCGTGTCCTTGCCCGCCGAGCGCTGTCTCGCCCATCCGTGCGCCGACCCCGGTTCGGCCCTCGGAACGACGCCTTCGATCTCGGTGAGCATGCCGAGTCCGAGCGCTTCGAGCGCCGGTGCCCTCAGACCTGAGACCGCCCGGGCGGTGTTGGCCAGGGTGTTCGATCCCTCGTCGCCGTAGGCGGCGGCGTCGGGAGCGCCGCCGACGCCCCACGAGTCGCACACGACCACCAGGACCCGCGGAACCGACGCCTCGCGCCGCGTCCTCATGCTCCCGCTCCTCGCTGCTTGCAGTTGATGCACAGCATCGCCCACGGCAGCGCCTCGAGTCGATCTTCCGAGATCGGGGCGCCGCATCGTTCACAGCGCCCGTACGAGCCGGCGTCGATCTTCCCGAGCGCTCGGTCCACGTCGCGCAGGTTGGACCGCAGGGCACGGGCCACCGAGATCAGCCGTGAGCGTTCCTCGGTGCTGTGAGAGCGGTCTGCGAAGCCCGCGTCGTCGACGAACGTCACGTCGTCAGAATCCGGGTCGGCTCCGAGCGCGCCGATCTCCGCACGCAGGTGCGCCTGCTGCTCCTCGAGGCTCGCTCGGCGCCGATCGATCGGGTCAACCATCGGCATCCGCCTCGCGCGCGTCATCGGCCGCGCCCGGGGCGGGGGGCCGTCGAGCCCGGGGGTGCGACGTGTAGTAGACCTCGCGCAGGTGTTGGCGAGTGACCAGGGTGTAGATCTGCGTCGTCGCGACGCTGGAATGTCCCAGCAGCTCCTGCACGACCCGGACGTCGGCGCCGCCCTCCAGCAGGTGTGTCGCGAACGAGTGGCGCAGGGTGTGCAGCGAGACGTGCCGTTCGATGCCCGCCCGGCGGGCCGCCGCGCGCACCATGCGGTCGCAGCTCTGCCGGGAGAGCCGGCCCCCGCGCGCGTTCAGGAACAGGGCCCCTCTCGTGGTCGCGGTCGCCAGCGCCGGCCGTCCGGTCGTCAGGTACGCCTCGATGGCCTCGCGTCCGTAGCGTCCGACGGGCACCTCCCGCTCCTTGCCGCCCTTGCCGAGGACCCGGACCGCGCCGTCCTCGCGGTCGATGTCGTCGACGTCGAGGGCCGTCAGCTCGGACACACGCAGCCCCGAGCCGTACAACAGCTCGAGGATCGCCCGGTCGCGGCGTCCCGCCGGTGTCGAGCGGTCCGGTGTGGCGAGCAGACGGCCCACCTCGTCGACCGTGAGGGGGTGGGGCAACGACCGCGGCAGCTTCGGCTGGGCGACGCCGAGCGCCGGGTCTCGGTCGCACACCCCCTCGAGCACGAGGAACCGGTGGAACGAGCGCACCGACGAGAGCGTGCGTGCCACCGAGGAAGCCCGGTAGGGCCGGGCGTCGTCGCCGTACGTGCTCGCGCTGATGGCCGCGAGGAAGGAGCGCACGGCCGCCTCGTCGACGTCGGCCGGATCGACGATGCCGCGGCCCTCGAGGAACCGCTCGTACCGGGCGAGGTCTCGGCGGTACGCCGACACGGTGTGCTCCGAGAGCCCGCGCTCCACGGTCAGGTGGTCGAGGTAGCGGGAGGACTCGGCGCCGATCGTCGCGGTCATGGCCGTCGCCACGGCCTCAATCCACCGCGCCGATGCACCCGGCCAATGAATCGGCCGCGAGTCCGTGCGCGGCCGCGACCCCCTCGTTCGTGATCGAGCCGGCCACCACGTTCACGCCGAGCGCGAGCGCCGGGTCGGCGCGGACCGCATCGGCCAGGCCCCGGTCGGCGATGGCGAGCACGTACGGGAGCGTGACGTTCGTCAGTGCGTAGGTGGAGGTGCGCGGCACGGCGCCGGGCATGTTGCCGACGCAGTAGTGCACGACCCCGTCGACGACGAACGTCGGATCAGAGTGAGTCGTCATGTGCGACGTCTCGAAGCATCCACCTTGGTCGATCGAGATGTCGACGAGCACCGCACCCGGGCGCATCGCCGACACCGTCTCGGCGCTGACGAGGTGGGGGGCCCTCGCCCCGGGCACCAACACCGCGCCGATGACGAGGTCGGCTTCGATCACCAGCCGTTCGACGGCGAGCCCCGAGCTCATGAAGGTCTGGATGCGTCCGTGCCACACGCGGTCGATCTCGCGGAGCCGGTCGACGTTGCGATCCACGACCGCCACGTCGGCCTCCATGCCGGCGGCGATCTGGGCTGCGTTCGCGCCCGCCATGCCGGCGCCGAGCACCACGACCCGCGCGGGCGCCACGCCGGAGGCGCCACCCATCAGCACGCCGCGACCACCACGGGGGCGCTCCAACGCCGCCGCACCTTCCTGCGGCGCCATGCGACCGGCGATCTCGGACATCGGCGCCAGCAACGGGAGTCGGCCGTCGGGCGTCTGCACGGTCTCGTAGGCGACCGCGGTGACGTCACGATCGGCGAGGAACCTCGTGAGCGCCTCGTCCGCCGCGAGGTGCAGGTAGGTGAAGAGCACCTGTCCGGGGCGGAACCGCTCGAACTCCGTGGGCTGGGGCTCCTTGACCTTGACGATCATCTCCGCCGCCTCGAACACGGCGTCGGCATCGGGAAGGATCTCGGCGCCCGCGATGGCGAACTGCTCGTCGTCGATCGCCGACCCGAGGCCGGCGGAGCGCTCGACCACGACGCGATGGCCGGCGCGAGTCAGCTCTCGGACGCCCTCGGGGGTGGCGGCGACCCGGTACTCGCTGTCCTTGACTTCCGTCGGGATCCCGATGTCCACGGGCCGGCGTCCTCCTCGCCACCGTCGAAGGTGGTCACACTCGTGGCGCCTGCGTTCCGGGGCAAGCGTACTGAACGCCGCGCCGGGACGCGCCGATCAGTCGGACGTCGATCGGGGTCGCCCGGCCGCCATGAGCAGGGCCAGGGCGGTCTTCGCGTCGCGGACCTTGCCGGACCTCGCGGCGTCGATCATGCGCCCCAGCGGCTCGACGACGAGCTCGATCCCGTCCTCGACGGGACCCGTCGGCTCGGCCTGCGTCCGTGCCCAGAACAGGTGCACGTATTCGTCGCTCGACCCGACCGTCGGATACACACCGCCCAGGAACTCGATCGTCGAGTGTCGGTAGCCGGTCTCCTCGAACAGCTCGCGAGCCGCGGCGGTGAGCGCGTCCTCGCCGTCGACGTCGAGGATGCCGGCGGGCACCTCGACGATGGTGTCGCGCACGGCGGGCCGGAACTGCCGCACGAGCACCACCCGATCGTCGGGCGTCACCGGCAGCACCGCGGTGGCGTCGTGGCGACGCACCACCTCCCACGAGCCGTGGCCGGGCCAATCCTCGACCTCGACGCGCACGAACGACCCCTCGAACGCGATCCGAGACGCCACCGGCTCGGGCACCGGGCGCCTAGCCGGTCGCGGACAGCGAGCGGCCCGCCTGGGCGCGTCGATGCACGCGGGCGGCCTCGACGAAATCGCGGAACAGCGGGTGCGGCCTCGTCGGGCGCGATCGCAGCTCGGGGTGGAACTGTCCGGCGATGAAGAAGGGGTGGTCGGGAAGCTCGATGATCTCGGTCAGCCGCCCGTTGTGGGAATTGCCGGAGAGCACGAGCCCGTGCGCCTCGAGCTGCTCGTGGTAGGCGGGATTGACCTCCCACCGATGCCGGTGGCGTTCGACCACGACGGCCTCGCCGTAGGCACGGGCCGCCTTCGTGCCCTCGACGAGATGGCAGTGCTGCGCGCCGAGCCGCATGGAACCGCCCAGGTCCGTGACGTCCTTCTGCTCGGGGAGCAGGTCGATGACCGCGTGCGGCGTCGCGGGATCGAACTCGCTCGAGTTCGCCCCGTCGAGCCCCATGACGTTGCGCGCGAACTCGATCACCGCACACTGCAGCCCGAGGCAGATGCCGAGGAACGGCACGTCGCGCTCCCGCGCGAATCGGACGGCCGCGACCTTGCCCTCGACCCCGCGGATCCCGAAGCCGCCCGGGATCAACACCCCGTCGACGTCGTGCAGCGCTTCCTCGGTGGCTTGACCTCCGAGATCGTCGGACGCGACCCACCGGATCTGCACGTCGGCCCCGTGATGGAAGCCTCCGTGGTACAGCGCCTCCATCACCGACAGGTAGGCGTCGCGCAGCGTGACGTACTTGCCGACGACGGCGATCGTGACCGGTTCGGTCGCGGCGTGGATGCGATCCACCAATCCCTCCCACTCGGTGAGGTCGGGCTCGCCCTCGATGCGCAGGTGCCGAGCGAGCTCGGTGTCGAGACCCTCACGATGCAGGACCAGCGGCACCTCGTAGATCGACGGCGCGTCCGGGGCGCTGATCACGCCGCTGATCGGCACGTCGCACAGCAGCGAGATCTTCTCCTTCAGGTTGCGGCCGATCGGGCGGTCGGACCGGCACACGATCGCGTCGGGCTGGATGCCGAGCGCCCGCAGCTCCTTCACGGAGTGCTGCGTCGGTTTCGTCTTCAGCTCGCCGCTCGGCCCGATGAACGGCATGAGCGACACGTGCACGAACGCGCATCGATCGCGGCCGATCTCGTTGCGGAGCTGCCGGATCGCCTCGAGGAAGGGCAGGGACTCGATGTCGCCCACCGTGCCGCCCACC
>Ga0299913_10005817_pt1 | contig 10595 bp, 8 predicted proteins | sample RVTome_9_FD_201360 | JGI IMG/M metagenome (GOLD analysis project Ga0299913, IMG submission 201360) | Soil microbial communities from uranium-contaminated site in the Upper Colorado River Basin, Wyoming, United States - RVT155D38 (version 2) ... | reverse complement strand
CGTGGTGGACGCCGTCCGGCGCACCCGGCCTTGAACGAGACCCGCGCGGCCATGGTCAGCGTGGTGCTGGCCTGCTACAACGAGGAGGAGGTGCTCGCCGGCAGCTTCGAGGCGATCAAGGACACGCTCGACGACCTCGGCCGGCCCTACGAGATCCTCTTCGTGGACGACCTCAGCCGCGACCGCACCCGCGAGATCATCCGGAAGATCGTGGACGCGCACCCCGGACTCGATATCCGGGTCATCCTGCACGAGCGGAACCAGGGACGCGGCGCCACCGTCACCGACGGCTTCCGGGCCGCGCGGGGCGAGATCGCGGGCTACCTGGACGTGGACCTGGAGGTCCACGCCCGCTACATCCCCTCGCTCGTGCGCGCGATCGAGAAGGGCGCGGACGTGGCCACCGTGCGCCGCATCTACGCCTTCCAGCTCCGCTCCATCGACCGCTATTTCATGAGCCGCGGCTACTCGTTCCTGGTGCGGAAGCTGCTGGGCGTGCCCATCCACGACACGGAGACGGGATACAAGTTCTTCCGGCGGGAGCGGCTCCTGGCCGTGCTCGACGAGATCGAGGACGGCGGCTGGTTCTGGGACACGGAGTTCATGGTGCGCGCGCTGCGTCACGGCCTGCGGCTCGAGGAGATCCCCGGCGCCTACGTCCGGCGCCGCGACAAGACCTCCACCGTGAGCGGGCTACGCGACTCGGCCGCCTACTTCGCGAAGCTCGTCCGCTTCCGGCGGACGCTCCGGCCGGGCCGGTGAAGGCGCTGCGCGAGATCGGCTGGGCGCGCGCCGCACGCTTCGGCTTCTACACCCTGGCCATGGCGCCCTACCGGTTGCTCCTCTTCCCGCAGCTGCGCGCCCCCTGGCTGCGGCTGCTGGGCGCACGCATCGGGCCGCGGGCGATCGTCCACGACGTCCGTTTCTTCAACCTCTACCGGCGCGGCCTGCGCGGCCTCGAGGTCGGCCCCGACTGCTTCCTGGGCGACGAATGCCTGCTCGACCTGGCCGAGGGGATCCGGCTGGACGCGCACGTCACGCTGGCCGAGCGCGTGGTCGTCCTCACCCACGCCAACGTCGGCTACGCCGACCACCCGTTGCAGCCGTTGTTCCCGGCGCGCGCGGCGCCCGTCGCCTTCGAGCGCGGCTGCTTCGTGGGCGCCTCCGTCACCATCCTTCCCGGGCTGACCATCGGCCGCGAGTCCTTCGTGGCGGCCGGCAGCGTCGTCACCCGCGACGTCGCCCCGCGCACGCTGGTGGCGGGCGTGCCGGCGCGCCGCATCCGCGACCTCGCCTGATGGCGGACCGGGACCCCGGACGGCGCGCGGCCGTCGTGGCCGGCGCGCTCACGCTGCTCGTGTCCGCCCTCCCCGTCCTGCCCGGGATCCTCGCCGGCCGCACGCTCTACTTCCGCGACCTCGCCGGAGAGTACTTCCCCTACCGGCGCCTGGCCGCGGAAGGCCTCCGCGCCGTCCGCCTGATCGAATGGAACCCCTACGTGCACGAGGGCGTCCCTCTGACGCTGCCGGCGGTCGGGTACCCGGTGGACCTGTTGCACGTGTTATGGCCGGACGAGCGCTTCTTCTCGCTCGTCCTCGCCCTGCACGTACCGCTGGCCGCGGCCGCGTTCCTTCTGCTCGCGCGCGGGCTGGGCCTGTCTTTCGTCGCGGCCGCCGGCGGCGCCCTCGTCTACGCGCTGGGCGGCTTCTCCCTCTCCGCGCTGAACCTGTACCGCTACGCGCAGGCGATGGCCTGGGCGCCGCTCGTGGTCTGGGCGCTCGGCCGCGCGGGCGGAGGCGGCACGCGCCGCATCGCCGTCGCCGCCGGTCTGACGGGCCTGGCGCTCTCCACGACCGGCATCGAGATCGTTCTCCTGGCCGTGCTCGCCGGGCTGGTGCTGGCCGCACCGCCGGGTCCACCCGCGGCGTGGACGCGCCGCGCCGCGGCGCTCGCGCTCGGCGTGCTCCTGGCCGCGGCGGTCCTCCTGCCGTTGCGCTCGTTCGTGGCCGACAGCGTGCGGGGCGCCGGCTTCGCTCCCGGCGTCGTTCTCGCCCAATCGGTCCATCCCCTGACCTGGCTGCAGGTCGTCGTGGGAGGGTTCTACGGGGACCTGTCGAACCTGCCCGGCCGCTTCTGGGGCAGCAACTTCTTCCCGCGGGGCTTTCCCTATGTCCTGAGCCTGTACCTCGGGGCGGCGGCGCTCGCGGTGGCCTTGGTCGGCGCTCGCTTCGGCGCGGCGCCGCGGACGCGCGTGCTGGCCCTGCTGGCCCTGGGTGTCTTCCTCTCGCTCGGCCGCTGGAGCGGAATGGGCGGGCTGGTCGAGCTTTCGCCCGCGCTCCGCGTGTTCCGCTATCCGGTGAAGGCGTTCTTCCTGGTGCAGCTCTCCGTCGCGCTGCTGGTGGCCTGGGGCCTCGACGCCCTGCGCCGGTCTCCGCCGCGCGCCTGGCGGTGGCTGGCGGCCTCCTCCCTGGCCGGGGGCGCCCTGCTGGTGGCGGCTCCCTGGTGGCCCGGACTGTTCCCCGCGGCGGCGCGCTGGTTCCTCGGGGGGTTCTTCCCGCCGGAGCACCCGCCCGCGCTGCGGATCGAGCAGCTCCACCTGGTCCTTGGCGACGCCGCGGCCGGCGGCGCCGTCGCGCTGGCCGTCGCCGCCTGCGCCTTGCTCGCGGCCAGGGGCCGGCTGGCCGGGCACGCCGCGGTCGCGTGCGTGGCGGCCCTCGTGGCCGCGGACCTCGTCCGCACCGGCGCGGGCCTGAACCGGACGGTGCGGCCCGACTTCTTCTCGCTCTCACCGGAGATGACGGCCGAGCTCGTCCGCATGCGCGGCGAAGGCGGCCGGGTGTTCACCTGCGACGTGCCCTCGAGCCGCGCGTACGCCGCGGCGCGCGCCGGCCTCGGCGACCGCCACGAGCTGTGGACGTTCGCGGCGCTCGTGGAGACGCTCACCCCCAACTACAACCTGCGGCATCGCGTGCCGACCGCCTTCAGCCCCGACCTCACCATGCTGGTCCCGGAAGCGCGCGTGCTCACACCCGCAGAAGCCTCCTGCGGCTCCTTCGCCGCGATCGAGGAGCGGCTGCGGACGGCGGGCGTCGCCCACGTGGTGAGCGTCGACCCCCTCGGCGGTCCCGCGCTGGAGCCCGCCGCGACGGTGCGGCCGCCGCGCATCGCGCCGCTGGCCGTGCACGTGTATCGGCTGCGCGATCCGCGGCCCTTGCGGGAGGTCGTCGGCTCGGAGGGCACGGCCACCACGCTCGTCGACGAGGAAGACCGGCTGGAGCTGCAAGTGACGGCGGCCGCGCCGTCGACCCTGCTGCTGCGGGACGGCTACGCGCCGGGATGGTCGGCGTGGGTGGACGGGGAGCGCGTTCCATTGCAGCCGGCGGACGGCCGCCACCGCGCGGTGGCGGTCCCCGCCGGTACGAGCCGCGTGGTGGTGGAGTACCGCCCCGCCGCCGCGCGCGCCGGCGTCCTCGTCTCGCTGCTGGCGGCCGCGGCTCTCGTCCTGCTGTGGTTCGCGCCGCGCGGCCTGTTCCGGCGCCCGCCGCGGCCGGCCGCGCATTTGACCAGTTGACTTGGCGCGCCTCGCGCCGCTACGATGCGTCGTACACGAGGGCCCGGAACACAGTTTGGCCATCGTCGCCATCATCCCCGCTCGGTTCGGTTCCACACGCCTGCCGGGGAAGCCTCTCTCGGACATCCATGGGAAGCCGATGATCCAGCACGTGCACGAGCGCGTCTGCCTCGCGCGCGGGCTCGACCGCGTGCTGGTTGCCACCGACGACGAGCGGATCGCCGCGGCGGTGGCCGCCTTCGGCGGCGAGGCGGTGATGACCTCGGCCCGGCATGCCACGGGCACGGATCGCCTGGCGGAAGCGGTCGGGCGCACGGACGCGACGATCGTGGTCAACGTGCAGGGCGACGAGCCGCTGGTCGATCCGGCGGGCATCGAAGCTGCGTTGCGTCCCCTGCGCGAGGACGCGCGGGTGTCCATGTCCACCCTGTCCGTGCCCCTCGCCGACGTGGAGGAGATGCTCTCCCCCGCCGTAGTGAAGGTGGTGGCGGACGCCGCGGGCGATGCGCTCTATTTCTCACGCAGCCCGATCCCGCACGTGCGCCAGGGCCCGGGCGGCGACGCGCGGAGCGCGGCCGCGCAGGCGGTCGCCCAGGGGATCGCCCGCAGGCACGTCGGCCTGTACGTGTACCGGCGCGAGGCGCTGCTGAGGATCGCGGCGCTGCCGGCGGCGCCGCTGGAAGAGGCGGAGGGGCTCGAACAGCTCCGCGCGCTGCATCACGGGATCAGGATCCGGGTCGTGCCCGTCGCGGGCGGGGGCGGCCTGGCGGTGGACACGCCGCAGGACCTCGAGCGCGTGCGCGCGCTGATGGCCCCCGCGGGACGCCAACCGTGGAAATGAATGAAGGAGCCAGGGTGCCGACAAAGTACATCTTCGTGACGGGCGGCGTCGTCTCCTCGCTGGGCAAGGGCCTGGCCTCGGCCTCCATCGGGTGTCTGCTCGAGGGCCACGGGTTCAAGGTCGCGCTCATGAAGTGCGATCCCTACATCAACGTCGATCCCGGCACCATGAGCCCCTACCAGCACGGCGAGGTCTACGTGACCGACGACGGCGCGGAGACCGACCTCGACCTCGGCCACTACGAGCGCTTCACCCACCACGTGACCTCGCGCGAGTCCAACATCACCACGGGCAAGATCTACGGCTCGGTGATCGCCCGGGAGCGGCGCGGCGACTACCTGGGCCGCACGGTCCAGGTCATCCCCCACATCACCGACGAGATCAAGACCTCGATCAAGGCCGTGGGCAGCGGCAGCGGCGCGGACGTGGTGATCGTGGAGATCGGGGGCACGGTCGGCGACATCGAGAGCCTGCCCTTCCTGGAGGCGGTGCGCCAGTTCCGCCAGGACGTGGGCCGCCAGAACGCGATCTTCGTGCACCTCGCCCTCGTGCCCTACATCGCCACCGCGCACGAGCTGAAGACCAAGCCCATGCAGCACAGCGTGCGCGAGCTGAGGGCCATCGGCATCCAGCCCGACGTGCTGCTGTGCCGCACGGACCGTTTCCTCTCCCCCGACATCAAGTCCAAGCTCTCGCTCTATTGCGACGTGCCGGAGGAGGCGGTGATCACGGCCAAGGACGTGGACTCCATCTACGAGGTGCCGCTCGTGCTCTCGGGCGAGGGCCTGGACGCGATCGTGCTCAAGGCGCTCTCTCTGGACAGCCGCGGCCGCAACATGGCGGCCTGGGAAGAGCTCGTGCAGAAGGTCAAGCACCCCCAGGGCGAGGTGGTGATCGGCATCGTGGGCAAATACGTCTCGTTCGAGGACTCCTACAAGAGCCTGAACGAGGCGCTGACCCACGGCGGCTTCGGCAACGACGTGCGCGTGGTGCGCCGCTGGATCGAGGCCGAGGAGCTCGAGAGCGCCAACGCCGAGTCGAAGCTGGCCGGCGTGGACGGCATCCTGGTGCCCGGCGGCTTCGGCTCCCGCGGGACGGGCGGCATGGTGGCGGCGGCCGAATACGCGCGGCGGACGGGCACGCCGTATTTCGGGATCTGCTACGGCTTCCAGTGGGCGGTCACGGAGTACGCGCGCAACGTGTGCGGCCTGCGCGGGGCCGGCTCCACCGAGGTCGATCCCGATACGGAGCACAAGGTCATCTACAAGCTGCAGGACCTGCTCGGCGTGGACGACATGGGCGGCACCATGCGCCTGGGCTCCTACCCGTGCGCGCTCCTGCCCGGCTCCCGCGCCGCCGCCATCTACGGCGGGGAGCTGGTCCACGAACGCCACCGGCACCGCTACGAGTTCAACAAGCACTACGAGGGCTGCCTCACGCAGGCGGGCATGGTGATCAGCGGCAAGACCCCCGACGGCAAGTTCGTCGAGATCGCCGAGATCCCCGACCACCCCTGGTTCGTGGCCGTGCAGTTCCACCCGGAGTTCAAGTCCCGGCCGCTCACGCCCCATCCCCTGTTCGCGTCCTTCGTGCGCGCGAGCCTGGAGAACCGCCGCGCGTCGTCGCCGCCGCTGGCGGCGCCCGGCGTCACGGTGGCGACCTAGTTGGCGGTCCGCCTGGGACGCTACCGCCTGGGCGGCGGCGGGCCTCTGTTCCTCATCGCCGGCCCCTGCGTCATCGAGAGCGACCGCCACCCCGCGCTGGTGGCCCGGCGTCTGAAGGAGGTCACGGACCGGCTGGGCATCCCCCTGATCTTCAAGGCCAGCTACGACAAGGCGAACCGCTCGAGCGCGGGCTCCTTCCGCGGTCCGGGCCTGGAGCGGGGGCTGGAGATCCTGGCCGGCGTCAAGGCGCGGTACGGCCTGCCCATCCTCACCGACGTCCACGAGCCTTCGCAGGTGGAGCAGGCGGCGCAGGTGGCGGACGTGCTGCAGATCCCCGCCTTCCTGTGCCGCCAGACCGACCTCGTGCAGGAGTGCGCCCGCAGCGGGCGCGTGGTCAACGTCAAGAAGGGCCAGTTCATGGCGCCCTGGGACATGAAGGGGGTCATGGCCAAGGCCGCGGCCACCGGCAACCGGCGGCTCCTGGTGACGGAGCGCGGCTTCAGCTTCGGCTACAACGACCTGGTGGTGGACATGCGCTCGTTTCCCGCGCTGCGCACCTTCGGCTACCCGGTCGTCTTCGACGTGACGCACAGCGTGCAGCGGCCGGGGGGCCTGGGCGACCGCTCGGGCGGCGAGCGGCACTACGTGGACACGCTGGCGCCGGCGGGCGTGGCCGCGGGGGTGGACGGGCTCTTCATGGAAGTGCACGAGAACCCCGAGCGCGCGCTCTCGGACGGGCCGAACTCGTACCGCCTCAAGCACCTGGAGAAGCTGCTCACCCGGCTGCTGCGCGTCCGGCGCGCGCTGCATGCCTGAACGCCTCCCGTCCCCGCCCGCCCTGATCGCGTTCGCCGTCCTGGCCGCCGCCGCCAACCTCCCCTACCTCCACGCCGCGCTCGACGCTCCGGCCGGCCGCGCGTTCGTCGGCTTCTTCTTCTACATCGACGACGCCTACAACTACCTGTCGTTCGTCCAGCAGGCGGAGGACGGGGCGTTCCTGTTCCTGAACAAGATGGTCCCGGAGAGCCACCACGCCGCCCTCGTCAACCTGGAATGGTGGACGGTGGGCAAGCTCTCCTTCCTGCTCGGACGCCGGCCCGCGCTGGCCTATCGCCTGTTCGGGTTGGGCGTCGCATTCGCCCTGGTCGTGGTCGTCGATCGCCTCCTCGCACGCAGGGGCGTCACGAAGGCGCGGCGCCTGCCCGCGCTGCTCCTGGTGTTCACGGGCGCCGGCCTGGGCGGGATCCTGCTGCGCGCCGGCGTGCCCGGACAGCGCTGCCTCGACCTGACCACGGGGCTGTTCCCGTTCATCGAGGCGCTGGCCAATCCGCATTTCACGGTGGCCACGCTCCTCCTGCTCCTGGCGCTCGTCGCCTTCGCCGAGGACCGCCCGCGCGCCGGCCTCGTCTGGGGCACCGTGCTCGGCCTGGTGCGTCCCTACGACCTCGGCCTGCTCGTGGCCGCCCGCGCGCTCGGGATCGCGTCGACGCGACCGCCCGCCGCGTGGTGGCGAGCCCTGGCGCCGCTCCTCGGGCTGGCGCCCGTGCTCGCGTACAACTACTGGCTCTTCCTCCGGGACGCGCGCTTCGCCATCTATGCGAGCGCCACCTACGTGATGCCCCCGCTCGCGGACTTCCTGCCGGCCCTGGCTCCGGCCGCGCTGCTGGCGGCCGTGGTGTGGCGTCCGCCGGCCGCGGACGCGCCCACCCGCGCCGCGGAGCTGCACCTGGTCGCGTGGGCCGCGGCCGCGACCATCGTCGCGCTGGCGCGGCTCGTGCCGTTCCCGCTGCAGTTCATGGTGGGCATGGGGCTGCCCCTCCTGCTGCTCGCCGGCCTCGGCCTGTCCAAGCACCGCGCCCTCGCGTCGTGGGCGGCCGTGGCCGCCCTCTCGTCCACGGCGGTCGTGGCGACCATGCTGGTCTGGCGCTCGAACCCGCGGTGGCACGTCCCCTCGGAGCGGCTGGCCGCCGCCCGGCTGCTGCGCCCGTCCTGCGCGCGGGGCGACCTCGCGCTGGCGCCGCCCGACATCGGCCTTTACACCGCCGGCCTGACCGCCTGCCGCGTGTTCGTGGGCCACGCCGCCGCCCGGGGGTTCGCGGAGCGAGAGCGCGAGGCGCGGGCGTTCTACGGCGCGGCCGACCCGGCCTGGCGCGCGGGGTTGCTCGACCGCGCGGCCGTCACGCGGTTGATGCTCCCCGGCGACGCCGGAGACGTGCCGAGCGCGTGGCTCGGCGAGGGCACGCCCTTCCGGCGGCTGGGACGGGTGGGCGAAGGGGACGCCGCGATCAGCCTGTACGGACGCATGCCCGCGCGCGGCGCGTCCCACCCGTAGCGGCTGCCTTGCCTCTGCGGGCGGGGAGAGCCTAGGATCACCGGAATGTCCCGCCAGACCGCGCAGCGGGTGCTGGAGATCGAGGCACGCGCCATCCTCGAGCTGCTCCCGCGCATCGGCGAGGAGTTCGAGCGCGCGGTCGAGCTGCTCTACGCGTGCGCCGGCCGCGTGGTGGTGACGGGCATGGGCAAGAGCGGCCTCATCGGCCAGAAGGTCTCGGCCACGTTCTCGTCCACGGGCACGCCCTCACTGTTCCTGCATCCCGCGGAGGCCATCCACGGGGACCTCGGCCGCATCGTCAAGGGCGACGCCGTCCTCGCCATCTCGCACAGCGGCGATACCGGGGAGATCGTGGCCCTGACCCCGACGGTCAAGCGGCTGGCGGCGCCGCTCCTGGCCATGACCGGCCGCCCGGGCTCCGTCCTGGCCACCACCGCCGACGTCCACCTCGACGTCTCCGTCCGCGAGGAGGCCTGTCCGCTCGGCCTCGCCCCCACCGCCTCCACCACGGCCGCGCTGGCCATGGGCGACGCGCTGGCCATGGCCCTGCTCGAGCGCCGCGGCTTCACCGTGGACGACTTCGCGGTGCTGCATCCCGGCGGCCGGCTGGGCCGGAAGCTCCTGCGCGTCGAGGACGCCATGCAGGCGGGAGAGCACGTGCCGCGGGTGGCGCCGGCCACGGCCATGAAGGACGTCCTGTTCGAGATGACGCGCAAGCGGCTGGGCATGACCACGGTCACGGACGCCGCAGGCAAGCTGCTCGGCATGATCTCCGACGGCGACCTGCGCCGGCAGATGGAGCGGCACGGCTACACGCTGCTCGAGCGCACCGCGGCCGAATGCATGACGCGCGACCCCGTGGTCATCGGCCGGCGCGAGCTGGCCACCGCCGCGCTGGCGCTGATGGAGGAGCGCAAGGTCACGTCGCTGCCGGTGACGGACGCGGCCGGGCGCGTGGAGGGCGTCGTCCACCTCCACGACCTCTGGCGCACCGAGATGATCTGAACATGGCGCGCCCGTGAAGTCCGAGGCGCTCGCCGACCGCTGCCGGCGCTTGAAGCTCGTGCTGAGCGACGTGGACGGGGTGATGACCGACGGCCGGGTGCTGTTCCTGCCCGGGGGCGGCGAGGCGCGCGCCTTCCACGTCCGCGACGGCCTCGGGGTCGTGCTCGCGCACCGCGCGGGGCTGCGCACGGGCATCGTGTCCGGGCGCGCGTCCGCGGACGTGGAGCACCGCGCGCGCGAGCTGGGCATCGCCCTCGTCCGCCAGGGGGTGGCGGACAAGGCGGCCGCGCTCGGCGAGATCATGGCCGCGGAGGGCCTGGCCGCGCACGAGGTGGCCTACATCGGCGACGACGTCAACGACCTCTCCGTCATGCGCGCCGTGGGACTCTCGGCCGCTCCCGCCGACGCGCCGTTCGAGGTGCGCGCGCAGGCCGAGATGGTGACGCAGGCGGGCGGCGGAGGGGGCTGCCTGCGCGAGTTCCTGGAGGCGATCCTCCGCGCGCGCGGCGACTGGGAGCGCGTGGCCGGGACCGAGCCGCCCACGCCTTGACCGCCGCCGGCGCCCGCGCATGAGCGACACGGCGCTCCTGGCGGTGCTGCTGGCCGGCATCGCCGGCCTGCTCGCCGGCCGCGCCTGGGCGGCGGCCCTGCGGCAGGGCGAGCGCGACCGCGCCGGTTACCGCGCCTCCCCGCATTACGCGCAGGGCCTGCACTACCTCGCGGGCGGCCACACGGAGATGGCCGTGAGCGAGCTGGGCAAGGTCGTCCGCGACGATCCGGACGCGGTCGAGGTCCTGCAGGTGCTGGGCAGCCTGTTGCGCGAGATCGGCCAGGTGGAGCGCGCCATCCAGACGCATCAGGCGCTGCTGGCGCGGCGCGACCTCACGCGCGCCGAGCGCGCGCAGGCCCTGGCCGGCCTCGGCGCCGACTTCCGCCGCGCCGGCTTCCTCGACCGCGCCAGCCGGACCTTCGACGAGGCGCTGGCGGCCGACCCGCGGAACATCCAGGCCCTGATCGAGCTGCAGAAGCTGCAGGAGGAGCAGCGCCAGTGGACCGAGGCCTACCGCCTGCGCACGCGGCTGAGCCGCCTGCGCAAGAGCGACGACAGCCTGGTGCTCGGCTACCTGCAGGCGGAGATCGGCCGCGAGGCGCTGCTGGCCGGAGACCGCGAGACGGCCCAGA
>Ga0299913_10005815_pt1 | contig 10597 bp, 11 predicted proteins | sample RVTome_9_FD_201360 | JGI IMG/M metagenome (GOLD analysis project Ga0299913, IMG submission 201360) | Soil microbial communities from uranium-contaminated site in the Upper Colorado River Basin, Wyoming, United States - RVT155D38 (version 2) ... | reverse complement strand
GACGTCCTTCACGCTCGCATTCACCGCCGACAGGGGCTCGAACGCCTTCGCGCTGGACTCGGCGATGACCCGAGCCAGCGTGGTCTTGCCGGTGCCGGGCGGCCCCCACAGGATCACCGACGACAACCGGTCGGCCTCGATCAGCACCCGCAGCGGCTTGCCCTCCCCCAGCAGGTGCCCCTGGCCGACGATCTCATCCAGCGACGTCGGCCGCATGCGGGCCGCCAGCGGACCCTGGCGGGCCAGCCGCTCCTCCACCCCCGCGGAGAACAGGTCTCCAGTCATAGCTGGGACGCTACTGACGGTCAGGACCGCCGGTCGCGTCTCAGCTATGACAGAGATGCCTTGATGTGCTCCCGGTAGACGGGCAGGAGGGCGTGCCAGTCCTCGTCGCCGGGTGGACGGTGGACCGGGTCGCCGTCGAGGAAGACGCCGAGGTCGTGCAGGCACAGGTGGAACCCGGCGGTGAAGCCGGGCCGCCACGGCGTGTCGGGACCCCCCGGCAGGTCGGCGCCGGGGTCGTCCGGATCGTCGGCGGGGGGCGAGATGAAGCCGGCCGGGAACGAGTGCAGGAAGGCGAGGCGTGTTCCCTCCGCGGTGGGCGTCAGCTCGAAGCGCATGTGGCCGCCGTCGTCGAACGCGTAGTCGACCACCTCGTGGAGCCGCAGCTCGCAGATCGTGCCCGGGTGCGAGCGAGGTCCCTGGAAGGTGAAGTCGAAGCGGCCGCCCTCGCGGGCATCGACCTCGTTCGCCGGCATCATCCAGATGTCGAGGTGCTCGGCGGTGACGAGCGCCTCCCAGACCCGCTCGACCGGGTGCGGGTACTCCCGTATGTATCGCATCGTGTAGCGGTCGTCGAAGGTCCCCAGCGGCTCGTTCGTCATCGCTGCTCCTCTGCTCTCGCCATGTCGTCGAGGTGCTCGCCCAGTCGGTCGAGGCGGCGCTCCCACCTCGTCCGCTGCCCGGCCATCCACTCCTCGGCCCGCCGCAGAGCGGCGCCATCGAGGCGGTAGATGCGCTGCTGGGCCCGTTGCTCGTAGGTCGCCACCCCGCACTCCCGCAACACCCGCAGGTGGCGGGAGATGGCGGGGCCGGAGATGTCGAACTGGCCGGCCACCTCGCCCGCGGTGCGCTCCCGCTCGGCCAGCAGCTCCACGATGCGGAGCCGGACGGGATCGGCCAGCGCGGTGAACACCTCCACCGCACTTATCTAACCTATCAGTTATCTAACTGTCAAGTTAGGCGAGCGGTGGCCCGGCCGGCATCCCGTCGTCGCCCCGCCACGAGCGGATGAAGTCCTCGGCCAGCGCGACCGCGCCGGCGAACGGGCCCTCGGGGTGGGCCATCGCCTCCGCCGCGAGTGCCGCCACCCGCCGCTCGACGTCGGCCAGCACCGTCTCGGGCGTCGCCTCGGCCGCCGACTCGTAGCCGATGACGCCGCCGGCGTTGCAGACGAAGTCGGCATGGGCCGGGATCGCCCGCTCCCGCAGCACGCGCAGGCCGGCCTCGGTGTAGGGCACGTTGGCTGCTGGAACCACGGCGCGCGCATCCAGCGCAGCCGCCACGTGCTCGTCGATGACGCCGGTGCGGGCGCCCGGCACCACCACATCGGCTGGCACGCCGTACAGCGCGGCCGGCGGCCGCACCTCGAGCCCGAGCTCCTCGACCAGAAGGTCGCCGTGCTCCCGCCGCAGGTCCCACAGTCGCTCGACGTCGAGCCCGCTCGGGTCGTGCACCGCCCCCGCCACCGTCGACACCGCCACCACCCGGCCGCCCCGTCGCACGACCTCCCGAGCGAGGCCGCCGCCGACTTTGCCGAACCCCTCGAGCGCCACCGTCCGGCCCTCGAGGGAGCCGACCGCCACCTCGGCCGCCACCGTCACGCCGTACCCGGTGAGCAGGTCCTCGAACGGGACGCCGTCGACGACCGAGCGGATGACGTGATCCCCCTCGTCGGTGTGGAGCAGGGCGAAGTCGGCCTCCGACGTACCGAGGTCGGCGCCGGTGAGGAACGTGCGGGACTCGTACAGCGGCCGGATCTCCTCGCAGTACCGCGCCATCACCTCCGGCTTCTCCGACTGCTCGGCCCGCACGCCTGCTTTGGCGCCGCCCATGCGGGTGCCAAGGACGCCGAACTTGTACGTCATGGCCCGGGCCAGGTGGGCGACCTCGGCCTCGGTCACGTCGGGGGCGAGCCGGGTTCCTCCGGCCGACACCCGCACGTCGTCGAGGTCGAACACGATGAACCCGTCGACCGTCGTGAGTCGCTCGACCCGCATCAGGACATCATCAGGGAGATCAGTGGTGGTGGTGCTCGCCGGGCAGGTGGGTGTGGGTGCCATCGGGCCCATGGCTGTGTTCGACCATCCGGGGGGTGTCGATGCCGACCCTCCACTCCCCCGCCTCCGCACCGAAGGCGGACAGGACCTGCACGACGAAGTCGACCACCATCTGTGGATCGGCGGTCGACGGCGCCTCCACCCATGGGAACGTCCCGCCGGGGGCGGCCAGCGACCACCCGTCGGGAACCACGATGCCGGCCCGCGCGAAGCGGCGCCCGATCGGCTCCTCGGTCTCGTCGCCGATCGTCAGCACCAGCGGCGCCCCCTGCCGGCCGGCCACGACCTGGGCCGCCATCCGCTCCACCCTCTTGAACCGGCGCAGGAGGCCCCGCGGTCGGGGCGGCTCGGGTGACTCGATGCGCACCAGGGAGCTGCCCACCTCGCCCCGCAGCAGCTGCTCCACCATGTCGACTGCGGGGGTGGCGTCACCAGGCCAGAACGACACCCAGTCGACGTGCGCCGCGCTGAAGGTCTCCCATTCGGTGTCGCCCATCAGTCGCCGATCGACCCGTCGATCTGCTCGCGCAGGATGTCGAGATGGCCGTTGTGGCGGGCCGTCTCCTCGATCATGTGCACCATGATCCACCGCAACGGCGCGGGGCGCTTGGGATGCACCGCCACCTGGTCGAGCGAGGCGACCCCGCGGCTGATCTCGCGGCTGCGGGTGCACTCGAACCGGTACGTCTCGATGACGCCGTCGACGGTGTCGTCGCCGATCTCCCAGTCGTCGTCCATGTCGACGACGTCGAGGCCGGCGAACACGATCGGGAACCACCAGCGCTCGACCCCGGCCAGGTGCTTGACCAGACCCAGCATGCTCGTCCCCGACGGCACCATCGGCCGGCGGGCGTCCTCGTCCGACACGCCCTGGAGCTTCCACACCGCGACGGCCCGGTGGTAGTCGAGCCACGCCTCCAGCGAGGCGCGCTCGTCCATCGGCTCGAAGCCCGGCTCCGGGAACTCCTTGTCGGCCACGGCCTGGTCCCTACGACTTCGGCGGCAGCGTGCGCAGCCCGACCGCGTCGAGCGCCTTCGGGTCGACCGGCTTGGGAGCCTCGGTCATCGGGTCGGACCCCGATTGCGTCTTGGGGTAGGCGATGACCTCCCGGATGTTCTCCTCGCCGGCCAGCAGCGCGACGAACCGGTCCATGCCGATCGCGAACCCACCGTGGGGCGGTGCGCCGTAGCGGAAGGCGGTGAGCAGGAAGCCGAAGCGGCTGGCCGCGTCCTCGTCGCTGATGCCCATGGCCTTGAACACTCGGGCCTGGATGTCGGCGCGGTGGATTCGGATGCTGCCCGACCCGAGCTCCGAGCCGTTGAGCACCAGGTCGTAGGCCTGCGAGCGCACCCGCAGGGGATCCGACTCGAGCAGGTCGAGGTCGTCGGCATGGGGCATGGTGAACGGATGGTGGGCTGCCAGCGGGTTTCCCGCGTCGTCGAGCCCCTCGAACATCGGGAACTCCGTGACCCAGAGGTACTGGAGGCCGCCCTCGTCGACCGGTGGCTTGCCGAGGTCGAGGCGGAGCTGCCCGAGCACGGAGCGCACCATGTGCCGGTCGCCCGCGACCAGCAGCAGGAGGTCGCCGCTCTTGGCCGTCAGCTCGCGGACCAGCCCGTCCTTCTCCTCGTCGGAGAGGAACTTGGCCACCGGCGAGGTGAGGCCGTCGTCGTCGACCTTCATCCAGACCAGCCCGGCCGCGCCGAGCTGCTTGGCCCGGTCGGTGAGCGCGTCCAGCCGGCCCCGGCCGGTGTCGCCCGCGCCCTCGACCCGGATGCCCTTCACGCAGTCGGCCTTGAACGCGTTGAACTCCGTCGACGCGAACAGCGGCGTGAGCTCGACCAGCTCCATCCCGAAGCGCACGTCGGGCTTGTCGGAGCCGTACCGCTCCATGGCGTCCTGCCAGGTCATGGTGGCGATGTCAGGGCGCTCGCCCCTCACCGCCTCGGTCGCCTCGAGCACTGCGTCGGCGACGATGGCGAGCACGTCATCCTGCTCGACGAACGACGCCTCCAGGTCGAGCTGCATGAACTCGAACTGGCGGTCGGCCCGCGCGTCCTCGTCCCGCAGGCAGTGGGCGATCTGGTAGTAGCGGTCGAAGCCGCCGACCATCAGCAGCTGCTTGGCGATCTGTGGGCTCTGGGGCAGCACGTAGAACGAACCGGGTTGCAGGCGCGACGGCACGAGGAACTCCCGCGCCCCCTCCGGGGTCGGCGTCCACAGCAGCGGCGTCTCCACCTCGACGAACCCCTGCCTCTCCATGGAGACCCGCAGCGCCGAGTTCACCGTCGCCCGGATGCGAATGTTGCGCTGCATGCGGTCGGTACGCAGGTCGACGTAGCGGTAGCGGAGTCGGATGCTCTCGTCGACCTCGACGCGGTCGTCGAGCTGGAAGGGGGGCGGCTCGGCCACCGACAAGATCTCGACGCGGCAGTCGCCCACCTCGACCTCGCCGGTGGGGATCTCGGCGTTGACGGTGCCCTCGGGCCGGGCGCGCACGGTGCCGGTGACCTGCACCACGTACTCCGAGCGGAGGTCGGCCGCGCCGTCGACCACGCACTGGATGATGCCGGTGTGGTCGCGCACGTCGACGAACGCCAGGTGCTCGCCGTGTTCGCGCCGGCGCGCCACCCAGCCGCAGAGCGTCACCTCCCGGCCGGCGTCGTCGGCGCGGAGCGTCCCGCAGTGGTCGGTGCGCATCATGGGTGGAGCAGCTCCTGCAGCCGGTCGATCAGCTTGTCTCGGGGGACGGTCTCCTGCTCGCGGTCGGCGCGCAGGTCGCGCACGGTGACGGTGGCGTCGGTCAGCTCCTGCTCACCGATGATGACTGCCAGCCGCGCGCCGGATCGGTTGGCCGCCTTCATCTGGGCCTTGGCCGACCTGCCGCCAAAGGCGCGGTCGGTGGCGACGCCGGCGTCGCGCAGCTGGTGGCTGAGCTCGAGGGCGGCGCCGCTGTCGGTCAGGTCGACCACCCACACGTCGACGGCGGCCTCGGGCGCGGGGAAGACACCCTCGGCGTCGCACGCCAGCAGGATCCGCTCGATGCCCATGCCGAACCCGATGCCGGGGGTGGGCGGCCCGCCCAGCGCCTCGGCCAGCAGGTCGTAGCGGCCACCGCCTCCGACCGCGTTCTGGGCCGCGTCCAGGGCGGAGGCCTGGAACTCAAAGGTGGTGCGGGTGTAGTAGTCGAGCCCCCGCACCAGGCGTGTCTCGATGGCGAAGTCGATGCCGAGCCGCCCGAGGCCGGCCTTGACCTGCTCGAAGTGGGCGCGGCAGTCGTCGCACAGGTGGTCGACCATCCGCGGCGCGTCGGCGGTTGCCTTCCGGCACGCCGCCCGCTTGCAGTCGAGCACCCGGAGGGGAGCCTCATCCAGACGGTCGCGGTGCTCGTCGCACAGGTCGCGGCGGTGCTCCCGCAGGTACTCCCGCAGGGTCTCGAAGTACGGCGGGCGACACTGCGGGTCACCAAGGGAGTTGAGCAACAGGACGACCCGTTGCAGGCCGAGGGCGCGGTAGAGCTGCCAGGCCAGCGTGATGACCTCGACGTCGATCTCTGGATCGTCGGTCCCCATCGCCTCGGCGCCGAGCTGGAAGTGCTGCCGGTAGCGGCCGGCTTGGGGGCTCTCGTAGCGGAAGTTGGGGGTGACGTACCAGACCTTCCACGGCGTCGTCGGCCGGTGCTGCACGAAGGCCCGGACGACGCCGGCAGTGCCCTCTGGGCGCAGGGCGAGGCGGCGCCCACCCTTGTCCTCGAAGTCGTACATCTCCTTGCGGACGACATCGGTGCTCTCGCCCACCCGCTCGAACACGGCCAGGTCCTCGAACAGCGGCGTCTGCACCAGCCCGTACCCGGCGCGGTTCAGCCGGCCCGCGAACTCGGCGATCAGCGCCTGCCAGCGGGCCGACTCCGGAGGCAGGACGTCGCGCGTCCCCTTCGGCGCCGTGAACGATTCGGACACCCTGGCGAGGCTACCGGCTCGCCTCCCCCACTCCGGCTGGATAGTTCGCAGTCGTCAGTGGCTGTGCTGGCACTCCGTCGGGGTCACGGAGTCCTGCTCCTCCTGCACCGCCTGGCCCGCGCCCACACCCTCCAGGCTGGAGAACGGGCCGCACTCGTGCTCGCGCAGCCATACGTGCAGCATCGGCGCGTGGGGCGGCCCGAGGGCCTCGCCCTGGAAGCACGTGCCCTTGGCGTCGGTGAGGCCGATCACGAACCTTTGCGGAAAGCCGTCGACCATGCGCTCGGGCGAGTAGCAGAGGTTGTTGTGGATGTGCCATTGGGTGAGGGTGCCGCCCACGTCGGGGATCTCCGAGTCGGGCGTGCCCGCGGGAGCCATGAACATCGCGGCCGCCAGCCGCTTGGTGCCATCGGGCATCACGTCGTACACGAGCGACTCGGGGAAGTCGGGGTCGAGGACGACGTCGTCGTTGATCCAGTTCCAGTTCACCAGATGCTCGGTGCCGGTCGGGCTGTCGCCGATGGTGCGGAAGCCGGCGGCGTGCACCTTCTGCTGGTCGGTCCACTGCCAGAATCCGTTGCGGGTGTCCTGCAGGAGCTTCTCGGCCGCCGCCCGCTGCTCGGGTGTGGCGTTCGGGTCACCGCCGATGAGCCTGCCCTCGTCGGTCACCTGCAGGATCGGGAAGGCGGCGTGGTCGGCGTGCTCGGCGTGCTCCTCGGCCGAGTGGGCGCTGTGGTCGACGGTTTCCCCCTCGCCCTCCCCCTCGCCGTGGATGTGGACGGCTGCGGCCTCCTCGCTTCCTTCGTGGCCATGGGCGGATCCGGCCTGGGCCGCGGCGGGCACGCCGACGGCGGCCACCGCCACCGCGGTGAGCGCCAGGCCGATGGGACGCAAGGTCGTCGGAAGGAGCCGGCTCTCCGGGGAGCGGGCGAGCAGGGCCGCGCCGACGACGATCGCCGCCTCCAGGCCGGTGGTGACTGCGTCGGTGAAGCCAACCGACTCCGACTCTTCGAAGCCGTCGAGGACGCCGATGCCGCTGGTGCGGGTCAGGACCCAGCCGGCCACGATCAGCCCGTTGCCGATGGCGCCCACGGCGAGGACGCCGCGGTTGGGGCGGACCAGCACCACGCCGGCCCACAGGATCTGGGCCAGCGCCAGGCCGACGAAGATCTCCGCGGCCAGACCGTGACCCCGGTGGGAGTCGACGACGGCCGCGTGGAGGAACCCCGCCGCGACCGAGAACAGCGCGAGTGCGACAACGTCGTCGCGACGGTTGGCGAGCACGGCCCAAGGGTACTGGGCGCCGGTCGCATCTGACCCGTCAGCTGTCGGCTGTCACGACCCCCCGGACCGCGCTGGCCGTCCCCGTGCCGGTCACCGTCACGTCGGCCAGCCCGCCGGCGCCGAGGATGAGCAGCGGGCGGTCGATGCTCACCGTCACCGACACCGATGCCCCGTCGACCGTCACCTCGCCGGTGTGGCCGGTGCGGCGGAGGTAGTTCTGGGCGGCCGCCACCGCCGCCTCCGGTTGCAGCACGTGGTCGCCGCTCCCCCGCAGCTCGTCGATGTCGACCGCCTGCGCACCGGCCCGAGCCGCCTGCTCGGCCTCGTTGATGGCCTGGCGCTTGGCCGCCAGGATGAACCCGCCGTCGAGGACCAGGCCGATCACCATGATGAGGGCGACGGTGAAGATCGTGACGAAGGCGGTCACCTGGCCCCGCTCGCCTTCGAGCTCGAAGAGCCGGGTGGAGCGTCCGCCGCCGATCTCACGCCGCGTGGGCTCCCCGACGATCGCACGAACTTTGATGTGCTCAATTGGTCGTGATTTCGGACCGGATCGGCCATTTTCACGACCAATCCAGCGCACCAAATGAGGTCGCAGGCCTGGCGAGAGGGTCACTACTCCTCCAACCGGGAAGCCGAGGCCGAGCGGGAGGCGGCTGCCACTCGGGCCGGCGCGCCCGGCTGACCGCGTCCGTCAGTCGTCGATGGCGATGCCCAGCGCCGCGAACAGCCGCAGCGCCATGGGCACGATCTGGGCCCCGTCGATGTGCACGCCCCGGAGATGATCCGCGCCGACGAGGTCGTCGAGGATCGACCCGTGGAGCCTCGCCCCGCCGAGCTTCGCCTTACGGACGTCCGCGCCGGTGAGGTCGCAGCCCAGCAGCGCGCCGTCAACGATCGTCGCGGCGGTGAGGTCGGCGCCCCGCAGGATCGTGTCGTCGAACACGACCCGCTCGCCTTGCAGGCCGCGGAAGTTCGCCTCCTCCGCCTTGCAGCCAGTGAAGCGCACGTCGTGGAGCCGGGCGCCGGCGAGGACGGCGCCGGACATGCGGCAGTCCCGGAACTCCACCCGCCGCAGCACGGCGTCGTAGAGGAGGGCGCCCGACAGGTCGCAGCCGTCGAGCACCACGTCGGTGATCCGCAGCCGCTCGAGCGCCGCGCCGGCCACATCGCACCCCGCCAACCTCGACTCGGTGATCTCGACGTCGGCCGCCTCGGCGCTGACATCGCCGGTCACCTCGGCGCCGACCCAGCTGAGGTCGTCGGCCAGCGGCTCGCCGTCGAGCGCCTCCAGCACGGCCGGCAGACGGGGCTGCTCCGGTGACGGCGGCGCGGGCGGGTCGGCCATCGCGTCGACGGTAGGCGAGCCATGTAGGTTCCGCCGGTGCCCGAGCGACGGTGGGACCGTTCGACGGTCGCGCTGCTGCTGTCGGTCTTCTGCTCCTCCGCCGCGTCCCTCAGCATCGTCACCGTCCTCGGCAAGCAGATCTACGACCTCACCGGGCGTGAGCTCGACCTCGGCCTCCTCGGGCTGGCCGAGTTCGCGCCGGCCGCCCTGCTGGTGCTGGTGGCCGGCGCGGTGGCCGATCGTCGCGACCGGCGGCGGGTGGCCGCGGGGGCGCTGCTGGGTGAGGCGGTCGCCGCCCTCACGCTGGCCTGGTACACGACCACCGAACCGACGGCGATTCTGCCGATCTTCGCCATCGTCCTCGGCTTCGGTGTCTCCCGGGCGTTCGCGGCGCCGGCGTCCCGGTCGCTTCCCGCCGACCTGGTCGCCCCCGACCGTCTGCCGTGGCTGGTGGCGCGCTGGTCGGGCACGTGGCAGCTGGCGCTGGTCGCCGGGCCCGTCCTCGGCGGCTTCCTCTTCGTGGTCGACCCTGCCCTCCCGTACGCCGCCGCCGGCGTCCTGCTCCTCGTGGCCGCCGGAGCGGTGGCGGTCGTCCGCCTGCCGAGCCGACCGCACCGCCCCCTGCCGGCCGACGAGTTGGCGCTGGTGGAGGCGGCCGTCGAGCCGGTGGTCGGCCACGCCGGCGCGGCCGAGGGCGACCCGACCGGCGTCCAGCACGCCATGGAGGGCCTGCGGTTCATCCGAAGGGAGCCGGTGCTGCTGGGCGCCATCTCCCTCGACCTGTTCGCGGTGCTCTTCGGTGGGGCCGTCGCCCTCCTGCCCGCGATCGCCGAGGACCGCCTCGGGGTTGGCGCGGTTGGGCTCGGATGGCTGCGGGCCGCCACCGGACTCGGCGCTGCGATCATGACCGCCCTGCTTGCCGTCCGGCCGCTCCAGCGGCGGGTCGGGCGCACGCTCCTGAGCGCGGTCGCGGTCTTCGGCGTGGCAACCATCGTGCTCGGCGTCACCCGCACGTACCTGGTCGCGTTCATCGCCCTGCTGGTGCTGTCGGCGGCCGACGCGGTAAGCGTCTTCGTGCGGGCGACGCTGGTGCCGCTGGTGACGCCGGCCGAGAAGCGGGGACGGGTGCTGGCGGTCGAGAACGTCTTCATCGGCGCCTCCAACGAGCTGGGCGCCTTCGAGTCGGGCGTGGCCGGCCAGCTGCTCGGCCCGGCCGGAGCGGTCGTGCTGGGCGGCGTGGGCACGCTGGCGGTGGCCACCGGCTGGTGGGCGCTGTTCCCCGCCCTCCGCGACGTCGACCGCTTCCCCGAGGGCGAGAGCGCGCGGGTCAGCGGCTAACGGCTAGCTCGCGCCCGGGAGCTGGTCCTCGTACTGCTTGAGCACCCGCTTGGGGGCCTTCAACCGCCACGACTCGGTGATCAGCTCGGTCAGCTCGTCGACGCCGATGGCGGTCAGGTTGATCAGGACGATCGGGTAGCCGTCGTAGTGCGGCGTGGTGAAGAACTTCTCCGGCTCGGTCTCGACCAGCATCTGCTTCTCACCCTCGTCGGACACGAACACCACCAGCCCGCCCTCGGCCTCACCGCGGAGGCGCAGGAAGCCCTTGTCCTTCACCCGGAAGCCGGGTGTCTTGTACCAGGGCTTCTCGATCGTCTCGGGCAGCGAC
>Ga0299913_10005814_pt1 | contig 10597 bp, 11 predicted proteins | sample RVTome_9_FD_201360 | JGI IMG/M metagenome (GOLD analysis project Ga0299913, IMG submission 201360) | Soil microbial communities from uranium-contaminated site in the Upper Colorado River Basin, Wyoming, United States - RVT155D38 (version 2) ... | reverse complement strand
CGTGGCGCCGATCAACGACACGGTCGACCAGATCGTGACGCCGGTCAGCAACAGCGTCGACCAGGTCATCGCGCCTGTCGCGAAGGCCGTGCCCCAGACGACGTCGGTGGTCACGGACACGGTCGAGAACGCGACGAGACCAGTCGTCGTCACGGTTGCGGACCAGACCGACGGCCCGCGAGGGGGTGCCGGCGATACGGCCGCACCGCCTGCTGGGGAGCCCACTGCTACCGGCAGCTCGGGCGCCGACGCCGTGACCGCACCGCCGGGCGACATGGCGACGCTTCCGGCGGTACCCGGAGGCGCCGGATCTGCGGCCGACGATGCGCCGGCGTCGCTCCCTGGGGACCTGCCGGGGCTTACCGCGGGCGCTCAGCCCGGACCCGGCACCGGCATCTCGGACGGGTCGCTCGGGACCCTGCCGTTCGGCGACCTGCAGCCGCAGCTCGGCGCTCCGCCGAGCGGCGGTCCCGCCGCAGCCATCGCGCCGGCGGCCGGGGATCCGACGACGATCGACACGATCGCGGCGGCCGCGTCCGACCCGGTCGTGCTGGCGGCAACCGGGGTCGCCGTCGTAGTCGGCGTGCGGCTGGGCCACACCCTGCTTGCCGACCCGCACATCCTGTTCACCAACGTCCGTCTCATACCGTGCCTCGTCAGGGACAGCGTGCAGCACCACCTCGCGCCGCTCACGTCCGCCCTTCCGGGCTCGGGCCCCGCCGCTCCGGTGGCCGCCCTGTCATCGGACGTCGCGACCCAGGGCGCCGTGTCCGGAGGCTCCGCCGTGAACCCCTCCGACGTCGGCGAGCGCGGTCGCTCAGGGTTCCAGGGCCTCAGCGAGGCGTTCCGGGACGGCTTCGAGGATGCGGTGCGCGGAGGCAACCGCGAGATCGGCGACGCCCTCGGCGACAGCCGTCTGATGATGCAGCTCGGAATGGCGTTCGGATTCGTCTACGCGGCGTTCCTGAGCGTGTGGTTCTGGGCCACGAGACTGCGCCGGCGGCCGGCGCATAGCCGAAAGAGTGTCTAGACCAGGCCAAGGATGAGGCCGACAAGCAGCCAGCCCACGATCAGGGCAACGAGAACCCAGAGCAGGAACGCGCCCTCGCTTACCGGCAGCCAGGGCAGCGACTTCTCGTCCAGCAAGAAGAACCGCGTGAGCCGGTGCGGCCGGCCATGACCGTCGTACTCGGTGATCTCAGCGCTCACGGCCGCCCCAGGCTCGGTGGTCGGGTGGCCCAGGGCATCGGTATAGACCACCGCCTGCGCCGGCGGCCCGCCTCCAAGCTCGTCGTCTACCGGTCCCACGCATCCAGTCTACCCCCGTCCGGGATCGTCATTAACCGAAAAAATCGTAAATACGGTGTCGGATCGGCACCGCCAGTCCCTCTCGAGGTGCCCCATGCCGCGCGCACTGCTCCTGACAGTCATCGTGTTCACCCTCACCGCGCTCGGTCTGGGGCTCCGCGAGGCAGCATCCGCGCGGGGCGACGCCGCGCAGAAGGTGGTGATGCGCGTCGGCGACGTCATGGCGGTCGAGGGCGCGCCGATCGGGTGCCAGGTGGCGCGTCGCGACGGCCGCATCGTGATCGACTGCCGTCGCGCGGGGCGCCTCGCCGGCACGTATGGGACGCTGATCGACGAGCGCCGGGTCCGGGTTGCGCGCTTCCGTTCGAGTGACACCGCGAAGGTCGTCTTCACGGGCAAGCACCGCGGCCGCGCACGCCGGTGCGACCGCGACGCCGCGAAGAAGGCGCGCACGAGCAGGCAGGCGCGCAGGTGAGGCCGTCGGCAACCGATCCGGTCGCCGCCGCGGGCCCTCCGAGCCACGCTCCGCCGGTCGCACCCGGGCCCGCGCGGCTCAGCAGCCGGCTCATCGCGGCCGGCGGACGGTACGTGCTCGTATGGCTGTCCCTCGCGATGATCGCGGCAGCGGATCGCCCGCTCGGCGCCGGCGGTCTCGTCGCCGTCTCGCTGGCCGCGGCCGTCTGGCTCGCCAACATCCGCGTCGCCTTCGCCGGCGTGCCGTATGCGCTCGGCCCCGGCGTGCCCTCGATGATCGGCACCGCGACCGGGCTCGTCTGCGTGGCGGCGATCAACGCGCACGTGCCAGGGCTGGACCTGTCACTTCTCTCCCTGCTCGGCGCCGCGTTCGGCGTCCTCGTCTCGATCGTCGTCTGGGAATGCATACTCGAGCGCACGCTGAGCCGGCGCCGGGTGCTGGTCGTCGGATGTTCGGGCCTCGCCGAGGTCGCCGACGCGGCCCAGCGCGGGCGCCGGATGGCGTTCGAGGTGCTCGGGGCCGACGCGGGCATCGCGCTGTCGCGCCCGGCACTCGACGCCCTGGGCGAGCTGGTGACCGCCCGGCGCCCGGACCTGATCGTGCTCGCGGACGACCAGACCTCCTCCGCGACGCTCGATCGGCTGCTGGACATCAGCCCCGGTCGCTTCCGCGTCGCGGGCCTGACGAGCTTCTACGAGTACGCCTTCGGCTGCGTGCCGCTGCAGCACATCACGCCGATGTGGTTCATGAGCCTGCTCCACGTCCGCCAGCGGCCGTACGCGCGCTGGGTCAAGCGCGCCTTCGACGTTGTGACGGCCGGGGTCGGGTTGGTCGTCGTCGCGCCCCTGCTCCCGTTCATCGCGCTCGCGGTCCGCGGCACTCGCGGGCCGATCATCTACCGGCAGACCCGTGTGGGCGATGGTGGTCGGCGGTTCGAGATCTACAAGTTCCGCACGATGGTCGACGGCGCCGAGCGGCCCGGCGAAGCCGTGTGGGCCAAGGACGCCGATCCACGGACCACGCCGATCGGTGCCTTTCTGCGGCGCACGCACCTGGACGAGCTGCCGCAGCTGCTCAACGTGCTCAAGGGCGACATGTCGATGGTCGGGCCGCGCCCTGAACGCCCCGAGCTGATCGCCATGCTCGAGGAGAGCATCCCGTTCTGGAGCCGCCGCCTCCTGATCAAGCCGGGCATGACCGGTTGGGCACAGGTGCACTGCGGCTACGCGGCGGACTTCGCGGCCCAATACGAGAAGCTGGCATACGACTTCTGGTACCTGCGCCACCGCAGCCTCGCGGTCGACCTCGCGATCTGCGTGCGCACGCTCCGCATCATCCTGGAGATCATCGAGCCCGGCCGGGTGGCGCTGCGCCGCCTTCTCGCCGCAAGACATCAAGCCGCGCCGTGAAGGTGGCGGTGCTGATCACCTGCGCCGCCGCCTGCGGCCTCGCGCTGCTGCTCGTCGGCGAAGGCGATCGCACCGAGTCGCCGGCCGCCATGCGAACCGCGCCGCCGGTCCGTCCGATGCCGCCGGCCCGCTACCGCGTGCCGCGCGCTGCGGTCCGTGTCTCGACGTCGCGGCAGCTGCATGCCGCGCTCGCGCATACCGCGCGCAGGACGATCGTCGTCGCCGCCGGCACCTACGAGAGCCGCCGGCCGTTCCTGAATCCGAACGGCCACCGCATCTACGCCGCACGGCGAGGGCGGGCGGTGCTGCGAGCCGGGCTCAGCCTCGGCGGCAACCGCGGTCGCCCCGGCGCGCTCGTGCGCGGCCTCGTCCTCGACATCGACGAGCCCCGTCGGACGGTCGACGGCGCCGCGATCGCCGTCTGGGGCGCCGGGCGCGACGTGCGGATCCTCGACACGGTCCTACGTGGAAACGGCGTCACGCCTGCCGGGATCTCCGCCCATCAGCCCGAGGGCCTCGACATCCGGCGGGTCGTCGTCCGCCGCTTCACGGACTTCGGGATCTTCGTCGATGCAAACGAGCTCGGCCGGGAGGCGCTGTCGTCGCCGTTCCGCATCCAGGACGCCGACGTCGAGCAGGTCGCCCGGAGCGACCCGGGATCCTCGAACGGGCGCGCCGAGGCGTGCATCTGGATCGGCAATACCGGATCCGTTCGCCGTGTGCGCGCCCGCTCGTGTGGGTGGACGGGTCTGTGGACCGGCACGGCGACGCAGCGGGCCCGCGTCGACGGGCTCGACGTCGACGCGGCGCCCACGGGCGTGTACATCGAGCACTTCACCTCCGACAGCACGTTCCGGCGGCTGCGCATCGGCCCCGGCGTCCGCGTCGGCCTCACGGCCGAGTGGGCCGATCCGGCATGGGACCGGCGGCCCGCGAGCGTCGGGAACCTGATCGAGCTGAGCCACTTCAGCAGCTGGCTGGTCGGCGTCTACCTCGACGAGGGGACGACCGCGACGACCGTACGCCGGTCCACGTTCGCGCACCAGAGCTGGGCCGCGATCGGCGATTACCGAGGCAACGCCAACGCGTATCACGGCAACGACTACAGCGGAGTCGACGAGGGCGCGGTGGCGGTCAGCCGCGATCACATCAGCTCGGCCCGAGGGAGATGAGCATGATCGAGACGGTCTCGACCACCGACGGCTTCGAGGCGCTCGCGCCGGAGTGGGACGACCTCGTCCGCGCGATGCCGCGGCCGAGCCCGTTCCTCCTGCACGGCTGGCTCGCCGAGTGGTGGCGCCACTACGGCGGCAAGAGTGAACTGAACGTGCATGTGGCCCGGCGGGATGGGCGTCTCGTAGGAGCGCTCCCGCTGGTATCGCGCCGCCGGGCGGGAGTGCGCGTCGCGACCTTTATGGGCGGGTCTGAACTGGCGCTTCCCGACGTCCTCCTGGCGCCCGGGCAGGACGGCGAGGACTGCGAACGGCTCATCCGGCGCCTGGCGGAGAGCGGGTGCCACGTCGTCGACCTCCCCGGTCTGCCCGCCGGGAGCCGGATCGCTGCCGGTCTCGGCTCACGCCTGGAGCTGATCCGGCGCGTCGAAGCTCCGGTGCTCGACCTCGCGGGCGGATGGGAGGCCGTGTATCTGGCCAAGACCTCGTCGAAGAAGCGGAGCCTGCACCGGCGCCGGCGCCGGCAGCTCGAAGGGCTCGGGACAGTGGAGGTGTCCGTCGCTCGAGCACTCGATGAGCTCGAACCGGCGCTGGAGGAGGCGTTCGCCCTGCACGCCCGGAGGTGGGAGGGGCGCCCGGACGGGTCGGACTTCGCGAGCGACGCCGGGAAGCGGTTCCACCGGGCGGCCATCGGCCGGCTGGCGGCGATCGACGTGGCGCGGATCGTGACGCTGCGCGTCGCCGGCCGAGCGGCCGCGTTTCACTACTACTTCGCGCTCGGTGGGCGCATGTACGTGCACCGCCTCGCATTCGACCCCGCCCTCGCCCGGTTCTCGCCGGGTCTCGTGAACACCCTGGACGCGATCGAGGCGGCGGCGGACGAAGGGCTCGGACGCGTCGAGTTCCTCGGCGGCGACGAGCGCTACAAGCTCGAGCTCGCCGACCGCTTCGAGCCGCTCTACCACGGCTTCGGGCTGGCGTCGGGCGCCCGGGGACGAGCGTACGCTGCGGCGCACGTGAACGGCATCCGCCTGCGGATGCGTCTCAAACGGTCGCCGCGGCTGCACCGGCTGTACGTCGACGGCGTCGCGCCGGTGCGCCGCCTGGGACGCCGCTCGCGAGCGCAGCTGGCGCCCTGAGGCCATCGATGCGCGTACTCGTCACAGGCGGCGCGGGCTTCATCGGCTCACACCTCGTCGACGCCCTGCTCGACCGCGGCAACGAGGTCGCCGTGGCCGACCATCTCAACCGGAGCCCGAAACGGTGGTTCGGCGAGGCGCTGCTGCGCGGCGCGCAGCTCTACGTCGCCGACGTTGGCGACCTCACCGCGATCCGGCCTGCGTTCGAGGCCGCCCGGCCCGAGGTCGTGTTGCACCTGGCTGCGCAGGTCGACGTCCGGGCCTCGATCGCCGATCCGGCCTTCGATGCCCACGTGAACGTGGCGGGCACCGTGTCGGTGCTCGAGGCCGCTCGCGAGGTCGGCGCCCGCCGGGTGGTGATGGCGTCCACCGCGGCGGTCTATGGCGATCCGGAGGCCGTCCCGACCTCCGAGGAGGCGCCGATCGCGCCGCTCTCCCCCTACGGGACCTCCAAGGCCGCGGCCGAGTGGTACCTCGCGCAGTATCGGCGCCTGCACGGGATCTCAACGCTCGCGCTGAGGATGGCCAACGTCTACGGCCCCCGGCAGGATCCTCACGGCGAGGCCGGCGTCGTATCGATCTTCTGCGGACTGGCCGCCACGGGCGGTCGCGTCACGGTGTTCGGCGACGGACGCCAGACGCGCGACTACGTGTTCGTCGACGACGTCGTCGAGGCCTGGCTGGCTGCCGCGCAGAGCGAGGTCACCGGGGCCCTCAACGTCTCAACCGGGGTCGAGACGAGCGTGGGCGACCTGGCGGAGGCGCTCGACCTCGACTGCGACTACGCGCCCGAGCGCCTGGGCGAGATCGAGCGGTCCTGCCTGAACCCCTCAGCCGCCGCCGAGCAGCTCGGCTGGCGGCCGGCCGTGCCGCTGGCGCACGGGCTCCATCGCACCCTCGGCGCCATGCCGCCCGCCGCTAATCATCGAGTGCCTGCCGCGCGCGGTGGGCCGTGAAGCGGCTGCCCGAGACGAAGCGCGCGATAGGCCCGAAGCGCCGCTCGGCGGCGAACCCGACGAACAGGATGTCGGGATCGGTTGTCCGGAAGCACCGGTCGAGCACCGGCCAGCCGTCCCGCACCTCGATCCCCGCCTTCACCGTCGGCGAGAGGAAGGCGAGCCGATCGAGCGCGAACCGGAAGCCGGCCGACACGACGACGGCATCCGCGCGGCGCGCCGAGCCGTCGCTGAGCGCGAGGTCAAAGCCGTCTGAAGCGCGGCGCAGGTCGCGCACCGCGACGCCCTCCGTCACCGCGATCTTCCCCTCGATGACGCTGCGCACCCACGGCGAGCCTCCGGCCCGGAGGATGCGCGACGCGACCCGCCGGCGCAGCGGAGCCGGGAGTGCGGCGAAGGCGTCAGGATGCAACGCCAGCCGGTTCAAGGGCGGCGGGCCGTAGCCGACGACGGGATAGGCCAGGCGGTACAGCCGGCGCCTGATGGGACCGCGCGGGCGATACGGCTCACGGTCTGTGAACCAGCGCACGTGGGAGCGCACGATGAGCTCGACCCGGGCGCCGGCCCGCAGGGCGAGGGCCGCAGCCTCGAGGCCGCCCTGGCCTCCGCCCACCACCACCACGCGACCATCCCGGTAGGCGCTGTAGTCCTGGCGCTCGATGGCGAAGCTCACTCCGTCGCCCATCACCGCGTCGAACGGAGGCGGCGCGTATGGGAACGGCGTGACACCGACTGCCACGAGCACGCGTCGGGCGTCGACTTCGTCGCCGCTCGCAGTGGTGAGCCGCAGTGATCCGCCTGCGCGATCCAGGTGGACCACGTCAGCGGGGTCGCTCTCACGCACGAACGTGCGCTGGAACCACTCGGCGTAGCGGAGGAACATCTGCAGCGGTATCGGCTCCTCGCGCGCCTCGCCGGCGGCGCGCGCCCACACCCCGATCCCCCCGCGGTCGTGAGGCGCGGAGAGCGAGGTCTCCTCCCAGTCCGAGCGCAACAGCATGTCGGGCGGCATGCGCGTGCGCCAGGTCTGCATCGGCTCGCCGAACACCCGGACGGCACGGTGCGGCAGGTGAGCGGCGACCGATAGTCCGAACGGTCCTGCTCCGATTACCGCAAGGTCGAGTCGATCCGGCACGGCGAACATCCTCCTCGCCAATCGCTGTCCGCGGAGACTACTGGGAGGGGGCCGGCCCGATCCGGTAGACCGCGCCCTCGTGAGCGACCTCCACGGGCCCGCCGAAGCCCCTCTCGGCTTCCTTGCGGGCCCACTCAGCGTCCAGCTCGTCAGAGATGTGCGTGAGCACGAGCCGCCGCGCACCGGCGCGCCGGCCATGCTCGCCGGCCTCCTCGGGTGTGAGGTGCCCGCGCGGCCCGGCGCGCTCAGGGCGCGGCAGCGTGGCCTCGATCAGCAGAAGATCGGTGCCGTGGGCGAACGCGCACAGGGCTTCGCTCGGCGAGGAGTCGGCGCTGTAGGTGATCCGGCCCGCAGCGGCCGTCACCTCGACCGCGTGGGTCGGCAGGAAGTGCGGCACCGGCTGGAAGCGGACCTTCAGGACGCCGACCTCTACCGCGCCGCCGGCGTCGTACTCCTCGAGGCGGAAGGCGCCCTCGATGTGCTCCTCTCGCATCCCGGCCGCGGCGCTCAGTCGCCGGAACGTCTCCCGCGCGCCGGGCGGGGCGATCAGCCGCGGCCGCGGGGGATGATCGGTGCCGGGCCAGCCGTCGACCGGCACCGGCTGATGACGCGGCGCGTACGTGAGCCCGGAGGCGTACGGCACGAGGTCGAGGATGTGGTCGCCGTGCAGATGCGACACCACGACCGCGTCGACGTCGGCGTAGTCGATGAACGCGCGCAGCTTGCCGAACACGCCGCTCCCGCAATCGAGCAGCACGGAGATGCCGTCCGACACGACGAGATACCCGCTGCATGCCCCGCCGGCGTCCTGCCAGGCAGGGGACTTGCCCAAGACCCTCAGGTCCACGGACGTATCGTCGCACGGCGCTCAGCGCGAGCGACGCTGGCTACCGATTGCAGCGCCTCGCGGCCCCGCGTCGCTCGCGATGAGCGACGGGCGAAACCAAAATAAGACGAGCCCTAGGTGGCATGAAGAGCCGCCTGCTCCTGCGCCGTGGGAAACTCCCAGGCCGACTGGCGCCGGCGCTCCTGCCGGAACACGAACCGCATCTGGCGCGGCGGGTGCAGCCCTTCGGGGCCGTCCGGCCTGAAGGTCGCACACGGCTGTTCGACTACGAGCGCACACAACCCGTTGCGCTTGAAGAAGCAGTCGTCGCAGGTCACCTTTCGGCCCTTGCCGCGCTTGTCCACCCCGAGCCCTCCGTCTTCACCGAACCGTTACAGGACGGTCACAGCAAAGCCCGCCTGGCCGAGCAGCGCAAGCACCTTCCCCGCAAAACGCACGGACTTCCTGCGATCCCGCAAATACCCTCCAAAGCGATGAAAAAGCCCCTGCCTGCGACGTGCCGACTTCGCTCCGACGGGGTTTTTCCTCGCGGTTCCCATCCCACCTACCCCGGCGCTTGACACGATGCGAATTCTGGTCACCGGCGTGTCCGGCTACATCGGAGCAGCGCTCGTACCGCGACTGCTGGACGCCGGTCACGAGGTGCGCGGCTTCGCGCGCTCGGCGGAGCGTGTCGCGGCCGCCGGCCTGGCGCTCGACGACGTCGTGGTCGGCGACGCGATCAGCGGCGCCGGCCTCGGCCGTGCGCTCGACGGTGTCGACGCCGCGTACTACCTGATCCATTCGATGGAAGGGCCGGCCAGCAGCGGTTTCCCCGAGCACGAGCGGCGCGCAGCCGAGCGGTTTGCCACCGCGGCTCGGGCAGCCGGCGTGCGGCGGATCGTCTATCTCGGCGGCCTGGTGCCCGCGGAGGGGGAGGTCTCGCGCCACCTTGCCTCGCGGCTGGCCGTCGAGCAGGCGCTGCTGGAGGCCGCGGACGAGCCGATCGCGCTGCGCGCCTCGATCGTCATCGGCGCGCGGTCGCGCTCGTTTCGCTTCCTCGTGCGGCTGATCGAGCGCCTGCCGGTGCTCGCGTTGCCGGCGTGGCGCACCAACCGCACGCAGCCGATCGACGGCCGCGACGTGCTCGACTTCCTAATCCGCGCCGCCGATGCGCCGGCCGTGCTCGCCGGCCGTTCGTGGGACATCGCCGGGCCTGAGCGGATGACCTACGCCGCACTGATCGAGCGCATCGCCGACGTGATGCTCGTAGAGCGGCCGGCGGTCTCGCTGGGCTTCACGCTGACGCCGGTGGCGTCCGTGGTCGCCGCCGCAATCGCGGGCGAGGACCCGGGGTTCATCACGCCGCTCATGGAGTCGCTCGAGCACGACCTGCTGCCGCGCCATGACGACGCTGCGAAGGCGTTCGGCGTTAGGTTGCACTCGTTCGACGCAGCCGTCGAGCGCGCGTTGCGCGACTGGGAGCAGACCGAGGAGGTGGCCGCGAAGTGACGCTGGTGACGGCGTCGATCGACATCGACGCGCCGCGGGAGCGGGTCTACGACCTCGTGCTCGACCCGGCGCGGCTCGACGAGTGGGTGACGATCCACCGGCGCGTGAACACGAGCGACGCCGGCAAGCCGCGCGAGGGCTACGAGATGGATCAGACGCTGTGCCTGCGGGGAGCCAACTTCAAGGTCCGCTGGACGCTCACCGAAGCCCAGCGGCCACGCCGGGCGACGTGGGAGGGCCGCGGGCCGGCCCACTCCTATGCGCGCACCAGCTACGCGCTGACCGACCTCGACGGCGCCCGCACACGGTTCGCGTACGAGAACGAGTTCAAGGCGCCCGGCGGGTTCCTCGGCGCGGCCGCGAGCCGGATGCTGATCGGCGGCGTGCCGCAGCGGGAGGCGAACCGCTCGCTGCACCAGCTCAAGGCTCTGCTGGAGAACGGGCGACCGCCCGGGTAGACAATCGGCTAGGCTCGTCGCCGTGCTCGGACCGCAGCGCCGCTTCCTGCTGTGCCTGACCGCGCTCGCGGCGCTGAGCGGTGCGATCCAGGGCCTCACCGGCGTGTCGGAGCTGACGCTGTTCCTCGCGCCGCTGTTCGTCATCGGCTCGCTGCTGCTGTGCGGTCGCTACATCGGCGAGGAGAAGATCGTCGCGCGCTGGCGCGC
>Ga0299913_10005813_pt1 | contig 10599 bp, 9 predicted proteins | sample RVTome_9_FD_201360 | JGI IMG/M metagenome (GOLD analysis project Ga0299913, IMG submission 201360) | Soil microbial communities from uranium-contaminated site in the Upper Colorado River Basin, Wyoming, United States - RVT155D38 (version 2) ... | reverse complement strand
CGGCTGGGCGGTTCCGGGCAGCCTGGCGACGAAGCTCGCGCCGCCGCGGTCGTTGTTGGCCGCCGAGATCTGCCCGCCGTGCGCCCACACGATCCAGCGTGCGATGGACAGCCCGAGGCCGGAGCCGCCACTGCGGCGCGACGGGTCGGCGCGGAAGAATCGGTCGAAGATCCGCTCCAGGAGGTGCGGCGGGATCCCGGTGCCGTCGTCGGACACCTGCAGTGCCACCGACGACCCGTCCGCGGTGACCGCGACCCACACGTTGCCGCCGTCGTCGGTGTGCGCGACCGCATTGTCGACCAGGATCCACAACAGCCGGCGCAGGGTGTCGGCGTCCCCGGCGACCTGCGCTGGGGCACCGGCGCAGTGGATGGGCCGCTCCCGGTGCAGCGTGCGGGCCTGCCGGCACACCTCCTCGGCCAGCTCGCCGAGGTCCAGCTGCTCCATCCGCAGCCGCTGCCCGCCGTCCGCCCTGGCCAGCGTCAGCAGGTCGTCCACCAGCCGGCTCATCCGGGCGCCCTCGGCCTCGATGTCGGCGAGCGCGGCCGCCCGGTCCTCCTCGGCGGCGTCGGTGTGCGTGCGCAGGAAGCCGGCGCTGCTGCGCATCGTGGTGAGCGGGGTGCGCAGCTCGTGCGAGGCGTCCGTGGCGAACCGCTGCTGCGCGGCGAGGGCCTCGGCCAGCCAGCGGTTGGCGTCCTGCAGCCGGGCCATCATGGCGTTGAAGCTCGCGGTCAGCCGGCCGACGTCGTCGCGCCGGCGGACCTCCGGCAGCCGACGGCTCAGGTCCGCGGACCGCCCGATGTCGTCGGCCATCGCGGTGAGCTGCCGCAACGGCCGCAGCGCGCGCCCGGCCACCAGCCAGATTCCCACCGCCGCGGCGATCAGCGAGCCGACGGCCGACAGCAGCAGCACGACGACCACGACCGCGCGGTCGGTCTGCACCCTGCCGATCGTCTGGGCCGCCACCACGAAACCGCCGCGGTCCAGGTCCGCGCGCTGCCACGGCCGCACGTGCACCCGCAGCGACACCGGCCCGGTCGGCACCGTGTCCACCGCGGTGCCGTCCACGCGGGCCTTGGCCAGCAGGCCGGCCGGCATCGCGGGCGGCTCGCCGGCCACCACGCCCGTGCTGGTCAGCGCGGCGCCGGCGTCGTCGAGCACCAGCACCGCGATCTCGACGCTGGAGGCCAGGTCGTCGGCGGCCAGCGGCGGGCGGGCCACGAGCTCGTCCGCGGTCGCGGCGCCGATGCTGCCGACGGCGGCCTCGGCTCGGGCGGCGAGTTCCTTGTCCTGGTTCTGCGGGATGCTGCCGGCGATCAACAAGATCCACAGCGCCGAGATCACGGCCAGCACCAGCGCGACGATCCCGATGCCGTACAGCGTGACCCTGGTGCGGATGGACATGCTCAGCGCTCCTGCGCGCGCAGCACGTAGCCCACGCCGCGCACCGTGTGCAGCAGCCGCGGTTCGCCGCCGGCCTCCAGCTTGCCGCGCAGCGCGCCGACCGACACGTCCACCACGTTGCTGGTGGCCGCGCTGCCGCCGCCCCACACAGCATCGAGCAGCTGCTGGCGGGTGAGCACCTGCCGCTGGTGCCGCAGCAGGTGGGCGAGCAGCTCGAACTGCAGCGCGGTCAGCTCGATCGGCCGCTCGCCGCGGCGGACCTGCCTGGTGTCCGGCTCCATGGTCAGGTCGGCCAACCGCAGCGGGGCCGCGCTGCCGGACGCCGGTGCCGGCGCGGCGCGGCGCAGGAGGGCGCGCACCCTGGCCAGCAGCTCCTCGTACTCGAACGGCTTGACGAGGTAGTCGTCGGCCCCGGCGTCCAGCCCGGTGACCCGGTCGGCGGTGGCGTCCCTGGCGGTGAGCATGAGGACCATCGGGCGGTCGAGGCCACCGGCCCGCAGCGCGCGGCACACGCCCAGCCCGTCCAGCCCGGGCAGCATGACGTCCAGGATCACCAGGTCCGGCCGGTCCCTGGCGGCCATCACGAGCGCGGTCGGCCCGTCGTGCGCGACCGTCACGTGCAGCGACTCGTACTCGAGCGCCCGCCGCACCGACGCGGCCAGCCGCTCGTCGTCCTCCACCACGAGCACGCTCGAACGGTGCGCCACGGCTGGAGGCTAGCGCCACCGCCACCTGGGCGTCTCACGGCTCATTGCGCGGAGTGAGCGCGGCGGCACGTGGGCGTCCCACGGCTCGTCTTACGGCACGTGGGCGTCCCACGGCTCGTTGGCGGTCAGCGCGGCGCGATGCCGGCGGGCAGTTCGGTGACCGGCCGCGCGGCTGACAGGTCCGCCGGTAGGCCGGCGGCGGCGAGCACGGCGGCCGCCTGCGCGGGCGGCAGCGCGTTGAACCAGCGCAGCGCCAGCTCGTGCGCGCCGTCCGCGGTGAGCTCGCCGTAGAGCCGCAGCCGGCCCATGCCGCCGTCGGGGTAGATGTCCAGCCGGACGTGGGTGACCGGCCGGGTGTACACGAGCCGGAAGCGGTGCGTGGTGTCGGGCTGCAGCCTGGCCCGCCCCAGCAGCGGGAACCAGGTGCCCGCGGCTTCCAGTTCGGCCGCGGTGGCGCCGGCGGTCGCGTCGATGCCGGAGAGCGCCGCGCCGCCGGGGGAGTTGCCCTTGTAGTGCGTCGTCGCCAGTTCGAGCACGGCCGGCAGCCCCTGCCCGGCGAGCGCGATCACCGCCCAGTCGTTGCCGTCGTCGCGGCGGCGTGCCGTCTCCCAGCCGTCGCCCATGAACCGGGATACGCCGGGTTGCAGCATGTTGTCCGGCCACGAGAAGAAGCTGTCGCTGCACGCCACCGCGCGGCCGCCATTGGCCGTCGCGGCCAGGTCGAGCGGCATCCCCACCAGCTCGCGTGGGTCCGGCAGCGGCACGCCGTGCACCCGCAGCCTGGCCACCCCGCCGTCCGGGTGGATGGACAGCCGGACGTGGGTGAACCGGTGGCTGACGGCCGGCTCGAACTCGTGCCTGGCGTCCCCGCGCAGCGGGCTGCGCGGCACGAGCTCCAGCCAGTCGGCCGCGAGCAGCTCCTCCGGGCTCGGGTGGCCGTCCACCGCGGTCGCCTCGACCGAGCAGGCGGGCGGGTAGTTGCCGGCGAAGTGCGCGGTGTCCACCACGATCGTGCGCGGCACGCCGGGCATGCCGAGCCGCACGATCGCCCAGTCGTGGCCCGGTTCGCGGCGGCGGCGGGTCTCCCAGCCGTCGTACACCTGGCCCTTCGCGCTCCACGTCTGCGGGCTGAACGTCGGCGCCGCTGGCCGGATCAGGTTCTCCTTGTCGGCGAAGAACTCGTCGTTGGCGGCCACCACGGCGCCGCCGAGGCTGCGCACGGCGAGGTCGGGCAGGTCGGTGCTCATCGCCTGATCAGCTCCCCACGGGGTTCCGCGTTGACACCGACCTCGACACCGCGCAGCCAGGTGCGGTGCACCACGCCCGCCAGGCGGGCGCCGTGGTACGGCGTGACCGGGTGCCGGTGGTGCAGCGTGCCGGCGTCCACGGTGAACTCCGCATCGGGGTCGAAGGCCACCAGGTCGGCGTCGGCCCCGACCGCGATCGAGCCCTTGCGGTGCTGCAGCCCGACCAGCCGGGCCGGCCCGAGCGCCATCCAGCGCACGACGTCCTCCAGCGGGTGGCCGCGCCGCCTGGCCTGCGTCCACACCAGCGGCAGCCCGAGCTGCACGGACGCGATGCCGCCCCACGCCTGCGCGAAGTCACCGCGCTTGAGCTCCACGGGGCATGGGGAGTGGTCGGAGACGACGCACGCCAGGGTGCCGTCGGCGAGCGCCCGCCACAGCGCCTCGGCGTTGTCGCGCTCCCGGATCGGCGGGCAGCACTTGAACTCGGTCGCGCCGTCCGGCACCTCCTCGGCGGCCAGCGTCAGGTAGTGCGGGCAGGTCTCGGCGGTGATCCTGGTGCCGGCGTCCCTGGCCGCGGCGACGATCGGCAGGGCACCGGCCGAGGACAGGTGGACCACGTGCACCCTGGCAGTGGCGTCGGCCGCCGCGGATGCCAGCCGCGCCACCGCGGTGTCCTCCACGGCCGGCGGCCGGGAGGCCAGGAAGCCGTCGAACCGGTCGCCGGCCGGCTCCGGGGCCGCGGCCAGCTCCTCGGGGTCCTCCGCGTGCACGATCAGCAGCGCGTCCAGCTCGCTGAGCGCGCGCAGCACCGGCGGCAGCTGCGGCCAGCCCAGCGGCGGGAACTCGTCGACGCCGGACGGCGCGGTGAAGCACTTGAAGCCGAACACCCCGGCCTCGTGCAGGCCGGCGAGCCGGTCCAGGTTGTCGGGCACGGCGCCGCCCCAGAACCCCACGTCCACCCGGCACTGGCCGCGCGCGGCCGCCTGCTTCGCGTGCAGGGCCGCCACGGACACGGTCGGCGGGATGGAGTTCAACGGCATGTCGATCACCGTGGTGACCCCGCCGGCCGCGGCCGCCGCGGTCGCCGTGGCGAAGCCCTCCCACTCGGTGCGGCCCGGCTCGTTGACGTGTACGTGGCTGTCCACCAGCCCTGGCAGCAGCGCCAGCCCGTCGAGGTCCACGTCCCGCTTCGCCGGCACCCGCGCGCCGTACGCCACGATGGCCGCGATCCGCCCGCCGTCGACACACACGGTCGCCGGCCGCGGCCCGTCCGGCAGGTATACCGCGCGGGAGCGCACGCTCAGCTCGTGGCTCATCCCCGACCGGCCTGGTAGGCCCGCCAGTCCCCGATGTCGGAGATGTCCACCAGGTCTTCGGCGCCGGCGAACTCATTGCGCAGCACCATGCCCAGGCACGCCGTGCCGTCCTCCAGCTCCACGATGCCGAGCTCCAGCTCCGGCGGCTCGGCGGGCAGCAGGTGGCGCATCAGCACCTCCAGCGGCACCTCGTACACCTCGCCGACCACCGAGCGCCCGCCCTCGTCCACCGGCTGCATCGCCGGAAAGTCCTCACGCCCCGCCCAGAACCGGTACTTCGCCGCCGTCCGCGCGGCCCGCACCAACGGCGCACCCTGCAGACAATGGTGCAGCGACCCACCCCGCATGCCGCCACCGTTGAGGAACATCAATGCCATAGCCCGGCTCCCACCACTGATCGAGTTCCTCACCGTAGCAACGGCACGAGCGTTCCAGACCGCGCCCGCCGTACGATATGGACCGTGAGCTTGCGGAACCTGAGCCTGACCGTGGTGATCACCAGGGAAGACGATCGGTACGTCGCCCAATGTCTCGAGGTGGACGTGTCGAGTTTTGGCGACACCCAGGCCGAAGCGATCGCCATGATCACCGAGGCGCTCGAGTTGTGGTTCGAGGAAACCCCTGTGCCGGAGCACCTGGATCGGCCCGTGGTCACCACGGTCGACCTGCAGATCTCCGCATGAGCCCAGCGTTGCCGGCGGTCACCGGGCGAGAAGTGCTCAAGGCCTTGTCCGCAGCCGGCTTCGTGCAGGTCTCCATCAAGGGTTCACACGTCAAGCTTGCCCATCCCGATGGACGACGCACGGTCGTGCCGGTGCACGGCAGCCGTGGTATCCCGCGAGGGACCCTTGCCTCGATCTTGCGCCAGACCGGCCTGACCGTGAGCGAGTTCGTACGCCTTCTGTGACCGTTATTTGGGCCAGTGATGCGACGCCCGTTCAGCCGATGAGCTACCTGGCCGTCACTCGGACTATTCGCGGATCGCATCGGCTCGCCGTTCGGAGATCAGCTCGTCAGCCACGGACCCGCTGTGTCCAGCGGCAGCTGCGGCGGCGATCGCCTCGTCCTGGGCTCGGGCCAGCAGCTGCTCGGATTCCTCCATCACGATCCGGCTGTCCTCGGCGTCAGGTGCCGGTGATGTGTTCGGGGCGGACGGGGGCGCGGGTGAGGGGCCTGCCGGTGGCGGCGCGGATGGCGGCGACGATGGCCGGGGTGGAGGAGATGGTCGGGGGTTCGCCGACGCCGCGCAGGCCGTATGGCGCGTTGGGGTCGGGCAGTTCGAGGACGTCGATGGCCATGGGTGGCATGTCGAGGATGGTGGGGATCAGGTAGTCGGTGAAGGACGGGTTGCGGATCTTGCCGTCGGCGACCTGGATCTCCTCCATGACGGCCAGGCCCAGCCCCTGCGCGGAGCCGCCCTGGATCTGGCCGAGCACGGCCTGCGGGTTCATCGCCTTGCCGACGTCCTGCGCGCAGGCCAGCTCGACGACGCGGACCAGGCCGAGCTCGACGTCGACGTCGACCACGGCACGATGCGCGGCGAAGGCGAACTGCACGTGGGCGTTGCCCTGGCCGGTCAGAGGATCAAGGGGATAGGTGGGCCGGTGCCGCCACTCGACGGTCTCCTCGATGATGTCGGAGCCGAGCACGTCGACCAGGTCGGCGAGCACCTCGTCGGCCGAGATCACCTTGCCGCCGGCCAGCGCCAGCCCGTCGGCCGTCACCCCGTAGCGCGCGGCGGCTCGCTCGAACACCGCGGCCCGCACGGCCTGGCATGCGGCGCGTACCGCGCCGCCGGTCATGTAGCTCTGCCGGGACGCGGAGCTGGAGCCGGCGCTGCCGACCGTGGTGTCGGCCGGCGCGATCATGACCTGCTGCACGCCGAGCTCGGTGCGCGCGATCTGGCCCTGCAGGGTCACCAGCCCCTGACCGACCTCGGCCGCGGCCGTGTGCACGGTGGCCACCGGCTCGCCGCCGATCACCTCCAGCCGCACCCGAGCCGTGGAGTAGTCGTCGAAGCCCTCGGAGAAGCACACGTTCTTGACGCCGACGGCGTACCCGACGCCGCGGCGCACGCCCTCGCCGTGCGTGGTGTTGGACACCCCACCCGGTTTCTCCCGCAGGTCGTCGCTGGCCGGCGGGGGTAGCGGCTTGGCAGCGACCCGGCGCAGCAGCTCGGCGACCGGGGCGGGGGAGTCGACGACCTGCCCGGTGGCCATCAGGCTGCCCTCGCTCATCGCGTTGCGCACCCGCAGTTCGACCGGGTCCATGCCGAGCGCCGCGGCCAGCTTGTCCATCTGCGACTCGTAGCCGAAGCACGCCTGCACCGCGCCGAAGCCGCGCATCGCGCCGCACGGCGGGTTGTTGGTGTAGGCGCCGTAGCAGTCGATCGACAGGTTCGGCACGTCGTACGGCCCGACCCCGAGGGTCCCCGCGTTGGCGGTGACGGCCGAGGTCGTCGAGGCGTACGCACCACCGTCGAGGTAGATCCGCGCCCTGACGTACAGCAGCCTGCCGTCGGTGTCGGCGCCGTGCTCGTAGTACAGCGTCGCGGGGTGGCGGTGCACGTGCCCGAAGAACGACTCCTCGCGGTTGTAGACCATCTTCACCGGCCGGCCGGTGTGCAGGGCGAGCAGGGACGCGTGGATCTGCATCGACACGTCCTCGCGCGCGCCGAACGCGCCGCCGACCCCGGCGAGTGTGATCCGCACCTTGTCCGGCGGCAGGCCGAGCGCGGCGGCGACCTGCTTCTGGTCGACGTGCAGCCACTGGGTCGCCACGTAGAGCTGCACGCCGCCGTCCTCGGCGGGCACCGCCAGGCCGGACTCGGGGCCGAGGAACGCCTGGTCCTGCATGCCGACCTCGTAGCGCCCGGTCACCACGACCGGCGCGGCCACCTCCTCGGCGCCGCGGCGGATCCGCACGTGCCGCACCAGGTTGCCGTCCGGGTGGATCGCCGGCAGGTCCGGCCGCGTGACGGCCGCCTCGGCGTCGGTCACCGGGGTCAGCGGCTGGTAGTCCACCACGATCCGGCCGGCCGCGCGGCGGGCCGTCTCCGGGTGGTCCGCGGCCACGATCGCCACCGGTTCGCCCTGGTAGCGCACCATGTCGGCGGCCAGCACCGGCTGGTCGGCGTGCTCAAGCCCGAAGAGCCTGCCGCCGGGCACGTCGTCGTGGATGAGCACGGCGTACACGCCGGCCACCGCGAGTGCCTTCGAGACGTCGATCCCCCGGATCCGCGCGTACGGGTGCGGGCTGCGCAGCGTGGTGCCCCACAGCATGTCGTCGGCCCACAGGTCGGAGGAGTACGCGAACTCGCCGCGCACCTTGAGCACGCCGTCGGGCCGCGGCGGGCTCTCCCCGACGCCACCGGACGACGCGAGCTCCAGCCCCGGCTGCACCGTCGTCGTACTGGCCGTACTCATCGGACCTCCGACCGCCCGCGAGGCGCGCTCGCTCGTTGCGACATCCGCGAGAAGGGTACTAGGCGCGACGCCGACCGCATGACCGCGAAAGGCGCCGCCGGGGCCGGCATATTGTTACGGGCTCGATTACGAATTCGATGGCGCTCTCGCGATACGACGGACGGCGGCATGGCGCTCTAGCCGGCCGACCACTCAGTGGGGTAACGTCAACCGGATTTTGTGTTGAGGTGGCTGTTTGGAGTTGCGGGATGACCGATCGTGTATTCAGGCCGACTAGCTGGGGAGCGGTGGCCCCGGCTGCCGGGTGGCAGTTCGACACCGGAGCGTTCACCGGTGCCGGCCGCGCTGACCTGTTCGGTTATCACCAGAGCAACGGCAGCCTGTGGATGGGGGCGAACACGGGCTCCGGATTCACCTTCCAACACCGGGGTACTGTATCGCCGGCAGCCGGCTGGAAGTTCAGCGCCGGGGACTTCACCGGAACCGACCGGCACGACGTGTTCGGTTATCACGAGAGCAACGGCAGCCTGTGGATCGGCGAGAACCTGGGGACGAGCTTTCAGCTGCGGAGCTGGGGGTCGGTTCAGCCGGCTTCGGGCTGGCAGTTCGGAGCGGGGTTCTTCACCGGCGGGGCGAAGGCGGATGTGTTTGGTTATCACCCCAGCAACGGTTCCCTGTGGGTCGGGCGCAATACCGGCACCGGTTTCGCATTCCAGCAGTGGGGGACTGTGGCCACGACGGCCACGTGGCAGTTCGTTCTTGGCGACTTCATCGGCACCGGTCGGTCCGACGTGGTCGGGTACAACCCGAGTAACGGGTCCTTGTGGGTCGGCGAGAACACCGGGAGCAGTTTTCTCCTCCAACAGTGGGCCGCCGTCCAGCCGGTCTCCGGCTGGCAGTTCGGAGCCGGATACTTCACCGGCAGGGCCAAGGCCGACCTGTTCGGATACCACCCCAGCAACGGCAGCCTGTGGGTGGCGGTGAACACCGGCACCGGGTTCACGTTCGAGCAGTGGGCGACGACCGAGCCGGCGGACGGCTGGCGGTTCGTTCCCGGCGAATTCGACGGAGACATCTGGGTCGACCTCGTTGGTTACCTTCCGACAACGGGCGAACTGCAGCTGTGGAGGTCTACGGTCCGTCCGATCGAGGGGTACTGCTGGCCGCTGTCCGCCGCTCCTGGCGAACGGATTTCCGTCATGACATCCGGAGGGGACCAGAGCACCGCCACGATCAAACGGCACACCTCGACTTCGGCCGTTGTCGATTCGGTCACCGTCGGGCAGCTGAGCTTCAATTCTCCGACGCAGACGACCGCTTCGGCGCCCTGGAGCACAGGATGCGGGTGGAGTGAGACGTTCGGCATCGACGTGCCCGCTTCGTGGCGGTCCGGCATCTACTCGGCCGCCTGCGTCGACGCCAACGGTGACGCCTCCGATATCACGTTCGTCGTCAAGCCGGACCCCGCGGAGCGGTCCGAGGTGGCGCTGCTCGCCAACGTGAACACCTGGCTGGCATACAACGGTTGGGGAGGCCAGTCGAAGTACACCGGTCTCGCCCGCACCAGTTTCCTTCGGCCGATGCCGATCGCGGCACCTGACGCCGACTATCATCTGACCCGCGGTGAGCTGTGGATCCACGGGTGGCTGGAGAGCGCCGGCTACCGCCCCGACGTGTACACCGACATCGACTTCCATGAGGATGGTTGCGATGCCGGTCAGTACAAGCTCTTGGTAGTGGGCACGCACCCCGAGTACTGGACCACCCAGATGTACGACAACCTGGGCACCTACCTGGCGGCCGGTGGCAGCCTGGCATACCTCGGGGGGAACGGCATGTTCGAGAGCGGCGCCTACGACGCCGATCGGCGGGAGATCGTCTTTCGGCAGGGTGTCGAGGGGGGTCCAAGGGTGCCCGCGTTGTTCCGAGCGTTGTCCCCACCGCGACCGGAACGCGCCGTTCTCGGGGTGGCAACGGAGCGCTGCTCGGTGATCGGCTCGCCGTTCCGGGTGCTGCAGGCGGCCCACCCACTGTTTGCCGACACGGGAGTGGCCAACGGGTCGACCTTCGGTAGCAGCGGGCTCAACTTCGGTTTCGGTAACGGCAAGGCCAGTGCCTGGGAAGTGGACACGGCCAACGGTATCGGCGCGACCTCGATCCCGTGGGACTGCGCGATCAACGAGCCGTACACGATACCCGGGTCCGGCCTGCCGGCTGGTCTCGTCATCCTGGCGTCGGGCGTCGATGACGGCATAGGACCGGGAGCCGACATGGTCTACTACGACCACCCTGGCGGCGGGTTCGTGTTCTCCGTCGGATCGCTCACCGTCGGCGGCAGCCTGGTGGTCGATGCGACCATCCAGCAGGTGATGCACAACGTGCTGGCGCTGGCCGGGGTAACCGCGCAGTAGGCCGATCTCCTCGACGGTCGGTCAGGGCGTCGGCGGCTGGCCTTCACCAACCCGCATCCGGCGGCTGGCCACTGCAAGCTCGGCGGCCA
>Ga0299913_10005811_pt1 | contig 10599 bp, 7 predicted proteins | sample RVTome_9_FD_201360 | JGI IMG/M metagenome (GOLD analysis project Ga0299913, IMG submission 201360) | Soil microbial communities from uranium-contaminated site in the Upper Colorado River Basin, Wyoming, United States - RVT155D38 (version 2) ... | reverse complement strand
GAGGAGCTGGCGACCGGAGCGGAGACGAGCGAGGCGCTGCGCCGGACCCTGCGCACCGCGGGCCGGACGGTCGCGTTCAGCGCGACGACCGTGGCCGCCGCGATGGCCGCGCTGATCGTCTTCAAGCTGCGCTTCCTGTTCTCGATGGGCGTCGGCGGCGTGCTCGTGGCGCTGACCGCGGCCGTCGTGTCGCTGACGGTGCTGCCGGCCCTGCTTGCGGCGCTCGGGCCGCGCGTGAACGCGCTCAGCCTCAAGCGCTGGCAGGTGTCGATGCACCGCGACGCGGCGCAGGTGCGCGAGGGTCCCTGGTACCGGTTCTCGCAGGCCGTGATGCGCCGGCCGGGCCCGATCGCCGCGGCCACCGCCGCGCTGCTGATCGCGATGGGCCTGCCGTTCCTGCGGGTCGAGTTCACCGGGGTCGACGCGAGCGTGCTCCCGCAGGAGCGCTCCGCGCGCGTGGTCGACGACGTACTCGAGCGCGAGTTCCCGCCCGGGCGCACGTCGCCGGTCTACGTCGCCGCCATGACGGACGACGCCGCCGCGGTCCGCGCGTGGGCCGAGGAGCTCGGCGACCTCCCTGGCGCCGACGCGGTGTCGCCGCCCCGGCGGGCCGGCGACCTCTGGCGGATCGACGTCGTCACCGGCGCCGAAGCGCTGTCCGACGAGGCGCAGCAGCTCGTTCGCGACATCCGCGCCCGCGGCGCGCCGTTCGACTACCGGGTCGGCGGCGGGACGGCCGCGTTCATGGACCAGCAGGCGTCGCTGGGCGACTCGCTGCCGCTCGCCCTCGCGCTGCTCGCCGGCTCGACGCTGGTGATCCTGTTCGTGATGACCGGCTCGGTCGTGCTCCCGGTCAAGGCCCTGCTCATGAACCTGCTCACCCTGAGCGCGGCATTCGGCCTGCTTGTGCTGATCTTCCAGGATGGCCGGCTCGAGGGGCTGCTCGCCTTCGATGCTCAGGGCGCGCTCGAGTCGACCCAGCCGATCCTGCTGTTCGCGATCGCCTTCGGGCTCTCGACCGACTACGGCGTGTTCCTGCTCACCCGCATCAAGGAGGCCCGCGACGGCGGGCTCGACGACCGCGAGGCGGTCGCCGTCGGGCTCGAGCGCACGGGCCGGATCGTCACCTACGCGGCGCTGCTGTTCTGCATCGCCATCGGCGCCTTCGCGACGTCCGAGATCGTGTTCATCAAGGAGCTCGGGGTCGGCACCGCGCTGGCCGTGCTGATCGACGCGTTCCTCGTCCGCGCGCTTCTCGTGCCCTCGCTGATGGCGCTGCTCGGGCGCTGGAACTGGTGGGCCCCGCCCCCGCTGGCGCGCCTGCACGCGCGCATCGGCCTGCGCGAGGAGGCCGCGTGAGCGGGCCAAGCAAGCATGGCGGGGAATCGGCTGGCGCCGATTACCTTGCGAGTTCGCTTCGCGAACATCGCGGGGAATCGGCTGGCGCCGATCACCTTGCGAGTTCGCTTCGCGAACATCGCGGGGAGGTCGTCCTATGAGCGAGCACCCGCTCGAAGTCGACACGGCGCTCGAGCCGCTGACGCCGACGCGCTGGCGCGCCCACGTGAGCGAGCGCTGGTGGGTCGTGCGCGGCCCGTTCGGCGGCTACCTGTCGGCGATGCTGATGCGGGCGATGCTGCTGGCGGTCGACGACCCGGCGCGGCGTCCGCGCTCGCTCACCATCCACTTCGTCCACCCGCCGGAGGCGGGCACGGCCGAGGTGTGCGCGGCGGTCGAGCGGACCGGGCGCGCGGCGACCACCGTCAGCCTCCGGCTCGAGCAGGACGGACAGCCCGTCGCGCTCGCGCTCGGCTCGTGCGCGACGTGGCGCGACGGTGAGCCCGAGTGGGCCCAGGCCGCGATGCCCGAGGCGCCCGCGCCCGAGGCGTGCCGGCGGCTGGAGCGCAGCGGCGCGATGCCGCCGTTCCACGAGCTGCTCGACATCCGCTGGGTCGAGGGCGTGCCCGAGGGGCAGGCGCGCAACCTGGCGTGGCTGCGCACGGATCCGCCGCGCGCGCTCGACCACCTCGCGCTGACCGCGCTGTCCGACGGCTGGCTGCCCGCCGCCTTCTCGAAGCTCGGGCGCCTCGTCGCCGCTCCGACGGTCGACCTCACGGTCCACTTCCGCGCCCCGCTGGCGACGCCGGGCGAGTGGGTGCTCGCCGACTACCGGTCGCGCTTCTCGGCCGGCGGCGCGTGGGAGGAGGACGGCGACCTGTGGGCGGCCGACGGCACGCTCCTCGCGCAGTCGCGCCAGCTGGCGCTGATCCGGGCATGAGACTCGGCTACCTCGGGCTCGGCTCTAACGTCGGCGACCGGCGCGCCTACCTCCAGGCCGCCGTCGAGGACCTGTGGGCCCACGACGTCGCGGTCCTGGCCTCCTCGTCGGTCTACGAGACCGAGCCGGTCGGCGAGGTGCTCGACCAGCGCGACTTCTACAACGCGTGCGTGCGGGTGGAGACCGAGCACGACCCCGAGGCGCTGCTCGACGCCTGCAAGGCCGTCGAGCGCGCGCTCGGCCGCGCACCCGGCGGTGTCCGCCACGGCCCGCGGCCGATCGACGTCGACCTGCTGCTGCTCGGCGACCTCGAGTACGAGTCCGAGCGGCTGCGGCTGCCGCACCGCGAGGTGTGCACGCGCCGCTTCGTCCTCGCGCCGCTGCTCGAGCTCGACCCCGGCCTCGTCGTGCCCGCCGCGGGGCCGGCGGCCGCCGCGCTGGCCGCGCTCGGTTCCGGTCAAGAGGTTCGCGTGGTCGCGCCGCCGCTCGACGTCGGCGGCTAGTACCGGCGCCCCCCGAGTACGCACGCTTCCGGCAGCCGGCGCCGGCGACCGCACGTACTCGCGCGCGACGGGTACTAGATTGGCCGCGTGCGACGTCTCGTGCCGGCCGCGGTGATCCTGCTGTTCGGGGCCGCTCCGGCGCAGGCCGCGACGTTCTGCGTCGGAACCACGGCGGCAGGCTGCATCGACCAGCCGAGCCTGTCGGCGGCGCTCTCGGCGGCCTCGGACGCGCCGGGGGTCGACACGATCCGCGTCGGCCGCCGGACCGAGACCGGCGCCGTCGCCGACGAGGCGGGCGAGCCGGTGCATGTCGTCGGCGCGGGGCGCAGCGCGACGGTGCTCGAGGGCCGCGTCGACTTCGGCGAGGACCGCTCGTCGCTCGCCGCCGTCACCGTGCGGTCGGCGACCGGCACGGCGCTGGCGCTGCGCGGCGACGGCCGCGACCTGCGCGTCGACGGCGCCGCGCGGCTCCGCGACGGCGCGCTCCTGCACTCGTCGACGGTGACGGGCGAGGTCGTCACCGTGGGGCGGGTCGCCGTGCACAGCGTCGCGATCGCCGGCCCGGGCGTGGACGTCGAGTCGGGCATGCTGACCGCGTCCCACCTGACCGTGTTCGGCTCCGGCGCCGCCGGGCTGCGGATGACGAGCTCGGCGCAGGCGGTCGTCGCCAACTCGGTCGTCTGGGGGTTCGATCGCGGAGCGGTCGGGCGTGCGACGGTGACCGACTCGGTCGTGCCCGAGGGCGGCATCGACCCCCGCTTCGTGGCGCCGCCGGGCGATCTGCGCCTGCGCCCGGACTCGCCGCTGGTCGAGGCCGGCGACCCGTCGCCGCTCGAGGGCGACGAGCCGCAGGTCGACGCCGGGGGCGAGGTGCGGGCGATGGACGGCGACGGCGACGGCAGCGCGCGGCGCGACGTCGGCGCCCACGAGCGGCGCCCGCCCGCGCCGCCGCCGACCGCGGGCAACCTGCTGGCGAACCCGGGCGCCGAGCTGGGCACGGCGGCGCAGAACGACACGGCGTCCCCGCCGCTCCCGCGCTGGCGCCGGACGGGCGGGTTCACGAGCGTCCGCTACGGGACCGTGGTGGGACCGTTCGCGTTCCCGTCGCTCGAGGTCGCGGCGGCGCTCGGCGCAGGCGAGGCGTTCTTCGCGGCCGGGCCGTCGGGCGCCGCCGGCGCGAGGCAGGTCGTGGACGTCTCCGGCTGGGCGCCGGAGATCGACGGCCGAGCGGGGGTGTCCGTGCGGCTGTCGGCGCTGCTGGGCGGCTTCCGCGAGAGCCCCGACAGCGCGACGGTTTCGGCCGCCTTCCAGGGGCCCGCGGGCATCCGGCTCGGCGGCGTCTCGCTCGACACCGTGACGCCGGCCGAGCGCGCCAACGCGACGATGCTCGCGGCCCGGTCGGCGGCCGCGCGCGTCCCGCGCCTGACCCGCAGCATCCGCGTCCGGATGGCCGCTGGCGCGCCGGGCGGCAGCTACAACGACGCCTACGTGGACGACGTCGCCCTGGTGCCGCACGTGCCGCTCCTTCCCGGCGTCCCGCCCCGCAGCAGCCGCGGCCGGCGGGCGTTCGGGGGCGTCGCCGTGCTGTCGGGGCGGGTGCGGGTGGCGCGCGGGCGCGCGCGGGTGCGGATCGGGTGTCCGGACCGCACGGTGCGGCGGTGCGCGGGGACGATCACGCTCACCCGCCGCCGCTCGGTGATCCTCGGCACGCGCCAGGTCGCGCTCCTGCCGGGCGAGGAGCAGCGCGTCCGGATCCCGCTGTCGCGGCGCGAGCGCCGGCAGCTCCGCAGACCGCGCCGCGGTCATGTCTACGCCGCGGTGCGTGACGCCCACGGCCGCACCCGCGCGGTGACCGCTCCGGTGCGTATCGTGCACTGATGCTGCTCGTGGTGGATGTCGGCAATACCCAGACCCACCTGGGGACGTACCGCGACGGCGTGCTGCACGAGCACTGGCGGTTCGCGACGGTCCGCACGTCGACCGCCGACGAGCTCGGCGCCGCGCTGCGCGCACTGCTCGGGCTGCGCGGCGTGACGTTCGACCTCATCGACGCGTCGATCGTCTCCTCGACCGTGCCGCAGCTGCGCCCGGAGTGGACGGCGATGGCGCGCCGGTACCTCGGCCACGAGATGCCGGCCGTCGGGCCCGGCCTGAAGACGGGGATGCCGATCCGCTACGACAACCCGCGCGAGATCGGGCCGGACCGGCTCGTCAACGCGGTCGCGGCCTACGAGCGGCTCGGCGGCCCCTGCGTCGTGGTCGACTTCGGCACCGCCGTCACCCACGACATCGTTTCCGCCGACGGCGAGTACCTGGGCGGGGTCATCTTCCCCGGGGTCGAGATCTCGCTCGAGGCGCTCAGCGACCGCGCCGCGGCGCTCCCCAGGATCGACCTCGTCGAGCCGCGCTCGCTGATCGGCAAGTCGACGGTCGACGCGATCCGCTCCGGGATGATCTTCGGCTATGCCGCGATGGTCGACGGCGTGGTCGGCCGGCTGCGCGAGCAGCTCGGCGACGCCACGAAGGCGATCGCCACCGGCGGGCTGGCCCAGACCGTGGTCCCGTTCTGCGACTCGCTCGACGACGTGGACGAGCTCCTGACCCTCGAGGGCCTGCGGATCATCTGGGAGCGCAACCAGGCCGCGTAACGTCGCCCACATCGCTGGATAACCTCGTGGAGCGATGTGGGCGAAAACCCGATCTCGTACGCTGCACGATTCATGGCAGCTGGGCGGCGTCACGATCCCGAACCGGGTCGTGCTCGCGCCGCTGGCCGGGATCGGCAACTGGTTCGTGCGCCTGCAGGCCAAGCGCTACGGCGCCGGCCTCGCCGTGTCCGAGATGGTCTCCTCGTTCGCGATCCACTACGGCAACCGCAAGACGCACGACGAGCTGCTCACGATCGACCCGCGCGAGCGCGAGGGCGGCCCGGTGGCCATGCAGCTGTTCGGGCAGGACCCCGAGATCATGTGCTCGGCCGCCGCGCACGTGGCGGCGATCGGCGCGGACATCATCGACCTCAACATGGGCTGCCCGGTGCCCAAGGTCATGAAGACCGGCGCCGGCGCGGCGCTGCTGTCGGACCCGGATGCAGCGGTCGCCGTGGCGCGCGCGGCGATCGAGGGCTCAGGGCTGCCGGTCACCGTGAAGCTGCGCGCCGAGGGAGTGGACGTGGCCCGGCGGCTCGTGGAGGAAGCCGGCGTCGCCGGGATCACGTTCCATCCGCGCACGATCAAGGTCCGCCACAAGGGCACGCCCGACTACGACCTCGCCGCGCGGCTCGTCGACGAGCTGCCGGTGCCGGTGATCGTCACCGGCGGCATGGACGGCGCCGAGCACGTGCGCTGGGTGTTCGAGCACACCGCCTGCGAGGCCGTGATGCTCGCGCGCGGCAGCCTCGGCAACCCGTGGCTGTTCGAGCAGGTCCTCGGCGTCCGCGAGCACGGACCGTCGGTGCACGAGGTTCTGGAGGAATGGGCCTGGGTGCTGGACCGCGCGGAGGACCATCTCGGCGCCGAGCGGGCCGCTCGTTACTTGAGGAAATTTCACCCGTGGTACGCCGAGCGGCTCGGCGCCCCGCACGTCGTGCAGGACGCGCTCCAGCGCGCCGGGACGCTCGACGAGCAGCGCGGGATCATCGCGGATTTCGGTGCTACCATGCTCGGCCGCGCCGCCGTCTGAGCGCACCCCTCTCGTCCGCCAGGTGCGGGCGTTTTCTTTCTCCGGACCCCAGCCCCAAGGACGACGACATGCAGAAGGACGTCATCCTCACCCCAGAAGGCCTCGAGAAGCTCAAGCAGGAGATCGAGTACCTCTCGACCGAGAAGCGCCGGGAGGTCGCCGAGCGCATCAAGGAGGCCCGCGAGTTCGGAGACATCTCCGAGAACTCCGAGTACGACGACGCCAAGAACGAGCAGGCGATGCTCGAGTCGCGGATCGCGTCGCTCGAGGACAAGCTGCGCTCGGCCTCGGTGATCGACGCGAAGGAGCTGTCGAACGACGTCGTGCGCGTCGGGTCGGTGGTCAACGTCAAGGACGAGAACTCCGGCAAGTCGCTCCAGTACACGATCGTCGGCTCGACCGAGGCCAACCCGGGCGAGAACCGGCTGTCGAACGAGTCGCCGGTCGGCAAGGCCCTGCTCGGCAACAAGCGCGGGGACGTGGTCAGCGTGTCGCTGCCGAGCGGCAAGGCCCGCGAGCTCAAGATCACCAAGATCGACGTCGCCAAGGTGTGAGCGACGAGCTCCTCGAGCAGCGCCGGCGCAAGCTCGCCGCGCTGCGCGACGAGGGGATCGAGCCGTTCCCGCACGCCTTCCCGGGCGTGCAGCCCATCGCCTCCGTCCGGGAGGGGTGGGACCAGCTTCAGGCAGGTGACGAGACGGATGTGCGGGCGCGGGTGGCCGGTCGGTTGGCCGCCCGCCGGGGTCAGGGTCGCGCGGCGTTCCTCGATCTCGTAGACCGCTCGGGGCGGCTGCAGCTGCACGCGCGCGCCGACGTGCTCGGGCAGGAGTCGCTCGACCGGCTCGTCTCGCTGGACCTCGGCGACCTGCTGGGGGCGGAGGGAACCGTGTTCCGGACCCGGCGGGGCGAGCTGTCTCTGGCGATCGAGTCGTGGACGCTGCTCGCGAAGTCGCTCCGGCCGCCGCCGGAGAAGCACCATGGGCTGACCGACGTCGAGACGCGCTACCGCCACCGCGAGCTGGATCTGATCGCCAACGAGGAGTCGCGCGAGCTGTTCATCACGCGCGCGCGGGCAATCAGCGAGATACGCCGGTTCCTCGACGCCGAGGGCTTCGTCGAGGTCGAGACGCCGATCCTGCAGCCGATCTACGGCGGCGCCCTGGGCCGGCCGTTCACGACCCACCACAACGAGCTCGACCGCAGGCTGTACCTGCGGATCGCGACCGAGCTCTACCTCAAGCGCCTGATCGTCGGCGGGCTCGAGCGCGTGTACGAGATCGGCAAGGACTTCCGCAACGAGGGCGTGTCGTTCAAGCACAACCCCGAGTTCACGATGCTCGAGTGGTACGAGGCGTACGCCGACTACCAAGACATCGCGGCGCGCTGCGAGCGGCTGGTGTCGAGCGTGGCGGCGGCCGTCGGCGCGACCGGGTTCGAACCCCCGTGGCACCGCGAGACGCTCGGCGACGCGATCCGCTCCCGTACCGGCATCGACGTCTACGCGCACCGGGACGTCTCGGCATTGAGGGCGTCCATGGTCGCGGCGGGCCTCGACCCGGCCGAGCACGAGACGACCTGGCCGCGGCTCGTCGACCACCTGCTGAGCAAGTACGTCGAGCCGACGTTGATCGAGCCGACGTTCCTGTTCGACTACCCGGTCGAGCTGTCGCCGCTGGCGAAGCTGCACCGGTCCCAGCCCGGTCTCGTCGAGCGCTTCGAGGCGTTCGCGGGCGGGATGGAGTTCGCCAACGCCTTCACCGAGCTCAACGACCCGGACGACCAGCGCGAGCGCTTCACGGCCCAGCGCGGCGACGCCGCCGCCGGCGACGAGGAGGCGCACCCGTTCGACGAGGCGTACATCCGCGCGCTCGAGCAGGGCATGCCGCCGACCGGCGGGATCGGCATCGGCATCGACCGCCTGGTGATGCTGCTCACCGGCCGGGACACGATCCGCGAGGTGGTGCTCTTCCCGGCCATGCGTGACGAGGCGCCGCAGCCTCGTGACGAATCAGCGCCGACTCCGTGACGTTTCTGCCGCGGTAGACGAACTGCGGCACTGAGGGAGGCACGATCGGCGAGTGTTTCGTGCATCGGATGGTCGCCACGCCGCACTGTATTCACGTTTTCGCCCGTATGCGGGGGAAACGTGAATCTCCGGCGCCTGAACGGCCGGGTGATGCCACTCGACGCGCGCGGCGTTCGAGCGCGATCGCCTACGCGACGGCGACTGCAGCTGGCCGGGGAGCGCGTGCTCCGTGTGACGCATCGCCAGCTCGCGGGGGCGCCGGAGCGGCTCGTGGCCCGCTTCGCGGGCGCGCTCGCGGCGGGCCCCTGAAGGCCGAGATCGAACATACGGCCGCCCGGCGGACCATTGGTAAACTGACGCATGGCCGCAAAGCGAACCCCGACTCCGTTCATACCGGTGGCGCAAGCTGCCGACTACATGAACGAGGGATCGGGGTATTTTCGTCTTCCGACCCCAAGTCCGGACCGCCGAAACGACCGAGCGCTAGCCATCAAGTAGCAGGAAGGACTGCGCACCACCATGTTCGAGCGATTCACAGAGCGAGCACGTCAGGTGGTCGTCCTCGCCCAAGAGGAAGCCCGAACCCTCAAGCACAACTACATCGGCACCGAGCACATCCTGCTCGGCCTCCTTCGCGAGGAGGAGGGTCTCGCCGCCCGTGTCCTCGAGAGCTTGGACATCACCGTGGAGCGCGTGCGCGCCCAGGTCGTTCGCATCGTGGGGTCGGGCGAGGAGGTCACCTCCGGCCAGATCCCGTTCACCCCGCGCGCGAAGAAGGTGCTCGAGCTCGCGCTGCGTGAGGCGCTGTCACTCGGTCACAACTACATCGGCACCGAGCACATCCTGCTCGGCCTCGTGCGCGAGAACGAGGGCGTCGCCGCGCGCATCCTGCTCGACTTCGACGCTGACTCGGAGAAGATCCGCAACGAGGTCATCCGCATGCTCTCCGGGCCAGGCGGCCGCCGCCAGTCCGGCTCGGGTGCGGCCGCCGGCGCCGCCGCGGGCGGCGCGCAGGGCGAGGGCAAGAAGTCGTCCAAGCTGCTCGACCAGTTCGGCCGCAACCTGACCAAGCTGGCGGCCGAGGGCAAGCTCGACCCGGTCGTCGGCCGCGAGACCGAGATCGAGCGGATCATGCAGATCCTCTCGCGCCGCACGAAGAACAACCCCGTGCTCGTCGGCGAGCCCGGCGTCGGCAAGACCGCCGTCGTCGAGGGCCTCGCCCAGCGCATCACCAACGGCGACGTGCCGGAGCTGCTCAAGAACAAGCAGATCTACACGCTCGACCTGGCGGCGCTGGTCGCGGGCTCGAAGTACCGCGGCGAGTTCGAGGAGCGCCTGAAGAAGGTGATGAAGGAGATCACCCAGCGCGGCGACATCATCCTGTTCATCGACGAGCTCCACAACCTCGTCGGCGCGGGTGCCGCGGAGGGCGCGATCGACGCCGCGTCGATCCTCAAGCCGGCCCTCGCGCGCGGCGAGCTGCAGACCGTCGGCGCCACCACGCTCGACGAGTACCGCAAGTACCTCGAGCGCGACAGCGCGCTCGAGCGCCGCTTCCAGAAGATCACGGTCGACCAGCCGTCGATCGAGGAGACGGTCCAGATCCTCAAGGGGCTCAAGGACCGCTACGAGGCGCACCACAAGATCAACATCACGGACGAGGCGCTGGAGGCGGCGGCCGAGCTGGCCGACCGCTACATCTCCGACCGCTTCCTCCCCGACAAGGCGATCGACCTCATCGACGAGGCCGCGTCGCGCATGCGCATCAAGTCGATGTCCTCCCCGCCCGTGTACCGGGAGCTCGAGGAGGAGATCGAGACGACGCGGCGCGACAAGGAGGCCGCGATCGAGAACCAGGAGTTCGAGAAGGCCGCGCAGCTGCGCGATACCGAGCGGCGCCTGACCAACAAGAAGCGCGAGCTCGAGGACGCCTGGGAGTCCGGCGAGGGCGGCGAGCGCCCGTCGATCGGCGAGGAGGAGATCGCGGACATCGTCTCGATGTGGACGGGCATCCCGGTCTTCAAGCTCACCGAGGCCGAGACCCAGAAGCTGATGCGGATGGAGGACGAGCTGCACAAGCGCGTCATCGGCCAGCACCAGGCGATCGAGGT
>Ga0299913_10005810_pt1 | contig 10600 bp, 12 predicted proteins | sample RVTome_9_FD_201360 | JGI IMG/M metagenome (GOLD analysis project Ga0299913, IMG submission 201360) | Soil microbial communities from uranium-contaminated site in the Upper Colorado River Basin, Wyoming, United States - RVT155D38 (version 2) ... | reverse complement strand
GCCGGCGTCCACTAACGCCTCCCGCAGCTTTGCGACCGCCTTTCGCGGATTCGCCTGACCAACCTCGGGCTCAAAAGAGGCAGCTAGAACCTGTGCCGGCTTGCTAGAAGGGAGCCGGCGAGCGAGCTCGTCTCTAGAAATGGCCCGGGCAGAAGAGCCTCGCTTACTAGCTCTGGCAATCTTTTCGTCGAGGGTCTGAGCGGCTTCCGGTGTTTCGGCCCACCGGATTTCCCCATCCCATCGAAGGCCGATGTCTCCGAGCTCGCGCTCCCACTTGCGCCATTTGCTCATTCCAAGGCCTTTGAGGGCATATACCTCGCTCAAGGGCTCATCGAAACGACTAAGGGAAGCGAATGAAAAGTACGATGCGCCTCGCGGCTCAGCGTCGCCCACAAGTACCGCCCCCGCTCCGCAGGCCTGCAGCTGCCACGCAACTGCGGTCCCGATGATCCCGCTTCCCACAACGACTATCGGTTTGGTCATTCTTCGATTGCTCCCGTCTTAGATCTCAACCTGACGTTGCGATCATCGATTAGTCGGTGAGCCTGCCGTAGTGCCCAAGGTCCCCCGTCTTTAGGGACCATCGGACCAAGCGCCCAGCGGCCGCCCGTAAACCGACCGGTCGTCGAAAGACCACCAGCGTCCGGCCCGACTCCAGGTACTCGAGGAGCTTCTGAGGCCAGGCGCGCAGCTACGCCTCGCTCTTCAGCCGCTCCATCGACCTGGGACGCATAGTGTCATCGAACATCTCGTACCGCCCCCGGCCGCCTCCCTTCGCGCGGTACATCGCAGCGTCGGCGTCCCGCAGCATCTCCTGCGGCGTGGAGGCCCCAGCCCGGGCGAGCACGATCCCGACGCTGGCACCCACGGCCAGGTCGTGGCCGTCGACGGCGAAAGGGGTTTCCAGCGCTCGGCCGACCCGGCCAGCAATGGCTCTCGCCTCTTCCTCGTCCCCAAGGTTTTCAAAGACAAGTACGAACTCGTCGCCTCCGAGCCGGCCCGCGGTATCGCCCTCCCGGAGAAAGGCGTGGAGGCGAACTCCCACGGAGGCGAGTAGCCGGTCGCCTGCATCGTGACCGAGGCTGTCGTTCACGACCTTGAAATGGTCAAGATCCAGGAAGAGCACACCGACGACTCCGCCGCTCCTACGCGATCGAGCCAACGCCTGCTCGAGACGATCGAGGACAAGTGTGCGATTGGCTAGACCCGTCAGCGGATCGTGCAGGGCCTGGTAAGCGAGCCTCTCCTCCGCCTCCCTTTTCGCTGTGACGTCCTCTACCTGAACCAGGAAATGAGCCGGCCGGCCGCCCTCTCCGGACACGAGCGAAACTCCTACCAAGAACCACCCGCTCTGCCCGTTCGGGCGCACGTGTCGTTGCTCATCGCGCACGATGCGATCCGGCCCCGTCAGCAGACGAGTGCGAACGCTCGAACCGATGGCGATCCCATGCCCTTCGAGAAACGACCAACTCCCATCCAGGATCTTCTCCTTGGGCTCACCGAGGAGGCGGCAAAGGGATTCGTTCACCAGCACCGGCCGCCCCTCCAGGTCGATCAACAACATTCCAGTTGGGGCATCCTCGAAAGCAGCGCGGAATCGGTCGGTCACCTCCTGCAGCGCCTCTTCAACAGCACGGCGTTCGGTGATGTCGCGGACCGCGGCGAGGACCAACGTACCGGTGTCGGTGTGGTACGAGGACAGGGAGATGTCGACGGGAAATTCCGTGCCGTCCTTGCGCCGGGCAAAGAGTGCCCGGCCCGTCCCCATCGGACGCGTGGTCGGCTGAAGCGCGTAGCGTGCGCGGTCGGCGGCGTGGATCCCACGTAGCCGTTGCGGGACAAGCGTCTCCACCGATTGACCCAGGAGCTCCTCCGGCCGGTAGCCGAAGAGTTCCTCAGTCTGCCGGTTCGCGAACCGGATCAGGCCGCTTCCGTCTACCCCGATTATGGCGTCCGGAACCGCGTCCAGCAGGCTGCGGTCCTCCGGAGCGTGATACCCGTTATCCGTCATGCCGGCGCCGCGTCGGGGGCCGGACGTTTGCCGATGTGGCGAAGCAGCGTGGTGATAACCGACAGCGACAGCACTGCGAAGACCGAGAAACCGGCAATGGGCCCCACAATCTCACCCGGCTCGAACGAGACGCCCTCCCGGATTTGCGCGATGGTCGCAATGGTGATCATCGGCATCAGCATCGATTCGAGGATCAACAGCGAGAACGCCACCACGTATCCAAAAGGACGTCGACGCAGGATCAGGATTCCGGCTGCCAGGGCCGCCGGCACGATCACTCCGATATCCAATGCAGTCGTGAACAATGTCGTGCGTGTCTCCAGGCTTTCGGGTGATTCTCCGGCCAGGAGTGCCGCCAGGGGCTCCATGATCCAGATCGCAAACGTCGCAGCACCACTTGCCACCATAAATCCGCCGGGCCAGCGGCGTGGCATTCCTTCGGGCAAAGCCCGGCTCAGCGTTTCTGCATCGAAGGCTAAAAACGTTAGGACGAACGCGAACAGGCAGGCGGCGAAGAGGGCCACGTAGACGAGGAACATCTCGTTGTATGCAACTGCTCCGAGGGCGTAGCTGGCCGAAACGTAGAGAAAAAAGCCCAGGGTCCCCAGGAGCAGGAAGCGACCGCGCAGCGAGCCCTTGGAGTAGAGCCTCACCGACATTGCCAGCAGAGGAATCCCAATCACCAGCATGGTCAGATCGCTTCCACGATTGTTACCTGCGGCGAAGACGGTGTCATTTCGATACAACCCTCGGCCATATAACTCGACAGGTTGTCCGCTCAAAGTGGTAACCGAGATCGGTCCGCCCGTGCCCTTCCACAGCAGCCCGGCAAGTGCGCAAGCCAGCGCCAATACTCCGATTGCCATGGAGAGCCAGACTATCGCCCTTGACGGCGCCCATCTCGCCGGAGCACTTTCGAAGTTCTGCGAATTCATCAGATCCTCCTTCCGGGCCAAAGGCGGTCAACGGCGGGTTAGCATCTTGGTTACCAGACATTAGCTTCTTCGTATGCGCGGACCATGGCTAGAGGCGAAAGGGCCAGTTTTTCCGGCTCTAAGCACTTCAACTACAGTGAATGCAGCTTCCGAGGCATTTGGCCGACTCGGCCCGTAAAGACGGTGTCCTCCGGGCGACATTTGGAGGTGGTGAGAGTGGAAAACGCCCCACAAGTCGGCGCAGGATCAAGGCCCCGACTGGAGTCGGAGTGGACCAGCCTTTACCGAGTTGCCGGCATAGCTGCCGCGGTCGCTGCACTGCTCACGCCTATAACAATCGGAGTGTTCATAGCTTGGCCGCCTCCGTACGGAGGCTCCGCAGATGAGTGGTTCCGGCTCTACCAGGACAACCCGCTCCTTGGCCTCATGAGCCTTGATCTTGGGTTTGTTGTGATCAATGTGGTGATGATCCCGATAGTTCTGGGCCTTTACGTCGCATTGAGGAGAAGGAGTCCGTCATGGATGCTCTTTGCCGCCGGCCTCTTCTTTGTCGGGGTGGCAGGCTTCTTTGCGTCAAATCCGTCGATCGAGATGCTCAGTCTTAGCGACAAGGCGCGGATTGCAGGCGAGTCTCAGCAGGTGGCGCTCGCGGGTGCGGGAGAGGCCCTGCTGGCCACCTTTGAGGGCACGGCCTTTCATGTGAACTACATCCTCGGGCAGACCGCCGGAATCCTGATCGGACTGGTCATGTTCCGGGCCGGCGTCTTCAGCAAGGCCACCGCACGCCTGATGATCGCAGGCAACGCGCTGGGTTTCGGCTTGTACGTGCCGGTGGTCGGCCTACCCCTGTCCGCCTTTTCCGGGGTGGTCCTCTGGGTCTGGTTTCTGGTGGTCAGCCGCGGCTTTTTCAGGCTCGCAAGGTCTCAAACGATTTGAATGTGCACAGGATTCCCGTCCCGGCGGTGCCTGGTTATCGCTGATGCTAGGTCCGGGTGCTCTTGGATAGGAAGGAAATCTGATGTCACGCAAAGCCGAGTTTACGTCTGAGGAAGCCCGCTCGATCGGAGACGAGATAGGGGTCGATTGGGAGCGGATTCCGTTGGAGGAGTTCCGACTGGGCCTCGGAGTGGAGTTGGAGCACGGAGCTCGTGATCCGCAGACCGACGTAACCGGCGACGATCCAATCGTCACCGGCAAGATCGCCCATGCTCATTTGAAGGAATTTTCCGACTACTACACGAGACTTACGAAGATGGAGTCTGAAGCGGAATCGGAAGCTGACTGATTCAATGCCTTGCGGCCCGCCGGGCTTGCGCCGGTCAGGCGCCGACCAGAGCTTTCGATGGCCAATCCAGCCAGAGGATCGCCGCGATGAGTCCTGCGTTAAGCCCTATCCCAAGGATCAGCCAGGGGTGAAAGTACAAAGCCATCAGCACGAGTGAGACCGAGGCTGCCGCCACCGTCGCCGGCCGCCACCAACCGGCATGTGCGATGAGGCCTACCCCGGCCGCAAGAAACAGAAGAGCGGCGGTGACTGCGATCGCCTGGGCGATGGCCCTCTGGTCACCGGCCAGCCACGAGTGCCATGGGTCGAATGGAGCCTTCTGAGGGTCGGTCGGCTTGGGTATCAGCCAGATGCCCATATGAATCAACCCATGAACGATGAGAAATGCAACGAAGACCGCGCGCCACACGTGCCGACCCCCTTTAGACGGACTGACCGATGTCTTCCATTGCCCTGCGAATCCCTACTTCGGAGTACTCGCCGAAGAGTGAGACCGCTCGAGCAACGATCGCGATGCCCAATGCCACCATAGGCAGAGCTGGCCAGAAAAAGCCACCTCCGGTAAGCGACCAAACCAGAACAAGGAAGGCCGAAAGCAGCGCCCAGACGATCGCTCGGCTTATGAAGACTCGGGTCGTCTCTTTGCCGGTCTCGATTGCCGGCGGGACCGATTCCCGGTATTGCTCCTGCATCACAAAGCACCTCCAGTCGGCGTTCGCTATGGCCATAAAGGATGAGCATGCCGACGGTATGGCAGGGGAGAGGTGCAGGGGTAGGGTCTTTAGGTCCCCCTTGTGGGGGACTAACGGCAGGAGGGATCAGGCTCGGGCCGCTCCTCCCGGGCCGTTCGTCCTCAGACAGCAGGGACCTTGTGCCCTATGAGCTGCATACCCGGTGAACGATCATTGCTGCACAGCCGAAAGTGAGGAGATCAAACATGGCAGACCCGATCGTGGTTATCGGAAGCGGAATCGTCGGAAGTGCGGTCGCCTGGAAGTTGCAGTCCGGTGGAGCACCGACGGTCCTGGTGGACGATGCCGAACCTCGGGGAGCTTCGTACTTCTCCTTTGCGTCGCTCAGTGCCTTCGACGAACCGTTGTCCCAGGTCTACTTTCTCAAGGGCCTGGGGATGGGTTTCTGGCGCCACTGGGAGAAAGATCTTGGCGACATCGGTATCCGCTGGGATGGGGAGATACGCTGGGCGGAGACGCCTGAAGCGGCTGAGAGCCTTCGCAAAATGATTGCGAGGGCGACCCGCCGAGGCGCCCCGGTGGAATCGGTATCGGCTGATGAGTTGGCTCGCCTGCTGCCCAACAGCAGACCGGGAAACGTGATGCAGGCATCATTTGTGCCGACCGATGGGCAGGCGAACCCCCGGAAAGCCATAGCCAAATTTCGGGAAGCCTTTTCAAGCGCCGGAGGGCAGCTCCTGGCCGGCCGGGCGAGACTGCGCTTCGAAGGTGATTCGATTTTCGTCAAGGTTGGCGAGCACGAAGTTGGCGCCTCAAAAGTAGTGGTGGCCGGCGGTGCGGAAACACATGAATTTCTCGACCGGCTGGGTTGGGATGTTCCGCTCGAGCCCAGTCCCGGGCTGCTGGTCCTCACTGAATCGATGGACCCTGTGCTCAAGGGGACGGCGTACATTTCGCCGGCTGATGGTCCTGCCATCCACCTCCGCCAGCAGTACGATGACCGGGTTCTGATCGGCGAACGGTCCCAGGACTTCGTGGTGACCCAACCTACCATCGCCCATGCAACCCAGCTTCTGCGGCAAGCGCAACGGTTCTTTCCGATCCTGAACGGTGCCCGGGTGAGCGAGTTCACCGTCGAGTGGCGACCGATGCCCCGCGACGGCATGCCCATCATCGGCCCGCTGCCCGGATTTCCGGCTGTCTACGTTGCTACCGGCCATTCCGGCGTGACGATCGCCCCGGCAGTTGCGGAATTGCTGAAGCAGGAGCTGGTCGACGGCCAACCCGCCCCGCGGCTGCAGCCCTTCAGCCCGGCTCGTTTCGCCAGCCGCCAGGCATCCCTTGCCGAACAGGTGGAATCCGCATTCAATCGTGCCTGATCCGCGAGAGGCTCCGGCCAAGGAACTCAGACTGCCCGCAGTATTGGCTGCTCGCAGCTGCCATCACCCATGTTCAAGCGCAGCGGTCGATCGAGTCCTGAGAATGGAAATGAACCTAAGGAGGTGTCCCCTTGAAGGCGTTGGTCGTATATGAATCGATGTTTGGCAACACTCAAAAGATCGCCGAGGCAGTGGCTAAGGGTCTGTCATCTCGGATGAAGGTCGACCTGGTCGAAGTTGGATCAGCGCCGAATGCTTTCGACAAGGAAACCGTCCTGCTGGTAGTCGGCGGGCCGACCCACGCGTTCGGGGTCAGTCGCGAGAACACAAGGCGTCAGGCTGCCGAACAAGCCAAAAGCGGGCTCGTGTCTCAAGGAATGGGGTTGCGCGAGTGGCTCTCCGGAATCAATAAAGCCCAGGCGCCGGTAGCAGCTGTGGCATTTGATACGAGGCTGGCCAAGCCCTCGTGGCTGGCGGTCGCAGGCACCGCCGGACGTACGATCGACAAGCGTCTCCGTAAACTGGGACTTCGTGTGGTTGCTTCCCCGGAGGGCTTCATAGTTGAGGGCGTCTCGGGACCTCTTCTGGATGGGGAGATCGATCGCGCCCGCCGGTGGGGCGAAGAGCTTTCGTCAACGTTGCCTATCACCGAAGCCAACAGACCCTCTCACTCGTAGCTGGCTTTTACGGACCGCCGCCGCCGGCCAGAGAATAAGAGCCCCGCAACTACGGTTTCGCCCCGAAATGCTCGGAACGGTCAGTGTGACTCTCGGGATGGGAACTCTTCGAACGAGAAGTTTTCGCCCATCTCAGATCTGACTGCTGGCATATCTGCCATGCAGCCACCAATTCAATGCCCATAGGGCAATGCCGACGAGAAGTAAGAGCGCCGCGCGAGCAAAGATCTGCGGACCTTTCGTTGCCATGAGCGCGATTGAAACGACTGTCCCCACCACAGGCATTGCAGTTGGCGCTTTGAAATGTCGACTCGCGACCTTGTCTCTGCGAAGGACGAGTACTGCGAGATTGACCCCGGTGAAGACAAATAACAGCAGCAGGACGGTGGTGTCGGCCAAGTCGCTAAGGTCTCCCGAAAGAATGAGGAGCATGGCAATCAGCGTCGTAACGATGATCGCCGTTAGAGGTGTTCGCCGCCGGCCGTGGACATAGCCGAAGGTTGACGGCAGGATTTCTTCGCGCGCCATGCCGTAGACCATCCTCGATGCCATGAGCATGTTGATAAGTGCGCCGTTGGCCAAAGCACACATGGCGATGACGGCGAACAGCCCAACCGGAACCTTCAGTGGACCGGCTCGTACAACTTCGAGCAGCGGCGTCGAGGAGTTAACCAGCCGCTCCGTCGGTACGACTATCGAAGCAACCACGGTCACCACCAAATAGAGGAGTCCGGCTACAACCAGGCCGCCAAAAAGCGCACGAGGATAATTCTGGGCGGGCTCATCGACCTCTTCGGCCATGTTGACCGAGTCCTCGAACCCAATCAGGGCAAAGAAGGCCAAGCCCGCGCCGGACATCACCCCGGCAAGAATTGAGCCAGACGCCCTGAACTGGAGCGGTCTGCCCGGATCAATGCTGCCGCCCCCGTTGATCATCGCTACGAGAGCCACGACAACAACAAGAAGAAGGCCGAGCAGTTCGATGATGGTGAGTCCGACGTTCAAACGCGCGCTTTCTGAGATGCCTCGGAAGTTCACCAGCGCCACGACGGCGATAAAGAGTAAGGCCAGGAGAGTGGTCGAGAAATCGAAAGACTCTGGAGCGTAGCCGGCGACTAAGGCGCGCGAGAGAGTTGCTGCCGACGTCAGGCCAGAACACATCACGGCGAAGGCCGCCAGAAAGGTCAGAAATGGATTGTGCCAAGCTCTGTTCACGTATAGGGCAGCTCCCGCAGCTTTCGGATACTTGGTTACCAGCTCGGCGTAACCGAATGCGGTAAACATTGCCAGGGCGAGGGCAAGCAGGAACGCAGTCCAGAAGGCGCCGCCAACTCGTCCCGCGACTTGGCCAACGAGGGCATAAATGCCAGCGCCCAGCACGTCGCCAACGACGAGCATGAGCAGCATGTTTCGTGAGAGCGCCCGGCGGAGGGGTAGTGCTTTGGGTGCTCCGTCATTGGACAGATCGGCCGACACCGCTGAAGACAAACTTGATCACCTCATCTGCTGCGAACGTACGCTAGGTCGATCTTGAGTCAATGGAGCTCATGTCAGCAGGCCCATGGCCCCTCGTCCGGGGGTCGCCGCCTATTCAACCGCCGCGAGGGTGCGCTCGTGGCTGTTCCGACCCCGGCGGGCAAGCTCGAGGCCGGCCTGCCAGCCAGGGGCCCTCCCACCGGAGGGCGGGACAATCTGATCCGTAGAGACGCCGGTTCGGGCGAGCAGCCATGAGATCACTGAATTCGAGTTCCACATATCGCCCGTAGATTGCTCGTCTCGTCCCCACACCAACGACGGCACCGAGCCGGCGAGGTCGAGGATACGTCGCGCCAACTCGGGGTCGCGACTCAGGCACTGCGGACTTGTTATCGCATCCCCGATGTCGGCGATCACCCCGTCCCTCCAACGCCGGACCTCATATCGCAACACTGCAAAGCGCCCAAGCCTGCGGCTGAACACCGGTCCTTCCATTACCACGCCGCGGGATTCACCGTCGGCATCAGGAATGGGCCAGCTGTTTTCGATTACGAACAGTCCTTCCGGCACGTGGACTTTTAGGGCCGTGTGGTAGAGGTCCAGCGGCAGCCGCCGCTCGAGGTGCGCCTGAATGGACTCGAAGATCCGTCCGTTGAGCCTTACGAAGCTCCCGCCTGCGCCGAGCGGCAGCCAGTACAGATAGATGCCGGTCTCCGAGGGCTCGGGCACGAACCCTGAAGCCGATGCGTCCTTTCGCTTGACTTGCGTACGGACAGCCATGGCCCTTATGCGCCTCCTTCTGCCTACCGGAAAACTCTGCTCTACGCTCGCATTTCGGAGTTCCTTTGGATAGGGTCGTTCGTCGCATCTTCCGCAGGTCGTTGGTCCTGCATTTGGGACCACGCGATGTCAATCGCGTCCTACGGGGGGCGAATAGAGGAAGCCTGCATATCCTGTGTGCGTGAAGATGCGTAAGATTCTGTTTTCAGTTGGCGCTGTGGCGTTCGGCTACAGCATTCTCCAATGGCTCGGCCGGAACTGGGGGGCCACGCGCCAAGAGCGTGCTGAGGTTCTTTCGGGCGACGAAATAGTTGTCGATCCACTAATCCGATCCAACCACGCAATCAGCGTACAAGCTCCGCCGGAGGCGGTTTGGCCGTGGCTCGTGCAAATGGGCTACCACCGGGGTGGTTGGTACACCTACCCATGGGTCGACCGACTGATATTCCGCATGTCGAACCAGTCTGCCGACCGTATCCTCCCCGAATACCAGGGCCTGAAGATAGGCGACACCATGCCGGACGGCCCACCTGGTACCGCGGAGGTATAGGGTCGAGCAGCTTGAGCCTGCGCGACTTCTGGTGCTGCACTCCACCTCGCACCTACCTCCTTCCTGGCGGAAAAACCCCAAGCTCGGCACTTGGATCGACTGGACCTGGACGTTCTCACTCGTGCCTCTGAAGACAGGCGGCACCAGGCTGCGGTTGAGGGTGAGGGGAAACCTAGGTCCGTGGTGGCTAAAAGCTGCCTACGCTGGAGCCGTCGTGCCCGCTGACTTCGTCATGGCTCGAAGCATGCTTCGGGGCGTCAAGCTCAGGGCGGAACGAGCGAAGTGGGCGTAGAAGGCCCCGGCCCAGGCGGACCCCGCAGTCCACCATCCGCCGCGCGTCGATCGTCGCCAGCTCCGCTCAAGCGGGGCGGATGTTCTGGTTGTGGTGGAAGGCGTTGTCGGGGTCGTACTTGGCCTTGACCTCGGCGAGTCGCCGGTAGATGTGATCGTCGTATGCTTCTCGAACGCGGCTGGTGTCGTCGTCGTCGAGGAAGTTGACGTAGACGCTGCCGGCGCGGTGCGGGTGGAGGGCTTGGAGGAACTGCCGCGCCCAAGCGGTCTCGACAGCTGCGTGCTCCCCGGACTCGTCGGGGAGCCACACGCCGTCAATGTTGATGTTGTGGGCCACGTCGCGACCGGCGTAGGCAGTGGCGTCGTGGGGGACTCGCGCGACGGCGCCACCCATGTGGAACATCACCGAGTACGACCGGGGCGAGCTAGCTGTGTAGGCGTGATCGGCGATGACGGCGATGGCGTCGTCGGAGAGGCCTGCGAGGTTCGTGGACTTCCAGTAGTAGTGCCACCCGTGGGGGAGG